>Ga0247832_1001286_pt1 | contig 45405 bp, 48 predicted proteins | sample LaCruzMarch2015__10_FD_192407 | JGI IMG/M metagenome (GOLD analysis project Ga0247832, IMG submission 192407) | Freshwater microbial communities from meromictic Lake La Cruz, Castile-La Mancha, Spain - LaCruzMarch2015_4m | ecosystem: Environmental > Aquatic > Freshwater > Lake | place: Spain... | reverse complement strand
TTTTTAAAAGTCAAAATACTTTTCAAATTTCAAAAATGTTTTTTTCACTACATGACTTTTCAGTAATTTTCAACTTTATACTACATGGTTGTAGAGAAAATGACATTTCGTTCTTTAAGTAGGTTAAATATATTATTTATTAAATAATTTAAAGAATATATTTTTAAGTTGCATATAATAAACCAGCATTTCCACCAACAAATACCACCATATTTACTCTCTCTTCTATTAAATACATGTTATAATTATAACCATAAATTCGCCATGTTGGCTTGTTGATACCTACTATATCACCTGTTACTGGATCACATATAGTTAATACTTGTGCATATGGGTCTGCAGGTGGGGAGATTGTAGTAAATTCAAATTGAATATTTGTAAATCTACTCATATTCATTGCACCTGATGGTTGTAGTGTATATGGATCAGTATTTAAACAAAAATTATAACAGTATAAACCTGGTGGCGCAAATCCAGCAGTTCTTACATACTTCTCTACAAAGTTGTAAACACCTGCTGGTAACATATTTTCTCTATATTGACCATCAAGTAATATTCCTAATGCAACTAATATATATTTTATATTTTGAGGATTATACACACCTGTTAAATATAAACCTGATAATGAACCATCTGGTTCAAGACCTGGACCTAATGTAACCGCACCTAGAGGAGGGAATGGATTTGGATTTGGAATATTTCCCGCAGTTGGTGCAGGGGTAACATCTTGAGGCATATACTCATAAGGCCAATTTGTATAATTGGACCATTGATTTCTTAAATTCGCATCACTTCTTTGAAAATAGAACATCCAGCTTATTACCATACCCATCGAATCTAAGTCTATTTTATTTTGACCAGTTACATTATAAAATGGTTTCTCATAAATCTGTTTAATTAAATATTTTTGTTCATTCTTTGCAAATATTGTCGATTCATCATCAGAGAGAAAACAATAAGTACAATTTAGATTTATATCTGCAAACCAATTTGTTCTTGTATCTATATAAGATGTAGGACCCAATTCTTCATCAGGAGGTGTTTGTAAAAATCTGTAAAATTGCATATAATATTGATTAAAATTTGGTGCTACAACTGGAAAATTATTTGTGTAATCTTCAACGTCACGAATAGTAAACCACTCATTCATAGGTCTAAATGTTACGTTTATTGATAATTCGTTATATTGAAGTGCTACTAAAGGAAATGCTTGAAATGTTGACAAATTAAACCATGCACCTAAAGGTATCCATAATGTTCTTCCCATAATTGAAGGCTGCGCTCCTGCAGGACTTTGGGTATAATATGCGTTTGGATAAGCATTTACACGAGCTCCTGCATTTGCGGGGTCATTTAATTCAGGAACATTTCCTATCATTTCATCAAACAAACGGAGTTTACTTCCTGAAAAATCTCTCTGTGCTGAAGCTAATATATATTGACCTGAATATTGTTGGAGTTGTTGATTTCCACAATTTATTGTTACTTTACTTATTATTTGTGCTCCAAGATCTTTTATCCATTGAAATTCATACGGACCCCAATCTGAATAAGCTGTTGTTCCATCATTTTGTTGATAAGCTTGTGGAGGAAATATTGGAGACCATATATTTGGTAATGTTATGCAAATATAGCAGTCCATAAGCAGATCTGCATATCTTTTGACCTTAAACGTAAAAGTGCTTTCAGTTGTTAAGTTTAACATTGGAGAACCATCGTAGTCAAGACGAAATTTTTGCAATCCAAAATTTGTATACTTTTTATATGTTGTTTTCCAGAAAGTTTTACTAGGATTACCGTTTAGAATTAAATTTTGTTGTCCTTGAGATACTAGTTGCATTAAGCCACCCGGCATAGTTATACTATATATTTATTATTTTTTAATTATTAATTTCATCATAATATAATTTAATTATGTCTAAAAATTAAAAATAATATAATATATTAATAATGTCTTCAACACCAAATGATTATTTAAGCGCTATTCAAAAAATGGATGAACAGTTTCAAGTATATATGATAACAGCATTTATTTTCATTATTCTTATTATATTTATTGGATATATGATTTATTTAAGTAGATTACAAAATAGTCAGGTTAGTTATATGAATAATTTATATCCATCCGTCAACGGAAATATAAGGTCTATTACAAGTTCCGACTCAGATTGTAGTGGTAATTTATTTGATTATTACATAAAAACAGCTTATAATGCTTGTTCAGGTGGTTCATACAAAAATAGTTTTACTGATATAGGAAACTTAAAAGCAGTTATTAAGCAAGGTGTTAGATGTCTTGATTTTGAAATTTATTCAGTAAATAACCAGCCGGTTGTTGCAACTAGCACAAGTGATAGTTATTATGTAAAGGAAACATTTAATTCAGTAAATTTTGCTACTGTTATGGATACAATTCAAAATTATGCGTTTTCAGGAGGCACTTGTCCTAATCCAACTGATCCACTATTCATTCATTTAAGATTTATGAGCAATAACCAAGATATGTATTCCAATTTAGCTAAGATATTTAAGTCTTATACAAATATTATGTTAGGGATGAATTATAGTTATGAATCACAAGGTAAAAATTTAGGAAATGTCCCTTTATTAGAGCTCAAAAATAAAGTTGGATTAATTGTTGATAGAAGTAATACTGCATTCTTAGAGAATAAACAGTTATTAGAATATGTTAATTTAACAAGCAATTCTATATTTATGAGAGAATACACCTATTATAATGTCAAAAATACTCCCGATATTAATGAATTGACAGAATATAATAAACGCGCTATGACAATTGTTTTGCCTGATAGCGGAGTTAATCCATCTAATCCTAGTGGTTTATTATGTAGAGCTGCAGGATGTCAAATGGTAGCAATGAGATATCAAATGGTTGATAATTTCCTTATGGAAAATACTTTGTTCTTCGACAGAGCAGGTTATGCATTCTCATTAAAACCACCAGAATTGAGATATCAACCTGTTACTGTTCCAGGTCCAACGCCACAGTTACCAGAATACTCTTATGCTACCCGCGAAGAATCTACCGATTATTATAGTTTTAAATTTTAGATAATTTACACATAATATTATAATATGGTTTGATATCCATTCATAACCATTGAATGATATTTATATCATTTATTAAATATTTTCTTTTTATAACTGCTACTATTATTATGTCTGCAATTTCTTTACAATCTTTATGAAATCTATCAACTTCATCCATTACATTTAGCATCGTAATTTGAGGACACCAATTAACACCACGTAATTTTGTTTCGCAACAAAAACAACGATTACCTTTATATTTATAAAAGATACGTGTAAAAACTTCAGAATTAAATTTCAAATACTCCGAATATGGTTTGTGGTTTAAAATTAATCTAGGTGGACTAAAAAGGTAATGATTATATAAAATAAATTCATAATGTCTTTTATCTTTATTATTGTAAATACTTACATGATATTCAAAATCATTATTAAAATCTACATTTTTTGAAATACTAATATCATCATTTTGACAAATACCAAAATTTATCATTTTTTCTAATTCTCGTTTAATTCTCCGAGCTACCGAAGAAATATTAATAACTTGGATTTTTTCTTCAATAGTTGACATATGTATTATTTAGTATAATTTATATAATTTAAATTACTTTATTATTCAATTTTATTTTAATTGAATAATATAAGAGAATGTCAAAAGATAAAAAATTATGTAAAGATTTATCATTTGCAGATTGCGAACTTGCAATTTTGCGTATGGCAGTAGACAAGGCAGAAGAGAAAATGGGTAAGCGCGTTGTAAATTCAGAAGATGTCCAAAAAATAATCAATATAGTTGAAGAATTTATTAAACGAAAGAAAGAAATATGTTATGGTGGAACTGCTATAAATAATATATTACCAGAAGAGGATAGATTTTATAATAAAGATGTAGAGCTACCAGATTATGATTTTTTCTCTCTAAATGCCTTAGAAGATGCAAAAGAATTGGCTGATATCTATTATAAAAAAGGATTTATTGATGTTGAAGCAAAATCCGGGCAACATCATGGAACTTATAAGGTTTATGTTAATTATATGGCTGTTGCTGATATAACTTATTTACCAAAAGACATTTTTATTGCTCTCAAAAAAGATGCAATTAGTGTTGGAGGTGTTTTATATGCACCTCCAAATTTTTTAAGAATGTCTATGTATTTAGAATTATCTAGACCTGCTGGAGATATTAGTAGATGGGAAAAGGTGTTAAAACGTTTAACACTCTTAAATAAGAATTATCCTATAACAGATATAGATTGTAATAATGTTGACTTTCAGCGTGAAATGGAACATAAAGAGAATGAAGATAAAATATTTGAAGCGGTTAAAAATACATTAATAAATCAAGGTGTAGTATTTTTTGGTGGTTTTGCAAATACTCTTTACTCACAATATATGCCTGCAAACTTAAGAAAAAAAATAGAAAAAAGTGCGGATTTTGATGTATTATCTAATAATCCTGAAACAACAGCACAAGTTATTAAAGAAAGATTAGATGATAATGGTATAAAAAATGTTAAAATAATTAAACAACCAGGTGTTGGAGAGATTGTTCCAGAGCATTATGAAGTGAAGGTTAATAAAGATACTATTTTATTTATTTATAAACCAATTGGTTGTCATAGCTACAATGTATTAATGATGAATGGTAAAAAAGTTAAAGTAGCAACAATTGATACCATGTTAAGTTTTTATTTAGCATTTTTATATGCTAATAAACCATATTATAATGAATTTATTGATAGAATACTTTGCATGTCAAAATTTTTATTTGACGTCCAACAAAAAAATAGATTAGCACAAAAAGGGTTATTAAAACGTTTTAGTATAACGTGTTATGGTCATCAAGAATCCGTGGAAGAAATGAAGACAGAAAAAGCAGCAAAATACAAAGAATTAAAACAAAGTAAAGATAAAAAAAAGTTCGAAGAATGGTTCTTAAACTATAGACCAGATGATATTAAAAGTCAAAAGCAAGAGAGAAAATTAAATAAAAATGATAAAAATAAAAAGAAAAGACAAACTAGAAAGAGCGGATTTTTAAATCTTTACAATTCAAAGAAGACTAGAAAACATAAGAAAGGTATTTACTAATTACTAATTACTATATTGTGAAGGATCTATCGGACTTTGTTCCATAGTGCAAAACCCTCCTTCACAATCTAGTTCTTGTCCTTGGCTTTCACTATTTTTTTTATTTTGATAAAAATTAAAAATAAACATACCAATAATAATAATTAATATAGCTGCACCAATATAAATAAACGTGGTGTAGTCATTTATTGAACTTCCACCAAAAATCGTATTGGTATCAGTTGCATCTAAAGAAAAAGCGGAATCAGTAATATCAATAGCATCCATTTAAATTCTATTGATATTTACAATTTGATTTTTAAACTAAATTATAAACAATAAGTATCTAAAATTATACTAAATATATCAAATATAATTTTTGAAATAATCTTAACTATAATATTGTCCTTAATATCGTGAGGTAGATATTTTTTTGCATAGTTTAATAATATTATAATATTAATTATTATTCTCTCTAATATAAGTCTAAAACTATGGTGAGTTTTATTAAAAATACTCCAATCATTCACAAAACTGCACATAGAAGTATTCGTTTTTTTAATATAAAAACTATGTATATCTAATAATCCTGTTAATATTCTATGAAAGTTACTTTTTTCATTTTTAATATTTAATGTATTTATAATTTTATCATATCCTAATAAATCCATGTATAAAATTTTTTTATTAGGTTCTTTATTAAAAATAAATGCATTTATGCCATCAATATATTTGTTCTTATAAAAAATATTATCATCAATTAAGAATGGTATATAACAAGATTTAATAATTGTATCAATTATTTCATCTACATTTTTGTAGCGTGATTTTACAATCTTTTTATTTTTTTTTATATCATTATAACAAATAAATAATCGACCATTAACTTTGCTACATATATCATCAGGAATTCTATCTTTTAAATGAGTTTTAAGCGTTTTTATAACTTTAAGTGAAAATTTATTCTTAAATTCATCTCTTACAATATCATATAGTTTAGGCATTATATCGAGAGAATCAATAAAATATGAAAAGGCTGCTATAGAACCAATACTACATCCTGAAATTCTTTCAATCTTAACATATTTTCTTCTCTCCATTTCTCTTAAGAAATACAATGCACCAACTAAATAACTACCATTAAATACTCCACCGTCTAAAACTAAATCAAGTCTTTGTAGAGTTTTTGTGTCGTCTGACAAATTTTCAATCAACTTATTAACATATGGGTCTATCATTATTATATCATTCAAATTAGTATTTGAAAAATATAACGAAGAAATAAATCTAAAAGAAAATCTAAAAGAAAATCTAAAAGAAAATCTAAAAGAAAATCTAAAAGAAAATCTAAAAGAAAATCTAAAAGAAAATCTAAAAGAAAATCTAAAAGAAAATCTAAAAGAAAATCTAAAAGAATATTAGAATGTCATCGTTTGGCATTTGTCAATTTTATTGTTTATCATTCAATGATGAAGAAAAAAGAAATAAAATGATAAATCGATTTAGAACATTAAATATCGATTGTAATTTTTATAACGGAGTTCAATATACAGACCAGCGAATAAATGAAAAATTAACTAAATATAATAAACGTCACCGGTCTATTATATATGGACACCTAGATATTTTATATGAATTTTATCATAATTCGAATAAAAATTATGCTGTCATTTGCGAAGATGATATTTGTATTCATGAAAAGTTTAATGAAAATTTCAAAAAGGTTATTAATGATTTTAGATTTTTACACTTAGATATTTTACTATTAAGTTATATGATTCCATATAAGATAGGAAACGATAATATATATAGTAATTTTAAATTAAAGGCTGAAATGCCAAAAACATCTTTTTTTAAATATCACGAATATCCTGAATATTTATCAGGAACACAAATGTATCTAATTTCAAAAAATTTTGCTAAGGATTTATTAGATAATTATTATTCTGAATATATAAGTATTTTTGAAAATGATTTTATTGCTGACAAAATAATTATTAAACAAGGCAATCGTGCTTTAATTTATCCAATGCTGGCTATTGAAGATAAAAATCAAACAGATTTATATCATCAGTTATGTCACAAAATACATTATAATGAAATATATATTTAGAGCAACGCGTATTTTATAATCAACAAAAAAAATACGAAATTCTATATAATGAGTTTATTATACCATCCCATAAATCTTCAAGGGTGTAATAAAATTCTTTTTCTAAAATGTACCAAAATATGATGTTGTCTTAATTAAGAAATGAAACAAAATCCCAAATGTAACACTTGTAAATAAAAATCCATTTAAATTATAATTACCGTCATTTGAAAACAATAATGGTAAATATGTAAATAAAAATTTCTTAAAAAATGGTAGCTGAAATAAGAAGTACAAAACTGCTATTAATAATGGTGTTTGAATTTCATTATACATATCATCTAATGAATGATTGAATTGTTGATTTTTATTATCACTTGGTTGTTGATAATTTCTTATGTAATCAGTATGATTACTTGGTGAAGGAGGAACATAATTAGGTATAACTTGTGGATCATTGCTAATTCCTGACGTATTCATAGGTATATCTCTAGATGGTAATTGGGTGACACCTGCTAATGTAGCTTGTTGTAATCCGTTTACAATTTGGCTAATAGTAGTTTCATCTAAAGACATTCCTAATGGAGATTGATGTACATTAACTTTAGGTTCTTGAGCAGTAATATTTATATTATTACTTACATTTCCTCCACCGACAGGATCTGTTGGTAAATCTAAAATATTGGTTGCGTCACTCATAATTATTGTAAAGAATGATTGCTTACAATAATTACGCAAAATATTTTGCTCCAATTTTCTTAAAAGTGGAATTATTCGAATGTTAAAGTTTTTGCATTTAATCTGCATTTAGTTGCTGTTGGAATATATTTAACACATTTCCCATCATTTTTATATATTTTATCTTTAAAATCGTCTAAAGGCGCGGCATGAAAAATAATACAATTATGGCCCTTACAAACACTCCTAAATAAAGAGGCTAAACCGAGACCCAACAACATTGACATAATTATTTTACCAGTTTCAGTATGTACAAATCTTCCAAAATTCAATCCCATCTATATTATAATATTAATTTCTTTTTCTTAAGTTTGCATAAGAATTTTTGAAATCAATGATTTATCTTTTGGACATTCAACAACTTGTTCTTCAAAATTAAAACAGTTATCAGCTTTATCTCTAAATAAAATCTTATCTATATTTTCAGGAGTAGGATAAATATAAATAGTTTTTATTTCAGGTCCTAAAATATAAATAAAAAAAAGTCCTATCGCAAAACTTATTAAAAATGTTGGTATTGAAATATAATTTAACAGCATATATAATTACATTAGAAAAAACCTCTACCGAAATCTACTTCCTTCTCAACTAAATTATTCATAGCATCTTCTAACATGCTATAGTTTTTCTCTTTTGTCTGTAGGTCTTCTTTATAAAAAGTTAAATAAGTTTTTTGGAGGGAACTTGGTTGTTTATTGAACGCAGTATTATAAATTGAAACACCAAAATCATATTGACCATTTGGCATCTCTCTAGGTGGTATTATAATATTAGGTGGAGTAGGTAATCTACATTCAAGACCACCCTTCTTTCTTGCATTTAAACATTTATACATAAAATCTTTCATCCAGTCTATATTTAGTTTAAATTCTGTTTTTAGCTTCTTAGGTAATTTACTCCATAAATCTTTATATTCTTGTATGTGCCAGTCTATACCGTCTTCACCTTCACCAATAATAGGTTCATCTTGTGGTATTTCACCCGATTGGTTTACTTCATCAGGTTCTTGAATTTTAATTGTTAGTTCTTTCTGTTCTGAAGGCTCTGTTCCTTCTTCAGTGTCTGATTCTACAATAAATGTTGCTGGTTTTTTCTTAGGAGCTTTCTTTGCTTCATATCCCACGGAAAATTTTAACACCTTATTTTGATATCCATCTGTATTTAATTGAGATATAGAGTTCTTATTTTGGATTAATCTACATGTATTATTTTCATCATCGTAAAATACAATATTTTCATTATATTTCAAAACACGAATTTTATCTATTAATGGTTTAAGAGTTGTGGTATAAATTGTTGCAGCATCTTCAGCATATTGTGTATCATCATTCTCAATCATTTTACTAATACATGACTTAATCTCGCCAATTAAATTATATGATTGTACTATTGAATCGTCAAGTTCTACTTTTTTTTCTGGATTATCTGTAACCTTATTATAGATATCTAAATACATTTCATATACTGATGTTATCTCAGTAATGTATGATTTATTGCGGTCAAAATTTTCTATAGCTGTTTCTGTATCAATTATACCAAATAATAATCTATTCTTGTCATTAATAATTTTATTTTTATATTCTTTAGTTTCATTTTTAATATCATTTATTACACTTTCAATTTTTTCAATTTTATCTAGTTGAATTTTAATATCTAAATTACAAGGATCAGCTAAATCTCCACAACTAGCTTGTAAAATTCTATATGATTCTATTTTATCATCAGATGGAGTATAACTGTGTGAGAAAATTGTACCTCTCTTAGATGGTCTCTTGCAATTTACACATTTAGGCATCAATTTTAAATATTCTGAACGTTTTTCCCTATTACTTAATGTAGGATTATTAATAATTTTCTTTTTATACGTACTGAGTTGGTTTTCAAAAATATTTTTAAGTTTAAAATACTCAGTTAAAGCATCATCAAAACTAGGTATTTCATCTATTTGCATTATTATATATATTATAGTTAATAAATTAATTTGCATAAGTTACTGTATTTCAGCGAAGCTACCTTATGTTCCAGCGAAGCTTTTAAGGACGTGAATGTATTATATTATATTCGTTATCCCAATGAGGTAGTCCAGTTATTAATTCTTGTTGTGCTCTTTGTTTTGCAATTTGAAAGTTTTTAATTTTCTCCAAAATATATTGATGTTTTTGATTATTATTTTTTGATATCTCAACCGGAGTTAATTTACCTTTATACTTATAAACAAGGATTGCTCCTAAAATTAAAAGAAAAAATATTAACATACCAATATTGAAAAGTGTATTATGAAAATTCTCTCTAATTATATGGGATTGCTTTAATGCTTCACTTAAAAAATATTTTACACCAGGTTCTGTTAAAATTGGTTTAGGCAAGGCCCATCCTTGATTAGAATGTTCTTCAAAATTCATATTATTTATAGTTAAAATTATAAAATAAATTATACATATTATCTATATGGCAAATTCATATTTAAATATTGTAACTTTTTTATTAACAACTCTTTTTTACTACATTGCTTTAAAACCTACATTACCATATCAGTTGTACAGTAATAAGGAAGAATATAAAAAATATATAAGTAACAACTACATGTATTTAGCTATATATGTATTATTAGTTATTATGATACAATTTATGGTTAATTCATCAATTATAGCATCTAATTGTGGTGGTAATATTACAGAAAATATGGGTGCTGCTGGTGTTTTAACATTTTTACCTTGGATACTCATTTTTGGTGTTCTTGTTATAATTTTAACAGTTTACCCTGGTTTTAAAAGTGCTTTTTCTGATGTTGTTGGTTATTTTTATGTTTCCAGTTCTGCAAATAAATTATTAACAGAATTGCTTATTAATAAAGATATTGAGAAAAAACTTGATGAAGACCAAAATATGACACCTGAAAAGAAACAGGCAATGGAAACAGCTGCTGATGCTATTATCAAAATATGTGGTAATACATCAATATTAATAAATCAAATTGTTCCTAATAATTTTGATGACTATTGGGGTATTCTTAAACCATTAATGAAAGATAAATATAAGATAGATGGACCCGAAACTGATAAAATAAAAAATGATTTATTTGAGGTTGTATTAACAAGAGATAATGTAGGTGAGTCTATGTGGTATATATACACGGGCTTACTTCTTACATCTATTGTTCAACTTAAGATAACTACACGTGGTTGTGCAAGTAATCCAAAAACAATGGAATCAAACTATCAAAAATTCTTAGAAAAAGAGCAAAAGGATAAAAAACAAAAAGAAAAAGCATCCGCAACCTATACAATTACAGGTTAAAAAGTGAATGTTTTTAGTTAAAAATCTAAATAATAATTGTTTATTACACGTAATATTATGTTTCAAAAATCATTTAAATGTATGTCAATTATATAAAGTATATCATTACTAATATGACTGATAGTTGGGAAGATTGGGAAAACGAAGCTTATGTTATTCCAGTTTTACATGTTTCAAATCCGGAACAATTAAAAAAATTAGAAGACAGAAAATTAGTAGAAGATGCTGACCTGCAAATTGCCAGAGACTTATTTTCAAATGAAGAAGAGGAGTTTGCTCTTGAAGAAAATAGAAATGACAACAAACACTTCTATAAAAAAAATATCAAAAGTGAAAAAAAGGTAAGTAATCAGAAAGTAAATGAACAGAAACAAAAAGAAGAAGCAAAATTTGTAAAAGAAGAAAATGCTAAAAAAACAAAGGCTAAAGAATTATATGGATATACTGAGTATGATGATAAATATGCAGATTACGAAGATAAGTTTTGTTAAAAAATTTTGGGAGAGCTAATAAAATACAAAACAGCTAAATAGCATAATATACCTAAAACTAATGATAATAACCAAATTGGTAGAATAGTTTTGTTTCTATATCCAACACCAAATTCTCTAATACTTCCATCTGTATTATAAAAGCATGTAGGTTTCATCATTTGAATTGAACCAAATATAAGTAAAAATAAAAGAATTGCTGCAAATGGTTTATTTTCTCTAATATAAGTTGTATACATCTAATATATAATTATAAACTATTTTTTATAATTATATTTATCTAAATTTATCTATACCATTTTTTCCTAATATAACCTTATATTTTTTATAACCAATGTGATTATTAGAATCAATCTAAATTGTATCTCCTACATTTACGTGTGGTTTTTGTAAATATTCATAAACAATTTCGGTTTCATTTTATCTTAATTATCAATTAGAATTCAGTAGAGTAATCTTCATATTCTTCTTCAGGAGCGTCGATACCATCGAAATTACCATCATCATATGCTTCATTTAAATAACTAATATCATACGCATCTTGGTCAATATCTCGATCTATTTCTTCTTGTTCTAAGTAATCATTAACTAATATATCAATATTTTCATCATTAGCATCTTTATTTTTTGCTCTTATTTTTCTCTCTGCCGAAGTTAATTTATCTCTCATTTCTTGTTCTTCTTCATAAAAATCTTTGTCATAAACAGTTAATCCTTTTTTAAGACCTTTACTATAATCATTTTCAGCACCAGCAAGCTTACTTATTTTAAGGATAGTATCAATATCTCTTCCTTCATCAGTCATTGATTTTAATTTATCAGTAACCATATCCTTTTCTCTTTCCCTCAATTTAAAAACTCTATCTTGTATGTCCTCATATGTAGTATCAATTGTATCCTTTTCATTTCTTAATATATCTACAAATGCAATTAATAATTCAGTAACTTTTTGTCTTAATTCCTTTTTATTACCAGTAAGAATTCTGGTTTCATTTTTGTTTCTTGATGTCATTGAAAGGTCAATTTTTGTTTCGGTTTCTTCGATATAATCAACAGTAAACATATCGGTTATTTCTTCTCTCCTACTAACTTCTCTTACAATCATATCTTCTTCATCAGATAACTCAATATAATTAATTAAAATACGAAGTAAATAGTATTCAAATAAATATCTACTAGTTCTCTCATCAATAACCCCTTTTAATACTCTATCACCAATTTTAATACTTGAAAAACATGGTGTATGTTCTGATAGTTGTATTAAATTCTTTGCATTTTTATGTATTTGCTTTAAAATATTAAATAATGAAGGAACACCATAAAAAGGTTTAAGTTTTTCAAAATAATCAGATATGTAACGTTTAAGTTTATTAGTGTGATTTTTAGAGAACCCATAATAACTAGGAATTAATGTGTTATCATAATTTACCTTATTCAAAATAATATTTGGAAATACATTTATAAAATTATCAATAAATACCTTGTAAAAATTTATTACTGTGTACATTGTATCATTAGATATTTTGTTGTGTTCATTTCTATTTGAAGTATCTGCATTCCAAGTAGAGAGATTAGAAATAGTTTTAATAAATTTTCTAATAGAACTTCTACTAACATTTGAACCTTCATTTTTCTGGACAAATTCAATAATTTCTCTCGTCATATCTTCATTACTTTTGATTAAAAAGTTATTAAGGTTTTTAACATCTTGTGTAGTATTTTCAGAAGCAATATCAAATGTATCAATTGCAGATTTAATTAAATCCCTCAATGATTGTTCAATAATCTCATTTTCATTACTTTCATCATAAATAACATCTAATAAAAGAGATAATTTAGCTACAGATGAAATAACAGGGTTATCAATATTAATATTAATGATATTCTCTCTACTAACTAATTCAATAAGTCTTATAAACTGTTCATTCGTATAGGTTCTTCCATCTTCTTTGAGCTTTTGAATTATACGTTCAATTGTATCAGCTGGATTAATAAGTAATACATCTGGTTTATTAGTACATATAGGAAGTAAATCTTCTGGTATTGGTCTCAATGATTTAAATTTACAATAAAATATAAAAGCCATGTATATTGTCTTCTCGTCAAAAGTATTAGATATTGGTGGATATATATTTTTGGTATTAATGTTGCTATAAAAGAGTGGTGGTTCATTTATAGCTCTAATATCATCCAAAATATTAGTCAATCTTTCAACAATTGAATTAAATTGTAAAATATCACCATCTATATTATTGAAATAATCAATCGTTGGTTCATTTTCTTTACTATCACAACACGAATTTTCAAGATATGGTTCATTATTGGTGGTATGAAGTATTGCTTTATGTCTTTTAACTATTTCTCTTATCTTTTCTTGAATAGCTAGAGAGAATTTAATAATTTTAGATTCAACAACCAATATTTTCTCTCTCTGATTTTTGACACCATTTCTTAAATCATCCTTTAAACTACGTTTAAACTCCTCCGAAATATTGACTAAGTGTTTAATTTTAAATGGGACAATAGGCGGGAGGAAATCTGTCCATTGAGCAATATCATGTTCCTCTGGAATTACATTAGCAGGACTTATTAGTAAATATTCAGTCTTTTCAGAAAACTTTCTTTGAACCTCTGGTAATTGTATTAAATTATCATCAATGCCTGCTTTAATACGTAATTGTATTTTTTCGATATTAGATTTTTTAAGAACATTCCATGGTTCGCCAGATTCTCTTATATCAAAAGTAACACAAGCCAAATATGTTAAGCTACTTAAATCGCCTTGGCCCTCAAATGGATATCCTGTAAATGAACGAACACACCCAGGATGTGTTTTTCTTGTTTTAATAGAAGGAATTGATGTTTGAACAGCAATTAAAAACATACCAAATGTATAAAATAACAAAGCTGTATTGTAAAGGTCTTTATAAGAAGGTAATTTCTTACCTTTTTGTGCTGCAATTTTTACCATTTCTTTATAATCGCTTTCACTGTCAACTGTATTTTTAATTGTTTCAACAACACAATTAATTATGAATTCTTTTTGTATTTCAATATTAATTCCCATAGCAACACCCAAAGTATTTATAATATTATTTATCATTATTGTTTCTTCAGTAATATATTTAATACTTTTCTCTTTAGTTGCAGACATAATTTTGTTTCCAGCGGCCTCTTCAATAACATCTCTTGAAGTTACTTTAAATCCCTCTTCAAATCCCTCTTCAGTATCAAAATCACCCGGACAAATTGGCCAACCTGTATATTTATCAGTCCACCAATCACCATCATCACTTAACTGACCATTCGATGATTTAATTTGTTCTAATTGATACTGGTAAGAATAAGGTGATACCGTAAATGCCGATGCTAATTTTCTTTTAAATGATGGTAATAATTCTGCACCAGTTTTAATACAATATAACCAATGTTGTTTCTCACCTGTTCCAATAATAAATTCACGTGTAAATTTTTCTGAAAATCTAATAATATCATTTTGTTTCTTAACAAAGTCTTTTTGTCTTAATATAATATTCAATAATTCTGTAAAGGGAGAGAATTTAGTTTCTTCCTTATTATCTTCTATACCTAAACCTAAATTGAATTTTTCATTATTATATTTTAACAAATTGTTTGTTTCTATTTTAGAAATGATAGGCATTAATGAGATAAAATATTGAAATTTCTCTTTTATATTTCTCTCAAAATCTTGTTTAGATGTTCTATATTTTTCATCAAACTCGCTAATTATGTTATTCAACAAACTATTTTGTAATGCTAACTCATTTACTTTCATACTTTCACAATTATCGTCTGTTTTTGTTGGGTTACTAATGCATTTTTGTTGTAAATCACATAATAGAGATGATTCATCCGTTATACCATCCTTTTTAGATATGTTTTTATCAAAAACCCATTTGCTATCTTTTCTAACATAATAATCGGATTCGTCCTCGATATTTTCAGCATAACCTTTATATAAAATAGCGTGTTGACCATCAATAACTTTCTTATTTCCATCAATTAATGTATCAGCCAAATATGTAGATTCTCCTTCTGATAAGTTGTTTTTTTTCATTTGGTCTATAACAATATGTTCCTTGAGTTTTTCTGGAGTTAGATTAATTACTTCTTTACCATAACCATTTTTTTCATCTTCCATTATACCATAATATGTTTTGTCGTATTTTTTATCAAAATAAATAATTTTGTCATTATCATTTTCTAATTGTTCGAGAGAAGAATATAATTTTGAAATTGTAATATTTTCACAAGTTTTTTCCTTTTCTTCTTCGTTCATTTTTTCTCTCTTCACATCCTTTTCAACATTAAATATTTCAGTAACATCCTTTGGAAACATCAATGGAATATTTTCATAAGCTATCGCAGTAGTATATAGTCTTGAATAATCTTTCAAAACAATTTTCCTTAAAATTTCAGAATTTGTAAATAGGGTACCTTCTTTATTATTTAAAATTTCAGAATAGTTAATTTGATACGAAGTCTCAAAAATTTCATCCCGTAAATCACGTTGAATTATATCAATTACTGTATAAGCTTTCGAAGATAATATATCGCTACCTTTAAGTTTAAATCTATATAATAATTTAAATATTCTTGACATATCAATCATATTTTTATTGTAAGCTGAAATTTTTTCATCGATGAATTCAACAATTTCTTTATATTGCATAAATGTAAGGTCATCAGTATAAATTAGGAATGGTTCTAAATAGGATACAACTTCGACAATAGATAGTTTACCAGTAATATACTTTTTCATTAAATTAAATAAAACACGAATTTTTGGAACAATAGTATTTACAAAACTATTATAAATTTGGTTTTTAGAATTTGGTTTTAATTCTTCTTCAGGAATATTTAGAATATAATTTCTAATACCACTAACATATGAAGATTCATCAAAATCAAATTCTCCTAATGAATCAATAAATACATTAGTTACATTTGTATTCTTTTTCAAAAGTTGCCAATAATTTAAAAATATTTCGTTTAATTTGGCTCTGGTTAATATATCTGTTCCTGGCAAATTAATTTTTGAAAATCTTATAGTTGGTTCAGGTAAAGTTAGTATTGATTTAATAGACATAATATCATTTCTAGTTATAGGAACTCTTATTGTATTCATTCTATCAGTTGTTGAGCTAGTGATATCTAATTTTGTTTGTGTAAGATTATATTTACTAATGACAAAACGCCTATTTCTTACCATATTATTACTAAATACGGATGAATACATGTCTTCTAAATTATCAATAACTGTATTAATATCATTTTTAATTTCAACCTCATTAATAATACTATTTTGTTCTTCATCTCCAATTAAATTAAAGGGAGTAAAATAAGGTGATAATTCAGAATTAAGTGTGCTATATTTATTACTTTCTGCAGGTAAATTATTTGATTTATAATTTTCTATAACTTCACCCATTTCTTTTATATCTTTTGAAATATCTAAATTAATTATATCATTATTCTCTTCTTCTGGTTGTTCAACGTTGTAAACCTTCTTTATATTTTTAACAACAGGTAATATCCAGTATAAATTATTTTTAAAATTTTTCAAATATTCTGTAAGTGGTTTATAATTAGCTTCTTTTACAAAAATACTTTCAATATTTCCGTATTGGTCATAAACCGAAAAATGTTCTCTTAATTGTTTAAAGCGTTCAATCATGATATGAATATTATTTAAAACTCTTGGTGTTCTCTCTGAATTTGGAATTGTAGAGAGAAGTTCATCTAATAAATCAGAAACTTGTGTTTCGATACTATACCTTTGAGATTTTGAAGAAACATCAATATATTGAACAAGAGGTCCCAATTCTTCTTCACCAAATTCAATTTGGTCTGCTTTAACTATAAATTCTCTCAATTGGTCTTTTACATCTTTAACAGGAATAAATATTTGTATCTGTTGTTGAGAATCTACTACTTTCTTTTCTGGTTCAAGTTCAGGAATATCAAGTTGACCTTCTTCCATTTCTTCAAGTAAATCTACCTCTGGTTTAAGTAAATCTACCTCTGGTTTAAGTAAATCTACCTCTGGTTCAAGCAAATCTACCTCTGGTTCAAGCAAATCTACCTCTGGTTTCTTGAATGGTTCTGAAGGCTTCTCTCTAATTTCTATATTTTCAATTGGTAAATCTTCAGGTATTCCCTTATAATCAAAATTAATATATAGTATATCATTGTCAACTGTTCTGACTTCAATCATATCTTCTTCTAAATTAGTTATCTCTCCAGTTATTATAACAGGAAAATCTCCACCAAAATAAATATTTATCCATTTATCAGAGAGAAGTCCATTCTGTCTTGCATAACTTGGACTATCATGTCTACTAAGTATTTCAATTCTACTTATATTTCCATCACCTAAAATTCCATCTTCACTAATTTTTAACTTTATTCTATCGAGTGTATCAGTATTAATTAAATACGTTTTCGATTTATCGATATAATCAATAATAAAAGTTTGATTATTAAGTATTTCATTAACAGGATTTACAATTTGAATTACATCTCCTAATTGAAGATTTAATTCTACATCTTCTTTTTGGGCTTGTGTTTTTTTAGACATTGTTCTATAATTATATTAGATATTTTTATACTTAAGTAAAAATCTATATAAAATATAGTTTAAAGACAATTCATTAATTAATAATAATCATGAGTGCTACATACAATCTGTCATCAATTCCTGAGTTTAATGATTTACTTAAAGCCGACATTGTTAGTAATTCAAATATACTAAAATTAAATAAAATTGAGTGTCGTTCAAATAATTTACTTTATAGAGTTATTAGATATGATAAAAACTTTCTATGTCACGACCTTATATCATCTTATGGTTTATGTCGTTCAGTAATAATTAACAGTGCAGATAATGTAGTCGGTTTTGCACCACCAAAGTCTATTTCAGCTGATGTATTCATTGAAAAATATCCAGAACATAAAACTGGTCATTTTGATAAGTGTAATATAGCCGAAGAGTTTATTGAAGGAACTATGATTAATGTATTTTTTGACCCTACTATTGGTATTACTGGTGCTTGGGAAATTTCAACTCGTAATACTGTAGGAGCTACATCTAGTTTTTATAAATCACCACAAGCAAAGACATTTAGACAAATGTTTATGGAAGCTGCTTCAGAAAATAAGATTGATATTACTAAATTGGAGCCTCGCTTGTGCTATAGTTTTGTTCTTCAACATCCTGAAAACAGAATTGTAGTTCCATTTTCAAAACCACAATTATATCTTGTTGGTGTTTATGAGATTAATAACAAATTTAATGAAGTTACTGTTTCGTATTATGATGTAGCTAAATATAGAGACTTTTTTAGTGAATTAGGAACAACTGTTAAATTTCCCGAAGTCTATAATTTTGAAAGTTACAAAGAGTTAGTTGATAGATTTGGTTCAATGAATACATCTTATGATATTGTTGGAGTTATTATTCATAATAAATTAACTGGTGAGCGAACTAAGATTAGAAATCCTGTCTATGAACAAGTTAGAAATCTTAGAGGTAATCAACCAAAGCTACAATACCAATATCTCTGTCTAAGAAAGGAAGGTAAGGTAAAGGACTTTTTGAAGTATTATCCTGAAAACAAAAAAGAATTTTCTACATTTAGAGACCAAGTGCATCTTTTTACAAATACACTTTTCGCAAATTATGTTTCATGTTATATCAAAAAGGAAAAACCACTTATTGAATTTTCTGAGCAATATAGAACTCATATGTTTAACATTCATCGGCTTTATATGAATGAACTGAGAGAGAAGCAATTATTTGTAACAAATATTGTAGTTCAGAAATATGTAAATGAATCACACCCCTCACTATTAATGTATTGTTTAAATTATCAGATGAGAAAGAGAAACGTTGATACAATTATTGCAGATAATAATACTATTTAATTTATAATAAATAGCGAAGAATTAAAAATATATAATTATTATATGGAACAAAATAAATCTCTAATAAATATATTCAATAATTTTTTAGATGATACAAAAGATGATTGGAATTATATTACACCAACATATTTTTATAGTAAATATTATAATAAAAAACCATTTATTGTAGATTTAAGACAAAAAAAAGATTTTGAACAATTTCATATCAAAGGTGCTACAAATATATTTTGGTTAGATTTAATGAAGGAAGAAAATTTAAATAAATTACCAAAAAATAAAACAATTTTTTTGATTTGTTATGTAGGACATACAAGTAGTCAAGCATTAGTATTATTAAAGATGTTGGGATATAAGGTTGTTGCAATTAAATTTGGTTATGGAAAATCGCCAGTTTTTGGTGTTCCTGTAGCTGGATGGTTAAATTATAATTATCCCGTTGTGTAAGTAAATATTAATAAATTTATATTAATATTTATAAAAATCTAGACTTAGATATAAATTAAATTTATCTAGGAACAAGCTTTAAGAATTCCTTTCTAAGTTTGGTATAAATATCGACAGCATCAGAAATACACTCTTTTATATGTCCCTTGATAGTTGATATTTCTACTGGTTGTTTATAAGCAATGCGAATAATGCTGTATGTGTCGTGTGGATGTAACATTTTAAAACCACAAAATGTCATTATACCTGTTTCCCAAAATTTTATAAGCATAAAATATTCAATTACTTTTCCGATTGTATAATCTTCATCTTGTAGAATAATATCGAAAGAATTTTGTAGAGTATTGTCAGAATTTTTAATTTCAATCTCATCTTTTTCAGTAATAGAATCCAAATCAGATAATTTATTAAGCATAATTTTGCATGATAATGAAATAAGTTCGACATTTGTATACACACCAATTGATTGTATAACAAAATCAAAACTATCCTTCTTAAAAATTCTCTTACCTTCTAGCAACTTCCAATTAGTTGCTTCAAATTCAATTTCTTTTTCTTTTTTACCTTCATCCTTCCATTTTTGCTTCAATTGTTGCAACTTTGCTTCTTGAACAGCATCATCAATAGTATTTCCATATGAACACGTTGAAACTGCATTATAGGCGCCATCCTCTTTAGCAGTGCCAATATCAAATTCACAAGTTAAATTAATAATTTTTGCCTGAATTTCTTCAGCAGATTTAGGTTTTAATCTAACAAAATCAATAAAATCCCCAGTCTGATCATTTGCAGGAAATATTTCTCTAATTTTCTCTTTAGGAAGATATTTACCAGTAATCAAGTCTTTAACAACAAAATCTTCAGTAGTAACATACATAGTAGTGTCTGTATTATTTTGTACATTAAGCTCAATAATATAATTTTTAAGTGGAAATTCCTCAACATATTTAATGTGAATAGGAATGCAACTTAAACGATGTTTAACAATTTCATTATTTAACCCACAAGTATTTGCCAAAATATTGCACTTATTTTTTTCATTTGGCGAAACTCTACATACGACCATTGGTATTTCAGATAAAATTATTCTTCGAATAGAATTTGCAATACTAACATTAACACCACTAAGAGTAAATTTTAATTCATCATTATTTATTTTTGAAATAATTTCTACTCGAGGATTAATTCGAGAGTAAATATCAGAAGAATTAGAGCTGGTCATTTCAGAACGAGTTGTCATTGTATCTATTATATCTTTATATTTAAATTAATATTTTTAATTCATTTTTTTTTTAAATGAGTTAAATATTAATTTTGATTAACTAAGTATATATTAAGAATGAGTTGCATTTTATATTATAGCAAATATTGTGAAGTTTGTAAAAAATATTTACAGCTATTGTCGAAGTCTGATGTTCAAAAAGATATTCATTTTATATGCATTGATAAGAGAGTTAAAGATTCAAACAATAAAACATATATTATTTTAGAGAATGGTCAAAAAATAATCTTACCAGAAAATGTAACAAAGGTTCCTGCATTATTACTTTTAGCACAAGGTTATCAAGTATTATATGGTGATAAAATTTTGGAATTTTTTAAACCTCAACAACAACAAGAGGTTAGACAAGCTACACAAAATAACATGGAGCCTATGGCATTTTCTCTAGGTGGAGGTGGAATGTTTGGTGATGTTGTATCCGACCAATATAGTTTCTTAGACCAAGATGCAAGTGAATTAAGTGCAGAAGGAAATGGAGGTATGAGACAAATGCATAATTATGTAGATTTAAATACTGCATTTAGTGGACAAGTATCAGGTGCTGGTACAAATAGCGATGAACATAATACAACAATTAAAGGTTCAAAGAAAATGGGAGATGATGTATCAAATCAACAGATGGAAGATAGAATAAGAAAAATGAAAGAAGAACGAGATGCTGATATTCGTTCTATAACAGGAAATAAACCTCCTATGAGTTTTTAAAAATATATAAAAATATATAAAAATATATAAAAATTAAAATTACTTATATAATAATTAATAAAAGTAATTTAAAAAGATATATGGAAAAATAGATAATGTCAAACATTTTATCTGCGTTCAATGACCATTTTCTTGAGTTCTTAAATGATATCCAAAGTGTTTTTCCAGAAGACGCTGATATTCTAACAGCAAAAAATGCTCTAACAGCGATTAGAAAGGCAAATCCAAAGATGATTGTAAAAATTTGGAGAGCATTTATTGCTGAAAAATATAAAGATAAAATATCAGCAGGAGATATTGGTTTTTTTATTGATAAGGACTATGGTTCAGATGTTTTAACTGCTCAAAACTCAGACAAAATTATGGATTCAATTAATCGTTTAAGAGAACCTGTTAGAAATATGGGACCTGATAATCAAGCAAAGGTTATGAGGTATATTCAAAATTTAACAAAGTTATCTGAATTATGTGAATAGATTTTCCAAAAGGTGGAGTCAAAATAATAGTTTATTGTATAAATAGATTTTGAAAATGTATTTACACCTTTTAACATTTACATAGACCCTAATTTAAGACAATTTAAGGAGTATGATAAGGAATATGATAAGGAATATCATGATTGTGTTATGGAAGAAGAGAAAAATGATTTTAAATATAATTTAATATAAATTTTTGCTCCACTTTTTATTACAAATTGAATAAATATATTATTAAAACTAGGATTTAAATATATTATTAATATATTTAATAATATGTCAGATAGTTTAGTTCCAGATGAATTTGTAAAGGTTATAAGGGATTTTGTTGGTGATTTAAAGGTAACATTCCCTGAGTACATCACATTTATTAATAAGTGGTGGAAAAGTAAGGAAGATTTTAATTACATAGATAAAGAGGAGGATAGAAATAATGCATATGAAAAATCTGAGAAAAAATCTGTAAAACTTTTGTTCGATTTTTGCAAGAAGAAATTACCGCCAAGATTTTTTGATATTTTATACCAAAATGATGAAATATTTAAAGAAGAATCGGAAATTGATACTGAATTTTTCCCAAAGATACATTTTAAAAACTTATGGCAATGTGATATTTCAGATAAGACACGTGATACCATTTGGAAATATCTTCAACTGGTGCTATTTGCGATTGTTGGAACATTAGATAATAAGGATGCGTTTGGAGACACCGCAAAATTATTTGAGACGATTAATCAAGATGAATTTAAGTCTAAATTACAAGAAACATTATCACAAATGCAAGGTTTATTTGACATCCCCGAAGGAGGCAATCTAGCAGAAAATTTAGGTGAAGGTTTAAAACAGAGTGACTTGCCAAATGCAGATGAAATTAACAACCACATTACAGGCATGTTAGACGGAAAGTTGGGACAATTAGCACGCGAAATTGCAGAAGAAACTGCCGCAAACTTAAATATAGATTTTGAAGGAGCAACTGATATGAAAGATGTATTTAATAAACTCATGACAAATCCTACAAAGCTTATGGGTTTAGTTAAGACAGTTGGAGACAAACTTGATACAAAAATTAAGTCAGGTGAATTAAAGGAATCAGAAATGATTCAAGAGGCAACTGAGCTTATGAATAAAATGAAAGATATGCCAGGTATGGGTAATATTCAATCCATGTTAAATAAGATGGGAATGGGTGGATTAGGAAAAGTAAATACAGGTGCGATGGAAGCTCAAATGGGAAGAAAATTAAAGATGGATCAACAAAAAGAGAGAATTAAAGCAAATGCTTTAAGAAGACAAATGGAGCAAGCACAAGCTACCGCATTAGCACAACAACAATCACAGCAACAATCGCAACAACAATCATCCTCAACAGATGAAGAATTAATCAAATTATTTAGCTCTGGAGAGAAAATTGAAAAAACTCCAAGAGGTGGAAATAACCAAAAATCAAACAATAGTAACAAGAAAAAAAAGGGAAAAAAATAAAATAAAATAAAAGATAAGATAATTTAAATCTTTTTTTAAAGATTTATATATATATAATGGCAATACAATTTTGGAGCAATGACCCAACAATTTTATTTAATAAAGAATATATTTTAGAATTATGGCCAACTGCAGATATGTGTTATGAACAGAAACTAAATTCAATATCAAGATTAATAATATTATTGACGATTTTAGGATATATTTTAACCATGTCAAAAAGAGTTCTTGCAGTAGGTGCTTTAACATTATTAGTAATTTTTGTATTATATAGTATGCGTAAACAAAAGATTAATAAAGACATGTTAGAAGGGTTCGACGTTCAAGCATCGCTACCTTCGGTTCAAGGTAATGAAGTAACTGGAATGTTTGATAATAAATCAAAATCTTTTATAAATCCTGTAACATTAGATGCAGTTTTAAGAACTGAATTTAAAGAGGGTAATAAGAAAAATCCATTTAGCAATGTTTTATTAACACAGATAAATGATGAACCAAATAGAAAGGCCGCTCCACCAGCTTTTAATGTTGATTGCGACCAAGACATCACTAAAAATGTTAAAAAAACTGTCCAGATGCTTAATCCAGGTATTAAAAATACAAATAAACAATTATTTGGAGATCTTTGGCAAGAGTTCCAGCTCGACAATAGTTTGAGATCATTTAACAGTTGTCCAAATACACGTGTTGCAAACGATCAAGGGGCATTTTCGCAATACTTGTATGGTAATATGATCAGTGGGAAAGAAAGTACGCCTTCTGGTGCTCTTGCTCGTGTACAGGACAATTTTAGATATATTATGCGGTAATTCTATTTCTTTTATTATCATATATCCAAAATTCAAAATTGTATCCTAATTTTTTTGCGGCATCTCTTTTTAATAAATTTATTACTTTATTGTTTTCATATGTGTGTTGACATTTTACTTCAATGCATTTATTTTTATATGGAATAAATATATCAACGTAATACCTATGATTTTTATTGTTTGTATCACAATACCATATTTCAGGAACATTTTTTACACCAACAATTATATCTGATTCATCTATTTTTTCATTTATAATTAAGTCGTCTAAAGCATAATTTTCATAACCCTGAACAAGTTCACATCTTCCTGATGGAAATATGTATTCTTTCTTAGAATAACTAGATTTAATATGTTTATCCATTATTTCTGGATTTTGTAAAGGATGTTCATAACCATATTTTTCCATATTTGTTTGTTTTATTTTATTTTTAATTATTTCATTTTGAGATGGATATTCTACGCCCCAATTTTTAATACAAGTTTCAATCTTTTTATGTTGTATTTCTTCACATTGACTTGGATATTCAACACCTAAATTAATTAAATTCTTTTCTTTAATTTTTTCTTTGACTTGTTCGTTCTGCCAACTATATTCAACTCCATATTTTTCTATATTTGTTTTTTTACATTTATTTCTAACTTCTTTATTTTGAGTTGGATATTCAACACCAAAATTAGCTAAGATAGTTTTTTTTGTTTTGTTTTTAATTATTTCATTTTGAGATGGATATTCTACACCCCAATTTTTTAAACTTGTTTCCCTCTTTTTATTTTTAATTTCTTCACTTTGACTTGCGTTTTCAACTCCATATCGCTCCATCATAGTTTGTTTAACTTTTTCTTTTATTTCTTCAGAATGAAGCGTATTTTCACAACCATATTTCTCTAAATTTGTATTCTTTATTTTATTTTTAATTTCATTACTTTTTGTTGGATAATCAACACCATATTTATCTAAGAGAATTTCTTTAATTTTTTCTTTAATATTTTCTGATTGAAAAGTATGTTCAACCCCATATTTAGTTAAACACGTTTTTTTATATTTTTCTTTGACAATTTCAGATTGTGAAGAGTTTTTTAGACCATATTTTTCTAAGCAAGTTTTTATTGTTTTTTCTCGTTTGATATTATTCATACAATTTTTACAATAAACTCCGCGTTTTTCAATTTCACGAAATATTCTTTCAACTGATTCATAACAATTTTCAGTTTGACATTTTGCTTTAAATATACTTTTTTTTGTCATATGAATATTACTGTAATCTTGTAATAATTCTATATTATGTTCTTTACAATATTGAAGCAATTTATTATTATTAAATTTATTAGGATTAGTTTTTTCTTTAATAAATTCTATTTGTAAAATATTTTCAGACCCATATTTTTCAAGAAATGTTGCTTTCATTCTATTTGTTGAAACTACTTTTATACATTCTTTACAATAAGCACCAGTATCAATCAAAAGAAAAAACTTCTTCTCAAATTCATTTACACAATTGTAATAAATGCATTTGCATTTAATCATCAAATTGCGAGTTATTTTAACATTACTATAATCCTCCAACAGTGTGACATTGTTTTCTTTGGAATACTTATCTAACCTCTCAAAGTCATATTTAATTCGCTTTGTCATTATATTATATATAAATATTTTATTTCTAAATCATTTAAAAATAAAATACTATATTAAATAAAATGGAAACAAAATATTACTGCGAAAAATGCAATTTTAAATGTAATTATGATTCCAATTGGAATGAACATTTAATTTCAAAACGACATACTGGAGAGAAAAGAAAAGAGAGAAATGATAAGAAAATAGAAGAAAAATGTAAATTTTGTGACTATATACCAAAGAATTTAACAAATTATAAACTTCATTATTTGAATAAACACGCAACTAAAGAAGAGAGAATAAAAGAATTTCCATATTACTGCGAAAAATGTGACTTTGGATGTTTTGGTGAAATATTATATCATCGACATATTGAAACTCAAAAACATATTAAATAAAAATTAAATTAATTAATATAAAAAATAATATAGTTATATTAATTAATAATGAATACCGAAACTAGCTCACAAGAAGACTATGAATATAAACTTTTGTGCGATAATCAAATAAATAGATTAGAAACTTATAAATTGTATAAATATTTTATTGATAATTTAGAAAATGGCAATAAACAAAAATGGGAGATAATTTAGTAGAAGAATATACACTTGAAGACTTACAAGAAGGTAAAGTAAAACCATTCTTTAATAGTATGGAGCACGAATATGAAATTATTAACAAATATGGTCGTGGACTATGGGATGAACATTCAATAAGGTCTGCTTTTAATTTAGCAGACCAAGATATTATTATTAAAATAGATGAAGGTTATGGAGCATTTGATTATTAACATGGACAATATATTTATCTAACTTACTTAAACATTTAATCTAAATATTCTTACCAATATAGTAAGATTGTTATTGAGGCTATGGGTGGAATGGGTAATAATAATACTGAAAAAGAAGATAAAATAATTATAAATATTTCAAAAGTTACAATTATTGGTAAAGAAGGATTAATTTAGAATAAAAAATAATGTATATTATAATATATAAATGGCTACTTATTCAGGATATACCTTCGATAATATGTCAAGACTGGGTTTAGACGAATGTAATTTATCTCAAACAGACATACAAAATGTTACTGCTTGTAACTATTCTACACAAAATTATTTTGCTTCTGATTGTTCTATGAGAAAACCAATGGAACTTGCTACTTCACAACCAGGTATCATGTATAATGGCGGTTATAATGTTGGCGCAGGTGGATGCAATATTAATGATTCATCTAAGCTTCAAATTGGAACTATTCAAACTCACCCAAGATGTCGTATTGATTTATTTCACAGACCATTCGCAACTGTCCCTTATTTAGGACGTGGTTCTGTAAATCCTATCATGGAATCCCAAATCCAACAAGGTGAACAAATTGTGAATAAGAAGAGTGTTAATATTTTAAGCGAAAAAAGCTATATTAAATATCACCAAACTCCATTATTACCTGCTGTTCAACAAAGAATTAATAATCCAGCAAATCAAATTGAAAGTGTTGCTTCAGATGGTTGGATACGTGGTGGTATACCATCTCGCGAATTAACTCGTGACAGTGATTATTTTAATAAGCATACAACCCATCAATATGCTTAAATCAACGATACCTTCGGTTAAAATATATTTATTTAAATTAATAGTTAAAAGTTACTAAAATATTAATTTAAATGTATAACACTAAATATGAATGTAGATATCATAAAGATAATGTTTTTTTAGATACAGATGAAGTAACAGATAATGAAAAAGATTATATTAGAAATATTTTATATAGTGAAGATTTATCTAATATACTTAATATAGATGATACATATGGATTCGATAATTTCGATGCAATTATAAGTGATATATATAAACAACTTATGCATAGTAATGAACTTAGGGAATGTATGCGTCAAGCTGCTGCTACAATTATTAGTGAAAATGAAGAAGTCGGGTTATGTCTATTATTTTCATATGATTTTTTATTTATAACACATACGTGCATTTGTGAATATTTAGAAACTAGTGAAATCGGAAATGGTAAAATTCAATTGTTGAAAAATAAAATTAATAATAATAATAAGTAATTAAATTAATATTCTTTTATAAATGTATATTAATGGCTTCTACACGTAATAAAAATACTCCAGGCGATTATTCTTTAGAACAAAGACAATTTCACGAATCTAAAAATTATACACTTTATCCAAATTCTCAGTATGGTGCTGCTTATAACACAAGACTTCCAGGAAATGGATTATTACCTGGACAAATTCCATGGAATAAATTATCTTATAATGCTGCAGATACTGAATCTTTTTTATTTGGAATTAATTCAACTAATTTAGTTAATCCTGCACCATGTTTTGTTCCTGAGATTACAAAATTAGATTCAGCAAATATTTATAAACAAGGACCTGTCTTTATGCCTGAACCTTTAGTGATTGAAAAAAATCAAAGACCCTTTCCAGTTCCAAATTAAATATTTATCAATAATAAAATAAATATTTTGAAATGAATATAATTTAAATTTTAAATATGTTTGCATTTATATAATGAGTAATATAAATGCAAAAAATATAGTTAGTGAGAATATCACTGTTACAAATTTAACTGTTACTAATATAAATGGAGTGAAATATGAAGCAAATCGTTGTGGCAATTGTAATAAGGGTTATTATATTCCTTGTCCAGACTGTGATTATACTGGTCCAGATGTATGCGATTGTGGGGAACCGTGCGATTCATATGAACCTGATGTATGTGATTGTTTTGTTCCTTGTGGTGGAGGAACGGGACCTACAGGACCTACAGGAGAAACAGGAGAAACAGGACCTACTGGTGAAACTGGACCTCAAGGACAAGACGGGTCTAGCACAGGATTATTATTATATTTAAATTATGGAGAAACACCATCGCCTTTAATAAGCACATATAAATTATTATCATTAACAGAAAATTTATTGCCACAAGCAATTGTTAATACAATAGTGACAGGAAGTTCTACAGATACAGCAATAACAGAATTTGCAAATTATATAGTTAATCTAAATGGTCAAACATTTATACCACCAGGGGTGTGGGATTTGAATATTTTTGCTTCAGTAAATATATCAAATGGTATAAGTATAAAATTTAAATTATACGGCAGAGATGGGGGTGGTATAGAAACCTTAATTGATACATCTTCATCGTCTAATTTAATAACTACAACAATAACACAATATACATCTACTTTAGCATTATTATACACAGATTTGTCCCCATACACATCTTTAGTTGTAAAAATATTAGCTGATAATTCAGGAGCAGCATCAAGAACTTTATCTACATATTATCAAAGTTCTTCGACGTATTCACATATTCATACGTCTTTTGGTGTAATTGGTGTAACAGGACCAACAGGAGAAACTGGACCAACAGGAGAAACTGGACCAACTGGCAATACTGGACCGATAGGTACTGGTCCAACAGGACCTACAGGCGATACAGGACCTACAGGTAATACAGGTCCAACAGGTTTACAAGGTGAAACAGGACCTACAGGAGAAACAGGACCAACTGGTGAAACAGGACCTACAGGAGAAACTGGACCTACAGGAGAAACAGGACCTACAGGAGAAACAGGACCAACTGGTGAAACAGGACCTACAGGTAATACAGGTCCAACAGGAGAAACAGGACCTACAGGTAATACTGGTCCAACAGGTAATACAGGTCCAACAGGTAATACAGGTCCAACTGGATCAACAGGACCAACAGGTTTCACGGGAGCAATAGGTCCTTCATTTGCGTCAAGTGCGCTGAGTTATTATTTTGACCTTCAATCTGGAGGAGCAATAGGTGGTCCAGGTCCTGGATATACTATTAGCACACAAACAATAAGTGGTTCTTCAACAACAGTTGCATATATTTATCCATTAGATATTTATTTTAATGAAAATGGTGGTGGCTCAGTTCCATGGACTTATGCGACAGGAACTGTAAATACTTATAATAGTAGTCAAAATTCACAAATTTTTTACAAGATGCCATATAATGGAACAATAACAGCAGTATCAGTAAATAATTTGACGTGGTTTGTAACAAATGCTCAATTAGATATAATAAGAGTAAGTGGCGGAACATTAACTAGTGCTAGTCCAACTTTACCAGCATTTACTTTAGTTACATTTCCAATATCTGGATATACACAAACAATAACTAACGAGGCATTTAGTGCTGGGATGGTTTAGCATGTGTAATTAAATTATCATCTGGTTCTTGGACGTTGCCATTTAATCCACAAAGTGGTATAGTTTCTGTAACAGTTTATGTAAAATTTACTAGTTAAAATATTTATTTTAGTTTTTAAAATATAAATATTTTATTGTTTAATAATATAATGTCATGGCCAGACCAAAAATATGTAAAATTTCCTTTTGTAAAAACGACAAATATACAATGTCAAAATGGAGTGGGAACTAATGGAATTTCAATAGGGAAAGATGCCGGTTACAATACTCAAGGTTCAGGTGCTGTAGCAATCGGTAATTTTGCAGGACAAAATACTCAAGGTTCAGGTGCTGTAGCAATTGGTGTAAATGCAGGACAAAATACACAAGGAGCAAATTCGGTTGCGATTGGATCAAATGCAGGTGCAAGTAGTCAAGCAGCAAACTCCATAGTTATTTCCGCATTAGGAACAATAGTTACAGGAGCAACAGCAAATGCTACTTATATTGCGCCAATTCGAAATATTTACAATAATCAATTGTTAGAATATAATACTACAACTAATGAAATAACATATCAGCCAAATTATTTTGACCCTAGTGGCAATTTAGATTTATCATGTAATCTAATCCAAGATGTTTCTGGCATATTCTTTTGCGATGGAACGTATATTGGAAGTGGAAGTAGTTTTGATATTTCTACCAATCAAGTTTTACATATTAGTTCATCACAAAATGTGTTGATAGATGCAAGTAGTAGTGTAATAATAAATCGTAAATTAGGTGTTGGAACGGCTACACCTGCTTATAATCTTGTAGTAAGTGATAATACAAACTCCTTAACAAAATTAGGAATTCAAACAACTTCTGGGACTATTGGTAATTTTGCTGGTATAGGATTTGGAACTTCTGGTGTTGCGACTAATTTAAAAAGTGCGATAGGTCATCTATGCACTGGCGCTTCAAATGGTATAGGAGCATTAATTTTTGCTAATAATTCTGTTACGGATGCCAGCCCTGCTACTCCAAGCGATGAAAAAATGCGTATAACAAACGATGGTAATGTTGGTATTGGAACAACCACTCCTTCCTCTACTCTTGAGGTAAGAAAAAATGCTTTGGGTTATGCTGGAGTATTTTATAATACATCAGCAACAGGAGAAGGTTTAGCAATAAGAGGAGGAAACACCAGCAGTCAAAATTCATTAGTAGTTCAAAATTACGATGGTAATAATCCAATTTTAATAGCAAGAAGCGATGGTAATGTAGGTATAGGAACAAGTTCGCCTGCTTTTCAATTACAGGTAGGAATTTCAGGCGCTCAAATGTCTCTGGGAGGAGCGCCTATCAGCAATGGGACTGGTAGATTTAAGTTTTTAAACTCAAATTCCGTTAAAAATTGGCAGATTTCTACAAATGACACCATCGCTGGTGCGTTTGAAATAATACCCTCAACTGTTAATGGAGGAACATCATTCACTACACCAGCGATGCTAATCACCAGCACTGGTAATGTTGGTATAGGAACAACCACTCCAGAGACTAAATTAGATGTAGTCGGCAATAGTATTCAGTGCAGTAATCAAGGTAGATTTAAAGGTTGGTATTCAGGTTCTCAAGGTTCAGGATTGGCGACAGAAATCGGCATATTATCAGGTGAGGGGTATATAAATACTTATGATAGGACAGCAGGAGTATATGGTAATCTAAATCTTATTGCTGGAACTGCGAATATGAAATTAACTACTTCTGGTAATGTTGGTATAGGAACAACTACACCTACTGAAAAACTTAATATTAGTGGTGGTAATCTTTTAATGGGTGGCACATTTGATGGGATGTTAATGAACCCGGGGTCTGGAGCAGGGTCTCTTGCTATAACAAGGTCAGGGAACTTTATTAATAACGTTCAGCAAATTAGTGGCACTTATACTGATAATGTTGGAGGTTCTTCTGGTGGTGGGGCACAAGTTACTCTTCTAAAAAATGAGATGTCTTTTTCTACTTATCCTAATACAGGAACATTGGGAGCTCCTGTTGTTTTAACAGAAAGAATGAGAATTACATCTACTGGCGTTGGTATAAATACAACTACGCCTAATTATAAATTACAAGTTGAAGGCAGTGGAACTGCGAATGAAATTGTTGGTTGGTTTAATAATCAAGGAGCGTTCTCTTCCAGTATAGCAGTTACAACTGCCAGTAAGACAGCATATATCACTAATCATCAGGGGTTAAGCACTCCAAATTACACTGGACAGCTTTCAAGTGCTTTAGCTTTTGGAGTTGGTTCTGGAGTTGCTCCTATTCAATTTTGGAATGGGTCACCCGCAACGGCAAAAATGACTTTATTAGAAAATGGTAATGTAGGTATAGGAACAAGTTCGCCTGCTTATCCGTTGGATGTTGTAGGAAGTGCTAAAATGACAACAATAAGAGATACCGCAAACAGTGTAGGAACAGCGGGACAGGTTCTTTCTTCTACGGGTAGTGCTTTATCTTGGATTACTCCATCAGCACCAGCAGTTCAAATGGCGATTTTAAACGAATCGAAAGCCGCAGGAACCAATAGTTCAGTCACTTTTGCTGATAATGCTAGAACATCGAGAGAGATTAATACAATTCAATTTAATAATCTGGGTATAACTTTATCCCTAATTTCTCCTGATTGGACTATTTTCATTCCCACAGCAGGAACATATTTTTTTAGGGCAACAGCAGTATATGGAGCAGTAAGGACGGGGGCAAATCCTTTCGCTATAAAATCAAAAATTTTTTTAAAGAACGAGACTCTTGGATTAGATGATTGGATAGTGGGACAGAATTCACAGTGGTTGTGTTTTGATAACGTGACTGTTGCAGGATTTCCTTTCAACTTTCAAGCAGAATGTTCTGGCGTTCAAACTATAAGTGGACCGACTGTTATTTCATTTAGACAAGTATGTAATAATCAGATAAGTGCTGGAAACAAAAATGGCGGTCGGGCTGTTAATCTACCGAGTGCTGCTGGTGTTCCTGAGATTTATGCTACATTGGAGATAACAAAAATAGGTTAGATTAGATTTTTCTAAAAAAAACTTTATATAAAAGAAAGGTGCGATTTTAAATCTTCAAGGGTGTATGTTAAAATTAAAGGAGATGGTCCTTATAAATGGATTTAAGTTATATAATATTATAAAATAATAAATATTAGATTTTTTATATAATATATTTATTTGATGATATCAATCAATATAGGTAGATATTTTTGTGTCTATATTTTTTCCAAAAATACACGATAACTAATAGATAAAATATTGTATTGTCCCTTATATAATTTTAAAAAATGATTGACATCATTATATGGCGAGTTTAATATATTTTCATCGTCTTTGTTATATACATAATCATCAATTGCTAATATTCCTCCTTTTTCTAAAATTTGTCCACCCACGCCCGCCCCTGTGATGAGATGATGAGTTATGAAAGGGGGCAATGTGCATAATAATAGTTATTATAGCGTCATAGCGTCGAAGCTAAAGGTCAGTGTAGGACAACATACAGGCTGGTTACACGAATAGCGACGCACACGGCTGTTTTAGTGGTGGTATTATAACAAACTCGTTGTCATTCACTTTGTAATCTTTTTTGTTAATATTGATTAGCATAATATATATATTTATGTATTATATTTATGTATTATCTATTATATTTTTTATTCAAAATATATAATGGAAAATTTATCAAATGTTGAACAAAATAAAATTTAATAAAAAAATAAACTATTGTTTTTATATTTTTATATGTAAATGTTATAATTTATTAAAATTCGGGTGTATGCTTCTTAAATAAACACCCTTGTGATTGAAGACCTTTAATAGGATTAACTACTGCAGGGTTTTGATGCTCACAATTTTTCATCCAAATTTTAATAATACAAAAGTTTTTTTTAGGTGATATTGTTATCCCAGTCACACAATCAAAGAAACCAGCTCTACCACTAACAGACCCACCAGCGATGCAATATGTTAAATCCCTCCAAGCGAGTGCAACATTTTTATTTAAAACTTTATATGAAAAACATCCGCCGTCTCTATTTTTGGAGTCTTCCCACATAGGAGTGATACCTTTTCTCATCATAAATAACATACAATTTTCAACAAGTGAGTGAGGCAACGATTCAGTAACCGCAATAGTTTCCTCAATCGTTGTAAATGTTGAAATAGGAATATAGCTTTTTAAACTCCAATCAGTATTATGAGGCAAATGCGCCCATAAAGTCCACATGTCTGACAACTTATGAAATGTCTCCATATTAGAACTTGAAGTTGCTGTTTCCATTATATCTGTATGCTGGGATAACATTATATTATTTTATCTCAATTTTTTTTTAAATTGTTTTCAATTTATATATATTTATTTATTTATTATTATCTGAGACTTTATAGCCAATTTTCTCCAATAGTATGCTGTCATTTTTATCAGTAAATTCAATATTAATTATATTGACATCGTGGTCTATAATTTTAAGTTGAATAATATCGGTGTCATTTATCGATTCATTAATTTGTAAATATTGTTTTAAATAATAGATAAAAAATTGCTTCGTAAATTTATTTCCAACCAAATAAAAATTATAATTGTCTGTTTTTAAATCTACTTTGTAGGTTTTCTCTCTAACTTGTAGTTCAATAAGCATAAATTTTATATCTGAACATTCTGACATAGTCATTGGTTCATTTATATCATAAATAATCTTTTTATTCACACAACTTTTGTCATTACTTAACCATGAAAATATAGAAAAATCACAATTAGCACCATCTTCTCCTTCGCCATTTTTAATAAATTCAGTTTTGGTTACTACTCCCTTTTTAGGTTTCATAATGGCATCTAATCCAATTTTTATTTTTAAAAGAGCAGGATTACTTTCGACAAAATCATTAAAATTTTTGTTAACTCTCATAAAATAAATCTGCATTTTGCTATATAAATAAAAAGCATTAAATGTTACTTCTGTTAAAAAAGTTCTAAATTGTTCTGGAAATTTTCTCTCTAATAAATCAGCAAATAGAATGCTTATTAGAATTGAATTTAGTAAATAAGATATCATTTTTAATAATATATATAATGATATCTATTTAAATTGTTTTATTATTTTTTCTTTAACTTTGATAAGATGGACTGCTTGACCCTCTAGGTACAAAAACAACATTATTTTTTACAACAATATCATTCGCATTAGGATTTGGAACTATGATATTTGGTGATTGATAATAAACAGGATTTTTTAATGAGTTATATTCTGGATCATAAATAATTATATTACCCAAATCATCAATAGTAATACCATTACCACAATTAATATTATTATTATTACCATCACATTTATAGTTTAAAGTTCCAGTTGCTGTATCTAAACCAAAAATATAAAGTAACATGCTTACAATGACGGTCATTAGAATAAATGGTATAAAAACAATTATCCATGAAACGACACTAAGACCTTTTTCACATAAAATATTTAATAATAAAGTAACCATAATAGTTACAATCACTTTCATTGCTGCAGTATTATAAAGACCCTTAAATGTGTCAATAAGTATTTGAGTAATTGAGAATATTAAATATATAATTGCGGGAGCACATAAATTTATCATTTTATAATATAATAATATTATAATTCAACTTGTATAAAAAGTGGAATTAAAATATTATTTGGATTTACCTTTTTAACCAAAGGTAGCGTTGCTTAAAAGTGGAATTTAATTGTCATCTTCGTAAAAGAAGGCATCACCATCCTTTAAGTAGCCAATTTTCTCACCTGATTCACCTTCTTCAGTTAATTCCCAAATAAATCCATTTTGGTCATTATTTGTGCAGTAAGTTTTGTCATCAATTTCAATTTCAAATAATTCTTCATCTTCTTCTTGTTCTTCTTCTTCTTCTTCTTCTTCTTTTGTTTCAGTTTCAATACTATCTTCATCAGTTAATTTATTGCATTGAATAGTTGTTACAGAAGCTTCAACATCTTGAATATCTTCAACTTCAACAGATTCTTCTTCAGCTTGAATATCTTCAACTTCAACAGATTCTTCTTCAGCTTGAATATCTTCAACTTCAACAGATTCTTCTTCAGCTTGAATATCTTCAACAGCTTCTTCTTCAACTTGAGTATCTTCAACAGCTTCTTCTTCAGCTTGAGTATCTTCAACAGATTCTTCTTCAGCTGGAGTATCTTCAACAGATTCTTCTTCAGCTTGAGTATCTTCAACAGATTCTTCTTCAGCTGGAGTATCTTCAACAGATTCTTCTTCGGTTTCTTCTACTGTTTCGATTTCAGGTTCAACCTGTTCACCTAACTCTTCTCCAACAGACAATTCATCATCATCCTCTTCGGTTTTCTCTTCAGTTTCTTTTTCTGAATTATTTAATATAATTGTAGAACACGTAATTAGTGCAGGATTAATATCTTCTTCATCAGAATCCTCAAATTCTTCTTGAACTAACTCTTTACTATGTTCTTCTACATGAATTTCAATATTTTCATTTTCACTTGTTTTAACAGCAGTTGATTTCTCAATATTAACTGTATGGAAAGTTTCTACAGAAGAATTATTTCTATCACTTTGTAATTCACTAATATCATTTCCAAGTTTATTAATTTTATTTAAAATTTTATCTAAAACTGGAATAATAGTGTCATAATTTCTTTCTAATTTATCTAATCTAGTTTCAAGAGAACAAACCGCATTTTTAACAGAGTAATTATCTACATTTTTAATATTAGTAGTAGTAGTAATATTTCCAACAAAATCACTTTCGTTATCATTATCACTTTCGTAATTGTTTCTATTAAATTCTTCTCTAATAGATGGTAAATTCATAATTTCTCTATGAGTTTTTTCCAATAAATTATATCTATCCGTGTAATCTGAAAGAATTTTATGTAATCCTTCCTGAATTACATTTTCAATTTCAATAACTAATGGATTAATATTAAATGAGTTTACTTTCTTTGTCTGAAACATATAGTATAATTATATATATAACTATTCGTTTAATATGATTTAAATAATAATTTATCTATTTCATATATGGATAATATTTCTTTAGTTGAAACAGACCAAATTGATGGCAAAGTTGAGATGATTATGAGACAAACTGATTATACTACTGAAAAAGCTAGAGGGAAGCTTGGACAATTTAATTTTGATGAAATGGCAGTTATTCGAGACTATTTTGGTATTACTGAAAAAAAGTCACCACCAGTTAAGTCTGTAAATCAAGCAATTTATAAACAACTAAGAGGACATTTAGATGGAGCTATGAAAGATTATCGCGAAAGAGTTGACAGAGGTGAAGTAAAAAAAATAATATAAAATAAATTTGATTATATGTTAATTACTTAAATAAATAAGTATAATTATAACATATGACTACAAAAAAAATACTAATTCAAATATATTCAGACCTTCATATTGAAGTATGGAATAAACTACCAATTATTAATGTAAGAGCAAAATATTTATTCTTAGCTGGTGATGTTTGTCATTATAATCATCCATTATTCTTTCCATTTTTGGATTACTGTTCATCAAATTGGGTAAAAACATTTTACATTCCAGGTAATCACGAGTATTATATAAAGGGAAAAAGCTACAATGAACTTTTATTTGAGTATAAATATAAAATTGCAGAGAGATATAGAAATGTCTTTTGTTTAGATAATAATTTTGTCTCTCTAGATGAAGAAAATATAAATATTTATGGAGCAACATTCTGGACTATTCCGCCATTTACTTCAACAAATCAAGCAAAAATAAGTATTAACGATTATAACTATATATCATATTTTAAACAAGGTCTACATGAGATTGTAGATTTAGATATAACATATGTAAAAGAATTAGCAGATGAATCATTTAATTGTTTACAAAAGTATTTAAATGAAACCGATAAAAAGACAATTGTTATGACACATTTTCCTCCACACATGTCAGGTACGTCACAACCAAAATATTTGACACAAAAGAGAACTGAAAATTCGAATTTTGCTTGGCCAGACGGAACCTTACAAAATTTTAATTTAAGTAATGTTTTAACATGGATAAGTGGTCATACACATTGGTCTTATGATTTTATGCAACATGGAACTAGACTAATTGGAAATCAATTAGGTTACAAATCAGAATTAGGTCAAACTGGACTAAATGAACATGGAGTATATGAGATTATCGTTTCCTAAATTTACGCATTTTTTGAGGTTTATTATTTTGCATTAGATGTATTCCACCTGGAATTACATTAGGAAGAAGCATAGAAGGAGGTGCTGAAAATATTATAGCATTAATTCTAGATATATAATCAACAAAAACAATAATTAACACAGCTAATATCAACAACAATAATCCAGCAATATTTTCTTTTATATATGTTATTAAAGCGTAAAAAGAGAAAGATTCATCATTCATAACTTCAGTATTCATAATATAAATAAATAAAAAATAATATAGTTAATGAAAAAACTATATTATTAATGAAAAAACTATATTATTAATGAGCTAGACCAAAGCGCTCACTTAATATATTAGTTTTAGTTTGCTTTTTCTGCAAACGTTTCTTAATTTGATATGTATTTGATGGTATAATTTTATTGTTAATAATAAAATCATCATTATCTTCATGAAGTTCTGGCATTATACGAGTTAAAGGTTTATCCACAACTAAAAATAGTCGCTCATTTCTTAATAGTGATCTAAATTCTTGAATACTTAAATTGCCATAATACTTTTCAAGCATATAATATGGATTTGGTGCAGGTTTAATATTTTTCTTATAATCATAAATCTTACCATAAATACTGTTTAATAGATAATATCTCTCAAATTTACTTGAACTATCAATAGGTTCATTCATTAGATGCGCTACAGCACATTCGGGGCTGCAAAAACAACCGTAAACATGATAACTATTATTCATAAAATACTTAGGTATATAAATTGGTGGATTATCAAATTCACACGTATCCCAAAAACATGCAGATTTTTTGTTATTAATATTATTAATATGCATATAATGTTCTAAAACCTTTAATTTTTTCCAGATGTCTCTGATATCATTGTCCTTTTTACAACTATCTAAATCATAATCAGACTCTAATTCAACTTCATATTCTGGAACTTTAACTGGTTGACATATAATTTCATTATTCATTACATCATATGCTAGTTTGGGTTGATTAGTAGAAAAAGAATAACCTTCAAGCGATGAACCAAACAAATTTGCGGAGTTTAAATCTTTAAGAGAACATTTAAGATGTAATATGATATTAGGTTTTGTTTCTTTAGTATTATTTAAAGGTGTAATTTGCTGTATAATTTTACCTCCTTTGGGTTTTCGACCGCGTTTTTTTGCAACTGGTTTTTCTGGGCTTAATTTGTTGTCGTCGTCTTCATCAGACTGAATAATTTCATCAATTAGATTAGTTTCTCCATTAGTGTTACTAGAAAAAATAGAATTTTCTTCAATATTGACTTCAATATTTTCTTCTTTATTAAGTGAATCTTCATTTTGACTTTTTTCAAGATTTGCATTTTTTTCAGCTTCCTCGATTTCTTTTTTTGATTTTCTACCGCGTTTTTTAACTACAGTACTAGTTATATTTTTAGACATTTCTATATTATATATTATAATATAGAAAGTGGTTTAAATTGTTTTAATATATATTATCACTGTATTTAACGTTTTTTATTATAACATTCTCTGCATACTGGAATATAATTATCAGAACCTACAACAGTTTGTTCTTTTTCTTGAGTTAAACGCATTGAGAATATTCCCTTTGTTCCATTTTTACATAAAGAACAAAGTGATGTTAATTTATGTACCTTATCGCATAATGGAATTAGGTCAATAATTTGCCCAAATTTTTTTCTCTCAAAATCACCATCTAATCCACAAATATAAACCTTTTTTTCATTTTTTAATAATAATTTAACAAATTCTTCAAGGTCTGGAAAGAATTGTCCTTCATTAATTAAAATCACACTACTCGTGTTAATTTTAAATTTATCTCTAATTTTTGGAATGCGATCAATAGATTCTTCCAAATTTATATAATCAGCCCATAAATCCATTAATTTATCACTTTTAATACACGGTATTTTTACTTTATCATGAGTGGAAAGTAAATCATTGTCATAACGATTATCAAACGAATGATTAATTACAGCAACAGAAATATTACAAAATTTGCATTGATTATAAATTTCAACCAACTTACTAGTTTTGCCTGAGTACATAGAACCTAGTATAATTTCTAGATATCCTGATGGGTATGGTTGAGACATGTTTATATTATTATTCATTAAATATCTTTAATATTTTAATTTCAATTTTTATTTTTAATAATATCTTTCCACAATGTATATTTTGATAATTATAATTAATTATATATTAAATAAATAACTTTTATAATTAATAAATGACTAGTGGTGGTATACCTTTTGTAGAATCGTATAGACCAAAAGTTTTTGATGATATAGTTCTAGACCCTCTAAATAAGAAAATCTTAAAAAATATTATTGACACATCTTATTTTCCAAATTTACTTTTTTATGGACCTCCAGGAACAGGTAAAACTACAACAATAATTAATTTAATAAACGCATATCAAGAAAAACAAGGTAATAAGAACAAAGATTTAATTATACATTTAAATGCATCAGATGAGAGAGGTATAGACATAATAAGAAATCAAATAAATTTTTTTGTAAATTCAAAACCGTTATTTAAAAATGGTATGAAGTTTGTTATTTTAGATGAAGTTGATTATATGACGAAAAATGCTCAGCAAGCATTAAGATACTTATTGCAGAATTATACTAGTAATGTAAGATTTTGTTTAATATGTAATTATATTAGCAAAATAGATGAGGGATTACAAAATGAATTTATTAAACTTCGGTTTAATCAGTTACCGAGTGAAGACATAATTAATTTCCTAAATAATATATCAGTTTCAGAAGGTTTAAATTTATCAATAAAAACGCTTTCGTGTATTCAAAAACTGCATAAATCAGATATAAGAAGTATGATAAATTTTATACAATCAAATCAAAATCTGAAACCAGAAATGCTAAATATAATAGATAATGACATATGGGATGAACTTCTAAATAAGCTTGCAAAGAGAGAAAAAATAGATGTAATAAATAATTACATATATTCGATAAGCATAAACTACAATATTGATAAAAAGAATATAATCAAAGATTTCCTCAATTATATTATTAAACAATATCCTAAATACGTAAATAGTAAGTTTTTAGATTTTATAGAGAATTTAATGCATTCTCAAAATGAGAATAACAATATACATGTAAATTATTCAATATCAAGACTATCATCTTTTTTATCAATATAGAATTTATTCATTCTCATATGTAACTTAATCATAAACTCGTTAGGCGGAGAGCTTTTTGATGGATCAAAAAAATTTTGCTTAAGACTATATTCACTTTTTGGAGAATTTTCCTTCATGGATGTAGATAAATTTTGCTTAATTGATATAATATTGCTTCTTTCACTTATGATGCACTGATTGGATATCATTCTTTATATTATATAATAAATAAAATAATTGAAATTAATTTAATTTAAAGAATTTAAAGACATATTGGTACTGTTATATATGTCTATAAGCATGAACATTGATCAAGAATGGGATAATTTTATATCATCTGGACATGGAGATGATATAATGTCTGATGACGATGATGTCGACCAATTAACCGAATATCTTAAAGAGGATTCCAATGAATATATTTCTGCTAATATTTCTATGGATATTGATGCTCCTAAAGCAACTGACATTTATATTAGCACAAAGACTAAAATTGCATATTTAAATATACCTATTGATTTAAAAACTATATTTTGGGATATTCCTGTTATATATTATTCTAAACCACAAAATGGTGTCATTAAAAAACAAATGAAGTTTAATTCTTTCACTAAAGAAGAACTTGAGGAAATACAATCCAAGTTAGGAACTGACCATTATGTTGAAGAACACGTTATTACACACATTGATAATCCTGCAGGACGTATTAAATTTAAAGATATTCGCAAGTTAAGTATCGGAATTTCTAAGAAGGATATTATGAGTTATCGTTGCAAAAAGAAGAGTGCGTTTTACAACTGTTTTGTCGTGATACTTCGTATGAAAGTTGATAATATGTTTAAAGAATTCCATGTTAAGGTTTTTAATACAGGAAAACTTGAACTCCCAGGAATACAAAATGAAAAAATATTTGAATTAATTTTAGAGGAAGTGCTAAAAACATTACAACCATATATTACAGATAAGTTAAGTTATAAACCAGATAGTAATGAAACAGTATTAATTAACTCTAATTTTAATTGCGGGTTCTTTATTAATCGTGAAGCATTTTATGACATTTTAAAATTTAAATATAATATTCAGTCTATCTATGACCCTTGCTCATATCCTGGAATTCAATGTAAGTTTTATTATAATCCAGATGTTGGTATTCAAAATGGGTCTCAGATTTCTGCAGAAAATAAACATTTATATAAAAATATAATTCAAGTATCCTTTATGATTTTTAGAACAGGAAGCGTATTAATTGTTGGAAAATGTGATGAAAATGTTCTTATTGTAATTTATGATTTCCTTAAGATTATTCTTAATATTGAATTTAAATCAATTTGCCAAAAATATTCTTCTGCTAATGAAAACCAAAAATCTTCGAAAGATAAACCTAAAAAAGTAAGACGACGTAATATCACAATTGAAACATCTACCTAAGAAATAAACCACGCTATAAATTTTTCTGGTTTTTCAAGTAATTTATTTTTATAATCCTCTGATAAAAAGTTATTATTAATATTTTTTATTATTTGTGGATTTTTTACTATTTTTTTTATTAATAAAATACATATTTCATATAATTCATTTGCTTTTTGTGTATTATAAAATAAATTTTCGATTATATTATTTAAATCATGTATAAAAGATTTATTACTTAAATTATTTAATTTTTTATACAATTCCTCAAGTAAATTAAGGTTTGTATTGTTCGTTAAATCATCATTTATTAATTTTAATAATAATGTTTTATATATTTCAATATAGCAATTAATAACCGTTAATTTTAATTTTGTATAATCTGAAATTTCTTCATTATTTTTTCTTAATTCCGAATTAATATCAAAAATAGTTTTTTTATAAACATAAGTACTAGCATCTCGTGAACTTAGTTGTAAAAACATTTTTTCATCTTCTGTTATTTGACCTACAAACTCGACATAAAAATAAAAAGATTTTTGACAATTAAAATATGTTACATCTAGATTTTTTGTATAAAGTAAAATAAAATTAAAGACATTTAATATTGTGTCTAGACCTCTAATTATAATAAATTTTGAAAAACTTGAATTTCTTAGTTTTATATTTTCAACAATAAATTTAAAATACTCTAATATTAATCCTGAAATTTTTTCAATAACATCTCCAATTTCTGGTTCTAATTCCTTTTTAAAATTTTCAGAATTATGTAAAGAATATTTCATTTCCTGATTTACAATATTTTTCATTTATATTTATTGTTTAAAATTATTTAAATTAAAATACTTTTAATATATAAGTATTTAAAGACTTTAAGTATAAAATTATATAATATGTCTGAATTAACTAAGCCAGTACAAAAGACTGACCTTTCAACTGCATCTGCTCCTCAAAATTACAGAATGCCTTCTGAACCCACCTTAAAACACGCTGCTAAACTTGCTATTGTTGATGATAAGCCTATCATGTTGGATTATTGGGCTCCTTCTCTTGATAAAAAGGCTCTTGTTGGTGCTAGAGAGAATGGTGAAAAACTACTAGTACGCTCTGAGGAAGAGTATACGAGTAGTATTCAGAAGTTTTACAAGTCTGGACCTGAGTACATTATCATTACAGAAAATTCTATCTATATTGTTGATAGCGGCATTCCTACCAGAAAAATTTCATAAATAAATTTCTTAAATATATTTATATTATAAACAACTTAAAGAGTATAATATAAATAATGAATAGAATGGAAGACGAATCTCACATTCCAGATGTTGAAACTGTTTATGTTATCTATAAAATTTATCCTAAAAATGCAGAATTAAATTTTTGTTATATTGGTCATACAACTAATTTTAAGGATAGAAAAAGACAGCATATTAGAAATACAAAAAACGAATTTGATAAGCATTACAACTTAAAACAATATAAAATTATACGTGAAAATGGAGGTTGGGATGAATGGGAAATGGTAGAAATTGAAAAATTTAATTGTAAAACGAAATTAGAAGCAAGAATGAGAGAACAAGAACTTATCGAACAACATAGTGCAAACTTAAATTCTTGTAAAGCATATATTACAGAAGATGAACGAAAGTCAACAAAAAATGCTATTACAGAAAAATACAGAGAAGAAAATAAAGAAAAAGTTAGAGAACAAGAGAAAAAATATAAGGAAGAACATAAAGATATTATTGCTGAACAAATGAAAAAGTATAGATCTGAAAATAAAGAAGAAATTTATGAGAAAACAAAAGAATATAGAGAGAAAAATAAAGAAAAATACCAAGAATGGAAAAAAAATTGGACAGAAAATAACAAAGAAATTTTGAAGGAAAAGAGAAAACTAAAAAATCAAGAATTAAAA
>Ga0247832_1001282_pt1 | contig 45586 bp, 38 predicted proteins | sample LaCruzMarch2015__10_FD_192407 | JGI IMG/M metagenome (GOLD analysis project Ga0247832, IMG submission 192407) | Freshwater microbial communities from meromictic Lake La Cruz, Castile-La Mancha, Spain - LaCruzMarch2015_4m | ecosystem: Environmental > Aquatic > Freshwater > Lake | place: Spain... | reverse complement strand
CTGGTTTTATCTATTTTATTTTGAATAACTACTTGGAAGAAAACTTTAAACTACGCTCGCTCGATTTAAAACTTACCAATCAATCTGCCATTACGCCTATACGTTTGCAGGCTTACGAGCGGATTGTGGTGTATTTGGAGCGTATTACGCCCAGTAATATGATTATGCGTGTGCACAAAACGGGTATGAGTGCGCGTTTGCTGCATGCTGAGCTCGTAAAAAGCATAAGAAGCGAGTTTGACCACAATACTGCGCAGCAAATTTATATGAGCAATGCCGCTTGGGAATTGGTTAAAAGTGCCAAAGAAGAAATCATAAAAGTAGTAAATGCCTCGGCTCATAAAGTGGGCGAAAACGCTGATGGTGTTGAATTGGCAAAAGTACTCTTAGATGTTACCATGAATGTAGATAAATTACCTACACAAATAGCCATGGAATATGTAAAAAAAGAAATAAGACAGAGTTTTTAAATGCTGTTGCGTTTTTAGATTTTACACCTAAATTGCCTTCCTCAAATTTAAAAAATGAAGAAGGCTTTTTTTATGCTTACTACCCTTGCTGGTCTTGCTTATGCTGCCGATTCTGTTGCTCAGAAATTACAATATCCAGTTACCAAAACAGTAGAACAAACTGATAATTACCACGGAATTGCTGTGCAGGACCCTTACCGTTGGCTCGAAAATGACACATCTGCTGAAACAAAAGCCTGGGTAAAAGAACAGAATAAAGTTACGCAAGCCTATTTAGAAAAAATTCCATATCGCACTGCTTTCAAAAAAAGATTAGAAGAGTTGGCTAATTATCCAAAGTATTCTTCTCCGTTTCGTGCGGGTGAATATTACTTTTTTAGCAAAAATGATGGACTGCAAAATCAAAGTGTGTACTATGTTCAAAAAGGATTAAACGGAACTCCTGAAGTATTTTTAGACCCTAACAAGATGTCTGAAAAAGGAACTGTTTCGGTTGGTTTTGCAGGTATTTCTTATGATAAAAAATACATTGCCTATAATGTGAGCAGCGCAGGAAGCGACTGGTCTGAAATGCACATAAAAGAAGTTGCAACTGGCAAAGAATTACCAGATGTATTAAAATTTGTGAAGTTCTCGGGCGCTAGTTTCAATAAACATGGTCTGTTTTATTCGCGCTATCCTGAACCAAAAAAAGGTACAGAACTTTCTGCTCAAAATCAATATCATTCTGTTTATTTTCACACGCTAGGACAGCCTCAAGATCAAGATATTCTTGTTTATGAAGATATGGAAAATCCTTTGCGTTACCATAGCGCTGATGTTACAGAAGATTTACATTTTTTATCTTTGAGCAAAAGCCAGGGAACAGATGGAAACGAAACATGGGTTAAGGATTTAACAAGTATCGAAAAAGTATTTAAACCGATTCTGAAAGGCTTTGAAACTACCAGTTCTGTTGTTGACAATGAAGGAAACAATATACTTCTATATACCAATGCAGATGCGCCGAACTACAAGTTAGTATTAGTTGACCCAAATAATCCTGGGCGTGAAAATTGGAAAACCATTATCCCCGAAAAAGGAGAATTGTTGCAAGGCGTTTCAACCGCAGGCGATTATTTAATTGCTACTTACCTTAAAAATGTAAGCACCAAAGTGTATCAACTGAAACGCGATGGCAGCATGGTGCGCGAGATTGTGCTTCCAAGTTTGGGAAATGCCAGTGGTTTTGATGGGTACAGAGAAGACAAAGAAGTATTTTATTCATTTACCTCTTTTACCTACCCACCTTCTATCTTTAAATACAACCTCGAAAGTGGTGTATCTGAGGTTTTTAGAAAATCTGAAGTGAAGTTTAATCCTGATGATTTTGTTGTAAAACAAGAGTTTATTCCAAGCAAGGATGGAACTAAGGTTCCTGTTTTTATAGTGCACAAAAAAGGCTTGCAATTAGATGGCAAACGCCCAACATTATTGTATGCTTATGGAGGATTTAACATTAACCTGGAAGCTGGTTTTTCTGCATTAAGAGTGGCACTTTTAGAAAATGATGCGGTTTACGTACAAGCCAATCTTCGTGGTGGTGGAGAGTTTGGCGAAACATGGCACCGTGCAGGAATGAAAGAGAAAAAACAAAACGTGTTCGACGATTTTATTGCCTGTGCGGAGTGGTTGCAAGCAAATAATTACACTTCTAAAGAACATTTGGCCATTCAAGGTGGCTCAAATGGAGGTTTGTTGATTGGTGCAGTGATGACACAAAGACCAGATTTGTTTAAAGTATGTTTTCCGGCTGTTGGTGTGTTAGATATGCTTCGTTTCCAGAAGTTTACAGTTGGCTGGGGCTGGGTAGATGAGTACGGCTCTAGCGACAATGCTACAGATTTTCCTTATTTGTACAAATATTCGCCCTTGCACAATGTGAAACCAGCAGCTTATCCTGCAACCATGGTGCTTACAGCCGATCACGACGACAGAGTGGTTCCAGCACATTCTTTCAAATTTATAAGTACTTTGCAAGCGGCACAACAAGGAGAAAATCCTGTGTTGATTCGCATAGAAACAGATGCAGGCCACGGAGCAGGAACAGCTTTGAGCAAAGCCATTGTGCAGGCTGCCGATGTATATTCATTTTTATTTTTCAGCACCAAATCACCAGTAAAATATTAATTATGGAAGAAGAACTAACCGAACACGATTTTTTTACCGTAGCTGAAGTGTATCAGCTTACTGAGTTGGTAAATGAAACTTTAAGAGACGTTATTTATCATTATTGGGTTAACAAAGCTGAGGAGCATACTTTTGAAGTGCTTGACTATATTGAGCTTCGATGCGAAAGTAGCAAAAATATTATGCTAACAGCTGGCTTAGAATCTGATGGAATTAAAATAGTAGACATCAACATTCAAGACGAAAAGAAACGCTTAGAAGAAGAATTCAAAGGGCTTGTAACCATTGTTTCGAAAAGCGCGGCAAAGCACCAGCACTGGGCCGATTGTTTGGGTAAAGCCATAACACCTTCATTTGTAAAACATGAGGGTCGCGCGCTCAACGATTCGTTTGTTTTGAAATTCGAAGGCGCGCACGACATAGAAATTTACTTAGGCCTCGAAGGCATGGAAGTGGAATATTTCGAAGAAGATTAAATCTGTTTTTTGGGGGGCGGCCAGGCTTTCCGCCATACTCCTCACTCCATTTCATTCCGTTGCGGGGTATTTGCGCCAATCCTTGCCCCGGGCATTTGGGGAAGAGTGAGGTTTTGGTTAAGTGATTGGATTTGTACAAGCAATTAACTTTGAAATTGCAGTATTCTACTTAAAGAGGGTTTGTTAGAAAATGATGGCTGGATTGATGTAAAAAAAATGTTGTCGTTTTAATTAAGAAACATAAAAAAAGGTGACCAGAAATCTCTGGTCACCTTTATGAATGTTGTGCCGAATTAATTTTTATTCATCAATTTACTACAAACATTTGATGTTCAGTATTTCCACTGATGTCAATCGTTCTTACCAGATAAATACCCGGTGAAAAAATTGAATTATTAATTATCTGAGAATTTGTAGAAATATTTTGTTGAATTAATAATTTACCTGACAATTCATATACTGATATAATTCCCTCAAATTGCTTGTTAAATTTCAATTCAAATTGTCCATTGTTGGGGTTTGGCAATACTTGGAAACTTTTATTTTGAGTCAATTCGGGAGAATCTAAGGATTCAACTAAGATACTAATACATGTAGATGTGTCTTGACAACCATTAGCTGACAACAGAACTGCAAAATCTCCATTTACGTTTGATGTGAAACTTTGGTCTGTTGCATTAGTAATTATTGCAAACCCATTTGTACAATCAAGCCATTGATAGCTCACACCAGCAGCATTTGCTGATAGTATATTTTCACTGCTCAAAACAGACACATCTAAACTGGTAATGTTTAAATCGAGCGTTATAACACTATCACAACCACCAATATTGCTTAATATGTGCGTTGCAGTAGCATTATCAGCGGTATATGTTATTCCATCAATCCAAGTATATTGATTACAGGCTGAAATAACATCAGTTGTAGAATCAACTGTGCAAACAGAATCAATAGTTGTATTGGTTGTATGCGACCATTTGGAATCTGTATTTTGCTTCACTCTCAGATAAACAACATCGCTTGATGTCCATGATACAGGTACTTCTGAAGCAGGAATATTGATTATCCAAGTACTATCTGCAGATTCTGTAAGCGTTATTGATGCATTATTCCCAAATTCATCGTCCGTATCAAAGAAGTATTCAACCTCAACTATACCATCAGGATTGGTATTCTCTCCTACTTCAACAAACCTTCTTGAAGTCTGAGACCATCTTCCGTTTTCATCTAAAACACGAAAAAAGACATTGTGATAACCTGGCCCAGAAAAAGAGCTGTAAGGTATATTGAACGATTGTGTAATATCGGAATCTGGCGATGCAATTGCAAAGTTCGTTGCTAAACCATAGCCAGGATCTGTGTTTGTAAAATACTCGCCTCGTACAAGGTTCTGAGAATTGGTGTTTAGCATTGAAGCCATAATCACCATAATTAGTATAACTCTTTTCATGGCGAATTATTTAATAGAACGTGCTTTAATGCTTACCGGCAATCCTGAAGGAGTAACAACACCATTAGTTGTTGCTTTATAAACTACAGGAATTGCTCCTAGACCTGATAATGTATACCTACTTGAAATAAGTACTCCTCCAAATGCTCCTCTGTCGGTACCGTCACTGCCACTGTTATTTGCTTGCGTTCCAGCTGCAATTTGGTAATAACCATCATTGGAAGGTCCAGCAACAAAAAGTGTAGTAATAGCAGGAACTACTAAGTTATTATCGGCTGACCCAAATTGGGATGCTTGTGGTGCTATGTTGTACGCTATATTGCCCGGAGAGGTCGAAATATCAACAGTTCCGTTGGGTGACATTAGAATATTATTGTTAAAATCTGACGTTGCAAACTGCAACACCAATGCATTTGTTGCTCCTGGTGGATTAAACGTATTATTTCGGCATTGAACAATAGGGTAACTTGTTGAATAACCATACCAAATAAGAGGTCTTTCACAAATGTTGTTATTAAATACAAAATCAACAGGTGGCACGTATCCGGCAGAAGAAGGTAAATTCAACACTGGAAAAGTTGGATACGTATCGTCAAAGAAACATTGGTCAATGATGATGGAACTTAATCCTGTTATAATATTCACTCCACGTTCCATACGACAACGCTTTACAGTTATATTGCTTGTGTTAATATTGATTCTGTCAGCAGAACTATTTCCGTATATATTATTCATGCCAATAATAACAGAACCTGAAGAACCAGCATTAAAATCAATGCGATTTATATTTGCTGTTAGGCCAAGATTGCTTGTTTTAGGGTTGTCGTTAAGGAAGTAGCCTGGACCAATAATAACCAACCTTATGTTGATCACCGCATCTGAGTATGTACCAGTAGCGCCCTCTATATGCAAGGTATCACCATCTTCAACATCCTGCCATCCGACTGCTTGATTTATTTCTTTAAAAACTGGAAAGGAGGCGCTTCCACCCAAGTTATCTCCCCAAAGAGGACTTCCATTGTAATTCGAGTTTTTGTTAACTCTCCAAATACTTGCATCAGCGTTTGAAGTGCCCATGGCTAGCAATGCGAGCGTAATCATTGCTAAAAATAAGTTTTGCTTTTTCATATAGTTTGATTTTGTAGGCTTACTTTGTTCTGGCTTCAGCTTTCCAGTGGGTTATTTAGGTATAAATAGTTTGATTGTAACTAATCAAGAATGGCTTAATCAAACATACAAAATATTATTATTGTTGACATTGAAGTATAATTGAACCATTCCTAATTCGATTACAAACATATACTCTTTTTGTAAAAACGTAAAAGTGAATTTATTTTTTGCATACTTTGGATGATTATTTTAGTCGCTTCATGAATTATATGCAACATAAGTGTTAAGATTTAATACCTGATTCGCATCATAAATGAAACCCTAACAATCAAAGGTTATGCGTTACTTTTTCTTCAATTTTCTTATGATTTCGTGCACTTTCATCTCTGCACAATCGCCTATAGATTCATTAAAATTACAATTGAAGTTGCATCCGAATGCTGATACTACTCGCGCATCTATCCTCAATAAACTTGGAATGGCTTATGCGGAAGCGTATTCTGAACAAGGACTGGTTTATTTAGATTCTTCCATTGCTTTGAGTAAGCGGATACGTTCTCCAGAAAAATGGGCATCTGCACTTTTTGTGAAGGGATACACGAACATGCTTTTAGAAAATTATTCTCAAGCAATTCGATTTTTTAAGCAAGCTTTTGAATTAAGCAATTACTTAGGTAGAACAAAGACATCTCTTGTTTTGGCTCAAAATATTGGAATGTGTTATGGCTATCTTTCAGATTATAAAAATGCCCTTTCTGCTTATGAAATTTGTTTAAACCTTCTTTTAAAAATGCCAAATGCATTTTATGAAGGCTCTATTAGAAATAGTTTGGGTGTGGTTTATTTAAATTTATCTGATTATACATTGGCTTTAAGTAATCTTCAAATCTCACTTTCAAAGGCTGAGGAAATTAAAGATGAAAGATTAATGAGAAATGTATATAGTAACTTAGGTATATTGTATGCTGAACTAAAAAACGAAGATAAAGCGATATTTTATCATAATAAAGCACTTAAATCAGCAATAAAAAACTCCGATAAATATGCAGAATCGCATAGCTACAATAATTTGGGAAATGCATTCGATGATTTAGGTAAGAGTGATAAGGCAATAGAAATGTACAATAAAGCATTAGTTATAAATGAGCAATTGAATTATAAGTTCGGAATTGCCAGTAATCTTAGTAATAAGGGGGTAATATTGAATAATCGAGGCGAATTTGCAGAAGCATATAAAAATCTAAAAAGATCAGAATCGATTTTCCGACAACTGGAAGATATGCAAAATTTAACTTTAGTACTCTATTCCCTAGGAAATACTTATTCGAAAGCCCCAATTAAGATTTTAACAAACTTGGAAGGAAGTTCAATCGATTTTCGAAAAAAAGCTGTTGAAATCAATAAAGAAGCTTTGGAATTAAGTCGCAAAATTGGTAGTATAGAAAGAGAAGCAGAAACACTTGAGCAACTTGCTGAATTAACAGCTATGAATGGGAATTACAAAGAATCTTCGAAATATTATGAGCAATTATTAATACTTAAAGACAGTATTTTTAATGACAAGAAAAAAGCCGAAATAATTCGACTAGAAACACAGTATGAATTTGAGAAAAAATCAATTTATCAAAAAGCAGAAAGTGACAAACAGCGCGCAATAACGTTAGAAGAAGTAAAAATCGAAAAATTGAAAAACAAAGCGCTTTTAGGTGGAGGTTTTCTTATATTTATTTCGGCATTAGGAGGTTTTGTTTCATATAAACGGAGACGCGACACAGAAAGAAAAAGAATCGAAACGGATTTTAAATTGAAGGTTAGTGATACAGAAATGAAAGCTTTAAGGGCTCAAATGAATCCTCATTTCATTTTTAATTCGTTAAATTCTATAAGTGAATATGTAGCTAAAAATGATTCATTAAGCGCCGATTTATATTTAAGCAAATTTGCAAAATTGATGCGCATCATTCTGGAGAATTCGGAGAAAAAAGATGTTACACTTTCTGAAGATTTAATTGCACTTGAATTGTATATTCAACTAGAAGCGCTTCGTTTTAAAGGTGGTTTTGATTACGAAATAAAAGTTGATAATTTAATTGATATAGAAACTACTTACTTACCTCCATTACTTCTTCAACCATTTGTTGAAAACAGCATCTGGCACGGGTTTTCAAAGAAGCAAGGAAAGGGTAAAATCAGTATTCAAATTGTTCTAAATGGCAATATGATACAATGCATTGTAGAAGACAATGGCGTAGGTCGCAAAATAGCCGAGGGTGGTAATGAGAAAGGCTTGAAAAAATCGATGGGAATGAAAATAACCCAGGCACGAATTGATATTCTTAATAAATTACAGAATTCAACTTCAAATGTTAGTTTAATTGATTTAAAGGAAGGATTAAGAGTTGAATTAAGTTTACCATATATTGCAGCATAAAATGATAAGAGCAATTATTATTGATGACGAAGCCCATTGTATAGATAGATTATCACGCCTTATAGAAACCTATCACAAGGAAGAAATTCTATTAATGGATACCTTTTCAAGTGTTGATGAAGGTATTTCTGGCACGAATCGATTACGTCCAGATTTAGTTTTCCTAGATGTTCAAATACATGAAAAAACAGGCTTTGATTATTTACAAGAATTTAAGGATATTAATTTTGCAGTTATTTTTACAACGGCATTCGAAAAATTTGCAATGCAAGCAATTAAGTTCAGCGCGGTAGATTATTTACTTAAACCCATCGATGTTGAAGAATTACAAGAATCTATAAAGAAATTAAAAATTCAGATTTCAATAGAAGATAAGGCTAAGAAATTTGATACTTTACTTCATAATATTGAAGGGAAACCAAAAAGGATTGTAGTTCCTACAATGAATGGTCTCAGTTATTTTGATATAGATACGATTATTCGTTGCCAAAGTGATGTGAATTATACTACACTTTTTATGAATGACAACACCAAACTTATGGTTGCTAAAACACTTAAGGAATTTGAAGAAATGCTTCATGAACATGGATTCCTAAGAGTACATAATTCACATCTTGTAAACCTTAATTTTATTAAAAGCTATGTGAAGGGAAAGGGTGGATATTTGATTATGAAAGATGCCAGCGAAATTGAGGTTTCAACTCGTCGTAAAGAAGAGTTAATGAAGATGTTTCAGAAATGAATTCAAACAAAACTTGATTACAAGCAGCTATTCAATTTTACTCTTATATTCGTTCTTGCACATGATAGAATTTCGTTGCTAAAGTGTTAATAATGTGATGCTTACAGCTGGCTTAGAATCTGATGGAATTAAAATTGTAGACATCAACATTCAAGACGAAAAGAAACGCTTAGAAGAAGAATTCAAAGGGCTTGTAACCATTGTTTCGAAAAGCGCGGCAAAGCACCAGCACTGGGCCGATTGTTTGGGTAAAGCCATAACACCTTCATTTGTAAAACACGATGGCCGCGCACTCAACGATTCGTTTGTGTTGAAATTCGAAGGCGCCCACGACATAGAAATTTACTTAGGCCTCGAAGGCATGGAAGTGGAATATTTCGAAGAAGATTAAATCTGTTTTTTGGGGGGCGGCCAGGCTTTCCGCCATACTCCACTTAAATGGAAAGAGAATTAAGGGAAGAAGATGAATTACTTCTTCCTCGCCTTATAAATCATATATCCAATTCCACCTAAAACTAAATATGGAATAGACATGAGGTATAAAATTCCCTTGTTTAATCCCTTGCCAACGGTTTTGTCTTCACCATCAATATTAGATTCAACAGATTGGCGACACATGGCGCACTGCGCAACTGCAGGGGAAAATGAACAACTTAATAAAATGGAAAGACAAACTATTTTAATGGTTTTCATAATTCAATTATTAAGATGGGTAATAAGGTGCAATCATCAAATATACAATTACACCAGTAGAAGTTACATACAACCAAATGGGCAATGTTATTCTTGCAATTTTTTTGTGCTGAACAAATTTTTCTGATAATGCCCTCACATAGGAGATAAGTACCAATGGAACGATAGCAATTGCCAAAAGAATATGAGACAGTAACAAGAAGTAATAAAGTGGTCTAATGCCTCCTTCTCCGCCAAATTTTGTTGGTTCTGTTGCCGCATGAAACGTTACGTAAGACAACAAAAACAAAACAGACAGAACAATGGCTAAAGTCATAAATTTTCTATGAAGCTCAATGTTCTTGTTTTTAATAGCCCATAAAGCAGCTAACAAAACAAAAAAAGTGCTTCCGTTAATAATTGCATTAAACAGCGGTAATAGGTAATAATTAAAATCGCCTAATATTTCCATTTTTGGGGCAACAGCCAAAATGGTAACTACCACAGGAATAGCAATAGCAGCAGCAATTATATAGGGCACAAATTTTTTATCCTTATTACTTTCAATTTTAGTTTCCATTTTATCTCACGGGATTCATATTTTCTTTTCTTGCACTATTGTATTGAGCCACCAATACTTTAGCTTCGTCAATTAGACGTTTAACATCTTTATAGCTTGTACCTTCGTAAATACCGCGCACGCGCTTTTCTTTGTCTATTAGCAACATGATATCGCTGTGTAAAAATCCTCCATCAGCTTTTGCGTCTTCCATGGCATTTACCATAAAACCTTTATAGGCTAAATCGTAGATGCTGTCTCTGTTTCCAGTTAAAAAATACCAGCGATTTTTTTCTGCTTTTATCAAATTCGAAAACTCTTTCAATTTTTGGGGTGTATCGTTATCAGGATCTACCGTAAATGAAACAAGTTTAAAGTCATTAAGTTTTTTAAAATCGTCGGTATCTTGAATTTTTTTCATCAAGGTCTGCATTTTCGGGCAGATAGTAGGGCAAGAGGTAAAAAAGAAATTGGCAACATAGATTTTATTGTTCAAATCTTTGTCGCCAAAAGGCTTTCCATCTTGGTCAATTAAAGAAAAAGCAGGAATTGTGTGGTAAATGGTGTCTTTGCCGTTGGCAGCTAAAGATTTTGGTCCGAAATATTGAAGTTTTTTAATGTTATGTTTACCTGTAGTTAGCACCAAATAAGCCAAAGAAGGAACAAGCAGGATTAAAATTAATATTAGGGACTTTCTCACATTTCAATTTCTATTTCAACAAATCTTGCACGTATTGAAGTATGTATTCACCTTCGAATAAACAAATGAAAATTAAATAAACAAGTAATACTATAGGCAGTAAAATGGTAGTTCTTAGGTTTTTGCGCTCATCACCCAAGTGCATAAACACAATAACAATATAACCTGCTTTAATCAATGTTAAAACAATATACATCATTTTAATCATTTGCCAAGTGCTTGATTCTGCACCAACATGTGTTTTAGAATACAAGATTCCAATTACAACTTCAAAAATTGTGATAGCAGATAACAACAACGTTACCATTACAATTTTGCGACGAACTTTTTTGGTTTGTTCTGGAGTGCGCGCATGAGGTGCGCTATAGTACAATGATTGATCTAGTTCCTGTTCCATGAGCTATTGCTATTTTGGTTGAAAATTAAAGTAAATAGAAGAATGTGAAAACGAAAACCCAAACAAGGTCTACAAAGTGCCAGTATAATCCAACTTTTTCGACCATTTCGTAGTGACCTCTTCTTTCTAAAGTTCCGTCTAAGGCTTGTAACCAAATTATAAAGTTAATTACTACTCCTGAAAAAACGTGAAAACCATGGAATCCAGTGATAAAGAAAAAGAAGTTGGCAAAAAGGGTGTGCCCATATTCATTATACTGAAGGTTTGCTCCAGTAACTTCTTTTGATACTACAACACCATCAACCAAAACATCTTTTATAACTCCTGTTTCGTTTCCTACAATGAAAGTATACCACTCCCAAGCTTGAGAACCAACGAAGATTAATCCACCAATAATTGTTAAACCTAACCAGAAAACAACACCTTTTTTATCATTTGTATGTCCTGCATCTACAGCTAAAACCATTGTTACGCTAGATATGATGAGGATAAACGTCATCAAACCAACATATAATAATGGTAAATGAGCATGTGTAAAAGGAAAATGGTAAAAAACACTTTCTACAACTGGCCAAGAAGCATGGTGAACAAATCGCGCATAGCCTAAGGAAACAAGTAGTGTAGAAAAAGAAAAGGCATCTGATAGAAGGAAAAACCACATCATGAGTTTTCCATAGCTTGCGCCAAATGGAGAAGTGCCTCCTCCCCAAAGTTCTTTTGTTGTTAAAGGTGCGTTTACAGTTGCTTGATGTGCCATAAAAGAAGGTTCAAAATCGGATGCAAGTTTACTTTAAAATTTTTATTGGTAAAAGTCCGAAATGAATTGTTTTACTTTTTCTTTTAAAAAAATGTTGTCAATAAATATTTTTATCTGTTAAAGTACAGAAAAACAAATAGATAAATCCACAAAGCGTCTAAGAAATGCCAGTACAATGCTGAATTCTTCACCCCACCGTAACTATTGGCATTATACACATTTTTCATTGATTTAGAGTAGATTACGCCTAAATAAATGAGACCTGACACAATATGTATTAAATGCATTCCTGATAACAAATAGATAAAACTACCTCCAGGATTAGCAGTTTTGCCCGCAAAAAATATTCCCGCACTCAATAATTCTCTCCATCCTAAAAATTGTGTAACACCAAATGCCAATCCTAATGTAATTGTAACTAAAAGAGCGATTTTTAGATTTGAATAATTATTGGTTTTTACAGAAATAAGCGCCCAGTTCATTGTTGCGCTTGAAATCAATATTACTCCTGTACTAATCCAAAACATGAACGGTAATTCGAATTTTATCCACCTGCCATCTCCTTGAGCAACAATGTAAGCTGAGGTTAGTCCGGCAAAAAGCATTAAAATACTGAATATGCCGATGTAAAGCATGTTTTTGTTTACTACTTCTTTCTTTATCTGTGACTCAGAAATTGTACTTGAAAGCTTTTCCATAATTAATTTAAAGGGTATCGAATAAGAGTGCCAACTGCACAATAGGTAAATAAATGAATGAAGCGTATAAAAGTTTACGCGCATCAGCAATTTCTAAGCTGTTGTGAAGTTTTATTGCCCTAAACATGAAGTAAATGCCACATAAAGTGGTAATTACTGCCGAAACGATTCCTGTCATGTTAAACATATATGGCAAAAGTCCTATGGGAATAATACCTGCAGTGTAAACCATAATCTGCAAAGCGGAAGTTTTCGAACGCCCATCAGCAGCGGGTAACATAAAAAATCCTGCTTTTTTATAATCTTCATCCATCATCCAGGCCAGAGCCCAAAAATGAGGAAACTGCCAAATAAATTGGATGGCAAATAGTATCAATGCCTGCAAACTCATTTCTCCGGTTAATGCCACCCATCCTAACATAGGAGGAATTGCTCCAGGAAATGCTCCAACAAATACTGCAAATGGAGATACCCTTTTAAGCGGTGTATAAATGGCAACATATGACAACAAGGCTGAAAGGCCAAGTATGCCGCTTAAGGGATTTAAAAAATACCACAAAAGAAATACTCCAAGTATACCTGCAGAAACCGAAAAAATTATGGCTTCCATATTCGTCAATCGCTCTTGAGGCATTGGCCTGTTTTCAGTGCGGCTCATTAACTTATCTAAATCTTTTTCGATTATTTGATTGATTGCATTTGACGAACCTGTAACCAAAAAACCTCCAAAGGTGAGAATGATAACTGATGTCCAATTTATAGGCTGGTCGAAATAAAAATGAGCCATGATATAAGCCGTAACAGCACTAAAAACTACTAACCAAGAAAGCCTTAGTTTCAATAGCAAGGTGAAATCTTTCATTTTTGAATGAGATTTCAGCATTTCGGGTGCAGTTTCAGTAGTTTGTAATGTGGACACAGTATGCTTTTAAAGCGGCGCGAAATTAGCCAAAACGCGACTAATTATAATGCTGTAAATTAAAAATTGTTTAAAAATCGTAATACCTGTTTGGTAGAGTGGTTTTAAATGAAAAGGAAATCCAATTAGTTGTTTTATTGATGAACAAATTGCTTTGGGTCCTTCGAGAAAAACTCAATTCTAAACGCATATTAGTTCTAGTATTGATAAGGTATGATGTAGTTAAATCGGTAAACAACACATTATTTTTGACTCCTTGCAAAATGGTATTTCCGTAAATGTTAGGAACCTGAGTTGGCCCTTGACCAATTTCAGCTGTTCCGCGGAAAATGTTTTGCCCATAATTACTATTGGCAGTATCGGCACCATATTGCGCGTACAATATCTTTGCTTCTATGCCAATTCTGCGGTAACGATATCTTAAGAACTGCACGTTTTCGATAAAGTTCGCGCCGAGCGGATGCGCCAGCGGTTGAGCAAAATGCGTATAACTTTGTTCTCCAGTAAAATGTCCGTAGGTATATGGTCTTACATAATTAATTTCGTTTTGGTACACCAAATTCTTGATTCCAAACAAGTTAAACCATTTTGTACCTATTTGAAAACCTTGTTTATTGGCCCACCAGCCGCTTCCTGCCTTCACTTCATTTAATGAAAATTCATCAATCAACAACTGAACATATAACTGGTATTTTTTCAAAATCATGGCTTTGAAGTTGATGCCAATTATCACATTATCAGGCGAACCTCTCGAAAATTCTACCGGTCTGTAAAAGATTATTGGGTTCAAATAATTCACATCAAAACCTCTTCTTTTTCCAGTAGAATCGCCACCTTGCCAAATAATGGTTTCGAACAAACCTACATTTAACCATTTAGTGGCATTATAGCTCAAATGATGCATGGTGCTAAACTTCTGCAAATACCCACCAATTCCACTATTAGAAGCATTTCCAACATTCTGATACGATGAGAAAATATTGGTGTACCTAATTTTCCAAAATGTGGTACTAATCTTAAAGTACGGATTGTTGAAAGCATTGTCCGATAAAAACAAAGACCGGTAACCATCGCCAATAAACTGCTTATCGTTTCCAAATTGAAAATTAAAATACTTTGAAGGGCTGTAGGAAAAATAGCCTGCTGCCATCGCATAATCCCACGCATTGGTTCCAAACGGTTTTACGCGACCTTGTCCGGGAACAACGTTATTTTTCAAAATAAAACTGTCTACATAATTTACAAATCGCCCTTGATTTTCCCAAAAGCTGGTATAGAAAGATACTTTTTTCCCGATGTTTCCAAACACCTGAATACCTCTTGCATTTAAATAAGTAGTGTTTCCAGTTAATTGGTCTTTCCCAATGTCTAATGAAAAAAGTGGATCAATGTATAATTGGTAATCGTTTGAATCAAGTTTTAAGAAGTTTTCAGAAAAGAGCTTTCTGCCTACCCATCTTTTATTGAACTTATTGTCTTTTAGTTTTACACCTGCGGCTGTATCTGGGTTAATTGCCCTTTTCACATCCGCCATTCTGTAAGGCTTTACAGTTGTATGCTGGTTATTACCTTTTTCCTGCATTGCTCGGTCAATCAAATCGTACTGAAACCTATCCATTGTGAGGTTGTATTGTTGTGCTCCAAGTCTTAAACAGTGAAGCAAACAAATTCCAACAATGATTTTTAGATTTTTCATAATACCTTATTTAAATGTCTTACCACTTTTACTTTTCTCCAAACAACAAATGTAAATGTCATTAAAATGATTGAAATGAGCAATATTCCAAGTATAGGTTTGATTTCTAAAAAGGTAAACGAATAATAAACAACAACAGTAAAAAGAGATAAAACGGTAAGAATAATTGTTGCCATTAAATGCGAATTTCCTAGTTCAATTAATAAATGGTGTAAATGGTTTTTATCTCCCTTAAATGGATTTTTTCTGTAAAATATTCTAATAACGAAAACCCTGAACATATCGAAAAGTGGCAAACTTGTAGCGCAAATGAATAAGAGTAAAGGTTCTGCAAAATCGAATTTATTCACTCCCGAAAGTTGAGTAACTGCAAATGCTAAACAAAATCCTAATGGCAAGGACCCTCCATCGCCCATAAAAACTTTGGGTTTCATGATGTTGAAGAACAAGAATGCCAGCAATGCTCCTGCAAACGAAAAACAAATAATGTTGGAAAAAGAATTACTCAAATATGCAGCAACTATAAGCGAAAAGAAGCCAATACTTCCTGCCAAACCGTTAATTCCATCTATAAGGTTGAATGCATTTACCAGCCAAAAGCTAAATATGAATGTTACAGGAAATTCTATCCATTGGTAACTTTCAGAAACAAGTCCAAGTTCGAATAATGGTATTTGATAAGTAGATGTTAAAAATAGAATCGGAATCAATTCTCCCAACAATTTGAAAATGGGAGGAATGGGTTGAAAATCGTCCCAAACGCCTACCAGGAAAACAATCCAAAGTCCTAATAGAAAGAGTTTTAAATGACTAAAATCTGCATCATTCATCAATAAAAATAGCGATGAAATTACGGCAGCCACGATTCCAACTCCACCTAACCGCGGAACTTCTGTGGTGTGAATTTTTCGTTCGTTTAATGGGTCGAACCAGCCTTTTCTATTGGCAAAAAGAATTACCAAAGGTGTGATAATGAGGCAAATAAAGAATGATACGAAAAAAGGATACATCTTGCTACAGAGCGCGAAACTACTACTTTTTACGTTCAGCCCGATACCAGTTTATCATTTGTTGCATTCCATGTTCAATACTGTAAGGAGCTTTGAATCCCCAAGTCTTTATTAATTCAGCATTGTGGAAAGTTTGGGTGGAGAGTTTTTTTACACGTTTTGATGAAATAGGCAAGTTCTTTTTAGTAAGCCAAATGAGCCAATCGAAAGGCATTGCTAAAATTAATATAAACCACATGGGCAGAGTTATTGGAATTTTTTTACCCAACATTTTTGCTTGCATAGCCGCAATGGTTTTGCTGTTGAGCTGCGGCCCATCCACATAATTGAAAAGTAATTTCCCCGATTTATTTAATTCAAAGGCGTATAAACTTGCCGCAACAATATTTTCAACATACGCCAACGACTTAATATTTTCGCCTTTACCTACTTGAATGTAAACGCCAGAATCTATTGCTTTTATTAAGGTGAGGACATTTGCTAAGTTGTTTGCCCCAAAAACTACAGTAGAGCGCACTATGATTAGTTTATTTTCAGGAGATGCTTCTTGCCAGTTGGTAAATAATTGCTCGGCTTCTAATTTCGAAAACCCATAAGGATTTGTAGGAGCAGGAACCGTTGTTTCATTCGTTGGACCTGGATTTCCCTTGTTTCCATATACTGCAACAGACGAAAAATTGATAATAGATTTTATGTTTAATTGCTTTGCTGCCTCAATTATCACTTTTGCGCCATTCACATTGGTATCGAAATATGCAGCATCAGGAATTCCAAAATCGTGGTGCATTGCAGCTAAATGAATAATGGTATCGCAACCTTCCATTGCAGGTAAAACGGCATTCAGATTTCTAATGTCGCCTTTGAAATAAGTTGCATGAGATTTAAATTTTGGAGGAATAACATCTAAAATATTTATTTCACATTGAGGCAATGCTGCAATAAAATGACTTGCAATAAATCCTGAACCACCTGTGATACAAATTTTTTTCATCGGGGCGCGAAGGTAAACATTCTGTTATTCATAGTTTGTAAAGCTAAAATATTAGTTTTGAGCCGATGAAATTGATTCCTGCGGATTTAGTAAAAAAAGGCTTGCTGCTTTTGGCATTTGTGCAGTTATTTCTTGTCTGGAGCATCAACAAAAGCACCTTCGATACGGGAGATTCTATTATGCATTATCTTTTTGCTCATTATGCATTTCATCATCCTGAAAACTATTTAGACCATTGGGCAAAACCACTATTTACACTTTTATCAAGCCCATTTGCTTATTTTGGATGGGAAGGAATGCGGGTTTTTAATCTTTTAGTTACTTTATTCACTGCTATTGTAACCATTCTAATTTGCAGAAAACTTGAAATAAATGTGCTGTTAACAACTATAATATTTCTTTCAGCACCTTATACTTTATTAATTACATCTAGTGGTTTAACTGAACCATTGTTTGCGCTATTTCTGGTAATTGCATTTTATTTACAAATAAGTAAACAACCAAATCTCGCAGCTTTTGTAGTTTCTTTGCTGCCATTTCTAAGGTCAGAAGGACAAATAATTCTTATCTGTTGGTTAATATATTCAATTTATTTTAAAGAATATAAATCCGTATTATTTCTGTTTTCAGGATTTATTATTTATGCCATTATAGGATATTTCTTAGTATATCATGATTTACTTTGGTACTTCCACCAAAACCCTTATAACGTTGATAAATTCAAATACGGTCATGGAAATTGGGGACATTTTTTAATGAATTTAATTGAAGTAATTGGTGTGTATGCTTATGTTATAATATTTCCTGCAATTATTGGAATTATTTATTTTTCATTTAGAAATGCAACAATATTGTTTACTGTTAAAAATCGAGAAATAATATTGCTTTTTTCTTGTTTAATTTCATTTATTTTATTTCACGAATACGCTTGGGCAACAGGCTCTTTCGGTTCTTTTGGCTTATTACGTGTTTTAGTTTGTGTATTACCATTATTATGCATAGCCATTGGAATTGGAATTAAATTTTTTCCACTGCGATTTCAGAATAAATCAAATAAAATAATAATTATTTTAATTTCAATTTTAATCATGATAACCCCTTGGATTGGAACTAAATATTCTATTCGTAAAGAGAAACATTTACAAAATTCCCCAAAAGATATCGCTTTGCAAAATGTTTGTAAAAAATATCAAAATTTATATACCAATAAACTTTATTTCGAATCACCAATTGCAGTGCTTGCTTTAAATGCGGATCCATTTATAAAAACAAAAAATATTGGCTTATTTTGCTATAAAAATGCCAATAAAGGAGATTTAATTGTTTGGGATAATTGGTTTGGAAAATATCAAGCAAATGTAAGTTTAGAAGAATTACAAAATGATTCAATCAGATTTAAAAGCATTTATTTAGACCCAGAAAATAGGTTTGCTTTTTTTAAGAAACTATAGATTTTCCGTTGTGCAATTCAATCACAGAAATTTCCGGTTTTATTCCCACACGACCTAAATAACCTAAGAATCCAAGTCCTCGATTTACATAAATATGCTGATTGCCTTCTGTGTACAATCCTGCCCATTGCTTGTAAACATATTGCGAAGGGCTCCACTTAAAACCTGGAATTTCTATACCAAACTGGAAACCATGTGTATGTCCTGCAAAGGCTACGTCAATGTCCTGATGGTCGTTTGTTATTTGTGCTTTCCAATGCGACGGGTCGTGTGAAAGTAGCAATTTTACTGGTACTTCTGGCATATCGAGTTTTGCTTTCTTCATATCTCCTTTTCGTGGAAACCGAAGTGCAGCACCCCAATTTTCAACTCCCAGAATTCCGATAGAAGCACCATCTTTACTCAGTATTCTGTGTTCATTCATCAATAAATCCCAGCCCATTTCTTGGTGAATTTCTTTTAATCGTTCCAAATTTTGGGCTTTTAAATTTGTAGATTCCCAAGTTACATAATCACCATAATCGTGATTTCCCAAAGTAGAATATATACCAAATTCAGCTTTTAAATCTTTCCAAATTTCAACAAAAGGCTCCGCTTCATCCGAGCGGTCATTTACCAAGTCACCCGTAAAAAATATCACATCAGGCTTTTCTGCATTTATCATTTCAACTGCTTTCTTAAACGCATCTCCGCTTGCAAATGAACCACTATGAATGTCAGAAATTTGAATGATTTTTAGTCCATTAAATGCATCTGGTAAATTACCCAGAATTATTTTTTCTCGGCGGATGGTAAAATCAAATGCAGTTTTAATCATTCCATAAATCATAGTTACCAAAGGAACTGCTGCTAATGTCAACGCACCATAACTAAGGAATTTAGCCCTCGATATTCCAATTTTTACTGCATTTATTTCAGATTTATTTTGATTAAATAATGATACAATCCACTGTATCAATCGCTGAACGTCATCTATCATTAAAAATAAACTACCAATTAATTTACTTATGACGATTATAAAAATTAGGCAAATGGTATATAGATACGCAAACTTTGGTAATAAAGGATGTTGGTAAGTTACGATGGTAAATATTCCGAAAACAATAGAAAATGCAGTAATTGCCCAATAAGTTCGAAAAGCAATATTTCTCTTCACTTCAGACCAATCAATAGCAATTGTTTTAAGTGCCTGAAAAAAATAAAAATCAATTAGCAACAGAACGGCCAATAGAATCAAAAAACGAATTAACATGAATGTTGCCAAGGGAGTATATTTATTGAGCTTCTCAAATGGCATGCAATTCGAACAATGGGTACCATGGAAGACAGCACAAACGTAGTGGAAATTTCAGCAAGGGCAAAGCCTTGGAGAATGAAAAGTGAACAAAATACGCTAACTGAAGAGTTAGACTTAGAAAGACGTAAAGTCATGTTAAGTGCCATAATAGCAGGAATTTTGATTGCCTTGCTCTGGTTGATTTTAGGATTTGAAATTTATTTTGATTTAAATCTGAATTATTTCGGAGTTATTCCAAGAAAGCTCATTGGTCTTCGAGGAATAATTTTCGCCCCACTACTCCATGGAGATTACAAACACCTCATTTCTAATAGTATTCCCTTGTTTTTCTTGCTTACAGGAACACTTTATTTTTACCGTGGATTAGGCTACAAAGTATTTCTGCTAATTTGGATTTTTAGTGGAATAGGCGTTTGGTGCATCGGTCGCGATAGCATTCACATTGGCGCCAGTGGTGTGGTTTACGGCTTAGCCGCATTCCTTGCTATTAGCGGAATTTTGAGAAACGACATTCGTTTAATGGCCATTTCCATGTTAACCATTTTTCTTTATGGAGGAATGATTTGGGGCGTGTTACCGCTATTTCAACATGTTTCCTGGGAATCACATTTAATGGGAAGTTTAGTAGGTTTGTTTTGCGCAGTTTATTATAGAAAACAAGGTCCTCCGCAGCGTCAATATGATTTAGAACCCGAAGAAAATGAAGAAGATAGTGTAGAAGTTTTACCCGCAGAGCCTTCGAATGAAACCATTCAACACCATACTGCAAATCCTAACTACATTATTATTTACAGGTATAAAAACAAAGAAGACGAGAATACCGAAACAAAAGCCTGATTTTATCTTAGTTTTGCGCCGTGAATTATTTACAAGTCGATCGTCTCTCAAAATCCTTCGGCGAAAGGGTTTTATTTGAAAACATATCTTTTGGTCTGCAACAAGGTCAAAAAACTGCGCTGGTAGCTAAAAATGGAGCAGGAAAATCAACACTACTCCGCATCATGCAAGGGCTGGAAATTCCCGACAGTGGCGAAGTTACCTTTCGTAACGATATTTCAATTGCTTACCTCGACCAACATCCTCCTTTTGACCCGAAATTGACCGTTTTAGAAACCGTTTTTGCATGGAAAGAGCCGAAAATGCTCGCCATTCGCAAATACGAAGAAGCCATTGAGCACCGCGATTTACATCCTTCGCCCGAAAATGAATTGGCATTGCAGGAAGCCATTGCTGGCGTAGAAGAACTCGAAGCCTGGGACACCGAAGCAAAAGTGAAAGAAGTATTGGGTAAGTTGAACATTCACTTTCTCGACCAGCCAATGGGCGAACTATCCGGTGGACAACGCAAGCGCGTTTCGCTGGCGGCATTGCTCATTCGCGAGCCCGATTTGGTGCTACTCGATGAGCCCACCAACCACTTAGATGTAGAAATGATTGAGTGGCTCGAAGGCTATTTGCAACAAAGCAACCTCACGCTTTTAATGGTTACCCACGATAGGTATTTTCTAGATAACGTGTGCACCGACATTTTGGAGATAGACCGCAACAATGTATTCAAATACAAAGGCAACTATTCTTATTATTTAGAGAAAAAAGCAGCAGCATTGGCAGCATTTAACAGCGAGGTAGATAAGGCTAAAAATCTTTTCACCAAAGAGTTGGAGTGGATGCGCCGCATGCCCAAAGCCCGCAGCACCAAAGCAAAATCAAGAATTGATGGATTTTATGAGGTGAAAGAAAAAGCCAGTCAGCGCATCATAAAAGAAGAAGTACAGCTTTCTGTAAAAATGAATCGCTTGGGTGGAAAGATTTTGGAATTGATAAAAATCTCCAAAAGCTACGGCGACAAGACTTTCATTGAGCCATTTACCTACACATTTATTAAAGGAGAAAAAATTGGTATCGTTGGTAAAAACGGTTGCGGAAAATCTACTTTATTAAAAATGATCATGGGCGAACTCGCGCCAGATACAGGAAAAATAATCACCGGCGATACCGTTGTTTTTGGTTATTATTCTCAGGAAGGTATGAAACTCGCAGCCGACAAACGCGTGATTGAGATTGTGAAAGATGTGGCCGAAGTAATTCCATTGGCCGACGGTAGCAAACTCACCGCATCGCAGTTTTTACAACTGTTTCTCTTTCCACCTGAGATGCAATACACCTACGTTTCCAAATTAAGCGGAGGCGAAAAACGCAGGTTGTATTTGCTCACGGTATTAATGAAAAATCCGAATTTCCTGATTCTCGATGAGCCCACCAACGACCTCGACATTCAAACCCTCAATATTTTGCAGGATTTCTTAGAGAAATTTGGAGGTTGTGTTATCATCGTTTCCCACGACAGGTTTTTCATGGACACCCTTGCCGACCATCTATTTGTATTCGAAGGCGATGGCATTATCCGCGACTATAATGGAAAGTACAACGATTACCGACAGGAGTTGACCGAGAAACAAAAAGTAACCTACAAACAACCTGATAAGAAATCAGAAGTTGTGGAAATGGAAGTCAAACCAAAGCCCAAAGTAAGCTTCAAAGAAACCCACGAGTTTAGTACCATTGAGAAGGAAATTCCCCAGTTAGAAATCAAAATAGGAGAGCTCACCAAAAAGCTCAACGGCGGCATTACCGACCATTTAGAATTGCAAAAAATAGCAGCTGAAATCTCTAAATACACCGAAGAACTAGAGCACAAAACATTGCGCTGGTTAGAGTTGAGCGAGAAGATGTAAGGAAGAAAATTTAATCAGTTTTTTTGGGTGTGCCCCGCTGGGTCGGGCTATCGCTGCAATCTTGTCCTTCGTTCCTCAGGCCAAGGATTTCCGCTTCTATCCCTCACTCAATGCATTTCGGTTTGAAAAATACATTGAAATTAAACTTTACTTAGGGTTTACTCAAAAAGTAAGAAATGCGGTGGATGCGAGGCACAGACATTGAAAATGTATAGATAATACCTCGAAATCGTCCCAAAGGAAGAACCGTACTTCTGGCTAGCTTAAAAAAAACTGCAAAATGAAGTTATCTCAAATTAACTATGCAAGGAAATATTAAGGTTATCAAATAAATCCTTGCATTCAAAATTAAAAAAAAAATTAAGCTAAATACCATATTATTTAATTTCAAAGCGCTTTTGAGTGAACCCTAGTTTGGGGTGATTTTAGAAATCTCGGCCAATACTCGCGAATAGGACCGATTGTTTATTTTTGCTTAAATGTTAAACCAACTAAAGTAGAAATTCTTTGATGTCCTTTCAGGAAAGTGCGAAGTGTCTTCTACTAAAATTACTTTTCAAAAATCTCCAAATCAAGAAAATGGAAAACATAAAATGTGCAATTTTCGACTGAGATAGAGTTTTTTTTTGAAAACGAAGCTATCGGAAATCAAGTATTAATTTCAACTGAAGGGCCGGCCAAGCAACATATTAGTTTATAACAAAAAGCAAATAAATTATGACGGAAAATAAAATAAATTGGCAACCTGAAATACTTGAAAACAACATTTTAAAAATTGTTCCACTCAACGAATCTGATTTTGAAAGCCTATTTGAAATAGCGTCCGATCCGCTCATTTGGGAACAACATCCTGAAAGCCACAGGTATAAAAAAGAAGTATTTCAACTTTATTTCGACAGCGCAATAGCGGGGAAAACTGCCTTTAAAATTATTGACAAATCAACCAATAAAATAATTGGCTCAACACGTTACTATGATTATAACTCAGCAAATTCAAGTATTGCAATTGGCTATACTTTTTTAATTAGACAATATTGGGGTGGACGCTATAATAAATCTTCCAAAAAGTTACTGATAGATTTCGCATTTAAATATGTAGACAAAATTTATTTTCATATTGGAGCGAATAATCTTCGTTCTCAAATAGCTACAACTAGAATTGGAGTAATAAAAGTTGGAGAATTCGAAGCGGAGCATAACGGCAAAAAGACTAACAACTTTGAATACCTCATTGAAAAGAAAAATTGGAAAGACAATTAACAAACAGCCTTGTCTATCGCACAACCTTTGTATTTAAACTTCAATCAGTTTTAATTTAAATCTGTTGTACTTATCTTTCTTCTTCCATTGTCAAATAAAATCTCATCGGAAAATATTATGAATTTGTAGAAATTGCATCATTGTATTTTACATTTGAGAAATCAATTTATTGAAAATGATGGAAGTAAATAACGGGAGAGCTTAGTTATGCGGCATTTTACTGACAACGTAAAACAGACATCAAAACATAAATTATGACTTTAACAACAAAGAAAATATTCCCAATAGTTTTAACATTAATTTTTACAGGCGGACTTTTATTAGCAGGTAGTTACAGCAAAAAATTAGGTTTAACAATTTCAGATAACAATTACTTAAACGGACAATTTAATTATCAAATCCTGCTACTAATTATTACTGCACTTTCTTTATTGACAAATTTTCTTTTAAACAAAGCTCATTTTTTAAACTATTTTTCTTTCGGACAAATTTCAGCCCTTGGGCAAGAGTTAAGACTCTTTGGTATAAAACAAGGCGATAGTTGGATAAAAACGGGACTTTCGCTTTGTTTGGTCATTAGTACCGTAACAGCAATCTTTATGTATTTCCAATTTAAACAAACAAATCTAAATTGGTCGTCATTACAAAGTGGAATATTTTGGATTATTTTATTTTCGTTGACAAATTCATTTGGCGAAGAAATGATTTACAGGTTAGGAATTGTTTCACCACTAAAAGGACTATTTGCGCCAACAACAATATTTTTTATTTCAGCAATACTCTTTGGTTTACCACATTTTGCAGGAATGCCAAATGGAATTATTGGAGCTACCATAGCAGGCATTTTAGGTTTTGTATTGGCCAAATCCATGTTCGAAACGAATGGCTTTTTTTGGGCGTGGACAATCCATTTTATTCAAGATGTAATTATAATTGGAACTTTATATTTAACGAACAGTAATGCTAGCCGCTAATGATATTAGTGATGAAAACCAGACTAAAAACAAATGAGAATAATGAACTTCTTTAAATCAAACTATAATATAATATCTACAGCACTTTTTGTGGTATTTATTATAGTTGCTCACCTTGTCTCGACAGATAATTACAACTGGACAAAAAACACAATTAGCGACCTTGGAGCACAAGGCTATGCTAAAAAACTAATTATGCAAATTGGATTTTTAGCATTCGGACTTGCTTTAGGAATTGGACTTTTTCTTAACGGACTTACTTTGCGGACAAGCCCGATCTTTATTTATGGAATTTGTGTGGCATTGACAGGAATATTCTGCACCAAACCATTCGTTGACCTTGAAACTTACTCGACAACACAATCAACACTGCATTCGACCTTTGCTCAAATCGCAGGTGTGTCATTTAGTATTGGTATTTTGACGCAAATATTTTTCACGACAGACAACAACATAAAATATATTCATCTCGCATTTTTTGTTCTTGTTATTGGACTTTCTGCAACTTTTGGTCTGCTGAAAAATTACCAAGGCATCGCACAAAGACTTTTATATTTGACAAGTTTTATATGGCTAATAAAATATTACAAACCTTGACACTAAAAGAAAAACGACCGCAGAGCAGCACCTACCCAAGAGGCGGGGTTTCGTGCTTCGCAGACACATTTGTACAAGCTGAAAGTTCAGTTCTCCGAATGAAGATTAGTGCTAAAAACCCTTCCCATTCGGACAGCAGCAAAAAGTTTCAAACAATACTTTTACAACCTTGCTAACCATCAACAAACAAAATAATATGACCATAGAACAATTTACAACTGAGTTTGAAACGGCAAGAAATCATTTGAAATCATACATTTTGAGAATTACAGCAAGTGTTGAAGATACAGAAGATATTGTGCAAGACACGTTTATAAAAGCATCCGGAAAGTTGGACACTTTTCGTGCTGAAAGCACCGTAAAGACATGGATTTTTACAATTGCATCAAATATTGCCAAGGACAATTTGAGGGCAAAAAAACGTTGGACAGAAAACGTGACCGACATTTGTAAAGCAAAAGCACTTGCCAACCCAAACTATTTTCCAGAAGTAATGGCAATTAATCAAACTTCGCCACATGGTCAATTTGAGATGAAAGAACACATTACTTTTTGCCTTACTTGCATTTCTAAATCTTTGCCTTTAGAGCAGCAAATTTGTATGCTGTTGAAAGAGATTTACGATTTTAAAGTTTTTGAAATTGTTGAAATATTGCAAAGCACCGAGCCTATGGTTAAATACTATTTGCATACAAGTCGTTCCAAAATGGTAAACATTTTTGAAGGACGTTGTGCTTTGATTAATAAGGAAGGTGTTTGTCATCAATGTTCTGAGCTCAATGGAATTTTTAATCCTAAACAAAATTTTGAAGAAGAGAAAAACAAAGTTGAATTCGTAAAAAAAGCAAACGACCCGAATAGAGAACACCTTCTTGACCTTCGGTTTAATATAATGAAGGAAATAGACCCTTTTAATTCAAATGGCTCTGATTTACAATTACATCATATTCAACACAATAGAGACGTGATGGAAAATTATTTTGAAAAAAGTGATAAATAGCCTATCATTTTGTATCGCTCAATCGTCAAAAGGGTATTAACAATTAAAAAGCTATAACATGACAACAGTAACATCAAACGGTAAAGCCCTCACAACTAAGAAAACTTTTAGTCGTGAAACGGCTGTAAGTATTGACATCCAAGCTGACAAAAGCATCATTTGGGCATTATTGACCAATGCAAATGATTTTCCACGTTGGAACTCAACTGTAATTTCTATTGAAGGAACAATTGCAAAAGGCGAGATGATTAAACTAAAGGCAAAATTAGACCCCAAACGAGTATTCAAATTAAAAATAAAAGAATTTGAAGCTGAGAACCGATTGGCTTGGGGTGATGCTATGGGTAATAGAGTTTTCACCTTAAAATCAATTGGCAATAATTTGACAAATTTTACCATGGTTGAAAAAATTGGCGGACCACTTTTTCCATTGTTTGCTAAGATGATACCGCCCTTTGACGAAGCATTTCAACAATACGCAAAAGACCTTAAAAACGAAGCTGAAACAATTTCAAAAACAAAATAAAATCTAACATCATGGCTTATAACATAGGAACAAAAGAAAAACCAATGGCATTAAAAACACCGCCATTGACAAGTGAATACACCATGCATCTTGACCAAAAAGACGGTAAAGATGTATTGGTTTGCACTGTAGGCAAAACTGTTTTATTATATAACATTGACATCTTAGACGACTTACACGAAATGTTGAAAAAGCACGGAGACTGGATGGAACTTGGAAGTTCTGACGAACAGAAGCCAGCAAAAGAAGGAACAGTTGAATTTTGGGGGCGTTCAGAAAACAATCCTGTTGGTGGTTGGTATGGACTTAAAAAAGGGCTACGTGGCCGCGTTGGCATGTATATTCCACCATTAATGGAAGCACTCGGACTTGCAGAAGTGACCCACGACGCGAAAGGAAATAAAATGAAAGCTAAATAGCAAAGCTGCTAACCTAGGATAAGCTCAAAATGCACACTTTGATTCGTTTGAAATCCTTTGATAGATTTTAACTTTCCTTTTTTATAGCCGCTTTTTTAGGTTGAATTAATTTCAGAGCCAATTAATCTGCTGGATTCGCTTTTGTTTTTCTTACACCTATAGTTCGGGAAGATATTATCGAAATAAATAGACAAACATCTTTTCCATTCGGCGCATTTGGTATTTTAGCCATTTTATACCTTTAAAATTACATTTTAAACCTTCATAAAATTCAAATAGCATGTCGTTTCAAGCTTACATTGACAATATAAAAGCAAAGACAGGAAAATCGCCTTCCGACTTAAAAAAACTAGCAGAAAAAAAGGGATTTATAGTTGACAATAAGCTAAATCCCAAAATTAAAGCCACCGAAATTACCAATTGGTTAAAAGAAGAATTTGAATTAGGTCATGGACATGCAATGGCGATTTTTGCAGCGTTTAAAGGAAAAACTGAATAATAAGAAAACAACCAAATACTTCAAATGTTACCAAACTTCAAATTATGGTACCTCGATGAAAAAGTCGAAAATGGAAAAATTGTTTTAAATCCTCATATAAGAAATGAACGTAACGCCTGAACATAACCAGCGCATGGCAAAAATGTCATTTGCAACAGTATATCCGCTCTACGTTACCAAGGTGGAGAAAAAAGGCAGAACAAAAGAAGAGTTGCAACAGGTAATTGAATGGCTTACCGGCTTCGGCGAAAATAAAATAAAACAATTGATAGCCGAAAACGCAAACTTTGAAACGTTTTTTAAGCAGGCAAAATTAAACCCCAAGGCCGATTTGGTTAAAGGATTAATCTGTGGTTACAGAATTGAAGACATTGAAAATCCCCTCACCCGAAAAGTAAGGTACCTCGATAAGTTGGTTGACGAATTAGCGAAAGGTAAAAAGATGGAGAAAATTTTGAGGAGTTAGACGCTTAATCAGCAAATGAAAAGCATTTTTTTGATTTTTATTTAGGTATTAAGTACAAACAAATCGTTTTTTCAATTCCCTTATACGATTATGGTACAAGTAAATCATTTATTTAATTTTCTTATACGATTTTAGTACAAGCAAATCATTTTTTTAATTCTCATGTACGATTTTAGTACAAGCAAATCATTTTTTTAATTCTCCTGTACGATTATAGTACAAGCAAATCATTTTTTTAATTCTCATGTACGATTTTAGTACAAGCAAATCATTTTTTTAATTTTCTTGTACGATTATAGTACAAGCAAATCATTTTTTTAATTCTCTTGTACGAATTTAGTACAAGCGAATCATTTTTTTTATTTACTTGTACTAATCTAAAAGAGTCAATGAAATTTTAAAATCAATCTTATTTATTATAACAACTTTAAAATAGAAACATATGGGAATTCGAAAATACTTTAGAGAAGAACTTGGATTAACCTATGAACAAATGAGTTTTGTTTGTGGTGTTAGCCTGAGCAGAATGAATGCAATGGAAAATAGGAAACAGAAAGTTCCTAAAAATGTAGAAGAAATTTACAGACTGCATATTTCAAATACCAATAAAAATGGCTTGATGAAGTTAGAAGGGTTTCAAGAGTTGCATCTAGAACTAAATAAAACGCTATTTGAGAAAATCGACTTTAAAATCAGAGGCTTAAAGCTGAAAGAATATACATATCAGATTAAATTTAACAACCTCGATAAAAAATACCAGCAAGCCCTTAAAGCCATCAAAGGTTTCGAATTCCTAAAAACCATCGCCGAAAGCGGTTCCTCAGAACTCAAAGAAAGAATAGAACTCACAGCTACTATCCATTTAAGAAAAACCCAACTAGACTTATTCAAAAGACTTATAAAAGCAAAAACTCAACTGGCTTGGGTGCAGTCGGAGATATTGGCATTGGAGGAGATGAAGAGGAAGGATTTTACAAACTTTTAGCCTTGGGGACATAAAGCACGAATTAATTAAATCAAAAACCGCACTATCAAACTTTTTTCCTTGAAAGAGTTAAACCAAAAATGCCGATTTTGGCATTTAACTTTTTATTTTTTTAGAAAATTTTTATATTCATTCTGATTTTTTTAGTGTGCGTTTTTGGCAACGGGCGATTATTAAAGTTGGATATTATAAATTTAGGTTGCAATGTATATTGACCTTTAAAATAAAATTTCCAATAAACTTTATTCAATTTTTTGATTTCCCAAAACACTATCTAAGGGTATAGAATTCTGCCACCAATATCTAAATTCACTTGCAAAATCATCGAAAGCTGACTTGTAACCATTTTTTTTATTAAACTGGAAATACCAATCGTTTCTGTCAGGTATATGCAGATAATTGCAAAATCGAACAATACCCGCATTATCATTTATAGAATCAGAAATAGGTTGAATATCCCCATCTAATAACAATCCAACAATTTCAGGAATTTTATTTGAGAATCGAACCTCAACAAGTTTGCTTTTAAACAAGTCTTCATCTTTTTGAATCACATTTAATGAAGCTTCAATCGTATTGCTAAATTTTTGAAATCTTGTAAGTGATTTATTTATAACAGCAGAATCAATGCTTTGCGGGTGCAGCATCAACAATCGTATTTTCACTCCTCTGTTTTTAGCTTCTCTCAGCAATTCTAATTGATTTTGGAATACAGAAGTTAAAGCTATGCCTGAAATGAAAATTTCGTGTTTTACATTTTTAAATAAGTTCTCAGGTGGTAGTACGTTTCTGCTTTTTATCCCCTTTTTTGATTCAATATCATTAAGCCCCGAAAATTCAATTGCATCTACCAATTTTATTCCTCTGTCATTCACTTTATCTACCTTTTTTAAATCCTTCCAATCTGGATAATAATCAAAATAAACCCATAATGCAGTAATGATAAATTGAAAGAAAAAGGCAAACTGTAATATTTTTCTTGGCAAAAAATATTTTTTTGGAATAGGTGGTATTGCCTCTTTTTTGATGATGCTAACTAACTGTCCAAAATAGTTACTTGCTCTTAACTCATGTGCTTCTAACCACTGATTTGTAGATAGAAAGAATTCTAAGTTCTTTGATAGTTTTATGTTCTCAACCCTAAATACTATTACTCTTTTTTGATTTTGAAATGCTCGTTCTATTTCAGAAAGCACATTTCTAGAAACATTTGATTTTTGCGTAAGTAAAAAAACCAAAACTTCGCAATTTTCAACTGCTTCTATAATTTTCTCAGGGTAATCATCAGACACAGAAATATCTCTATGCGCAATAAAACAAGGAATACTATTAGCTTCTAAATATTCAAGCATATCATCAGCTAATGATTTGTTTGCAGATGAAAAACTAATGAAAACTTTTTTGGTCGTTGAAGTCATATCACTTTATCATTTGAGTAATTAATTTTAACTATCACGCCCCAGCTAATCGCTCTAATTCACGAACATATAACATCCAAGAATCATCATTATCGGGCTGCCCAATTGTTAAAAGAACTTTACTTTCTTTAATTTCTGGATTATGAATTAATTGTTCATCTTTAAACTGCTTGTCCCATGCACAGTTTTTTAGCAGAACCAATAATAGTTTTTTCTGACCTTTAGATTCATGCAATGCTTGCTTCATTTTCGGGATTTCAATTTCACGAACATAGGCTGTAGCGAGAAAATCTGCACTTAATAAACAAATGTAAATATCTGATTCTTCAATTTGGCTCTGAATGCTATCGTCCCAATTACTTCCTGCCTCAATCATCCTATCATGCCAGTAATCAATAATACCGAAAGATTTTAAACTCTCAAGATGTGTCGATAATCTTTGCATAAAAAGAGAGTCTTTTGATGAATAAGAAATAAACACCTTTTTCATTGGTAAATGCTCCGAACCTAATACTTCCCAACCTTTGTAATCAGCAACACGCCTAATTTGTCCATTTACTGCTTTTATTTGAGGGGTTTTTTCACTTACACACTCTAGCAGTAATTCGTAAGAAACTAGAGGATTATTATGAGTTCTGACATATATTTTGCTTTTCTTGTTTTTCAAAATATCAGAAATCAATTTTTTAACTGACTTTAAAACTGTATAGTCTGGTTTTTCTTGATTTACAGAAAGACATATTTTACGCTCATTCTCATTTTGAACAAATTCTATTTTTATTAATAATTTTGAATTCTCTTCGAGCTTAATGATTACTCCATGTTTCCAGATATATATATTTTTTTCGTTGAAAAGTATATTATCTTTAAATTGAAATAGGATTTCATGAATAATGTAGCGTTGTATATAACCTCTGAATTCAAAAACCAAGACTGGCTCATGAAAAATATCAAGAAAAAACAATACATCATCCATAGCTGATGAAGATAAATGCTGCGGTAGAATAAGTTGTTCCCCATCTGGATGTGGAATAAGTAACTTACGCTCTAACATAATAGGAAAAATTTCTGCACCTTCTGTCTTTTCTAAAATGTCTTTTTTATGTATTATAGATTTACCAATTAGTGATTTGTCGAGAATATTATATATTTTACTTGTTAATTCTTCGGGGTTAATGCAAATTTGAGCATCCGAAAAATAGAGCAAATAGCCTCTATTAGCCAAAAATTGTAAAACGTCTTGGGTTTGTTGATTGTCTAGTTTAATATTTAAGTCTGCTTTTCTTAGAATGTTATTTAATAAGATAACCGCAGTATCCAAATGAATAAACATACTGGACATTTCGGGAAATTCATTCTTAACATTATTAGAATCCTCAAGAAATTTTCTAAAAAAAATAACAATTATACCATAGTAACCGGGCCATTTACCTAATAACATACTATTAATTGCTTCATTTAGGTTCTCTAACAAACCTTGCATTCCTCGCTGAATTATTTCATTCTCTTTTTTTTGTAAGTTGATGGAATTAAAACTTTGAATAGTTGCCATTTCATGGTTTAACTGACTAAAATCAGGTAAACTTTGTGATTTATCTTTTCGCCAAGTTTCAATTAACAGAATTGTTGGCTCATTATCAATTTTAGAATTTACAATTTTTTCTGTTTCTATTATATTATTCGAATCATCTTTTTGTTCGTTTTCTTTATTTGAATTATTTGCAACGACACGCAATTGCTTTATAGCATCTATCCAATATGGCAAAGCATAACATTGGTAACGTTCTATTTCTTCATTATTATTTTCCTTGTTAAACCTTATATCTTCCATTTCGCCATAATGATCACTTCTTGAATTCCATAGCACAAGATAAAGTGTGTCATAAGTGAAAAATAAATGGTGGGTATCATGATAATATTCTTGTCCTCCAAAATCTAAAAGGTTGATGCGTACAGTTTTTCCAGTTGTGATAAAGTAATAATGTAAGTACGTTAAACCATGTGTGCTAGAGTTATTTATGGGTAATTCTTTGCATTGAGAAGCAAGAAAATTTGCTAAATGAGTTTTGCCTGTATTTGGGTTTCCCAAGATTATTATTTTAAGTTCATTATTTTCGTAATTATCAAGCTTAACATTTTGAGTTTTTAAATAATCTTCAATATATCTTTTTAAACGCTCATTTCCTTCTACTAGAACTTCTAAGGGAGGATTCTGAATTGGATTACCTTCGAAAGAAAAAACAAACTTTTTATCTAGCATTTCAAGAAGCCATCCAAATACACTGCTTAAATCAGAAACAAAATTGTTTATAAAATCAAGAGAGTTTAAAAAAAATAAACCTTTAAGTGGGTTCAAATTAGAAACTTTATTATTACTAAAGTTAATATAATTTAAATTGATTAATCCCTTTATAGGACTCAAATCAGAAACTTGATTATCATTAAATAAGAGTTTTCTAAGTCTCGATAATCTTTTTAAGGGTTCTAGAACAGAAACCTGATTATAGCCCAAATCTAAAGTAACTAACTGATGTAACTCTAAGAGCGGGGTTAAATCTGAAACCTTATTCCCTCTAAAATAAAGAAAAGTAAGCCTTTCGAGATTTTTTATTGGGGAAATATCTGAAACCCGATTAATGCTGAACTCAAGCGTAGTAAGCTGATGAAGATTAATTATATGGGAAATATCAGAAACCTTATTATAACTGAAATTAAGCAAAGAAAGCTTTTCAAGTTTATTTAATGGGGAAATATCTGTAACCTGATTTACACTGAAATTAAGTGAAGTAAGCTCACAAAGATTTTTTAAAGGGGAGAGGTCGGTAATCTTATTACTGCTGAAATCGAGAGTATTAAGATTTTCAAGTTTAGTTAAAGAAGAAATATTTGAAACCTTATTATCTTTGAAATTTAGGTTAGTTAGCTTTTCAAGGTAAAACAATGCAGAAATATTTGTAACCTTAGTTTCCTTGAAGTTAAGTGTGGTGAGCTTTTCAAGATTAACTAAAGGTGAAATATCTGAAACAAAATTAAAACTGAAATCAAGATAAGTAAGCTCATTAAGGTTAACTACTGGAGAAATATCTATAACCTTATTACTGCTGAAATCTAACGAAGAAAGCGTTTCAAGCATATACAAAGGTGAAATATCAGAAACCTTATTATAGCTGAAATAAAGCAATGAAAGCTTAGTAAGACTTTTAATTGAAGAAATATCTGAAACCAGATTACTACTGAAATTAAGCGAAGAAAGCAAACGTAGGTTTACTATTGGGGAAATGTCTGAAACCTGATTAATACTAAATTTGAGGGTAGAAAGCTTTTTTAAGTTACTTATAGGAGAAATATCTGTAACCTGATTACCACTGAAATCAAGCGAAATAAGATTTCCTAAGTTTATAAAAGGTGAAATGTCTGAAAACAGATTATATATGGCATATATAGTATGAAGCTTGTAATTATTTACAATAAAATCAAGGTTTTGAATTGGCCACTGTTTGTTATATACTCCTCCAATCCTTAGAATTTTAAGTTGCTTCAAAGGGGCTAAGTCAATTACATTTTCTAAGTAGTTTTCTAGTCCTAAATTTAATGAATTTACATTTTTTCTTTCAGTACCTATCCATTCTACCCATTGATTACAGAAATTTAACTCCTCGAGATGCTCTCCTATTTCATAAATTTCTTTCTTGATTTCATTCAAATCTTTTAAGCCACAATTCCCCAAGTCCAGCTTTGGGCTTTTGGTCTTTTTGCATTCTGCTATTAGTTTTAGTGCGAGTTCAGACATGGGTCTAGGCGTTTAAAATATTTCTAAGTACTTCATTAATATTCTTTTCTCTTGCATGAGGATCAGTATCATAGATTGGCTTCCCGCCATTAACTATTTGACCATTGGACAAAAGGGAGTTTTCGACCATTGAGTCTTTTAAAAGCACTCTAAAAATTTGAAACGGATTATCGGTATGTGTTGTAATCCGCACCTTATCAATAGCCGTTGGCAATTCAAGCTCGTAAATAACTGGGTGTGCTTTTTCGTTCAAATACTCGTTGGTAATCAAACAAAGCATTATGTCCGCACTTTGGATTTCCTTTCTAAGCTTTTCTCTCCAGTTTGGTTCCGATTCGGAGATTTCATTGTCCATCCAAGAATCAACCCTTCCTTGGCCCTTTAAAGTAGTTAAAACACTAACAAACTCTTGAACCAATTCCTTATCTTTTCTTGTATAACTAATGAATATCCTTGGTGCCAAATTTTCAGAGGGTATTAAGTGCCGATATAATCCAGCTTCAATAATTCTTTTATCGAAAGCTGAAATTCGTGCATCTTTTGATGAATGGATTAATGCTTCCCAGCTTACTTCAGTGCAACCTTTCAGTTGCAATCTTAGCTTTGGATTTCCTTTACAAATATCTTCAATGAATACCCTTGTAAATCGTTTTAAATAAGATAAAGTCCGCTCACCAATCTTATCCTGAAACATATCCGATGTGAAGACCTCCACTATACACTTTTCAAGTTCAGCCTTAACCATGACCCTCAAATTCAATTCATCTAGGTAATAAATTACACCATACTTCCAAATGAGCGATTCATGAATATCAGTAATTGTGGAACCTTCACGTGCAACAAATCTTGCAATTGCATCTGGTGGTAAATAATCAGGGAATTTGATAGAAAGCGCAGGTTTCAGCTCACGGTATTCTTTAATTTTATCAATTGGCGCATCAAAAGCCAAAGTATGAGGAGAAAGGTACCATATTTTTGCCTCATTTGATACAATAAGTTTATAAGCATTTAGAGTGTCATATCCATTGAAAGGATTTATCGCGGAATAGTCAAAAATCAAGTCCAAACGTATCATGATCTTCGCCAATTGCAGGGCTGTAAGTCCATTATTACCAATATGTTTTTCAACATGCTCTATCCCGAAAGATTGACCTTGCATTACAGTGTTAGGGTCTAAAATCTTAAAAATAGTATCATGCAACCATTGCGGGTCAATACAAATCATTCCTTGGCCATCTTGTTTAGTATCGCCTTCATTTAAACCTTCAAATGGTAAATCTCTGAAATAGGAAATAGCACCAGTCATGCTCTCCAAATAAATCAATAAAACTGAATAGTATCCTTCAAAGTCAGAACCGGTATAATCTTTCTCGCGGGTGAGCATTTGAATCAATTCTTTGAACGAATCATCACTCATAAATGGACTTGGAGCATCTTGAACAGGGGAAACATCAATATCCTTATCCTTGAAAAAAGGATGTTCTTTTGGATTCCATTGTTCCTTTCTGCTTTCATTTACCCAATCCCTTATTAGGTTGCGCACATCAGGAAATCGAGCGGGGATTTCCTCTTTATCAATTTGTTTGAATAATGAACGAATCAAAGACTTTTCGAATTTTTGAAAGTCAATACGGTATTCCTCGGGAATGGATTTAGCAGAAACAGAATCATCCAAAATTAAAAAGGCAGCATCTACATTCACTCCAAGGAAAGGAACGAGAGTGAGGTCAGGGTACTGTTGAATTGTCTCTGTAGCTAAAGTTAAATTGTAATCCTCATCTTTATCAAAGGCTTTATAATCATACTTTGATTGCACCAAGTGTACAAGTGACTTTTTTGAGGTATGCTGATTATTATCATTATAGTCTATAGAACTCAGCCAATACCGATAATCAAAATGTTCCGTTTTGCGCGTTTCAGTTTTCACTATAACTTTATTTGCCCCTTCTGAAGCTTCATCGTTTTCAGTATTTATTTTTAAAGGTGAACGCCCATTCCAATCCAACTCTTTAGTGCACACCATCACATACACTGCCCCTCTAGTAAGGAAAAGACGATGCATGCTATGGTAATAATGTTGCCCTCCAAAATCCCAAATATTCACTTGGATAGGTTTGTGAAATTCATCTCTCCCGGGATGTGATATTTCCCAATACGTTTGCAATATACCGTGAGTTGTGATTTGCTTTCGGTCGTATTTCTTGTCCTTTAGAAATTTAATCATAGAAGTTTTACCGACAGTACTATTGCCGAGGAAGATACACTTTATTTGGTCGTTGGGGATTTTGTTCTCAAGATTGAAATAATTAATTATTTCATTTCGTCCCATTTTATAAATTTCCTCAGGAGGATATTTCAACGGATTATCATCTGCAATAACTTCAGTATTCGCACCTTTGAAAAGGTGTTTAATAGGACTCAAATCGCTAATTCTATTTCCTTGAAGATCTAAATAATTTAAACTTACTATATTTTTCAATGGAGAAATATCAGTTATTTGATTTGCATTAATTACTAAGCTTTCTAGATTTATTAGGTTCGATAATGAATAAATCTCTTCTATTGAATTAAATTTGAGATTAAGCATTCTCAAATTAGTTAAGTTTTGCAAATCCTCAACTTGCCACATTCTAGTGTTCCAGAAGCTTAACCTTTCCAAATTAACTAATTTATTTAAAGGTCTGAAATCAAGAATCTGAATAAACTCTATTGAAAGTGAAGTTAAGTTCTTATTGCTACTAATGAAATCCAATCCGTCAATTCTTTTAAAATCATTGTTCCAATTCCCTTTTCTTGGATCGTAGTATCTAAGGCTTCCAGAAATGAATAGTTCCTGTAAATTAACGAGCTGTCCTAAATCGATGAATGATTTAATATCATTAATTAAACCATTGTTTTGGGTGTGCTTGTAAAGGTCTTTTTGATGTGCCTTTTGTCCCCAAGTTAAATTTATGCTACTTGCTAGATTCAGATTTTTTATCCATGGCAAAGAATAAATTTCCACAGGTATTTCAGTCAACCCACAATTCCCCAAATCCAACACAGGATTTTTCGTGCGTTTATTTTCGGCGATGAGTTTTAGGGCGAGTTCTGACATATACCTTTATTTCGTTTTGTTTTTCTTATCTATTTCAGATTGAAAGCTTCTTATTGTCTTTTCTACTGCTTTTAGATTAGCCTCTACCTCCGATACATTATTTAATTCATCAGGTAATCCTGGATTTTTATTGGCAACAGCACACCAAAATAATTTCTTACCTAATTTTTGAGCTATTCGAATTTCATACAACATCCAAGGTTTTGAGTGTGTGTTGCCGCTAACAAGCACCAGTACAATATCAGCTTTAGCAATTTCGGTAGTTATTATTTTTCGAAGTTTCGTTTTCCCAATGAGAGGTTGCTTTGGAATGTAAGGTATCGAAATGAAGGAAATATCTGCCCCAAGCCCCTGTTTTCTCCAATTATCAACAGTGGGCTTCGTTACCTCATCTTTAAACTCATAGGAAATAAAAACTTTTGCCATAGGTTAGTATTTTACATTTCATGCACTTCCTTTTCATAAATCAAGGTCCATTCAGTTACTTCATCCATGAGCTTTTGCACTGTAGGTGAAAAATTACTTGCAAAATAATCTTGTTTATTCTGACTGTTTTTGTATTGCTCTATAAAGCCTGACAATTCAATCATTAATCGATTGTTACGCGCACTTAATTTCCCGTATTCACTTTGAGCTGTTACTGCAACAAGTGCTGCAACACAAGCTGGAAAAATAATAGTGAGCATAACTAAAATGCTAGTAAATGTATGCGCCCCATCAATCAATTGCCATTCAAAGTGAATAGAATGACATATAACATGACATAGAGCAATTAGTAAATCTAATATAACAATAAAAAGTACAGCTTTATTCAGAATTTCTGCCAAACTCTTTAGTTTATACTCAAAGGTGATATGCCTTGTTTTACGACTTTCGTGAAATTTCATTTGGTCATCAATCAAATATTTGTAGGCAATTTCTTCATCTTCACTGCTTGCTTGTGGTTGCAAAGGTATTTGAGCAAGTTCAGGTAATACTTTATCGCGGTATAGCAAGAAACCAGTATATTCATTCAACATTTGTTGTAAATGCCTACCAGAGTTTGGACTTAGTTTGCATTTTTCACCAATAATTGCGAAGGCTACATCAAAACGCAAACGCTCAGCTACATAGCGAAAATCGATATGTTTTAAGTTAATGCTATTGTTTTTCAAATCATGTGTATTCCCAATTATTTTCATAATTACCAATAATTTTAAGGTGCCTAAGACAATTAAAACTATATCTGCAAAATATTCGTAATTAAAAAAGGTGTTTAATTCATCTTTATAATACAAAACAGCAAAAGCAAATGAAGCTATAATTACTGCTAATGCAAATCCAAAATAGTTAAACAAATATCCCCCTCGATACATGTTAGCGTAGTGGCCTGCTATGTTATCGTATTTCTGGCGGATTTCTTCAATTGGGTAGGCCGGATGTTCTTTCGATAAATTATATCCAACATAGTCTGATTGAATACCTTTTTTTAAAAAACCTTCAAAGCTCCTTATTAGCCAAAACCGCATCTTTTTTAGATATTGGTCAGGCTCTTTTCCGGCATCAATGCTGCTTATTTCATGAAGATAGTCTTCTGAATTGAATTTGGTGTGGGTAGTCATAGAGTTGCTTATAAAATTCTAAATCGGATATTTTGTAACTTTTTTTTTCAATACTGTATGAAGAAATAAACCAACCTTGTTTCAAATAATCGAAACAAAAAATCGGTTTTTTTTCAATAAGAAATTTGTTTATAGTATCTAATGTACCTCCTTCTAGTAATTCTGCATCGGTGTCGGCCACAGCTAGAAGCACATCACCTTGCTGCGCCAAAAAATCAGATTGTAAAATATAGGCCCGATTAAGATTAAGGTCATTTACAATCGGCATTATTGTTTTTCTATTGGCAGTTTCCCAAAGTTGAGTAAACTTTAATTTTGCAATTTTATCTTCTATTGTTTTTATGTAATAGTTAGTTTCCATTGGAATTACAGCATGCAAAATTCTGCTTCCTTTTAATGGTGTTTCAAGAAATAACTCAGCAGCCAATAAATCTGAGCCTTCCGCTAATCCATTGAAAAACTCTACTTTTTCTAAGCCATTTTCAATACTAAGCTTTTCGAAAAATTCTTCAAGAGCTTGTTTTACGATTTGTTTATTAGGTAAAATCCGTTTGCCTGCAAAAGAAAGTTTTAAAGAATTTTCAGGGTTAGATTTCATGTCTGCAAAATAGTAAAAAAATGTATTCTTTATATTTTCAATTAATTCTACTTGTATATTTATTATTACTAAAAAAGGTTATATTTAATGCACTGTATTACCCTCCCCCCTGAGAGCGATTGAGGCAAGCACCGTGTGCAGCCGAAAGCGCGGCGCCCCGGAAATAATGATTGTAGTTTAATAAAATGCCCAGCGAGGGCGCTCAGCATAAATATTAAAGCCCTTAAAACTAAAACGCTTACCTCAGCACCACCCGCTCTTTCACACTTTTACCGCCGTTTAAAATTTCTAACATGTACAGCCCTGATGCCCAATTGGCGGTGGGAAGTGTGAAGCTGTTTTCGCTCGTGCTACCTTTGGCGACTATGCGGCCACTGATGTCTATTACGTTGTAAGTGGTTTGGGCGGAAATGGGGTTGGTGATTTCTACGTTTATGAATTCGCTGGCGGGGTTTGGAAATACGCGGCAGCTCAAGCTAATTGTTGTTGTAATGGCTACTGTGGTTAACTTGCGGATGTTGATGTTATCGATATATATGGGATTGCCATAACGTCCGCGGTTCTCGAAGGCAATGAATACTTCTTCGGCGCCCGAGAAATCGGTAATGAGCACTGAATCGCGGCGCCATTGGCTGGCTGTGGGAGTGAAATAGGTGGTTTGTGATGGTGCTGTTCCGAGTTGGTCTCCTCCCTTGACCAAAACGGTGGTGAATGTTGCGCCACAATCGCTGGAAACTTTTATGGCCATGGAGTCTGAATAATTATTGTCGTATTTGGCGTAAGCTACATCGTAACTTACACTTGCGGCGGCTACGTTACTAAAATCGAGCTTGCCGGTTCTGAAATAATCGCGCTTGCCTTGCACATCCTGGTAAAAATTATCGAAAATAATGCTGTTGTTGCCAATGCCAAAGCCGCTGGCATCGTTCTCTACTACCCAAACTTCGCCGTCAGCACCATCGTCGTAGTTTTTCCATGTGGCTGGTAAGTTACCGTTTTCGAAATCTTCTGAAATGGGCAATGTGGCCGATGGATAGGTGGAAATAAATGCTGGTTTGGTAATGGTATCTGACACTCCGTTTTGGGTAACTATGAGCGTAATGCCGTAAGTTCCTGCTTGGGCATATGTAATTTTTGGCGCTAAGGCGGTGCTTGTTGCTGGTGTGGCGCCTTCGAATGTCCATTGCAAAGTGGCGGTGCTGTCGCAAACGGAATGGTTCACCAACCACAGGGTATCTCCTGGGCAGGTAAATGCGTTGAAATTGGCAGAAAAATCGGCAATTAATGCGGATGGCTCTTGAAAATCGTTTTCCCAAACGCCCATGTTCCACATGCCTAAGCGCAATTTATTGTTTTTGTAAAATGGCATTAAACGTAAGGGGTAAGATGCGGCTGGCAACTGACTTCCAACGGCTGCCCAGTCGGAACTGGCGGTATTGCGGTAAAAAACGGGACCGTTTCGCATGGCCACATAAATTCCACCATTGGTTCCCGCCTGATGTGAAATGGCTTTTGGCTGAAATCCATTAAGGGTATTGGTGGTAATATTGAGCCAGAACGTTCCTCCATTGATGCTTCTGTACACCTTGTTGCCATTGGTTCCTGAGGTGTAAGTTATCCACAATTCGCTGGCATTGGTATAACTTAGGGTGAAATACACTTCTCGCCTTTGTTGGGGCAATACAACTTGGGTAAAAGTTTGGCAGGCATCAGTGCTTAACCAAAGCTGGGTGATATTATTTACTACTTGTTGCACATAAAAAATATTAGGATTGGCGTGCGATTGCTCAATCCATAAAAGATCATTATTTGGGTCGTTTCCGAAGGTGTAAATGGGCGAAAAAGAGCTTCCTCCATCTACACTTTTATACAATACATTTTCATTTCCTTGGTAACCAACATTCCAGTAATTCCAGTCGAAACACATGCGGGAACTGTTGTTATCGAAATAACTTTCATTCGGAAATTGCTGCACGGAGAATCGTTCCACCAATCCGCTTTGCTGCTCTGGCACTACAATTCCATCGATGTCAGAAAAATAGGTTTTCCTTTCGGGACCATAGTTTACATAACCTGTTGCACTTTCGCCTCCGCCTAAGGAAAGAAAATCACCAGATTCATAGTTTTGGTGAGATACTGCATTTCCGTTGTGGTAGCGACCTCCGGCCAAAATATCATCGTTCCAGCCTTGGTCAATTCCCCAAAAATTTACGGCGTTTATGCCACGTGCCAAGGAAACGTGCGTTGCAGCCCAATCGTTTGATAGGTTCAAGCCACCATCGCTGCTGAACCAAAATTCTTCGGTGGTTGGGGAGGTTTTAAAGTTTTTGAATTCCTGAAGATCCACATGCATGTATGGCAAGTTCCCGATATAACCGCCAACTGCCTGATAAGTAGCGCCGCCATCATCACTTTTCCATAAATTAAGTCCACCAATTAACAAGCGATTTTCATTTAAATGTGAACATGCAAATGCCGTGTTGTAATATATTTGATTGTAATCGCTGCTGTACCCGTTAAAGTCCATTAAATTGGGATGCGTAGCTAACACGTAAGGCATTCCTTGCAAAACATGCGGAAATGTCCAGGATTCGCCAGCATTGTTGCTGGAATATACGCCAATGGTTCCGCGCAAATCTAAAGTAGCACCTGCTTCACTTTGACCAACTAACAATACATATACGCGATTGGGATTAGCTTCGGTAACTGCAATTCTTCCACCCTGATTATCAATTAAACCGGCGTCTGCAGGAGGAACGGTAAACCAACCGTTGGGTTTAATGGTAAAATTAAGACCGGTATCGGTACTTTTGTAAAAATCGGCAATTTTGGTTGTTGGGTTATAACGATGTGCGTAAACTACAGTTGGATCACCGGGTTTAAAGGCAATAGACATGGAAATTTGATTGAATATTTGTGTCCAAGTAAGACCATTATCTGAACTTCGGTAAAGTCCTAGGTTGGTGGCTGCAAAAACAATTTGAGGATTTGTTGGGTGAAACAAAAACTGCCACACGTTGATGTTTAAGTTTTGAAAGGCCATATTTCCTGCAATGGCCCAGTTTCCTCCCCCATCGGCAGTTCTCCAGATTTCGTTGGCTGCGCAAAACATGGCTACATTCGGGTTTGCTGGGTCAACTGTTACTGCAGAAACGCCTTCAATGGGTAAATTCGGCGTAACAAACGACCAATTTTGACCATGGTCTATAGATTTGAAAACACCTCCGCTTTCGGTTCCGCAATACATGATATCGGGTTGGGAAGTGCAACGCTCGAAGCAATACACGTTGGAATGATCAGAAATTTGCTCGTTCACATCTGTATCTTGGTACTTTGCATTGTGGTGAACTTTAGGACCAACAAACTGCCAAGGGCCGGAGCGTTGTGCATTAAAATTTTCGATGCTGGCTTTCGTATCTAATATTTCTTGAGTTGAGGGGAAATGCAATGTTCCATCATCTTGTAAAAAAGTGGTTACATATCTTCTCCAGCGCTTGTAATAGCGGGTGTACACATCTTGTAAGAAAGGTCTGCTGCTGAAATATGCCTTGTAAGCACGATCCACTTCCAAAACATTTTGATTTTCGGCGTACATCAATTGGACCCAATGCGGTAAGCTTGGGTCGTTTGGATTTATTTTGGGCTCGAAGTATTGTGCGGAAGTACTTAAGGAAAATATAAATAAAAGAAAGAGAAATAAAGATTTTTTCATAAATATTAAAAAAGGAAAAATAGGTATTTTTCAGAAGGCGTGATCAAATAACATATTACTTTTATTCACACTTAAAATAAGTTTAAATTTGCGGCATGTTAAGATTACACTTGCCAACAGACCCGCGCTGGGCGGATATTGCTCACCAGAATTTACATGAAATATTGACCGACCATGCGTTTTGTGAGCAAAAAGCTGCTTCCAATGCTATTACATTAATAGTTAGATATCCAGAATTTGATGATATGGTAACGCAAATGAGCGCTTTGGCAATGGAAGAAATGGAACATTTTCAAAGGGTGCATGAATTAATATTAGAACGTGGCTGGAGTTTAGGAAGAGAAAGAAAAGACGATTATGTGAACCAATTATTACAATTTGTGCGGAAAGATGGTTCCCGCATTCAAAGTTTGGTAGAGCGCTTATTATTAGGTGCGATGATTGAGGCACGCAGCTGCGAGCGCTTCAAGGTGTTGTCTGAAAATGTGCCAGACGAAAAGCTAGCAGCATTTTACCGAGAGTTGATGGAATCTGAAGCCGGACATTACACATTATTTATTACACTCGCCAGACAATATGGAGCAGCCGAAAAGATTGATGTAGATGCACGTTGGCGTGAATTTTTAGAATACGAATCCGAGATCATTCAGCAATACGGGAATTCGGAAAGGATTCACGGTTAATGGGAAGTTGAAAGTATAAAGTTAAAAGTATAAAGGGGAAAGGAGAAAGGGGAAAGAGGAAAGTATAAAGTTGAAAGTATAAAGTTGAAAGTATAAAGTTGAAAGTATAAAGTTAAAAGGGAAAAGGAGAAAGGGAAAGTAATAGTATGAAATTAAAATGCATTGTTTTATATATTTAAATATCAAAACAATATCGAATTTTAATTCCTTCAAAAATAAAAACCAATAAGTGGTGACATTATAGGAGAGGTGAAATTATAGGAGTGGTGACATAATAATAGACGGTGAAGCAATATTAAATGCGAATTAATATTATTGATAAAACAATTTAAATTAAATTATAGGTGTTAAAATTGGATGATTCAAAAATTTAAATGTCACATTAAAATTGAACAATAATTCACACCTAAATAAAAACCACGAAGTGGTGACATTATAGGAGTGGTGAAATTAAAGGAGAGGTGACATTATAGGAGCGGTGAAATTATAAGAGCGGTGACATTATAATAGAATGCATAAATTTTATTTTAAATAATAATCAATAACGTATACGCCAAATTTCGAGTCATTTTAAAAATAATGTTTGTATGTACAATTAATATATATATATTTGCATCGTATTATGAAATTAGAAGAAGAAATAAAACAGACCAAGCCGTTTAAAAGCGAATTCCAAAAATTGGTTTTGAATATTTCATTTACAAGCAGTTGGCTGAATAATATTATTGCAGAACGTCTTAAACCATTCAATTTATCACCTCATCAATTTAATGTATTAAGAATTCTAAAAGGGAAATATCCAGAAAGCTATTGTAACCAGGACATTACTCAGAGAATGATAGATAAATCATCGAATGCTACCAGAATAGTAGATAAATTGGTGCTAAAGAAACTAGCGGTAAGAATAAACGATGTAACAGATAGAAGACTTGTAAACATAAGTATTACCAAAGAAGGATTGGCGCTTTTGGACGAAATTGACAAAGCTCCATTTTCTAAAAATACGAAGCTTAAAAAAATAAATGAAGAAAAAGCAAGGCTCATGAATGAATGGCTGGATGAACTAAGAAGCTGATTTTTTTTGCATATATGTTTGTACGTACAAATAATGAATAATGAATAATGAATAATGAATAATGAATAATGAATAATGAATAATGAATAATGAATAATGAATAATGAATAATGAATAATGAATAATGAATAATGAATAATGAATAATGAATAATGA
>Ga0247832_1001278_pt1 | contig 45778 bp, 53 predicted proteins | sample LaCruzMarch2015__10_FD_192407 | JGI IMG/M metagenome (GOLD analysis project Ga0247832, IMG submission 192407) | Freshwater microbial communities from meromictic Lake La Cruz, Castile-La Mancha, Spain - LaCruzMarch2015_4m | ecosystem: Environmental > Aquatic > Freshwater > Lake | place: Spain... | reverse complement strand
GGGGGTGCGCTTTCTGACCTGAACTTGTCGACTGTCAGGGGTGAAGATCGTCCGAACCACCCAAAGCGCAAGCGAAATCGGCTCAGGAGCCCACCACCACGCGGTAGAAGCCCTGTGCGTCCGGCGCAGTCTCCTCGGGCGGGTTTGCAGGGATGGTCTGGTCCGCGGTCCCGTCACCCGTGACCAAGGCGCCGGTCGGAGTCCATTCCGCATCGGCCAAACGCGCTTTGTATTCCACCCGGTAGGGCACGCCCGGGACGGTCGGCAGTTCGAGGGCAAAATCCGGTCCGGAGCGCCGCAGGGCGGACACGCGGAACTGGCGGGTGGCATCGAGGCGGTCGAGGCAATTGTCCCCCGCGGTGTCGGCCACCGAGGCGACGGGGATGGCGAGAAATTCGCCGGGCTCAATGTTGCCATTGGCCGTGACGGCCGCCGGAGCTTGCGCCGCGAGCACCCCGTTGTCGGCGGTTTGGATGGCCGCGACAGCCAGATAAATGGTTGCCGGCACGGTTGGGCCGAAGGCCTCGGCCAAATCGATCACCCCCTCGAAAATATTGCCGGTGCGGTTCGCGTTGGCGGTCGAAGAGGCTGGTGCTCCGGTCCAGCCCACGTAGCCGTTGGCGCTTTCCATCGCGAGGTAGGGTTTGCTTGTCGCCATGGCAATCTGGCCGGCTTTGTTCCACGCTCCGGCCATGACCGCGGAGGCCGAAGCGAGGAGTCGATCGGTGACGAAAATGAAATGGTCGTTGCCATTGGCCGGGGCGGCGAACCACGTGGCGACGTAAAGTTTTGTCCCGCGCACCGCGGCGTGGATTTTCATGCCGGGCGCGGTCAGCAGGTAGCCGGGACGGTTTTCCCCGGCCAGATTGAAGTCGGGCGGTTGCACCGGGCGCACCGGCGTGGTCACCGAAACGGCCACGGAGGGCGCGGAGTCGCCGACGGAATTCACGGCGACGACCGTATACTCGTAAGACGTGGAGGGCTGCACGGTGGTGTCGGCATAGGACGCCGTGCGGCTTGTGCCGATTTGCGTGCCGCCGCGGCGGATGGTGTAAGACGCCGCCCCGGAAACGGCGGTCCAAGCAAGATCGATCCGGTTGGGTGTGGTGGCCGCGGCGCTCAGCCCGGTCGGTGCGTCGGGCGGTCCGGAGGGAGGTTCCGAGGTCACGCTCAGATTCCAATTGTTGCCGCCATTGTTGTCCCAAGTGCCGGCGCCATTGTTGAAAACCATGGCGATCGTCGTGGCGTCGGCCGGCACCATGTAGGCGAACGTCCAGGTGGTGTCACTTTTCGTCATGGCCACGCCGGGCAGCGCCGTCCAATTCCCCCCATTGAAGCCGTGGTGAATATTGACCGCACTGGCCGAAGCCAGGTTCCGCCCGGCCGGTTGATAGGTGACCGTGACCGTCTGGCCAGCCACGGGGGGATTGGGGCTGGTTGTCATGACCGTGCCGGATTGACTGCCGCCACCGCCGCCGTTGACCTGCCCGCTGTAGTCGTCGACCCACACGTGCTGGATCTCCGATTGGGAAACGTTGCCCTTGGCATCGGTCGCCTCGATATAATAATCGAGGAGTTTGCTGCGGAATCCGGGCAGGTTGGTGTCGGTAATTTTGACAAAATAATAATCCGCCACCGCGTCGGGTTGCACCGGCAGGAAGTAATCGATCTGGTTGTTGGCCGCCGCCGCGTTGAGCGCCTCGCGCGTCTTGGGCAATTCGCGCTTGGTCATGTCGAGCGTCACCCACGGCCCCACCTCGCCGCCTCCGGCGTAGGTTTCGTTCTGGTTGCTTGCGAGCGGGTTGGTGCCGTCGTTGTCGATGCGGACTTTCAACTTCATATTACCGGAAGGAATGCCACTGATGTCATAAGCGTGCGTCCAGACATAGAAATCCGAATTCATCCGCTTGAGAAACGAGGTGTCGCCCCCGGGCACATTGTTGAACCAGCCGAAAGTATATGCTCCCGGATTGTAGGGGAAACGCTGCGGCTTGAGCACGGTGGGCGGGGTGCGGTCGTTGTTGCGGCGCGCCGTCGTCATCCACGGGGTCAGTTTTTCCACGGCGCGCCGCGTGGCCAGCCCGGGCTTCATCTCGTCGTCATTGCCGAGCCCGCCGTAGTAGTTGAAACCGGAATCGAGTCCCTTGAGATAAATATGCCAGGCGAGCTCCACCTCGTTGGGATTGTTCCACCTCCCGTCCCATTCGTAAGGCGCCTGGATTTTCCAGGCCTCGACCGAACCGCCCTCGTCGCGCAGGATTTGTTCGGCTGTTTCGCACCAGTTGGCCCCGGCCATCAAGGGCGCATAGCTGTAAAATTTGAGGGCGAAGCCCGGCGTTTCCATGTCGATCTGCGTGCCGGGCACGGTGGTCACTCCCCGGTTGGCCACCGTGGCCACCGGCGGCTCGATCCACTTGAGGAAGGACGGGGACCCGTAGTCCATCTCGGGAAAAATCCACGCGCCATCCTCGATGTGGACCACCGGGATGTTGTTCCCCCCGCCGGCGGCGCCGATCGCGGCATTGACGAAATCCTGCGGCGCGCTCTGCCGGTAACCGGCGGCGCCGGATTGGCCGAAAAATTGCGGGGTCGCCTCAAACCAGGAGCTGGATCCACCGCCCCATGCGTTGTCGCCGTCGGTCGAAGGCATGACCAAAACCGGCCGGCTGCTGTCCGTGGCATGGGGCGCGATGAACTCCTGGATCTTGCCGATTCCCTCGCTGGCGTAGCCATAGCGGTAGCTGAGCACGTCGTCGGACGGCACGGCATACATGGTCGTTTCCGCCCCGGTTTCCGGGTTCACATATTTGACCCGGTGCAGTTGGTAAGCGTAGGGCGCGACATTCCACGCCGCGTTCCCCGGATTCGGCTCGCCATACCACCAGCCTTCCGTCGGGGAGGGCCCGAGCTGGTCCGCCTTGTTCGGCGGACTGGAGAAAATGTTGTAGCGGCCCTCGGGGTTGGCCACCGTGTTGTAGGTCGGGCACGTGCGGCTGAGGTGGTGGCTGGCCACAATGACCCACTCGTAGCCTTCCTCGCGCAGCACCTCGATAAGGTGGCGCGAGTAGCCCATTTCGGTGGGGAAAAATCCTTTCGAATGGTCGCTCAAGTCGGCCTTGCCGCCCCACGCCTTCCACCAGGCTTGCTTGAAGATCTGCAGCTCCTTGCGGAAGACCGATTTGGGCAGGAGCGGGGCCAGCGAGTGATGATAAGTGAAGCCGACGAGGTCCATGCGGGGCGAACCGGACGGCGTTTTCCATCCGCGCGCCTCCTTGTAGCCGCTGTTCCATCCGCTGCCGTAGCCCAGCTGGTTGACCGAACCGAGTTGCCGCACGTTGTCGATGAGCGAACCGGAGTAGCTGAGGGCGAATCCGGCGGCGCTGTTCAGCCCGCCGAGCGAGTTCCGCGGGCCGCTTTGGTAGGAATTGACCCGGTCGTTGATGCTGAAAATTTCGGTGAGATTGTTTTCCGGATGCTGCTTAAGACTGAGACCGCCGTAATTTTGGCCCGGCTTGAGCACGATCGAGTCCCAAGCGTATTGGCCGCGCTGGTTTTGCGCGCCGTTGCTGTTCCACTCCGGCCAATAAAGCGGTTGGTGATTGTGCCAGAAGCGGGAGACGTAGACGTTGCCGTTGGCGAGAGCGGAGGCCGGCAGAAAAAGCGTCGCGCAGAAGGCAACGCCGAGGAGTCGGGGGGACAGGCGCATGATGTCGGGGGAGACGATCAGGGGGGGATTATTCGATATTCCGGCTTAACTGGAAGTTGTTGAAGAAAAAGTCGTGCCTCTCGGCGTTGCGGTTGAAAAACGCGAGGCTTTGCACCGGCGTGCCCGCTTCGCCGCCGAATTTGCGGCCGGCGAGGAGTTTGACCGACTTGTCGCGCAGATTGATCACCTCCAAATCGTAGGTATCCGCATCGACCAAGGTCAGGGTCAGGGCCAGCGCCTCCTGCGTGATCGGGATCCCCGTGTCGAACTCCTGCTCGCTGTCCTTGATCAGGTAATTCGCCGAACCTTCGCGCGCAAAAAATCTCAGGCGCGCCCCGAGGTCGATGTCCCCGACCGACCCGTCGGCATTGCCCGTGCGATAGGTGACCCCGACTTCGCCCGGCGCCGGATCATCCTGCTCGTCTTTCTCCTGGAAAGGCCCGTGGAGAATCTCGAAGGTGAAATTATCACCCGGTTCAAGCGGGATGGCGATCCCGCGGAAAGCCGCCGACTCCTCGTAGCTTTTTCCGTTGGCGAAAAGTGCGAACGCGCGATCTGTGGTAATCGGTGCGACTTCAGGCTTCTCGGCCAGCTTGCCCAGATAATGCCCGGCAAAACTCCCCTCGCCATCCGACTTGGACACCATTTTCCAAGCGAAAAAACCGTTGTCCCCCCCCGATCCGACATTCCATCCGCCATTGTACATGCCTTGATTGGCCTGATCCTCCCCCACATTCAATTGGGTCAGCGCCCATGCCCCGGCGAAGGGGCAAAGGAAAATCGAAACAAAAATAAACCGGCGCAGGGGGCAGCACATCATTCGCAAGTAAACAGAAAAATCTACAGGCCCGGCAACCACCTGTCAAACGGCCGGAACCGCTTTCAGTCCCCCGCCCCGTCTCCGAAATGCCGGTGCGGCATCAGGTAGCGCCCCACATAGTCCTTCACCGCCTCCGGCAACGCCGTGACTCCACCTGCGTAACCGGTGGACTTCAGTTTGGTCACATCGGCCTGGGTGAAATATTGATACTGGCTGCGCAGTGCCTCGGGCATCTCGATGAATTCAATCCGTGTCTCCCGCCCCATCGCCTCGAAAATCGGGTGGACCAAGTCGAGCCACGTGTGGGCCTCGCCCGATCCGATGTTGAACAACCCGCCGGCCTTCCTCGTCGCGGCCAAATGCAGGGTCATGGCCACCGCATCTTTGACATAAAGAAAATCCCGCATCTGCCCGCCGTCCGCATAATCCGCATGGTAGCTCTTGAACAACTTCACCTGCCCCGTCTCCTCGATCTGCCGCCAGGCCTTGCTCACCACGCTACGCATGTCGCCCTTGTGCTCCTCGTTCGGGCCGAAAATATTGAAATACTTCAGCCCGACAATCCGCCGCAGATACCCCTCGCGTTGCGCGTGAAGATCGAAGAGCTGCTTTGAATACCCGTAGGCGTTCAGCGGCCGCCAGGCGGACAAATCATCCGACAAGTCATCCATCCCGGCCGAACCGTCGCCATAGGTCGCCGCGGAGGACGCATAAACAAAACGCGCCCCACGCCCCAGCGCCCACTCGGCCAACTGACGCGTGCAGCCGAAATTGTTCCGCAGCAAATAGTCCGCATCCCGCTCCGTGGTCGAACTGCACGCCCCGAGGTGGAACACATGGGTGAATTCACCGAAGGCCCCCGCTTTGTCCGCCAAGCAGTCGTAAAATTCGTCCGCCTCGACAAATTCCTCGAAACGCAAAGGTGCAAGATTCCGCCACTTCTCGTCGCTCTCGAGTTGGTCCACCACAACGACCCGATCCGTCCCGTGCCAACGATTCAACGCCCCGACAAGCACGCTGCCGATGAAGCCGGCCCCGCCGGTGACCAAAAAACGATCCTTGCCCGAGAACGGCGCCCGCGGCGCGCTGCCGCCTTTGGAAGATTTCTTTTTCGCCGGTTGTTTCGTCTTGCCCATGCGGAGCCCAGCATAATCACCGCACCCCCCAGCGGGCAAATCCCTTCGCATTGCCACACCGCCACGCCGGCCCTAATCTTCTGCTAATGCTCTCACCCCGCTGGGAAACCCGGGATCCCGCGGATCCAATCATCGCGCAGACCCTGGTCCGCGAGCTCGGTATCTCCACCCTCCTCGCCTCGCTCCTCACCTCGCGCGACATCACCGATCCGGGCGAAGCGGACCACTTCCTCCACCCCCGCCTCGCCTCGCTCCCCGATCCGCTGGCCACCCCCGGACTGGAAGCCGCCGCCCGGCGCATCGCCCTGGCGGTGGAACGCGGGGAGAATGTTGTCCTTTACGGCGACTATGACGTTGATGGCGTGACCTCCCTGGCCATCATGCACCGCTTTCTCGCCGCGCTCGGGCTCGAGGCCGGTTGGTTTCTCCCGCTGCGCGAATCCGAAGGCTACGGGCTGAGTCGCGACGGACTCGATCGCGTCTTCGCCGCCCGCCAACCCACCCTCCTGGTCGCCCTCGACTGCGGCACCGGTTCGCACGAGGAAGCCGCGTGGCTTGCCGCGCGCGGGGTCGACCTTGTCATCATCGACCACCACGAACCGAAACACGGTGCCGCCCCCTGCACCGCGCTGGTCAATCCGAAGGCCCTCGGCGGCAACACCGACCTCTGCACCGCCGCGCTGGTCTTCAAAGTCTGCCACGGCATCCAGAAAGTCAGCGGCTGCCGCGAACCCGACCTCCGCGACTTCCTCGACCTCGCCGCCATGGGCACGATCTGCGACCTCGCCCCGCTGCGCGGGGAAAACCGGGTCATCGTGCGTCATGGGCTGGCCCGGCTCAGCCAGACCAAATGGGAAGGTCTCCGCGCGCTGATGGAAGTTTCTTCCGTCACGCCGCCGGTCATCACCACGGCCGAAGTCGGGTTCCGCCTCGGACCGCGCCTCAACGCGGCCGGACGTCTCCACACCGCCGAAGCCGCACTCAAACTGCTCCTCACCGAAGATCCGGCCGAAGCGCGGCGCCTCGCCCGGGAACTCGATGTCTGCAACCGGGAACGCCAGGACCTCGAGCAACACGTTCTCGAAGCCGCTCTCGCCGCCTTGGAAAAAGATTTCGACCCTGCCCGCGACTGCGCCATCGTGGTCGGGGGCGAAGGCTGGCATGCCGGCGTGGTCGGCATCGTTGCCTCCCGCCTCTGCCGCAAATACCACCGCCCCGCCATCGTGGTCGGCTTCGACGAGAAGGGCGAGGGCCACGGCAGCGGACGGAGCATCGACGCCCTCTCCCTGGTCGAGACCCTCGGCGACTGTGCCGACTTGCTCGGACCTTTCGGCGGACACCACATGGCTGCCGGCCTGAGTATCACGCGGCAAAACTTCGCCCACTTCCGGGATAAATTCACCTCGGCCGCCGGACGCCGTCTGCAACCGCAAGATCTCGTTCCCCGCATCAAACTCGACGCCCGCATCGACGTGGCCGATCTGGAACACGCGCACCTCGAGGAGTTGTCTCTCCTCGAACCCTGCGGCATGGGCAACCCCGCACCGCTCTTCTACGCCCGCGCCGTCGCCCCCGTCCACGGGCCCGACGTGCTCAAAGAAAAACACGTCCGCTTCCGGGTCCGCGGACGCGAAGAACTGCTCGCCGCCATCTATTTCAACGGCGCCCGGGACGATTTCCCCCGCGCCCCGTGGGACGTCGCCTTCAAGCTCGTGCGCAACGAATACCGTCAGCGCATCAGCCTCCAACTCGAAGTCCAACACCTCCGTCCCGCCGAAACGGGCGAAGTCACCTCCGTTCCGGCCTTTTCCCCGGCAAGGTAAGGCGCGACGCCCCCAAAGCGCCGGGAACCATTTGCCTCGACCGCGCGGCAGCAGGAGTCGCCTTGCGCAAATTTTCCGCTACCCACCGGGCCACATCCCGGCACCGCAGCCCGACCGAATGCCATTGCCAACCCGCACAAGGAATGCTTTATTTTCCCTCCGATCAGGGGTCATAGCTCAGTTGGTAGAGCGCCTCAATGGCATTGAGGAGGTCTGGGGTTCGAATCCCCATGGCTCCACTCCCCGGCAGACCGTCGCCTTCCCGCGCCGAAGCAGGCCGGCGAGGCCGACCAAGAAAGGAAATTTCCCCGCGGCTTGCAGCACGTCGCCTGCCGGTGTTTATTAAGGCGTTCTTTTCAGGATGGGTGGCAGAGTGGTCGAATGCGCACGCTTGGAAAGCGTGTGTGCAGCAATGCACCGAGGGTTCGAATCCCTCCCCATCCGCCATCTGCCGAAGGCAGCTTGAAACTCCGACAGGGATGAAGAACGCAGTTCGAGCCATTAGACAGGTCGCCTCAGGCGACCAATCCCTCCCCATCCGCCATCTGCCGAATGCAGCTTGAAACTCCGACAGGGATGAAGAGCGCCGCTCCGCGGCACAGACCGACCGCAGGTCGGCCCCGCAGGGGTGAAGGCCGAAGGCCGAAATCAACATTCGCAGTTCGAGCCATTAGACAGGTCGCCTCAGGCGACCAATCCCTCCCCATCCGCCATCTGCCGAATGCAGCTTGAAACTCCGACAGGGATGAAGAGCGCCGCTCCGCGGCACAGACCGACCGCAGGTCGGCCCCGCAGGGGTGAAGGCCGAAGGCCGAAATCAACATTCGCAGTTCGAGCCGTTGGACAGGTCGAGCAACGCGAGACCAAATTCTCCCCATCCACCTTCTACTTATACTTATGAAATTCCACCAAATCCTAGGCGCCAGCTTGATGATTGCTGCGGCCTCGTGCACTCCTTCCGCTCCAGAGGCGCCCGATTTGAAGATTGTCTTGGGCCAGCGCGTGGGTCCGGTCGACGCGTCCACCACCCGCGAGAAACTTGTGGCGCTCTACGGGGCGGACAACCTTGCCGACACCGACTACCCGATCGGCGAGGGCGAGACGGTACCGGGCACGATCATTTTTCCCGGCACCTCGCGCGAGGCCACGGTGCTCTGGATGGACGGCGCAGCGGGGCAAACAATCGATCGCGTGGTGATCAGCGGTGAAGAATGGCTTTTGCCGGACGGCATCCGCCACGGCGACGAACTCGACGCGGTCGAGGAAATCAATGGTGCACCGTTCATGCTCTACGGCTTCGGCTGGGACTATGGCGGCGTCGGTTATTTCAAAGGGGGCGCCTTGGACCGCAAGGTGCAGATCTGGTTCCGTCCTTCGCTCGAAGAAGGTCCCGCCTACCAAGCCGTGCTGGGTGACACGCTCTTCAACTCCGCCGAGGCGGCGATGCGCGCCGTGGATCCACGCGTGGCGGAAGTGGCCATCGTTCTGCACGCGCCGCGGGGCGACTTGGAGTAACCCGGGCCAAGCTGGCGCCTCTCCCCGCTTGGCCGCGCACCCTGCGGCGGGTCCAGCGGCCCCGCCCTACCTTCACCCGAGAACCAGCCGACGCCACCCTTGGCCTCAAACCGCCGCTTGGCGGCGGATGCGGCGCTCGAAGCGGCCGGGCGAGGGAAACAGTTCGGCCATGCGTTCCATGGCCAGATCGGCGAGCGGGCCGGGTTGACGTCCGAGCGCGCATTGCAAATAGACCGATTCTTTGAGCAGTTCGGTGAAGTCATTTCGCACCTGTTTGTCCCACTCCTCGGGCCTGAGATCCTCCCGGCGCTTGGCCAGTTCGAAATCGATGAGCACGGCCTCGACCGGCGAAGGCGCCACGGCGATATTGTGCAATTCCATATCGCCGTGGACCAGACCCGCCGCGTGCAGGGAGACCAATTCGTCGAAAGCCTGACCGCAGAGCCACCACAAGCCGATGGCGGTGGCAAGATGGAGTTCCTCGGCGATTTGCACATTGTTCTCCACCGGTTCGATCCCGAAAGGAGTGAGGCGCGAGTAGGGTTTGCCCGGCACGAAGCAGGAACGAAACGTATCCGTGGTGAACCCGATGGGTGGCGGGGCATCGAGAATTTCCGAGGCCCGCTGCTGGTTGGCAAATTCGGCGGAAGGATCGCCGCGCAGGCGGCCGGGAAAATATTTTTTGCGGAAATGCATCGGGTATTTTTCCGCGAGGGGGAATTCCTTCCTCGTATCTTTGCCCGCGATGACCATTTCGGCGGACATAAGTTGCAGGCCATGGGCCTCGCGCCGTGTGATGGTGCGCATGACGAAGTCATGGTCCGGTGCGTAGCGGATCAGTTGCGCGTATTCCGGCGCCAGCAAGACCTCGTGCCGCGGGGACACGGGGACCATCATTTGTTCCGGGATTTGCATCAACCCGGTCAGTTTTTCCCAGCCGGCGTCCGTTGCCAACCCCGAAGGCTCAGTCCGGAAGTTCCCGCACCTGCGCCCAGCTCCATCCCGCTCGGTCGCGGTCGGAAAGCAGCGGCACCTGCCCTGCCTCCAGAGGCCAGGCAAGCCCGACCGCAGGATCATTCCAGGCCAGGACCTGCGCGTGCGGCGGATCCCATGGCGCGGTGACTTTATACGAGTAGACCACCTGCTCGCTGAGCGAGAGGAACCCGTGGGCGAAGCCGGGCGGAAGCCAGAGGCTCCGGTGGTCGCCGGCGCGCAGGACGAGGCCCTCGGCTCGGCCGAAGGTGGGCGAGTCCTGACGCAGGTCGACCGCGGCGTCGTAGACTTCCCCCTCGAGCACAGTGAGCAGCTTGCCCTGCGGATTCCGCGTCTGGAAATGCAGGCCACGCAAGGTGCCTCGCCGGGTTTTGATCAGGTTGTCCTGCACGAAATCCGCGGTAATCCCGGCGCCGGCCAGTTCATCCCGGTTCCAGAGCACTTCGTAAGTTCCCCGCGCATCGGCATGGACCGGGTGCGACACGAGGACCATGCCGTGCAGTGAGGTCGTGTGGACTTCCATGACGATCGACTTGATAGCAGGCCGACCCCGTCGGAGTCACGGGTGGCTTTCGGCAGCAGCACCTGACCGCAGGTCGGCAGGCTGGTGATACGCTCGAGCCGGGGACGGTCCGGGAACCGCCGCGACAAAAGCAAATCGCGCCGGGACGGCGCGATTCACCTTGTTGATATTTTCTGATTCCGCTTTTACCGCGAGTAGAGTTCGACCACGAGTTGCTCGTTGACCACCGGGGCGATTTCTTCGCGGGTCGGGATGCGACTGACCGTGCCGGAGAAGTTTTCCCGGTCCACCACAAGCCAATCGGGCACGGTGCGGATCTGGGTGGCTTCCATCTGGCGGGCGGCCAAGGCTCGGGGCTTGGGCGAATCTTTGATCGAAACGACGGCGCCGGGCTTCAGGTTGGCCGAGGCGATGTCGTTCTTGCGTCCGTTCACCTTGACGTGGCCGTGCGCAACCATCTGGCGGGCGGCGGTGCGGGTGCGGGCGAAGCCGAGACGGTAGACAACATTGTCCAAGCGGGTCTCGAGGAGTTGCAGGAGAGTCACACCAGTGACGCCGCGGCGGGAAAGCGCGGTCTCGAAGTAGCGGCGGAACTGGCGCTCGAGGACGCCGTATTGCGCTTTGAGCTTCTGCTTCTCGAGCAGAGCCAAGCCGTATTCCGAGGTCTTGCGGCGCATGCCTTTTTGTCCGTGCATGCCCGGCGGATAGCTCCGGCGCTCGAAATGTTTGGGCGAGCCGACGAGGAAAATGCCGAAGCGGCGGCTCAGTTTGGTTTTGGGTCCGGTGTAACGTGCCATGAGGAAGTATTCAGTTTACAGTGTTCAGTTTTCAGTGATCCGCACTACACGCGGCGGGCTTTGGGGGGGCGGCAGCCGTTGTGGGGCACCGGGGTGACGTCTTTGATCACGGTGATTTCGAGGCCGATGGCTTGCAGCGCGCGGATGGCGGACTCGCGTCCGGCCCCGGGGCCTTTGACCCGGACTTCGACTTCTTTGAGGCCGTGGCCCATGGCCTGGCGGGCGGCATCCTGCGCCACGAGCTGCGCGGCGTAGGCCGTGCTTTTGCGCGAGCCTTTGAAGCCGACTTTACCGGCGCTGGAGGCACCGAGGACGGCACCGCGCTGGTCGGTGATGCTTACGATGGTGTTGTTGAAGGTGGCGAGCACGTGGGCGATGCCTTGGATGACGTTCTTGCTGCCCTTGGCCTTGACCACTTTGGCCGGGAGGATGGGGGCGTCGAGCGAGAGCATGTCGTCGGCCGGCGCGGCGGCTTCGGCCGCTTTGGCTTCGCCTTCTTTTTTCTTGGCCGTCTTGCCTTTGGCCGCTTTGGGTTTGGCCGCTTTTTTCTCGGCGGCGGGCTTGGCTTCTTCAGCGGCCGGAGCAGCTTCCGCCGCAACCTCCGCCTTCACTTCGGCCGGGGCCTCGGTGACGGGATGGTGTTCCGCGTTTTCGTCCTTGCGGCGGGCATCCTGTGATTCGCCGAGAGTTTCTTTCTTTTCGTCGCTCATACTTCGTGGGGATTATGTTTTGCCGGCTTTGGCGTCGGGGTTTTTCTGCACGCCAACCGTCTTGCGGGGTCCTTTGCGGGTGCGGGCGTTGGTTGAGGTGCGCTGTCCGCGCACGGGGAGCCCGCGGCGGTGACGGATACCGCGGTAACAATTGATGGCCTGCAGGCGTTTGAGGTTGCCCTGCAATTCGCGGCGGAGGTCACCCTCGATGAGGACTCCGTTGTTGCCGATGATCTGGACGATGAGCGAGATCTGCTCGGGCGAGAGATCCTTGGCGCGGGTGTTGGGATCGATCGAGGCTTCGGCTAGGACGCGCTTGGCGGCGGTCGGTCCGATGCCGTAAATATACGGCAGGGAGGCTTCGATGCGTTTGTTGGGCGGGATTTCGACCCCGAGGAGGCGTGGCATATGCGTGTTATCCTTGTCTTTGTTTATGGCGCGGGTTTTTACAAACCACGCGCACGACGTTGTTCCGCCGGATGATCCGGCAGCCTTCGCAAAGGCGTTTGACTGAAGCTCTGACTTTCATGGTGTGATCCTTTTATTTCTTTCGGTAGGTGATGCGTCCTTAACTCAAGTCATACGGAGACGACTCGATCATGATCTGGTCACCCGGCAAGGTGCGAATGAAGTGCTGGCGCATCTTGCCCGAATTGTGCGCGAGGGTGAGGTGACCGTTGGGCAAACCCACCCGGAACATCGTACTCGGCAGCAAATCGTCAACCTTGCCTTCTACTTCAATAACGTCTTTTTTCGCCATGTCAAAACTTCCGGTTCATCTTTTGTCACCAAGACAGTGTGTTCAAAATGGGCCGAGGGCAGCCCGTCGGCCGTCACCACCGTCCACTTGTCGTCCAAAACCCGCACCGCACTGACCCCCAGATTGATCATCGGCTCGATGGCCAAGGTCATTCCAGCCTTGAGCTTCGGTCCGCGCCCGGCTTTCCCGTAATTAGGGATTTGCGGATCTTCGTGCAATTTACGCCCGACCCCGTGGCCGACAAATTCGCGGACCACGGAATAGCCGCGAGCCAAGGCGGCCTGCTCGATGAAAGATGAAATGTCCCCCACCCGGCGTCCGTGGGTCACCTGCGGGATGACATCGCGCAGGATGCGCGCGGTGTCTTCGACCAGACGGTCGACTTTGGGCGGGACCACGCCGATGCGGATGGTGGTGGCATTGTCGCCGATCCAACCGTCTTTGCTCACACCAACGTCGAGTTTGAGGATGTCACCGTAGGCCAGACGGCGGTCACCGCCGATGCCGTGGACCACTTCTTCGTTCACCGAGATGCAGAGATGTCCGGGAAATTTGCGGTAGCCGAGGAACGCGCTCTTCGCCCCGGCTTCGTCGATGAATTGGGCGCAGGCCTCGTCGATGTCGCGCGTGGTCATGCCGGGAGTGACCAGATTCTCCAATTTGTCGAGCACCCCGGAGGCGACGCCGCAAGCGGTACGCATCGCCTCGATCTCGCGCTCGTTCTTGATCGGGATCATCGACGACAAAAAAGGAAACCGGGCAAACACGGGCGATTGACGCTGGCTAATTGCCGCTGGCCAGATATGCCGCGGTGCCGGCGATGACGATGATGCCGATGACGGCCCAGATCCAGACCAGCGCATTGGAGGAAATGACGCGACCGCTGCCGCCGGCGGTGCGCTCGAACCGTCCGCGGATCTTCCCGCGGCGGAGGAAGCCGTCATAGTGACGCTGCAAAAGGTGCGTTTCGACCTGCCGCATGGTGTCGAGGGTGACACCCACGATGATGAGCAGTCCGGTGCCGCCGAAAAATTGCGCCGTCATGTAAGGCACATTCATGCCCTCGGTCAGCATCTGCGGCAGGATGGCGATGAGGGTGAGGAAGACGGCGCCGGCAAAAGTCAGGCGCGTCATAGTGTAGTCGAGGAAGTCGGCTGTGGGTTTGCCCGGACGCACACCCGGGATGAAGCCGCCGTATTTCTTGAGGTCGTCGGCGATTTGCGCGGGCTGGAATTGCGTCGCCACCCAGAAATAGCTGAAGAAGAAAATCATCGCGCCGAAGAGCGTGTAATAGAGCCAACCGCTGGCCAGCATGGAAGAAAGCTCGTTCGCCCAGCGCTGCGTGGGGAAGGCCATGCTCAGGATGGTCGACGGGAAGAGGAGGATGGCCTGCGCGAAAATGATCGGCATGACGCCCGCGTAGTTGACCTTGAGCGGCATGTATTGGGTTTGCCCGCCGTAGACTTTACGACCCACCACGCGCTTGGCGTATTGCACGCTGATCCGGCGGGTGGCTTGGGTCACGGCAATGACCGCGGCAATGACGATGATCAAGAAGGCGATGAGCAAAACAAGGACCACCGGGCTGACCGGGGCCGCTTCCCCACCCTGCGGCACGAAGGTGCGCCAGGCTTGGATCAGACCGGCGGGCAACTGCGCGAGGATGCCGACGGTAATGATGATGGAAATACCGTTGCCGATGCCACGCTCTGTGATCTGGTCGCCCAGCCAGACGAGGAACATTGTGCCGGCGGTCAGCGTGATGACGGTGAGCAGACGGAAGGGCAGTCCGGGATCGGAGACCAGCGGCATGCCGAGCCGGTTGATCGTGTCCATGATGCCCGGCAGGAAAGGATTCGACTCGGGGCTCTCGAAGGAGAGCGCGAGCAGATACCCTTGGAGCAAACAGAGGATGATCGTGACGTAGCGCGTGTATTGGGAAATTTTCTGGCGTCCGCCATCCTCCCGCGAGAGACGGCTCAGCTTCGGGATCACCGCGGTCATGAGCTGCATCATGATGGACGCGCTGATGAACGGCATGATGCCGAGGGCGAAGATGGCGCAGTTGCCGAGGGCGCCGCCGCTGAAGAGGTTGAAGAGCGCGGCCACACCGCCGCCGGCCTGGGCGTCGGCCACGTTGAGGAACCACTGACGCAGGACTTCCGCATTGATCCCCGGGGTCGAAATGACCGAGCCCGCGCGGACGATGACAATCATGGCCAACACGAAGAGCACGCGTTGCCGCAGCTCCGGAATTTTGAAGATGTTGGTGAAGGCGGAGATCATCGGTTGTTGATCAAAGTCGATTCGTTGCCGAGAACTGCGACGCTACAAAGGCAGGATGCAGCGCCAGTCGTTCCGCCTGTGCCACCGCGCTCATCCGTTCAGGAAATTGTGCCGCCGGCGGCTTCGATCTTGCGCTTGGCCACCTCGCTGAATTTGGCCCCGGAAATATTGACCTTCTTGGTCAGCTCGCCGCGGGCGAGGATTTTCACGCCGTCAATCGTGCCGCGCACCAGGCCCGCCTTGCGGAGGACGGCTTCATCGACGCTTGCGCCGTCGGCGAACTCGTTGAGGTCGTCGAGATTGACGATGGCGATGCGCAGTTTGAATGCGGCGTTGTTGAATCCGCGCTTGGGCAGGCGGCGGATGAGCGGCATTTGTCCGCCCTCGAAACCGAGACGGATGCTGCCGCCGGAGCGGGCCTTCTGTCCCTTGTGTCCTTTGCCGCTGGTTTTGCCAGTGCCCGAGCTTTCGCCGGAGCCGAGACGTTTGCGGCGTTTTTTGGCGCCGGGTCGGGGTGCAAGTGTGTGCAGTCGCATGGTGGTCAGGCGGGGGCGAGCTCGGTCGCGGCTTCCGCTTTGGTGGTTTTCATCTTGATGCCGCGCACGCGGAAGATTTCTTCGCGCGGCCGGAGTTTGGAGAGGGCTTCGATCGTCGCTTTGACCACATTGGCGTGGTTGTTCGAGCCAAGCGACTTGGCCAGCACATCGCGGATCCCGACGGCTTCGCACACCGCGCGGACACCGCCCCCCGCGATGATCCCGGTGCCGGGCGAGGCCGGACGGAGCAGGACGCGGCCGCCGCCGAATTCACCGGTCACCTCGTGCGGGATGGTGTTCTGGGCGAGAGAGAAAATCTTCATCGCCTTGCGCGCGGAGTCCGAGGCTTTGCGGATGGCTTCGCTGACTTCCTTCGCTTTGCCGAAACCGCAACCGACGCGACCCTTGTGATCGCCGGTGACAATGAGGGCGCTGAAACTGAAACGGCGTCCGCCTTTGACCACTTTGGCGCAGCGGTTGATGAAAACGACTTTCTCGACCGTGTCGGAAGGTTCTTTGGGTTCCCTGGGACCGCGGTTGTCGCGGCGTCCGGTGTTGCGTGCATTAGGAGGCATGATGTTTTTAGAATTCGAGGCCGGCTTCGCGCGCGGCGTCGGCGAGGGCTTTGACTTTGCCCATGTATTGGAAGCCGCCACGGTCGAAGACGACTTTGGAAATGGATTTCTTCTTGGCGCGGTCGGCCACCAACTTGCCCACGCTGGTCGCGTTGGCCACATTGGCGCCGGCTTTGGCCGCTTTTTCCTGCGTGCTGGCCGCGGCGAGGGTGACGCCCTTGGTGTCGTCGATGACCTGCGCGCGGATGTGGCGGCCGGAGAAGTTGACCGCGAGGCGCGGACGCTCCGTGGTGCCGGACACCTTTTTGCGGAGGCGCTTGTGGCGGAGTTTGATGCTGTCGTGGCGTGTCATGGCGATTACTGGACGGTTTTGCCTTCTTTGCGGCGGACTTTTTCGTCGGAGTAGCGCACGCCTTTGCCCTTGTAGGGTTCCGGCGGGTAGTAGGCGCGGATGTTGGCCGCGACTTGACCGACCAACTGGCGGTCGATCCCCTCGACGAGGAGCTTGGTGTTGTCGGTCACCGTGACTTTGATCTCGTTCGGGATATCAAAGACCACGGGATGCGAGAAACCGAGTGAAAGATTGAGCTTTTGTCCCTGCACGGCGGCTTTGAAACCGACACCTTGGATTTCGAGGTTGCGGGTGAAGCCGGTGTTCACGCCGGTCACCATGTTGTTGAGCAGGGCGCGGGCCAGGCCGTGGAGGGCGCGCACTTGGCGGGTCTCCGACTTGCGCTCGAGGGTGAGGGTCTCGCCCTCGACTTTGCCTTCGATGCCTTCGGGCAGGCGCCAGGAGAGCTTGCCTTTGGGTCCCTCGACCTGCACGGAGCGGTCGGGTGAAAGATTCACCTTCACCTTGGCGGGAAGGGTTACGGGTTTGTTGCCGATGCGTGACATGATGCGTTCCTTTTTACCAAACGTAGGCCAGCAGCTCTCCGCCGACCTTCTGGCGGCGCGCCTCGCGACCGCTGAGCACGCCGCGCGGCGTGGAAATGATGGAAATGCCCATGCCGCCGAGGACGCGCGGGATGTCTTCGGCGCCGACGTAGCGGCGCAGGCCCGGGCGGCTGACGCGTTTGAGGCCGGTGATGGCCGGGGTTTTTCCGGCGAACTTGTTGACGATGCGCAGTTGCGGTTTGCCCTCGGATTTCACTTCGAAATCGGTGATGTAGCCTTCCTTTTTGAGGATGGCGGAGATGTCGGCTTTCATGCGCGAGTAGGGCACGAGCAACTCGGCCTTGCGGACGCGGGTGGAGTTGCGCAGGCGGGTGAGAAGGTCGGCGATGGGATCGTTGGAGGTCATCAGGATGCTTTGGCGGCGGGTTTCTTGGCGCGGTCGGTGAACGGCATGCCGAGTTCTCCGAGGAGCGACTTGGCTTCCTCGTCGGTGCGGGCCGTCGTGACAATGGTCACGTCGAAACCGACGTTGCGCTTGATTTTGTCGAGCTCGATCTCGGGAAAAATGCTCTGGTCGGCCACCCCGAGGGTGTAGTTCCCCTGGCCGTCGAAGGCTTTGGGGGAGATGCCCCGGAAGTCGCGGATTTTCGGCAGCGACATCTTGATCAGACGCTCGAGGAATTCATACATGTTGCGTCCGCGCAAGGTGACCTTCGCCCCGATCGGCTGGTCCTTGCGCAACTTGAAGTTCGAAATGGCTTTCTTCGACTTGGTGCGCACGGGGGTCTGGCCGGTGATGGTCTGGAGCTCGGACACCGCGATTTCGAGTGCTTCCTTGGTGTCCGGCGAGGAGCCGATGGACGTGTTGATCACGACCTTCTGCACGCGGGGCACTTGGTGCGGGTTGGTGTAGCCGTGCTTGGTCTTGAGCGCGGGCACGACCTTGCCGGTGTATTCTTTGTAAAGTTCGACTTCCATGGCTTACTTCGACTTGGCCTTGCCTGCCGGCTTGGCCTCTTCTTTGGTTGCGGCTTCGATCCGCTTGACGTTGGAGATGTGGACCGGGCCCTCGCGTTCGACGATGGCGCCGCTCGGATGTTCCTGCGATTTGCGCGTGTGCTTCTTGATCATGCGCACGCCCTCGATGAGGACCTGGTTTTTACCGCGGATCACTTGCAACACCTTGCCCTCGGCACCGCGGTGGTTGCCGGTGACGACGCGGACGATGTCGTTCTTGTTGACGTGGGTTTTCGCGCGGCTCATAGGACCTCCGGTGCGAGGGAAACGATCTTCATGAAATTCTTTTCGCGCAATTCGCGGGCCACCGGGCCGAAGATACGGGTGCCGCGCGGGTTGAGATCTTTGTCGATGATGACGATGGCGTTGGTGTCGAAGCGCAGCGCGGAGCCGTCGGGCCGCTTGAGCGGTTGGCGGGTGCGGACGATGACGGCGCGGACGACTTCGCCCTTTTTCACCGTGCCGCCGGGGGAGGCTTCTTTCACGTTGGCCGTGATGACATCGCCGACGCGGGCGAAGGCGGATTTTTTGCCGATGACACCGATCATGGTGGCCATGCGGGCGCCGGTGTTGTCGGCGACGTCGAGACGGGAGCGGAGCTGGATCATGGCGTGATTAGTGTTTGAGGACTTCGACGAGGCGCCAGCGCTTGGTTTTGCTCAGCGGGCGGGTTTCCGTGATGCGAACTTTGTCGCCGGTTTTGGCTTCGTTCTTCTCGTCGTGGGCGTGGAATTTGGCGGTCTGTTTGACGATCTTGCCGAAGCGCGGGTGCGGGACACGGTTGACCGTGCGGACGACGACGGTTTTGTCCATCTTGTCCGAGACGACCTCGCCGACGAGGGACTTGCGGATCCCGCGCGCGGCGGCGGGGGCGGTGGTGGTGGCGGTGTCGCTCATGATTTGGCTGCTCCTGCTTTGATTTTCTGCGAGAGGAAGGTTTCCACCCGTGCGGCCTCGCGGCGCAGGATACGGATGAGGGACGGCTTCTCGAGCTGTCCGCTCTGCTGCTGCAGACGGAGGTTGAAAATTTCGTGGCGCAGCTCGCGTTTGCGGCCGCGGAGTTCATCCACGCTGAGTTCGGCAATTTCCTTGGTCTTCATGGGGTCAGGCGGCGTGGTGGCGGGTGATGAACTTGGTGCGGATCGGCAGCTTGTTGGCCGCGAGGCGCAGGGACTCGCGGGCCACGCTCTCGGAAACGCCGTCCAATTCGAAAAGGATATTCCCCGGGCGCACGACGGCCACCCAATATTCGGGGGCGCCTTTGCCTTTGCCCATCCGGGTTTCCGGCGGGCGGGCGGTGACGGATTTATCCGGAAAAATACGGATCCACAGTTTGCCTTTGCGCTTCATGTTGCGGGTGAGGGCGACACGGGCGGCTTCGATCTGCACGTTGGTGATCCAGGCGCGTTCGAGGGTTTGCAGACCGAACTCGCCGAAGTCGATGTTGGTGTTGCGCGAAGCGGTTCCTTTGCGGCTTCCCCGCTGGGATTTCCGGAACTTTACGCGTTTGGGCATCAAGGGCATGGCAGAATCTCCTTAAAAAATCATTCGGCCACCGCGGTCGCGATCACTTCGGGCGACGGGGCGGTGGTGGTGGCGGGTTTGTCTTCACGCACCGAAACCTTCGGTGCGGCTTCCTCGCCTTTGCAAATCCAGCATTTGATCCCGACGATGCCGGCCGTGGTGCGGGCCTCGGCAAAGCCGTAGTCGATCGGTGCGCGCATGGTGTGGAGCGGCACTTTGCCTTCACGATACTGTTCGGTCCGGGCGATTTCCGAACCGCCGAGGCGGCCGGAACAACGGATCTTGATGCCGAGCGCGCTCTGTTCCATGGCGATCTGCACCGCTTTCTTCATGGCGCGGCGGAAACCGATGCGGCGCTCGAGCTGACCGGCCACGCTCTCGGCGACAAGTTGCGCGTCGGTCTCGGGCGAGCGAATTTCCTGGATGTCGATCTTGACCTGTTTGTCCCCGCTGATCGCGGAGACTTCCCTGGTCATGTTCTCGATTTCGGAGCCTTTGCGGCCGATAACGAGGCCCGGGCGGGCGGTGAAAATGGTGACGCGCAGGCTGTTCCAAGCCCGCTCGATGACGATCTTGGACACGGCGGCTTGGCGGAGTTTGCCTTTGAGGAATTCGCGGATCCTGAGGTCGGAGTGCAGGTGGTCGGCGAACTCGCGGCGCGGGGCATACCACTTCGAGCCCCAGTCACGGGTGAGGGGGAGGCGGAAGCCGATCGGGTGAACTTTTTGTCCCATGGTGTTATTCGGCTTTTTCCGCGGCCGGCGCGGCGGCCTCGTCGGCCGGTTTGGTCTCTTTCTTCACCGCGGTTTTTTTCTTCGCGGCGGGTTTTTTGGAATCGGTTTTTTTCTTGGCCGCTCTCCTCGTCTCGCGGGTTTCGATGACGATTTCGTCGGTCAGGATGATGCGGATGTGGCTGGTCCGTTTGCGGATCGGGCCGGCGCTGCCGCGGGCTTTCGGGATGGAACGCTGGAAGGTCGGCCCCTCGCCGACCACGGCTTCGCGGATGACAAGGGCTTCGACCCGTGCCTGGTGGTTGTTTTCCGCGTTGGCCATGGCGCTTTTCAGCGTCTTGGCCACGAGGCCTGCGGCCTTCTTGGGCGTGAAGGCCAGCAGATCAAGGGCCTTCTGCACGGGCAGACCCTGGATCTCGCGGGTCACCTCGCGCGCCTTGAAGGGCGAAATGCGGGCGAATCGATAAATCGACTTGGTTTCCATATTGTTAAAATTGTTTCTAAAAGTTGTTTTCTAGCGGCGGGCGTCCACCCGGAGGCGGTCGCCCGTTCTAATCGAGTCCTCTTCGGACACGAGATTCTGGATCACGGCACCGCTGATGCGGTCGCGCACATCGATGACGCGGACATCGCCGACCCGGCGGTTGTCGCGCCACACTTGGAAAGGCATTCCGACCTTCACCCCTGCGTTGCGTCCGATGTTGGCAACCACGAGAGCGAACTCGGGTTTTACCTCCACGACGGAGGCATCGGTCAGGGTCGGTCCCGCGGCTTGCGCTTCGAGGTCGTCGCCCGCGCCGACCCCCAGCAAGCGGTCGGCGGCGCGGAGTTCCATCTCGAGCGAGGCGCGGGCATCGGCCTGCGCGGTGCGGGCACGGGTCATGGCGTCGAGCAGCGCCTTCGCTTCGGCTTGCGCGGCGGAGTTTGACGCATCGGCTGCTTTGAGTTGCATTTCTTTCTCGAAAGCGGCGCGCTCCTCGTTGTCCGTGGATTCCACGGTGCGGAGGAAAATCTGTACTCCCTCGGCAAGCCCGAGCAGGCGCTCGATCAGCATGGCGTTTTCTTTTTGCTGGCGGGTGAGTTCGTTCACGGTGGAAAGGAGGCGTTCCCCGATTTCCCCGCCGCTGTCACCACCGGGCCCGAGCGCGTCGAATTTGGCCTGCAAATCCTCGGCTTGGCGCTTGAAGACCTCACCCTCGCTGTTGGCGAGAGCCAGGCTTTCGGTGAGACTGCGGATGGACTCCCGCGCGAGCAAAAGTTGCTCGTTGAGGCGCGCCACTTTCGCGGCGTCCCCAGAATCTCGGTCTGTCAAAGAACTGCGGCTTTGTGCGGGGCTGTTCCCGGCGAGGGTGATCAAAAGACACCCGGCCAGGACCAACCTGCCGAACGAGGCCACGTTTATTTCGTCACTTTCGCCGTATGCGATCCGTGTTTCTTGAAGATACGCGTAGGCGAGAACTCGCCGAGCTTGTGCCCGACCATATTCTCCGTGACGAAAACTGAATTGAAAATTTTCCCGTTGTGCACAAGGAACGTGTGCCCGACGAAATCCGGTGTGATCATCGAACGGCGCGACCACGTTTTGATCGGTTTCTTCGGTCCGCCTTCGTTGATGCGGTCGATTTTTTCGAGCAGGTGGGCCTCGACGAACGGGCCTTTTTTGAGCGATCTACCCATGGCTTAATTCTTTTTCTTGCTCTTGCGGCGCTCGATAATGAAGCGGTCCGAAGGTTTGTGTTTCTTGCGGGTTTTGAATCCTTTGCTCAGCTGACCCCACGGGCTGACCGGATGCTGGCGTCCGCCGCCGCCTTTCGATTTGCCGTTGCCGCCGCCCATCGGGTGGTCGATCGGGTTCATGGCCATGCCGCGCACGGTCGGACGGATGCCGAGCCAGCGGGAACGCCCGGCTTTGCCGCTCGAGACGTTCATGTGCTCGGAGTTACCGACTTGACCCATTGTGGCATGGCACTTGCCGTTGAGTTTGCGGATTTCGCCGGAAGGCATTTTGACCAGGGCGTAGCCGGCTTCGAAGTTGTTGAGCACGGCCTGCTGGCCGGCGCTGCGCGCCACTTGGCCGCCACGGCCGGGCATGAGTTCGATATTGTGGATGGCCGAACCGGGCGGGATGCGCTCGAGGGGCAGCGAGTTGCCCACTTCGGGTGCGGCTTCGGGGCCGGAGGAGATTTTCATCCCGACCTTCAAGCCGTCGGGCGCGAGGATGTAGGTCTTTTCGCCGTCGGCGTATTGCAGGAGGGCGAGACGCGCCGTGCGGTTCGGGTCGTATTCGATGGCAATGACGTCGGCCATCATCCCGTGTTTGCGGCGTTTGAAATCGACGAGGCGCAGTTTGCGTTTGTGACCGCCACCGATGTGACGGCAGGTCAGACGGCCCTGGTTGTTGCGGCCGCCGGTGCGCTTACGTGTGGTGACGAGGCTCTTCTCCGGCTTCTTCTTGGTGATCTCCTCGAAGGACGGGAGAGCCTTGAAGCGCGCGGAAGGCGTGAGCGGACGGAAAGTTTTGAGTGCCATGGCGTGGGTTGCGGTTAGACGAGGTCGAGTTTTTCGCCCTCTTTGAGCGTGACGATCGCTTTCTTCCAATGCGGACGGCGTCCGAAGTCCGCACGACGTTCGCGCTTCTTCTTGCCGGCGTAGTTGGCGGTATTGACCGAAACAACTTTCTTCTGGAAAAGACTTTCGATGGCCGCCTTGATCTCGAGCTTGTTCGCTGCGGGATTGACCTCGAAAACGTATTTGTTCGCCTTTTCCGTGAGGACAGTGGACTTCTCGGTCAGGCGGACCCTGCGGATGATGTCAAAGGGCTCTTTCATGCTGCCGTCCTTTCGGAAATTTTGGCGAGGGCATCGCCGGTCAGGAGAATTTTGTCGTAACGGAGGAGATGCTCGGTGTTGACGTCCGATGCGCTGATCAGGAGGACATTCCCCACGTTGCGCGCGGCGCGGAAAGTCGTCTCCTCGAAGGCGGGCGAGACGAGGAGGACATTGCGGGCGTCCTGCGCATTGCTCTTCACGTAAGCGAGGAACTTGGCGGTCTTGCCGTCCGGAATGGCCGGGGCATCAACCAGAAGGACATCGCCGGCCAGAATGCGGGCGCTGAGCGCTTTGCGCAGGGCCAGCTTGCGCACCGACTTCGGCGTCTTCTTCGAATAGTCGCGGGGCTTGGGCCCGAAGACCACGCCGCCGCCCCGCCAGATCGGCGAGGACTTGTAGCCGGCGCGGGCGCGGCCCGTGCCTTTTTGGCGCCAAGGTTTGGCTCCGGAAAGATTCACTTCGGCTTTGGTTTTGGTGTTGGCCGAGCCGGTGCGGCGGTTGGCGCGCAGGGCGGTGACCACGTCGTGGACGGCCTGCGTGCCTTTGCCATTTTCGATGATGACAATGTTCGCCTTTTTGGCGTCGTCGGCGGTGAGTACTTTGGCGCTCATGAATTACTTCTTTTTGGCGGTTTTCTTGATCGACGGGCGGACGACCACATAGGTGCCTTTGGCGCCCGGGACCGCGCCGCTGACCAGAATAACGCCGTCTTCCTCGCGGATTTGGACCACTTGCAAATTCTGCACGGTGACACGCTCGTCGCCCATGTGGCCGGGCATGCCCATGTTTTTCCAAACGCGGCCCGGGGTCGAGCGGTTGCCGATGGCGCCGGTGCGACGGTGCATCATGGAACCGTGGCTCATCGGTTGGCCGTGGTAATTGTGCTTCTTCATCGCACCCTGGAAACCTTTGCCCTTGGACTGGCCGATGACGTCGACAAATTGGCCGACTTCGAAGGTGCCGACCGGGACATCGGCGCCGGCCTCGGCCGCGCCATCGCGGAATTCGCGGATGAAACGCTTCGGGGTGGCCGAGACTTTGGCGAAGTGGCCGGTCTGAGCTTTGTTCACCCTCGAGGGTTTTTGGTCGTCGAACCCGACTTGCACCGCAACATAGCCGTCGGAGTCCGCAGTCTTGACCTGCAGGACTTTGTTCCCGGCGGCGGCGATGACCGTGACGGGCGTGGACACGCCCTTGTCGTCGTAGACGCGGGTCATGCCGAGTTTTTTACCGAGTAATCCGAGGCTCATGGTGGCAGCTAGATTTGAATGTTGATGTCGACGCCGGCCGGAAGGTTGAGGCGGCGGAGTTCATCCACCGTTTTGGCGGTGGGGTCGAGGATGTCGAGGAGACGCTTGTGGGTGCGGCGTTCGAATTGGTCCATGGACTTTTTGTCCACGTGGGGTGAGCGGTTGACCGTCCAACGCTCGATCTTGGTCGGGAGCGGCACGGGGCCGGCCACGGCGGAGCCGCTGCGTTTGGCCGTCTCGACGATTTCGAGGACGGAGCGATCGAGCAGCATGTGGTCGAATGCTTTGAGACGGATGCGTATGCGCGGGGCGGCCATGGTCGTTATTTCTTTTGGCTGTCAATGACGGCGGCAAGGACCTGCGCCGGAACTTGTTCGAAGTGGGACGGCTCCATCGAGTAGGAAGAGCGGCCTTTGGAAAGGGAGCGGATCGCCGTGGCGTAACCGAACATTTCGGCCAGCGGCACATCGGCACTGACACTGCTCAGATGGCCCTTGGTCTCGATGCCCTGGATCTTGGCACGGCGGCGGTTGAGGTCGCCCATAATGTCGCCTTGGAATTCGTCCGGAGTGATGTTCTCCACCTTCATAATGGGCTCGAGTAGGATCGGCTTGGCCTTTTTCATCGCATCCTTGAGCGAAAAGATGGCGGCAAGCTTGAAGGCCATTTCGTTCGAGTCCACGTCGTGGAACGAGCCGTCAACGATGTCGACATGGATGTCGATGACCGGATAGCCGCCGACGATGCCGTTGAGCACGCCTTCTTCGATGCCTTTGATGCAGGCCGGGATGTACTCCTTGGGGATCGTGCCGCCGACGGTCTTGTTCTCGACGGTGATGCCTTTGCCCCGTTCGTTCGGGGCGATTTTGACGATGACGTGGCCGTATTGACCGCGCCCGCCCGACTGCTTGATCAGCTTTCCTTCGCCATCGGCGGGGGCAAGAATTGTCTCTTTGTAGGCGATCTGCGGTTTGCCCGCATTTGCTTCGACTTTGAACTCGCGCATCATGCGATCGCGGATGATTTCGAGGTGAAGCTCGCCCATGCCCGCGATGATGGTCTGACCCGTTTCCTCGTGGGTGAAGACGCGGAAGGTCGGGTCTTCCTCGGCGAGGCGCTGGAGCGCGATGCCCATTTTTTCCTGGTCGACCTTGGTCTTAGGCTCGATGGCCATGGAAATGACCGGCTCGGGGAAAGATGGCGGCTCGAGAAGAATCGGGTGGTCTTCGTCGCAGAGGGTGTCTCCCGTCGTGATGTTGCGGATGCCGACGATCGCGGCGATGTCGCCCGAGTAGCAGGTGTCGATGTCTTCGCGCTTGTCGGCTTGGATTTGGATGAGTCGGCTGATGCGCTCGCGCTTGCGGGTGCGGGGATTGTAAACCGTGTCGCCTTTGGAAAGTTTGCCCGAGTAAACGCGGAAGAAAACCAGTTTGCCCACGAACGGATCGCTCCAGAGCTTGAAGGCGAGGGAGGAAAAATTGGCGCTGTCGCTGGCCACCGCGTCGATCGGCGTGGCGTCATCGGGGTCTTGACCCTTGGCCGGCGGGATGTCGAGCGGGCCGGGCAGGTAATCGACCACGGCATCGACCAGGTATTGCACGCCTTTGTTTTTGAAGGCGGAGCCGCCGGCAACGGGAACGAACCGGTTCGCGATGGTCTGGCGCCGGATGGCGGCCTTGAGGTCCTGTTTGCTGATCGGCTTTTCCTCGAGAAACATCATGCCGATTTCCTCATCGAGGTCGGTCATCTGCGTGATGAGGTCGTCGTAAGCTTTTTGCGCCAGCTCTTTGTGGTCGTCCGGAATGTCGGCCACCTCGTAGGTCGAACCCATCACGTCGTTGTCGGAATAGAGGACGGCCTTCTGGTTGACCACGTCGATCTGGCCGCGGAGGTTGTCCTCCCTGCCGAGCGGGATGAGGATGGGCCAGACGTTGGCCCCGAGTTTGACCCGCATGCTCTCGACGGCCGCGTTGAAGTCCGCGCCGGTGCGGTCCATCTTGTTGACGAAAGCGATCCGAGGGACATTGTATTTGGTCGCCTGGCGCCAGACGGTTTCCGATTGCGGTTGCACCCCGGCCACCCCGCAAAAGACGGCGATGGCGCCGTCGAGAACCCGGAGAGAACGCTCCACCTCGGCGGTGAAGTCCACGTGGCCCGGCGTGTCGATGATGTTGACCCGCATGTTGATGCCGTCGTAGAGCTTGAAAATATCCGGTTCCACCTTCTGCAGCCAAGCGCAGGTGGTGGCGGCCGAAGTGATGGTGATGCCGCGCTCGCGCTCCTGCTCCATCCAATCGGTCACCGTGGTGCCCTCGTGCACCTCGCCGATCTTGTGGATCATGCCGGTGTAAAAAAGGATCCGCTCGGTCAGCGTGGTCTTGCCCGCGTCGATGTGCGCACAAATACCGATATTGCGCGTCCGCTCGAGCGGGAAGGCACGATCGGGCGAATTGGGATTCGCGGCAGAAGCGGTGGCTGTGGCGGTGGCGGACATGAGAAAGAACGGTTACGGCAGGTTACCAGCGGAAATGGGCGAAGGCGCGGTTGGCTTGGGCCATTTTGTGCATTTCGTCGCGTTTTTTGATCGCGTTGCCTTGGCCGGCGGCCGCGTCTTTGAGTTCGATGGCCAGCGCCTCCTTCATCGGGACGGCTTTGCGCTTGGAGGCAAAAGTGACGAGCCAGCGCATGGCCAGCGCATACTGGCGTTCGGCCGGAACTTCCATCGGCACCTGGTAAGTGGCTCCGCCGACCCGGCGGGATTTGACCTCGAGGCGCGGGCGGACGTTGTCCAGCGCTTTGGTCAGCACATCGAGCGGATCAACCGCATCGCTGCCCTCGCGACATTTCTCGATCGCGGTGTAAACAATGCCTTCGGCTGTCGACTTTTTGCCGCAGCGCATCACGGTGTTGATCAGGCGGGTGACCATCGGGCTGCCGTAGCGGCTGTCACCGAGGGTTGTGCGTTTGGTTGCTCTGCGTCTGCGTGCCATGGTTGGAAAAGATCGGGTGAGGTTTTATTTCTTGGCGGCTTCGGCGCCGGCCTTCGGACGCTTCGCGCCGTATTTTGAGCGGCTGCGGCGGCGACCATCGACGCCCAGCGTGTCGAGCGACCCGCGCACAATGTGGTAGCGCACGCCCGGGAGATCCTTCACACGGCCGCCGCGCACGAGCACGATCGAGTGCTCCTGCAGGTTGTGGCCTTCGCCCGGGATGTACGCGATGACTTCCTGGCCGTTGGTCAGACGGACCTTGGCGACTTTGCGCAGTGCCGAGTTGGGTTTCTTCGGCGTGCGGGTCATGACCTGCACGCAGACGCCGCGGCGTTGCGGGCAATTCACGAGCGCGGGCGACTTTGACTTCAAAGTCACTTTGCTGCGTCCTTTGCGGACAAGTTGATTGATTGTAGGCATTGCTTGGTAGAAGTTCCGCGCCGTTTTCAGGCGACAAAAAAACCACGCGAACGTGGTTTCTTCGCGAACCCCCGACAGTGTGCGGGACAACGGAGACTATAGAAACCAAAGCTCAGGGCAAGAGATTTTATGAAAAAATTTCTCTGTCCGCTTCTGGGAACGTCCGATCAGGCCAAAATCCGGGCCAACGCCGCGGTCACTTCGCGGATTTTCTCCTGCGTAAGCTCGGGATAAATGGGCAAGGCGAGCGATTCGCGCGCCGCTTGCTCCGACTCGGGAAAATCGCCTTCGGAATGCCCGAGCGAAGCGAAGCATTCCTGCAAATGGAGCGGCACCGGATAGTAAACCGCGCAGCCGATGCCGGCGGCGGTGAGTTTTTCCCGCACTTTGTCGCGGTCCGGCACACGCACCACGTACTGATGGTAAATATGGTGGTTCGCCACACCCGCTGCGGCGTAGGGCTCGACGGGCAAGGTGACTCGATCGCACAGACCGAGCTTTTCGAACTCTTCGCGGTAGAGCGCCGCGTTGCGGCGGCGCGCGGCGTGCCATGCGTCGAGGTGCGGCAGCTTGGCCGAGAGCACGACGGCCTGCAGCGCATCGAGACGGAAGTTGCCGCCGACTTTTTCGTGATGGTATTGCGCGCCCATCCCATGGTTGCGCAGGAGTTTGATCTGCGCGGCGAAGTCGGCATCTCGACACGTGGCCATGCCCGCGTCACCAAAGGCACCGAGGTTCTTCGAGGGGAAAAAGCTGAAGTAGCTGGCCTCGCCGATCGCACCGGCGCGGAGGGTCTGGCCGGTCCGCGAGGGGTAATCCGCCCCGATGGCCTGCGCGGCGTCCTCGATGACCGGCAGATCGAATTCTTTGGCCAGCCCACCGATGAAGTCCATCTCGCACACACAGCCGAACAAATGCACGGGCATGATGGCGCGCACGCGGTTGCCGGCCGCGGTGAGGAGGCGTCCATCCGGGCCGCTCCGGCATTTTTTACGCAGGCATTCCTCCAGCTTGGCCGGGTCCAGGTTGTAGGTGGCGGCGTCGATATCGACAAAGACCGGTTCCGCGCCGACCCGATGAATGCAGCCGGCAGTGGCAAAGAAAGTGAAAGGCGTGGTGACCACCGCATCGCCGCGGCCGATGCCCATGGCCATAAGGATGGCGAGCAACGCGTCCGTGCCGGACGAGGCGCCGATGGCGTGACCGCAACCGGTGTAGTCGCGAACGGCGGATTCGAGTTCCTCGACCGGTGCCCCGAGGATGAATTGCTGGCTGTCGCACAGCGCGCCCATGCGGCGCTGCACGTCGTCTTTCACCTGCGCGTATTGCAGGCGCAAATCCAGCAGAGGAACCGCCACGGGGAAAGGAGGGTTAGCGGACAACGCCGATCTCGGCGCGACGGTTGGCGGCCCACGAGGCCTCGCCGCCGCCCGATGCCACCGGCATTTCTTCGCCAAAGCTCACGGTTTGGATGCGTCCCCCGCTCAGGCCGAGGCCGACAAGTTTTTCCCGCACGGCCAACGCACGCCGTTCGCCGAGCCCGCGGTTGTATTCCTCGGTGCCACGCTCGTCGGTGAAACCGGCGATGATGACGTCACTTTTCGAGGAGCGCATGAAGTCGGCCACGGCTTGCACCTTGCCCATTTCCGATCCGCTGACCTCGACGCTATCGAATCCGAACTGTACCGGGGAGAATTGGCCCTTGGTGACGCCACCGCCGAGGAAAGCCGCGCCGTCGGTGCGCTCGGGCAGCGGCATGCCGTCGGCAAAATCACCGTCCACCCCGGCGAATTGGTCCTTGGTCTTGCAGGAAGCAAGGAGGAGCGAGGATGCGGTGAGCGCGCAAAGAAGGGCTGAGGAAAATTTCATAGGCGTTTGGCGTGAGGATGGCTCAGAGCGACCATGTCGGCTCGCTGACTTTGCCCAGACCACTGACAATAGTTGTGGACCGTCCGTTTTGCACGTCAAGGAGATTGAGGCTCGAGCCGGAGCTGTAAATGAGGTGACGCGAGTTGCGGCCCCACACCGGGTTTTGGCCCGAGGCTAAAACCCGCGCGCCGCCACCGCCGAGTTCCATCACCGCGACGGAGAACCCGCCGCCCGAGCGCACCGTGAAGGCCACCTTTTTGCCATCCGGCGACCAACTCGGATCAGTGCAATAACCAAAGCCGGTCGAAAGCATGCTTGCGCCTCCCCCGCCCCCACTCATCCGGTAGAGTTGCGGGCTGCCACCTTGATCGGAGGAGTAAATCAACTCGCTGCCGTTCGGCGACCAGGTGGGTGAAGACTCCACGCCACGGGTGCGGGTCAGACGTCTGGCCATGCCGCCGCGCAAACCGGTGACGTAAATCTCGGGATTTCCGTCCTTGCTCATGGTCAGCGCCATCTTCCCGCCATCCGGCGAGATGGCGGCGCCGGAGTTGGTGCCCGGCGCCTTGACCACGCGCTGCCGGGCACCCGAGGCGACATCGATGACATAAACATCCGGATAGCCCTCGTGGTAACCCGTATAGGCAAGGTTGCGCGCCCCGGGTCCGAGCGAGGGCGCCACACTGATGCTGCGGTCGCTGGTCAGGCGCCGCGCACTGGCACCGTCATAGTCCGCGAAATAAATTTCCTTCGGCCCGCTCGCCGTGCCGACAAAGGCGATTTTCGTCGTGGCAATCCCCGGGTTGCCCGTGATGGTTTCAACAATATCGTCGGCGAACTGGTGGGCCACCTCGCGGTCGTTGCCGGTGTAAGCTTTGGCCAAAATAGTCGCACCGCTGCTGTCGGTCACCCGCCCCTGCAAACTCCCGCCGGCCGCGGTGCCACCGACCACATAGGATCCGCGGGCATCCGGCACGAGTTGGAACCATCCGGAAAGATCGAGATCGTTTTGCAGGACTTTGGTCACTGCCGGACCCGAAGGACCGCCCAGCGGCGTGACCGCCAAGGAGACGCGGTCGCCCTTGCGCACCGTGATGGTCGGCGCGTCCTGGGCCCAGGCCGCCGCGCTCAGGCTGAAGATCAAAAGGGAACAAAGGGCACGAGTCATCATGTGCACGGGTATAAAGCCCCTGCTCCGCCGCGTCGAGATCAGTGGCACGCACAACCCCCGCCGCAGCCACCCCCGCCCTGCGCTGGCGGGGCGGACACGCCCTTCGAAGAGGTCATAATCCCGAGCCCGCCGGTGATCACGCGGCGGATCGCTTCCTTGGTCTCCGGATGCTCGGTCAGTGCCGCATCCTTCATGCTTTGGCGGATCTCGTAGGTGTGGACCGGCTCGCCTTCGATCGACGGAACCGTTTGGTAGACGTAAATGGCCATGCCGGAAAATCTGTCCGCACCCGCTCCGGGGAAGCGATTTTGCGTCTGACTCAAGCCGGTTCCTCGATGACCGGAGGCCGTGCGGACAAGGCAAGGAAGGCACCGAGCAGGATAAAAGCGCCGGCCACCACTTGTTCCGCGCGGAAATTTTCCCCGAAGAACCCCGCCGAAAGCAGCATGGTACCGAGAGGACAAAGCAGGAGTGCCGACTGCGCCGGCGCGGCCCCGACCTCGCGGATGCCGATGTAATAGAGCCAGTGGCCCAGGCCGATGGAAAGAACCCCGGAGCCGAAAAGGACGAAGTTGGTCCAGGCGTCGGCGCGCAACACGGCCGACGCATCGCCGAAAAGCAGCATCCCGGGCCAAAGCAGCGCGAGGGTGAAAAGACTGACCGCCCCAAAACCGGTGGTCGGACCAGCGCACGCGGTGAACTTTTTCACGAGGATTCCGTAAAACGCCCAACCCGTGGCAGCGAGCAGAGCAAACCCTAAACCGGCCCACCGCACGTCCCCCGGGAACTGCCCCCCTGCGGCGAAAACCAGCCCGGTCACCCCGACCAGCGCCAACCCCGTGCCGAGGAGAAATTTGCCGCTGCGCGCAATCCAACGCTCGTCCGCAAAGAAAATCACGGCCAACCCGGCCGTGATGACCACGGAGAGGCGTCCGAAGAGCGCGTAAACACCAGGCAGCAGGAGGACGACCGCCGCGGTCTGGGCGACCTGGTGTACCGTATTCGGCACCGCGGCCACCGCACACCCGGCCCAATCGGACAGCGGCATGCGGCGCGGGGCACTCCAAAATTTCCACCCGAAGAAGGGCACGATGACGAGGAAGCCGGCCAGATATCGGTAGAAATTCTGGGTCCACGGATCAAAAGGGCGGGCGAGCCAGTATTGGAAGACTGGGGGACTCGACCAAATGACCACCGTGGCGAGCAGCGCGAGTCTCCCCCGCCAGAGGGACCGGGAGGTGGCCATGCGGCGTCAGCGTGCGGCTGCCGGGCCCCCGGGTTCCCGCCCTTCGTCGATCTCGATCAGGTCGAACATGGTCTGGATATCGGTGCGCCCCGTCATCCCGAGGCCTTCGAGGCGGGTCTGCAGACGCGGGGAGAGGTGGTCATTCCAGCCGCATTTGCGCAGGAATTCATTCCACATGAAAATTTCGCTCTCTTGCGGACGCCGTCCGGTGGCGAAACACCATTCGAGCAAAGCTTCGTCCGAACCGCCTTCCCGCACCTTCGCGGCCAGCGTGTCATAGTCGACATGGAGAAACTCGCAGCAACGCAGGTCGAAGCCGGCGCCCAGATTCGCATGGTAATCGGCCGGCAGCTCCCCGGCCTGGTGCATCCTGACCTTTCCGACCAGGCGCGGAAAATAAACCAGACCGCCTTCGCGGTCGTAAGGGCTGCGCGGGAACTTCGTTGCCATGAGGTAATTTTGACCCCGGGGCGGCGCAAAGTCCATCGCCATGGCGGCCGGCACCGGCCATGATGCCGGCCGTGAAGATTGGCCTGGAACTTGAATTGGAGATTGTCAGCATCACCTACGGAGGAGCCGGACTCGCGCGGCACGAGGGATGCGTGGTCTTCGTGCCCTTCACCATCCCGGGCGAGAAAGTGCGTGCCCGCATCACCCGCGTCCGGCGCGGCTGGGCGCAAGCCAAGCTCGTGGCGGTGACCACGCCTTCACCGGACCGCGTGGAACCGCCCTGCCCTTGGTTTACCCGGTGCGGCGGTTGCGCCTACCAGCACATCGCCTACCCGCGGCAACTCGCGATCAAAAGTGCGCAGGTTGAAGAAGCTTTGCGCCGCATCGGCAAGTTTGCCGCGCCACCGGTCGAGCCTGCGCTCCCCTCGCCGCTCGACTACGGATACCGCAACCGCATCACGGTGCATATCGAGCCGCCCGACATCGGATTCCGCGGCACTGATCCGCGCCAAGTCGTCGACCTCAACCGTTGTTTGCTGGCCGACGATGCGGTCAATGCCGCCCTCACCCGCTTGCGGGCGAAAAGATATTGGCGTCCGGGCCCCGCGACCCTCCGCGCCAATCCCGAGGCGCGGGGTTTCCGCCAAGTCAACGACGGCGCGGCCGAGATCCTCGCCGCGGTTGTTGTCGGAATGGCCGGATCCGGCGAGGTGCTGGTCGATGCCTATTGCGGGTCCGGTTTCTTCGCCAAGAAGTTGCGAGCCTCGTTCACGCGCGTCATCGGGCTCGATTGGGATGAACAGTCCATCCATGCGGCGGGACAAGACGCCGAGGCTCACGAGGACTACCGCAGGGGGGACACCGTCGAGCTGTTGCCCGCAGCACTCGGTCGCGCCGCGACGACCGTTGTTTTGCTCGATCCGCCCGCCCAGGGGCTGGACCCGGGTGTCATTGACACCCTGCTCGGCGCCCGTCCGGCCCGCGTGGTCTACGTGTCGTGCGATCCGGCGACCTTGGCCCGTGATTTGTCGCGTTTGGCCACCGGCTACCAACTCCTCCGGGCGGCGCCGGTCGATATGTTCCCGCAGACCGCTTCAATCGAGACCGCCTGCTTGCTGGCAGCTTCTGCTAATTAGAGCCCGGGGCGGACGGAGGCACTCCAGCGGGAACCCCCCCCAAGAGAGAAAGTTCGCCTGCCGCGACCATGGCCGCGGGGGTCTGCGGGTAGGCCGTGCCGATCGACTCGAGCACCGCTTTGGCCTCTCCTCGGCTTCCGCCGGCGATGAGCAGTCGCGCCTCGGCCAGCAGGGCCATGGGAGCAGCATAAGAAGCGGCGTATCGGCCCGAGGCTGTGCGGTAGGCCTCCAGGGCAGCGGTCTCATTTTTCTGCATTTGCCGGATTTCCCCGAGAGAAAGCCAACCGACCGGGGCCAGCGGATGTTCGGGCTGCGCCGCGACAAAAGTTTCCAGGGTGGCGGCGGCCTCGTCCGTCTTGCCTTCGGTACGGAAAGCCTCGGCCAAGCGCAGTTGCGCATTGCCCGCGGCAACCGAGCCGGGAAATTTTTCCACCACTGCGCGCCATCCCTCGGGTCCGGCGGAGACGCTGTAGAGCGTTTCGGCCGCACTGCGCTGTTGCGACTGCCAAAAGGTCCAAGCTCCGACCGCCAGGATGAGCAGGACAAGCGCAATGAGTCCCCCTGCGAATTTTTTCCAATGTTCCTGCCAAAAGAGATCGCTATCGCTCATTTCGAGCGCCGGATCAACGGAAGGCAGAAGTACGGATGGGCGGGGCGATTCCATGGCGTCAGGCGGATGCGGCGGCCCGTGCTTCGTCGGCCAGGGGCGTGCTGAGGTAACGTTCGCCGGTCGAGCAGGCGATGGTGACGATGAGTTTGCCTTTGTTTTCCGGACGTTTGGCCAACTCGAGCGCGGCATGGACGTTGGCACCGGAACTGATCCCGCCGAGGATCCCTTCCTCTTTGGCCAGCCGGCGGGCCATGGCAAAAGCATCGTCGTTTGAGACCGTGAGCACTTCGTCCACCACGTCAAGGTGCAGGTTGTCGGGCACGAAACCGGCGCCTGTTCCCTGGATTTTGTGCGGACCGGGTTTGACCGCCTCGCCCGCGCGGGTTTGCGTGATGACCGGCGAATCTTTGGGTTCGACCGCGACAATTTTCACCCCGGGCCTGCGTTTTTTCAGCACCTCGCCAACCCCAGTGCAGGTGCCGCCGGTGCCGACGGCCGAGACAAAAATATCGACCTTGCCGTCCGTGTCGTCCCACACCTCCTCCGCCGTGGTCTTGGCGTGGATTTCCGGATTGGCCGGATTTTTGAACTGCTGCGGCATCCAGCCATTCGGTGTGTTGCGCAAAATTTCCTCAGCCTTGCCAATGGCCCCCTTCATGCCCTCGGGGCCGGGGGTGAGTACGAGGTCCGCCCCGAGCATGGCCAGCAAGGTGCGGCGCTCGAGGCTCATCGTTTCGGGCATGGTCAGGATCAATTTGTATCCCTTGGCCGCCGCGACGAAGGCGAGGGCAATGCCCGTGTTGCCGCTGGTCGGTTCGACAATGACCATACCCTTTTGCAGCAGGCCCTTTGCCTCGGCGTCCTCGATCATCGCCTTGCCGATGCGGTCCTTGACGCTGCCCAGAGGGTTAAAAAATTCGCATTTCACCGCCACGGTTGCGCCCGCCCCTTCGCTGATGCGGTTCAGCTTGACCAGCGGCGTACGGCCGACGGTTTCGACGATGTTGTTATAGAGATGGCCCATGGGTTGCAGCGTTCGAGCAGGGAATTGCTTAAAGTCAAACGGACGCCAAGGCAACGCCGGAGTTGACCCTCACCGGGCCACCCGGAAGACGTGGGCCACCCGCACGGAGGGATCCAGCGCCACATAATTGCGCGCCCCGTGCCAAGTCCAGCGTTCGCCGGTGAGCAGGTCCTCGACCACGTAGTCTGCATCCCAGGCCAGGCCGTATTCCCAAAGCGGCCACTCCACGGCTGCGGCTTGGGTTTTGTCAGGGTCGAGATTGACCACCATGAGGAGCAGGTTGTCTCCCGTTGCCTTGACGTAGAAGAGGACATTGTCGTTTTCCGCGGTATGGAAACGCAGGTTGGCCAGGTGCCGGAGCGCGGGATTGCCTTTCCGGGCGACATTCAACCGGGTGAGCAATTCCTTGATATGGCCCGGGGCATTCCAGTCGCGCTGCTTGAATTGGTATTTCTCGCTGTCGAGGTATTCCTCGCGCCCGGCCACCGCCGCATTTTCGCACAACTCAAAACCGCTGTAGATGCCGTAAAGCGGCGCGAGCGTCGCGGCAAGCACGGCACGGATCATGAAAGGAGCACGGCCCGGTTGCTGGAGGAACAAGGGTAGGATGTCCGGCGTGTTGGCGAAGAGGTTCGGACGAAAATAGTCCGCCGACCACGCCGCGCTCAGCTCGGTGAAGTAGTCGGTCAATTCCGGCTTCGTATTGCGCCAGGTGAAATAGGTGTAACTCTGCGAGAATCCGGCCTTGGCCAGCACGCGCATCATCTTCGGCTTGGTGAAGGCCTCGCTGAGAAAAACCAGGTCCGGAAACTCGGCGCGCGTTTCCGCAATGAGCCACTCCCAGAACGCCACCGGCTTGGTGTGTGGATTATCGACCCGGAAAGTCCGCACCCCGCACTCCGCCCACCACAGGATTACGCCCTTCAGTTCGTCCCATAACGCCTCCCAGTCGGCGCAGTGGTAATCGAGCGGATAGACGTCCTCGTATTTCTTCGGCGGATTCTCCGCGTACTTGATCGTGCCATCCGGACGGTGAAAAAACCACTCCGGATGGTCCGCCACATAAGGATGGTCCGGCGAGCAGTTCAGGGCAAAATCCAGAGCGACCTCCAAACCGCGCTTCTTGGCCTCGCCCACCAACCACCGGAAATCCTCCAGCGTTCCGAGTTCCGGCGCCACGTCGCGGTGGCCACCACCGTGCGGACATCCCTGCTGCCGGTTGCCGATCGCATAGGGCACGCCCGGCTCACCCGGTTGGCACTCCAGCGCGTTGTTGCGCCCCTTGCGCTTGCTCGCTCCGATCGGATGAATAGGCGGAAAATAAACCACATCGAAGCCCATGGCCTTCGCGTCGTCCAAACGCGGCAGACAATCCCGGAAGGTCGAACCTTGATCGCCTCGCCCTTCCGCCGATCGTGGGAAAAATTCATACCATGCGGCGCAGAGTGCCGCTGGACGCTCGACCATGATGCGGCCATACGGACGAAACTCACTGCCGATCGCACGGTCTGGCACGCGAGCCATCAACCCGGACAAATTCCCCTGCGCGGCCACAGCCGCCGCCGCGTCGCGGGAAGCGGCAGCCAGGGTCTTCGCCGCTTGCCGCAGGGTCGAGGCCGCGGTTTTATCCGCGGTGCGCTCCGCGCCCCGGGCCAAAAGATGCGCTCCCTCCCGCGCCTCGGAGGTCAAATCCTCTTGCCCCCCCTCATGCTTGCGCCGGAACTCCTCCCGCCACGTCTCGTAAACATCCAGCCATGCCTCGATGGTGTATTCGCAATCCCCGATCTTGCTGACCGTAAAAGCCCCCGACCAGACGTCGTTGCCCTCCTGCTGCATCGGTACCTCGTGCCAACCCTTGGCCCCGCGCCTGCGCCATTTGAGTGCCGCGGCAATGACATCGTGTCCGTCCTTGTAAATGTCCGCCGTGATCCGCACCGGGTCGCCGACCAGACGCTTGATCGCATAGCGTCCGCAGTCGAGCAGAGGTTGCACATTCTCGATGACAACCGCGGTCTTCTTCATGAGGAAAAACTCCGGGCAGCTTCACGCACCGCCTGCGCCAGCGGACGCCACTCTTCGTTCTCTTCGCACAACAAGGCAAGGCGCTCGGAGGCCACCGGAATATGTTGGAGAAAAGCCGGCTTGCCCTTCCTCACGCCGAGAAACCCGTAAGCGCCCAAGGCTTGCATCAGCCGCTGCCGGGCGCAGGCCTTGAGTTCCGCCTGCCAGGCACCGCGATCCTGGCGTCCGGCCAAGGCGGCGTAGACCTCGGACAAGTCCCCGCGCTCATCCGCGTCCAGGGCCACATACGGATCATAAAGAAGCGAGGCCACATCGTATCCCGCCAATCCGGCGCGCATCCCTTGGAAATCGATCAGCGTCACTTGGCCATCCCGCACCATGACATTCTGCGATTGGAAATCGCGATGCACCAGAACACGGGGCCGCGCCGCCAATTCCCGCGCCTGCTCCGCCAGCGGCACCGCGGCACGCATGGCGGCCGATTTTTCCGCGCCGAGAAAATTCCCGAAAAAGTAATCCTGCTCCCAGCGGTAGAGTTCTTCGTCGAACGGTTCGCGCAGCACATGCTCGGCACCCGCTTCACGCAAATCGAGCGCATGCAGACGCGCCAGCTGCACGAGTGCTTTGCCGTAAAGTTCGCGCCGCACCGCCCATGTCTCAGTGCGGTGTGACCAGAGATCTTCCGTGCCGGCGTCCTCCATAAGGATGCGCCGCCAAGGGGCATCATGCGCCAACACCGCGGGCACACGCACCCCGTGACGATGAAGGAAATCCGCACAATGCGCGTAGCGGCCATTCTCGACTTTTTCCTCGCCGTAATGCACCGCGACCAGACCCGCGGCACAACCGGAACCGCGCCAGAACCGGCGGTCGGATCCGCCGTGGTTGACCGGGGTCCACTCGCCGCCCGCCGCTGCGGGACGCACGGACTCGACCCATGCGAAAACCTCTTTCATACCGCGGCTCCTTCGATCCGTCCTTCGGCCAGCATGCCCTCGCGCACCACCGCATGGGCCACCACTGCATGCGCCAGCACCTTGGAACCGGCCCAGAGGACCGATTGACTGACCCGCGCCCCCGCGCCCACCTCACAGTCTGGCCCCAGCCAATTCCATCCGGACAGCTCGGCATCGGGTGCCACCCGGGCCCCGGGCATGCGCCATAAGGGCCAGCCGGTTGGTGCGGTCGGCGGCGGGACAAGTTGGACCTCGCCCGAGGCCAGATCGGCATGGATGCGCAGGTATTCGCCGAGATTGCCGATGTCACGCCACACCCCCCGATCGAGCACCACTCCGGCGATGGCTTCACCCGCGCGCAAAGCCTCGAGCCAGACGGGAACAAAGGACACCGGTTGCCCGCGGGGAATACGCGAGAGCAACTCCGGCCCAACGACACAGACGCCGGTGTAAAGAAAACGCGGATCGCCGGAACCGATCTCACCCCGGATATCGGTCACCCGTCCACTCGCCGCATCGAAGCCGACCTGCAGAGGTCCCCCGCTGCTCCGCAGGGCCAGAGTGCAAAGTGCGCCGCTGTTCGTGTGCGCGGACATCAGGGCCGCAAGGTCCAAGTCCGCCAAGATATCGCCGTTGTGCACCAGCACCGGACCGGGCAGCAAGAGATCCTCGACATTTTTCAGACCGCCGGCGGTTTCCAACAGCACCGGTTCGTGGCGAAAAAAAACAGGCACCCCGGCATAACGCGAGGGCTGGGGGTATTCGGGAAAAAGACGGATGAATTGGCCGGGCAAACGGTGCGTGTTGATCACGATGCGCTCCACGCCCGAGGCCGCGAGGCGCGCCAAGGCAAATTCGCAGAGCGGAAGTCCACAAATCGGGACGAGCGGTTTGGGAATCTGATCGGTCAACGGCTGCAGGCGCTCACCCCAGCCCGCGCAGAGCACAAACGCTGTCCGGACCCCCGCGCTCACGAGACCGCCGGCTCCTCCCCGCCGATGAGCAGGCGCATCGTGACCATCTCGGATTTCCGGAAGCCGTGCTTGCCATAAAAATCGAGCAACCGCCCCTCCCCATCGGGCGTGAGCAGGGTGATGCGGACAAACTGCTTCTCCCGGGCGAAGTCGATCGCATGGTGCAGCAACCGGGTTCCGTGCCCCTGACCGCGGTGGTCGGCATGCACCACCAGATCCTCGAGTATAATGACAAACCCGCCCTCTGCTGTGCTGATCGTGAAGAGCAGGTTGATCATGCCAATGATCCGGAGGTTGTTGCGCAGAACGAAAATCCGTCCGCGGTTCGGTTGCTCCAAAATCAGCCGCAGCCCGCGGATTTGCTTGGCTTGGTCGGGATGAAAATCCGGCTCCAGGGCAAAAAGGTCGGCCAGCAAGTCCGCCAAAAGAGGCATGTCCTCAAGGGTGGCCGGTTCGATGCGGAGGTCGGACATCCTTTGTTTTTAGCGGGGAACCGGTGCGCGGGGCAAGGCACACCGCCGCTCAGTCGCGTCCGAATTTCCGGTCCAGTTCGCGCCAGGAGAATTGCAACATGACCGGACGGCCGTCCGGATCACAATAAGGCAGTTCGCAAGCGAGCAATTGGGTGACCAAGGCGCGCTGCTCGCGCTCGTCTTTCGCCCCGCCCTCGTCCACCGCGAGACGCGCCACCGCCCGACGTACTGCTTCCCCCGCAGCCGGCCCGCGCAACCGCGCGGCACCCCCCGACACGCACGCCGCGGCAAAATCTTCCAGCACGCGCTGCGGATCGCGTCCGGCCAGAAAATCGGGCAACGCCTCGACCTTCAACGCACGCCCACCGAAGACCTCCACGCCGAATCCGGCCGCGGCAAGGACGGCCAGATTTTCCGCCACCGCCTCGTGCTCCCGCCCCGGCAACTCGAAAACGGCGGGGGCCAGCAACCGCTGGGCCGCAACTCCTCCGCCCGCCACCCCGCGCTGCAAACGCTCGAAAAGAATCCGCTGGTGCGCCGCCCGCTGGTCCAAGAGCACGAGGCCTTCGCCCCCCTCCAACAGCAGGTAGCGACGGGACAAGGCGCCAACCAAGCGGAATTCCTCCGGTCTCACGCGGGGAGTTGCCGCCTCCGCAATCGGTGCCCCGGGAGCAGGCGGGGACTCGGGCCGGACCGGCCGCGGCAGCTCCGGTTGGTGCGCGATGCGGAGAGGTTTGGCCTCGGGGACATGCCCGGCAGGAGGCTCGGCGCGGGCCGCCAGGTGGGCGCGCACCGGCTGCAGCCAATCGGCCCTCGCCTGACGCAGTGCGGCCTCGACCGCAGAACGCAACGCATCGCGCACCTCGCCGCCCTGACGGAACCGCACTTCGCGTTTGGCCGGATGCACGTTGCAGTCCACTGCCTGCGGGTCCATCGCGATGTGGACAAAGAGCGAGGGATAACGCCCCGGTTCGAGCATCTGACGGTAGGCCTCGCGCAGGCCGGTGGAGAGAAACACATTCTCCACCGCGCGGCCATTGACGAAAAAAAATTGGCGCCCGCGGTCGGCGCGCGTGGCCCCAGGGCGGGAGACGAGGCCGCTCACGCGGATCCCTCTGCTTTCTCCCTCCGGCATCTCGAGCAAAGCAACCCGCTCTTCGGCTCCATAGAGGTCCGCAACCCGCGACGCGAGGAAAGTCGCCGAGGGCAACCGGTGAACCGTGCGGCCGTCACGGCGGTAATGCAAAGCCACCCCGGGAAAAGCCAGTGCCACGGTTTCCACCGCACGATCCAGATGCGCTGCCTCCGTGGCCGCACTGCGCAGGAACTTGCGCCGGGCCGGGACATTGAAAAAGAGCGACTTCACCTCCACTGTTGTCCCCGGGGCGCATCCGGCCTCACGCACCGCGACGATTTTGCCTCCCTTGACCACCACTTCCGTGCCGGCGGGGGCGGAGGCCCGCCGCGTGCGCAGGACGAACTCCGCAACACTGGCGATGCTCGGCAACGCCTCCCCGCGGAAACCCATGCTCCGCACCGTGGTCAGGTCCGCCGCCGAGGCGATCTTGCTCGTGGCGTGGCGCTCGAGGGAGAGGAGAGCATCCTCGCGGTCCATACCCGCCCCATCATCGGTGACCCGCAAGAGCACGGAACCGGCGCCCCGGACCTCGATCTCGAGCGACTTGGCCCCGGCATCTAGGCTGTTCTCCATCAGCTCCTTGATCACCGAGGCCGGACGCTCCACCACCTCGCCGGCCGCCACTTGGCTGGCCACGACGTCGGAGAGGACGCGTATGTTACCCACAACTCACTCCTGTCGTTTGACTTGGCTGCGGCCCGTGGTTTAGAGACATTGCAATCTGCATACATGGCCCGACCGAACGACTCAACGCCGCGCTCCCCGCTTCTCTTCGCACCATGATCAAACAAAGAGTCAACCGGCACCGCGGCGGAAACCAGGACAACCTCTTCGGTTGGACAATTTTTCTCCTCTTGCTTGCCCTGGTCGCCGGCCTCTCGTGGGTGGGCAGCTTCTACATTTTCGGACATCCCGAAAAAGCCTTCAGCTACGGCCTCCTTCGCACGCTCGGCAAAATCGATGCGCCGAAACGCTTTGAATTGACCAAAGCGCCGCGAGGGCAATTCCTCGACGCCAACAAACTTGTCGAGCGCTACGGCAAGATGCCCCCGCGCGAACTCGAGGCCGAGAACGCCTCCCTCTTGCGCAACTACCTCCGCAATTACCTGCGCACCAAAGAACTGGTCCCTTATGTCATTGGCAACTTCAACGTCATGGGCACCTTTCGCCTCGGGCCGAACAACTTCTTCCCCGATGGCGTTGTCGCCCTCGCCCAGTCGACTGAAAATCCGTCCGTCCTCCTCGAACTCATTTTTCCCTCCGCCGAGGCCGACGTCGGCCAACTCGAGCGCATGCTGCGCATGGGACTCGATCTGCAATTGGCCCGCACCCTCGATCTCTCCGCCCTGATCAATGCCCGCATCATGCCCGACGGCCGCCTCAACCTCACCGCCGTTCCTCTCCTCTACGGCAGTTACACCTCAACCGATGCCACCGGCATCCTCAACCTCGAACCACCCGCCGACCTCAACATTTCCGCCGGCCTGCCGGTTCTGAACCAAGCAGCCGTTGACGAGGCCGACAAACGCTACACTGCGCAACGGGAACGCGACGGACCCCCCGTTCACTCGCCTGCCCTCATGCGCGTGCAACGTACGGAAGCAATTGCCGAAAGCACCATTCCCGTCGCCCGCGCCGAGCCGGTCACCCGTGAGGCCGTCACCACGCAAATGGACGGCCGGCCCGTGGCCCGCGCCATTCCCGTCAATACGGACGAGAGCGCCATTCCGGTCGCCCGGGCCGAGCCCGTTAATCCCGCCGAAAGCGCCATTCCGGTCGCCCGCGCCGAGCCCGTGGATCCCGGTGCCGTGCCGGCCGCAGCCCTCCAACCCTTTGCCGCTCCCACACCCGCTGCCGTCACCACTCCGCCCGCTGCCCAATGGACCGTTTACGAACCGGGACGCATGCCGCGCGGCCGCCTCCTCGATATCGACACGGCACGCGATCTGCCTGCGGAGAGCACCGGCGAGGTGCAATATCTGGCCGGCGACTTCCAAGTTAGCGCCTCGGGCCAAAACCGCGCGGTCCTGCGCGGGAGTGGCGGACAACAAAACGTCCGCGTCATTGTCGACTTTCCCGGCAACGCTGCTCCGCCGGCCGAGGGAGAGACCGTGCAGCGCAATGCACAGCGACCATTCCAGATCACCAACGTCGAGCGGGGCCCCGACGGACAGGTCAACGTCTATGTCCGGGAAATCACCCGGCCCTGACGGACCCGCGGAAGAACTCCGCCGCCGCATCGCGCAAGAAGGACCGGTCGGATTCGACCAATTCATGGCCGTCTCACTTTACCATCCGCACGGCGGTTACTATGCGTGCGGGACGAACCGCACCGGCCGCCGCGGCGACTTCTTCACCAACGTGAGCGTCGGCCCCGTCTTCGGAAAACTTCTCGCCACCCAGTTTTCCGAAATGCGGCAACTCCTCGGGGACTCGGATGACTTCACTCTCGTCGAGCAAGGCGCCAACGACGGCCGACTCATGGCCGACATCCTCGCCGCCTGGCCGGGACCCATCCCGCGGATCGTCATGGTCGAACCGCTGGCCAAGCTTCGCGCCGTCCAGCAACAGACACTCGCTCCCTGGGCGGACCATCTCACCCACGTGGCGCACGAGAACGACCTGTCCGCCTTTACCGGCGTTTTCTTCGCCAACGAGTTGCTCGACGCTTTCCCGGTCAAGATCCTCACCCAGAGCGGAGGCCCATGGCGGGAGCGACGCGTCGATTACGACGGCGGACGCTTTGTCTTTGTGGAAACGCCGTTCGCCGGGCAACCGCCGCCCGTGCCGGACGGAATCCCGCACTTCACCACGGAAATCTGTCCGTCCCTCGAGCCATGGACCCAAACCATCGCCCGTAAACTCACCCGCGGCTGGCTCTTCCTCATCGACTACGGACATCCCGCCGCCGTGCGCCATCATCCCGGCCGCGCCGCCGGGACACTCGCCGCCTACCGGGGGCACCAACGCGCGGACGACCCGCTGGCCGAACCGGGGGCGCAAGACCTCACCGCGCACGTCGACTTCACTGCCGTGGCCCGCGCCGCCGCGGAGGCCGGACTCACCCTCGCCGGTTTCACCGACCAGCACCACGCCCTTACCGCACTCGCGGCCCGCACCTTTCCCGCCATGCCGGAAACGGAACTTTCACCCGAGGCGGCCCGCGAAATGCGCGCCCTGCGCCAACTGCTCCATCCCGAAAGCATGGGTACCACTTTCCAATTCCTCGCCCTGGCCAAAAGCACCACCGACCCGCTGACCGCTTTCCAATTTGCCCGCGACCCGCAGCGCGAACTGTTCTCATGACCAGCCCGACCTGCGAGCAGCGCGAAGCGGCGCGACACCCCGATCCACGGCAACGGACCGTCATGCACCAGCGCTGGGAGAACCTGCTTTTTCTTCATTGGTCCATCACACCCGAACTCATCCAGCACACCCTTCCGCCCGGCCTCCACGCCGACACTTTTGCCGGCGATGCGTGGCTCGGAATCGTCCCCTTCGCCATGCGTGCCGTGCGGCCCGCCGGGCTGCCCGCCGTCGGACCCATCTCGAATTTTCTCGAACTCAACGTCCGCACTTACGTGCACGACGACCGCGGCGTCCCCGGCGTCTGGTTCTACTCGCTCGACTGCAACCAATCGCTCGCCGTCCTCATTGCCCGCATTTTTTTCGGCCTGCCTTACCAACACGCCAAGATGCGGGCCGGTTTCGGATCCGTCATCGACTACCGCTCCACCCGGCGCGGCACATCGGAGGAATCCCGTTTTGTCTGGCGTCCGGAAGGCGCGGCCCGGATCGCCGCTCCCGGCAGCCTCGAGTTTTTCCTCCTCGAACGCTACCACCTCTACTCCAGCCGTGGCGGACAACTCTTCCGCGGCACCGTGGCCCATCTCCCTTACGAATTCCGCGCGGCGCAGGTCGAGGAATTCTCCGTCTTCCCCGCCACCCTCGCCGGATTCGGGAACCTCGCGCCCGAACCCCGTCACATCTGCTCCGCGGACGGCGTTGCGGTGCGTATCCTCGGGTTGGAACGGCTTTCATGAAACTTCACGGCCTTCATCACGTCACCGCGATCACCGCCCGCGCACGCGAGAACCATGATTTCTACACCCGCAACCTCGGCCTCCGCTTGGTCAAAAAAACAGTCAACCAAGATGACGTCTCGGCCTACCACCTGTTCTACGCCGACGGCGCGGGCACGCCGGGAACAGATCTGACTTTTTTCGATTGGCCCACCGCACCCGAACGCCGCGGCACACGCAGCGTGACGCGAACCGGTCTGCGCGTCGGCAGCACCGCCTCGCTCGAATGGTGGCGCGATCGACTGGGCTCGGGAGATTCCGTCACCGAACGCAACGGAAAGCCGGTGCTGGATTTTGAGGATCCCGAAGGCCAACGCTTGAGCCTCGTCGTCGACGGCGAACCGGCTGCCGCCGTCTGGGAACAAAGCCCCGTTCCCGCCGGACACCAGATCCGCGGCCTGGGTCCTTTGCTCCTCAATGTTCCAACCTTCGAACCGACCGACCGTGTCTTCCGTGAACTGCTGCACCTGCAAAACATCGGCACTTACCCGATGGACGGACGCGATGTGCACGTCTACCAAATCGGCTCGAAACCCGGATCTGCACGCGAACTTCATCTGCGGGTCGATCCGGACTTGCCCGCCGCACGCCAGGGTGCCGGCGGCGTCCATCATCTGGCCCTCCGCACCACGCAGGCGGACTACCATGCGTGGGCGCAGCATTTGGCCGACTCCGGTACGCCGAACAGCGGGCCGGTCGACCGCCATTGGTTCCGCAGCCTCTACTTCCGCGAACCCAACGGCATCCTCATCGAAATTGCCACCGACGAGCCCGGTTTCACCGCCGACGA
>Ga0247832_1001269_pt1 | contig 45952 bp, 48 predicted proteins | sample LaCruzMarch2015__10_FD_192407 | JGI IMG/M metagenome (GOLD analysis project Ga0247832, IMG submission 192407) | Freshwater microbial communities from meromictic Lake La Cruz, Castile-La Mancha, Spain - LaCruzMarch2015_4m | ecosystem: Environmental > Aquatic > Freshwater > Lake | place: Spain... | reverse complement strand
TACATCTACTCGATCAGCTCGAGCACTCAACATGAGAACAGGTACTTCGTTTCCGTTCTTTCGTAAACGCTCGACAAGTTCAAACCCATCCATTAACGGCATATTGATATCGATAATCATGATGTCAGGTGTGTAACTTCGTAGAGCTGTGAGCGCGCTCATCCCATCATTTGCAGCTAGTGTTTCAAATCCGGCAAGCTTGAGGGCATCTTTGAGCAACTCACGAACACCCGCCTCATCATCGACTATCAGGATTTTTATCGGCTGAGCATCACCTGTGTTCATACCCCTAGCCTTACAGGTCTTAGACAACTTTTCCACCTTCAACCTGAGCATGCCAGCGAGTCGAATGGATTTTCACAGAGACTTCACAAACTCGACTGGCATCCTTGCGATATTGAAGAGGGGGGTACCTTGATGGTCACAAGACGATTGAACGCAATAGTTATTGCAATCGCCATTTCAACTTTTAGTATTTCTACTTCGCCTGCCAGCGCTGATGTTAAGCCGACTCCTTCTCCCACATCAACACTTTCTCCAGCTGCGCAATATGCAGAAGCGCTGCAGCAATTCAAGATAGATATGAAGTTATACCTAGAAGCAAAAGCGCTTCGTGAACAACAACTTCGATTGATACTTATTGATTTTAACAAGGCGCTAAAGAGGGCCTATGAGGAAGCTCGGATTGCGGGTAAGGGAGCTGGCAGTAAATCTGCACTTGCTGCTGCTCGATCACAGGCAGCTACAGCGCGCGATGAAGCGGTCGCTCTTCTTGGACCTGAACCTGAACCACCAATTGCGCCAATCAAACCCATCAAGGGCGCTAAGAGTATTGCTCCTTCACAAAAACCCGGAAAGAAGAATTAAAGCCTTCGCATGTGAAGGTGAGTCTGCTGATAGCGTCGCGCTGTGAAAAGTGATCAGGAACTTTGGTGGAGTCAAGCGGTCATTTATCAGATTTACCTCAGATCGTTCTTTGACAGTAATGCCGACGGGGAGGGCGATCTTTCCGGAATCACTTCAAAAATCTCATACTTATCTTCATTGGGAATAGATGCTATTTGGCTGAGCCCCTTCTATAAAAGTCCCAATAAAGACGGCGGATACGATGTAAGTGATCCGCGTGCTGTTGACCCACGCTTTGGAGATATTGCAGACTTTCAAAGGCTGATAGAAAGTTGTCACCAGGTTCACCTTCGAGTCATTGTTGACCTGGTTCCTAACCACTTCTCAGATCAACATAAGTGGTTTCAAGAAGCTCTTGATTCTCCATCGGGCTCTGCAGCGCGGGACAGATTTCATTTCCGTAAAGCATCTCCAACGAAAGGCTTACCAAATAACTGGATCTCACTCTTTGGTGGTCCGGTGTGGACGCAGACACCTGACGGAGAGTATTTCCTCCACCTTTTCGATCAATCACAGCCAGATCTGAACTGGGAGAATAGCGATGTTCAAAGTGATTTTGAGCAGACTCTTAGATTCTGGCTAGATCTGGGAGTAGATGGTTTTCGCATTGATGTAGCACATGGTTTGGTCAAAGAAAATCTTGATATTGACCATCATGCCCCGCAAGCTCTCAGTGATGCACTTCGCTTAGATATCAAAATGGATGCTGATGAGAGATCATCAATTCTTTCTACTGTCCCATTCTTTAATCGCTCGGGAGTTCATGAGATATATCGATCATGGCGAAAGATTTTTGACTCATACGATCGTGATGTTGTCTCTGTCGCCGAGGTATGGGTCCATCCCCCAGAGGAGGCTGCTCACTATGTTCGACCTGATGAACTTAGCCAGGTGTTTAACTTTGATCTACTTACAACGCCATTCGATGCGAAGTCATTGCGCCACAGCATTGAATCTGCTTTTTTAATCCTTACTCCAGTCGGTGCGCTACCTACCTGGGCCTTAAGTAATCATGACTCCCCTCGTGTAGCTTCCCGCGTAGGTGTTGAGCAATCACAAGCTCTCTTTATTACCTTGCTTGCACTTCCTGGGTCGCTCTATATCTATAACGGGCAAGAGCTTTCACTTCCAGATGCAGAAATCGCCGATAAATACCGTCAAGATCCAGTCTTCTTTCGCACAAACGGTCAACAGAAAGGAAGAGATGGAGCTCGTGTACCTCTTCCGTGGAACTCAGAAGAGCCAGGGTTTGGATTCTCAAAGGGCAACTCATGGCTTCCGATTCCCGAAAGTTGGCGTGGATTAAGTATTAATCTGCAGGAAGAAGATCAAGGAAGTTCACTGCACCTCTACCGAAGAGCTCTACAAGTGCGTCGTCAGTTACTTAAAACTCAGAGCGAGATCATCTGGCGCGAAAATGGAGATGATGGCCTGCTCATATTTGAACGCGGAGATATGTTGGTTCTTCTCAATACCTCACAAGATGAAAAATCATATGCAGTTTCAGGTGACTTACGCCTGAGCTCACATTCTGACGTGATTTCAGATGGCAAAGAGATTAAATTGCCTCCATCAACTGCTTGCTGGGTCGCACTTTCTTAAGAGGGAGTTTTAAAACGTAGTGAGTCGCGATCTTTGCTCTTACTCTTTTCGTGAACTTTTCTAATCTGCAATTCAATGCTCTTCACCGCTTCATCAAAAGCAGCCAAATCATTGAATGACTTTGCCTCCGCCCTCATTAACGGTCCGGCGCCATGTGTAGTAATGATGACATGGTGCGCATGTTTTCCCTGTCGCGGGTTGGCTTCGTGAAGGACTTCAACTTCTATTCGCTCTATCAGCACACTAAAGCGTTCGAGAGAATTAATCTTCTCTTCAACTAATTGTGAAAAATCCTCGGCCAGAGCTGCATGTCGAGTGTGGATAATTATTTTCATTATGGCCCTCATTTCTCCAAGACTGCCCTCTAACCATGGCAGGAAACCGAAGAAAAAGTAAGAGCTACCAGATAGTTGTTGGGAGTAGGTACATCACTGCTGTTCCTGCCGCTGCGTAAATAAGTGCCTGCAGTAATATCGAAATCGCAGTCAAACGATCTGCTCGCTTTGCGGACTTATCGGCGACTCGTGAGAGTTGGCCAAGTTTTCCGAAATTAAAGGTGCCCATAAATCCATACGCTAAGCAAAACTTTTTACGTGATTGAACCCAGCCGATGCTGGCAACCATTAATGGAAAGAAGAGCGCGAGTCGCGCACCACGTGGCGCATCGATTCCAAAGAGAGAGATCGAAGAAGTAATAAAGAGTAGAAATCCGACTGCTGCGACGAATTGGCGGCGCTTTACTTCGCCAGCACCGATGTTGCAGGTGCCTGGGATGTATTCAGTACTCATTTATGCTTCTTCGAGTTCGGACTCATCCAACTCATCTTCATCAAGCCACGCTTCTGCTGGTTGGTCATCTTGACGCTCTACCCAAGAAAGAAATGATGCGACGCCTTTAAAGGCGAGGGCGATAACAACCAGCCCGGCAAGGATTCGTCGAAAGATTTTCATGCCTTAAATTTACTCCTCTTTTTCAGAAAATGCCTGCCAACGAGTTAAATGGCAGAGAGCGCTTTTTCGATATCTTCCCAAAGGTCTTCGACATCTTCACAGCCAACGGATAAGCGAATGAGAGTTTCTGGAACTGATGGGCTCTCAATCGGCCAACGGCGACGGCGCTCCCAGAGAGATTCAACGCCACCAAGGCTGGTTGCATGTGTAATTATCGAAGAACTATCGCAGACTAAATCTGCATCTGCCCCGCTGCCGATAACTTCGAAGGAGAGGACTGCGCCATAGGTCGCCATAAACTTCTTGGCACGCTCGTGTTGTGAATCGGTGGCAAGGCCTGGATAGCGAACTCGGGAGACCTTGGGATGATCGCTTAATCGTTGAGCTAAATCTTGAGCGCTCTTGCATGATTGGGCAAATCGAAGCGGGAAGGTGCGAATTCCACGGAGAGATAACCAGGCCTCAAATGGGCCAGCAATAGATCCGTTAAATTTCCGAGCACTCTCAAGTGAGGCGAAAAGTTCAGCGCTATTGGTAGAAAGTGAGCCCATCAGAACATCGCTATGACCTGATAGGAATTTAGTTACAGAATTCATAACAACATCTGCTCCCATTTCAAGAGGACGTTGTGTCATCGCTGTAGCAAAAGTGTTATCAACCATGACCATGATCTTTGCTGCCTTTGCCGCTGAAATTAACTGAGGCAACTCTGCGACATCTAGACATGGATTTGTTGGTGACTCTAGCCATAACAAATCTGCGCCTGGAAGGGCTGCAAGAACTTCTTCAGTATTTGCAACATCAACCAATACAACTTTGAGGCGGCCACTTTCCCCATATTGTTTAAGGAGGGTCATAACTCCGCTATATCCTTCATGCGAAGCAACAATTCGAGCACCCCACGGGAGTATTGAGAAGGCTGCAGTAATTGCTGCCATTCCTGAAGAGAAAATTAGTGAACGACCACCTTCGAGTGCACTGATTGCAGATTCTGTTGCACTCCACGTGTCGTTGCCATAGCGACCGTAACCAATCGGACCACCAGCTGTGAAAGTGCTATTGAGCGAGATAGGTGTATTCAATGGGCTATCGCCAGCGCGAGGTGGACGGCCTGCAGTTACAGCTCTCGTTGAAAGCTTCTCGTTAGATGCATCGTGGCTCATGGTGCAAGCCTAATGCAGACTATCGGCGAGAGAGAACTGACATTGCAGCGTTATGACCTGCAATACCGCTGACGCCTCCCCCGCGCCTAGCGCCTGCACCCGCGATAAAGATATGGGGATCGTCAGTTTCGCAGCCCCATTGCGGATGATCTGTTGCTTCATGATCTTCAATAAATGGGAAGTCAAGATCGCGATGAAATATGTTTCCTCGAGGCAACCCAATCGCTGCTTCAAGATCAAGCGGAGACTTAGCTTCAAGTGCATATGTGCCATCTGAATTTCTTGCCAGAACGCTCTCTATCGGATCTTCTAAATATTCATTGAGACTGGCTAGTGCACTCGCCACAGCAGCATCTCGAGATTTTTCTGGGTTACCATCAAAGAGAGATGCATCTGCATGTAAACCAAAGAGTGTGAGCGTGTGATATCCCTGGGTAGCTAATTCTGGAGAGAGGATGCTCGGATCAGTGAGTGTGTGGCAGTACATTTCAAGTGGAAGTCGATCCGGCATCTTTCCGCCGGCAGCAATCTCATAACTCTGATTCAGATGTGAGTAACTTTCATTGATGTGGAATGTTCCAGCAAATGCAATGCGTGGATCTACACCAGATTTCAATCGTGGCAAACGAGTAAGAAGCATGTTCATTTTAAGCTGTGACCCCTGTAAAGAAATAGGTGCAGTCTTCCCTCGTAGTTTTGCCAGAGTTTGTGGCGCCGCAGCGAAGAGAAGATCACTTGCCGTAAAAGTTCTTCCATCAGAAGTGGAGACTGTTACCTGATCTGCGCTGCTATCAATCTTGGCCACTCGTGAATTGATATGGATCTCAACGCCATGTCCACGCGCAATTCGCTCAAGTTCAGTAACTAGTGCTCCCATTCCCCCACGAGGAACTTTCCACTGACCCACACCATTACCAATCAGGTGATAAAGAAAACAGATATTTGCTTGAATGCTCATGGAATCAGCAAATGTTCCGATGAGAGCATCTGTTAGTACGACCCCTCGTACAAGATCGTTCGCAAATCGATCTTCAATAACTTCACCGATGGGGCGCTCGATCATGTAATCCCAAACGGAATCCATTGCTATTGACTTGCGCATCTGCGAACGGGTCATCAGTGGTTGAAGCATCGATGGTGCCGATCGAGCGGCAAACTCTGCTATTTCAGAGTAGAAGTCTTGCCAGGCAACACCTTCAGCATCAGAGCCTGTCAATCTGGCAAATGAATCAGCGGTCTCCTGATTCCAATTGGTGGAAACAGTAAGCCCATCATGCACGCCATCTTTTTCATAAGGGGTGTATGACGAAACTTCTCTGCTCAAGGTTTCGAAGTTGATTCCTAGATCTTTCACAACCTGATCTGGCAGAAGTGCAACAAGGTATGAGTAGCGAGAGAGGCGGGCATCGAATTCAGGAAATGCTCGAACGCTGGCAGTTGCTCCGCCGAGTTCAGCAGCTCCTTCAAGTAACAGGACGTTCTTTCCGGCCTTGGCTAAGTACGAAGCGGCAACGAGTCCATTATGTCCACCACCAACGACAATTACGTCATGAACACTAGCCACGAATTCCTCTTGCCATCTGGGTAATCGCTTGTGTAATTATTTCAGGACTCGTTGCAAAATTCATACGAGCAAATTGGCCCCATTGCGCACCGTAGATGTGGCCAGCGTTGAATGCGACATTACTCTTTTCCACAATAACTGTCGTTGGCTCTTCACCCAAGTTAAGGGCTGAGAGATCTAACCATGCAAGATACGAATGTTGAGGAGGATTGTAGATAACTTCTGGTAAATGTTCGGCCAGCAGCGTGGAGATGAGATGACGATTATGGTCGAGTTGATTGATGACAGCATCGAGCCAAGGGACGCATTTATCGAATGCAACAGCAGTTGCGAAGGCACCGAAGAGCGATGCCCGAAAGTGAAGTGAGGGTGGAAGAGCCTTCAGTTTTTCGTGCATCTCTTCGCTGGCTGTGACAATAATTGCGCATTTAAGTCCTGCAATATTCCAACCTTTGCTCGCCGCCGTAACGACAACACAGTGACTTTCAGCTTCCTTGCCTAAGCTGAGCATTGGAACAAATGGGTGCTCGGAGTACTCAAGTGGTGAGTGGATCTCGTCACTAATGATGATGACATCATATTTAACGGCCAAGGCGAGAAATTTGGTGAGTTCTTCTCGAGTGTAAACGCGTCCGATTGGATTATGTGGTGAACAGAGAAGGTGAATCTTGATTCCGCTGCTATAGGCCTTTTCGATTCCTTGCCAATCAATACTCCATGCCAGTGAAACATCTTCTGATTGCTGGTGAATGAAAGGAACATCAATGCACTTCACTTTGGTCTCATTCATCCACGTATAGAAATTCTGGTAGACGGGCGAGCTGATCAGAACTCCATCTCCAGGATTTGTGAAGACTCGAAGGATTTCGACAACGCCGACCCCAACATCTGTTGCCACGCGCACGCGCGTTGGATCAACTTTCCAGTTCCATCGTGCCGCGGTAAATGCCGCAAATGAGTTGCCCAGTTCGGGAATTGGGCCGAGATAACCCATATCTGAGTTCTCGACCATTGTGTGAAGAAATTCTCGAATAGGGGCTGCCACTGGAAAATCCATCTCAGCGACAGGAAGTGGAATTACATCAGGGGCAAAGCCACGCCATTTCTCACTGTGGTGAGTTGAAAGTTCGGCAAGAGAAGGTGCGGTGACGTCGATGTCGCTCATACCGCGAGTATTCCACTAAGAGTGGTCGGAGGCTAGACGTTTTGTCGAATTTCGAACCACAAGTGTTGTGGGTACAACGAGTGAGCTTGGTTCTTTCAGCGGTTTGCGTAGGCGCTCCATAATTGACCAAGCTGCCATCTCGCCCATTAGTTGCACCGGTTGCTCGATCGTGGTCAACTCTGAAAATTCGGACATTTCATGTCCATCAAAACCAATAATCGAAATGTCATCCGGGCATTTGAGACCGTGACGTCGTATCGCCTGCATAACTCCAAAGGCCATCTCATCTGACTCGCAAAAAATTGCAGTCGGACGATTAGGACGTGCCAGGAGATCATCCATTGCTCGAGCAGCAGTATGCATCGTAAATCCACCATGAACTTCACGAGATGGGTCCCACTCAAGTCCATTTTCAACAAGCGCTTGAAGAAAACCCTTGCGACGATCTTGTGGAACGCTGAAATTAAATGGGTCATCGGGGTGGCCTGACATCAATGCAATATTTCGATGTCCTTGATTAACCAAATGTTGAGTTGCTGTACGAGCGGCTGCAACGTCATCGATTGCAACACTTGCGCAATCCTTGTGATGCATGCCTACCAAAGCCACGGGAATGCCAAGGCTGAGCATGGATTCAAACTCTTCTTCAGTTGGTGGAAGACTGATAACAATCAATGCGTCTACGCGACCTTTAAGAAGTTGGTGCTGGAAGAGACGCTCACGCCCTTTCATCTGACTAAAGTTATAGAGAAGTAGATCAAGGCCTGCTTCACGAAGAGCTTGTTCGGCGCCGCTAATTACTTGTGCGAAATACCAACGAGAAATATAGGGCGCTACGATTCCTACGCTATTTGTTCGATGTGGTGCCTGCTTACTCGAATCTGTTTCGATGGGGTATCCCAGTGACTCTGCCGCATCGATGATTTTTTTCCGTGTCTCCGGATTGACATGGTGCAGGCCGCGTAATGCGCGCGAGACAGTCGCGATCGAAACTCCGGAGAGAGCTGCAATCTCTTTAATTCCTGCCACGAAATACCCCTAGTTGTCTCTTCTAGTCGCTGGCGTTGCTGGCGTCATTGGCCGATAGTTTCTGTAAAAAACTGCAACAACTGTAAAAGTATCGCCAGATTCTGCAAATATCAAGGGGCGGGCGCTAAGCGGGGAATGCAACGCCTGTGCTTGAGTGGCAGTCATAGCCATTTGGGTTCTTCGCCAGATATTTCTGGTGATACTCCTCGGCAAGAAAATATTCCATGCCATCAGCGCTCTTAATCTCGGTGACAATCTGATCAAGACCGGCAGAAGACAGTGCGCCTTGATAACGATCACGGGAAGCAAGGGCAGTTGCCATCTGCTGATCATCGGCGGTGTAGATCGCACTTCGATATTGGGTGCCAATATCGCCACCTTGAGCATTAAGAGATGTGGGATCGTGCATCACCCAGAATTCTTCAAGTAAGCGGCTATATGAAATGAGCGATGGATCAAAAGTAACTGCGACCATTTCGGCATGGCCTGTTGAACCTGTGCACACCTGCTCATAGCTTGGCGAGGATGTAATTCCACCCATGTAACCAACAGAAGTCTGGATAACCCCATCGAGCATCCAGAATCTACGCTCAGCTCCCCAGAAACAGCCGGTAGCAAAATATGCGATCTCATGTGTTGCGCTCATGGCTTAAGTCTTTCATGATTGATGAGAACTTTCATCACGTAAACTAGCTACACCTGCGCCCCCGTAGCTCAGGGGATAGAGCACCGCCCTCCGGAGGCGGGTGCACAGGTTCGATTCCTGTCGGGGGCACCACACCTGAGTGTGAAGCGCGATCTATATCACCCTGAAAAACGAAATCTTTTTCGCTACCTTCTTGTTTAAGAGAGTAATACGCGAGAGAATATGTGTTCCGCCAGATGAAATCTCATCGTACGGCTGTGCGCTTTTGTAAAGGAGAGTTCATGGATTGGCGACATCAATCAGCATGCCGCGATGAAGACCCTGAACTCTTCTTCCCAGTTGGCAACACAGGCCCTGCGATCACTCAGATCGAAGAGGCGAAGAAGGTCTGCAACCGCTGCATCGTGCGCGAGGCCTGTCTCTCATGGGCTCTTGAAAGCGGTCAGGATGCTGGAGTTTGGGGCGGTCTTTCAGAAGATGAACGCCGTGCACTCAAGCGTCGCGCAGCCCGTAATCGTGCTCGCACCATGGAGCCACACAACTAACTTCCCCCGAATAATCTGCGTTAGATCGGGAAGGTAAGTCGAGCGGTAGTACCACGTTCTGTTGATTCCAAAACTAACTCACCCTTAAGTTCATTTTCTGTAAGTGTTCGCACAATTTGCAACCCTAAATTCGATGAAGTTGTGAGATCAAATCCTTCAGGTAGACCGACTCCATCGTCGTTGATTGAAATGAGGGCAATGCCCTCACTTCTTTCTAGGAGAATTTCTAGTGAACTTCCTCCGTGCTCTAAGCCATGCTCTAAGGCGTTGTGAATTAGCTCAGTAACAACTAGTGACAAGGGAGTTGCAATCGCGGGATCAAGTGATCCCAATTGGCCGCTTCGAGTAATCACTAACTCATTCATGCGTGAACTCAACTCAAGTGAGTGGGAAACTAATCGATCAAGAACATCATCAAAGGCAACTGATGCATCAGTTCCAGATGAGAGTGTTTCATGGACCAGAGCGATAGAGGCGATACGGCGAACTGCTTCATTGAGAGCTGCGCTGGCTGCAGGGTCATCGATTCGACGAGCCTGCAGGCGAAGCAGAGCGGATACTGTCTGCAAATTATTCTTCACGCGGTGATGAATTTCTCGAATCGTGGCATCTTTAGTGACGAGTTCACGCTCTCGTCTCCTTAGTTCAGTCACATTCTGTAGAAGGACAAGTGCGCCAATTCGATCACTGCCGTGAATAAGCGGAAGAACGAGGAGTTCTATAGTTCCTCCACTATTTTCCATCTCAACACGTCTGATCGCTCGCCCCGAAAGTTGCACTCGCAACGCTTCTTCGTGCGCTTGATTTTGCGGAGATGCGATCTGTTCTGCAACTTCTGCCAGTAATTGACCTTCGAGAGCGCTGTTCCAACTCAATCGGCTAAATGCTGATCTCGCATTCGGACTTGCATATGTAATTACTCCGTTTATATCTAAACGTAGCAACCCATCTCCCACTCGTGGTGCTGGATCAAAGAATGAATTGGCATGCTCGTAGGGGAAATTTCCTTCGGCTGCCATGCGATAAAGCTGATGAGCAATTTCGCGGTAATTAAGTTCCAAACGAGATGGTTGACGCATGAGCTCAGAATCCCGATGCCGAGAAATTACGGCAATAACTTCACCTTGATAGAGAACAGGTGTTGTCTCTTCTTTGATTAGAAGGTCACCGACTTTTTCAGGAACAGTGTCACGAATAATCTCCGCACTTGATAGCGCCTGATCAATATGTGGGCGCTCACCCCAGCCAATTTCTTCACCCAATACATCATATGCAAAAACCGTAGCAGCAGTCATCGGGCGAATATGTGCAATCGCAACGTAGCCAGTTGGCCAACTCTTCATATCTTTGCGAAGCGGAACCCACAAAATGAGATCTGCAAATGAAAGATCCGAGAGCAATTGCCAATCCGCAACGAGCTCACGGAGCCGATAAACCTGTGATGGAGTCAGCGGGCTCTTGCCCTGAATAAACTCTTCGATAGTTGGCATTACTTTCTCCAACTAGGCAACATGGAAGCAACTTCCTGGATCGCAAACCAGGTGAGATCCTCGCCATCTGGTGAAACTAGAAAGATGCAGGCAACCCAATCAAGTTCGATTGGTTGATCGATAGAAATGCTGTCCGAACCCATTTCTTTAATAAGCGAATCTGGAACTTCAACTGCGAGTACATACCCTTGACCGACTTCACGAAGCTCAAGTGATTCTTCGGCCGCCAACATGGAAAGAATAAACTCATGCTCTTCTTCACCAAGTTCAGAGTGGGTGGCAATGAATTCTGAAGTAGGTGCGAAAAGGGTAGGAAGTGAGATCGAAGAGCTCGTAACTAGAGCCTCGAGCTCATCGACTGAAACTCCTACATAGCTACGCATATTCCTAAGAGTACAAGGTGTCGGGCTATTGAGTAAGTTCGAGCGCAATCGCTGCGATTGATCGGCGAAGTGCGCCTCTGGAATTGCTCTCCATAAGAATCGAGCGATCTTGAGCAGCAGCGCTGACACTTCTGAGGTCAAGTGGAAGTATTCGAAGTGCATGGGGCTGCGTTGGAGATACGACGGCGAGAAATTTCTCTTCCTGCTCATCTCCTCTCTTGCCGGCAATGCGCTGTGTTAAGAGATGGGTAATGCGGCCACGAATTGTCATCTGAGGCAGAGCTGCTGTGATCTCGCGCAACGCACGTGAACTTACAACGCGTGGTGAAGAAAGTATCCAAAGATCATCGGCTGCTTCCAATACAGATGTTGTAAAGGCGCTCTCCCAACGTCGATCAAGTAACCCGGGTTCAGAGAGAGTGATGAGACCGAGATCTATAAGAATGAAATCTACGTCACGGCTTGCATTGAAGATTAGCTCAACGGCATTTACGGCATTGAGGCGAGTGATTTCAAAGATCTGAAGCAGCGCACTTACTTCCTTGGGAGCATCTTTATTTGCATGGCGCTCCCCCAAAAGCGTCGCTATCGCCGGCATTTGGTAATGGGCATCAATCAGCAAAACTTTCTTGCCAATGAGTGTAAGTTCAATTGCGAGATTGAGAGCCGTCAGCGTTACGCCTTCACCATGATTTGCTCCCGTCAGTGCGATCATCCTGCAGCGCGATGGAGCGTGACTCTTGCTTGTTGATCTAAGCATGGGGGCTCTATGGGGTGAACGGATCATTGCTAATAATTCAAACTCATCTCGCGGCCTGGCCAGAAACCCATCACTTCCTTCGCTCTGAAAGTGAGCGAGAAAACCTATTGCTCGATCCAGATGCGGTGAAAGTGTCTCGAGAATTTTCGAATCTAAATCGAAAACATCACTCGAATAGATGAGTAGAGGCTTTGGATCGGGTGATGTCATAAGAAAACCTTGCAAGGAAGCAACATCTAGTGCACGGAAGATGACGCTCCACCCATGTGAAAAGAGTGTTCCAGCGATCATCGCCTCAAACTCTGGATCCTTGATTGCCGTTATGACTTTGAGTTCAGCCATTTGATTTAACAATTACTAATCTCCCATTTGATGTCCCAGCTAAGAGCCTTTGTACCTGCGAATTATCGACAGAGACCGTGATCGCCAATCCGTTTCCGAAGTTAGAACCTTTGCGATCGATGGAGCGTAGAAATACCCCAGTGAGCAATAGTTCAGGAGTGCTCAAGCTCTGTGAGTCTTGCGGTTCAGGAACCCAATAAATACTTATCGGCTCTCCTATTTCAATTGTTGCTGGAATATCCGATGCTGAAATATTGAGTGGAACTTGCTCGGCATCAAATTCCTGGAGATCTTCAGTAACAGCACTTGTTGCAACAAATTCACCAGCTGCAATGTAGCGAGTGGTAGTTGATCCAATCGGTGAGAGTTCTTCTGGCATATAGAGATCTTGATTACCGACAAGGGAAGCATCGATAAGGTCTAGATCTGTAGATGTGAGTAAAGAACCTGCTGCGACAGGGTGAGTAACAACCCAATATCCAGAGCTCTGATCCGAGAGCGCTGCAAACGCAAATGACGAGAGCAAGGCTGCCGTAAAGAGAACGCCAGCAACGATGACTCGAGGAGACTTCAATGAGAGTGAGGTATTTAGCTGATGTGACATAAGGGTGGAGCAAACGCTATTACCGTGATCATTGCCATCATGTATCCACAGTCATCCTTTAGGTTGAGACAGATTCAACCTTGAGGCCGATGGATCAGTAAGGCGCGCTGGCGATGCTGGCGCAATGACAACCTACACAAATCCGAATTACACATTAACTGCCATTAGCGAAGAGCAAGCATTGTGGCTACATCCGATTCTTGATCTATATCCAGATTCTCCAAGGTTTGAACCTCTGCCACCTCTTCCCATTCAAAAGGCGAAGCTTTACCTCGTTCCCTCACATTTTGGGGAAGATTTTGAAGGTGATGACTACCCAGAACCAACTTCGGCAAATGAACTGCCTGAGTTACATGCATGGACGATGACATTTGTTGTCGCACTTCTTGAAATCTGGGCCGGAAGGAGACAACCCGCACAATTAATGGCACGTTGTCATCGAGTTATCTATAACGAACTCATTCGAAAGACTGGATCACAGAAAGAGGTTGGCAGAGTCAGAACAATTCATCAAAGCGAACCACTTGATGGAATCTGCGAATCAACAATCACCGTCCGCTTTGGAGAAAGAATGCGTGCGATAGTCATCCGCTTTGAAGGCGTCGACGGGCGCTGGTTATGCACCGAGTTGGATCTGCTTTAAAAGTTAGGCAGCACCGTGGCAACGCTTGTACTTCTTGCCTGAACCACAAGGGCAAGGAGCATTACGTGTGACTTCATTCTTTACTACAACACCAGATTCATCTGAAGCTGTATATGAGAGAGCACTAACCTGAGCAGGTTTTGCGTCAATCGCAGGGGCTGAAAACTTTTTGCCGTCTTCAACATTTACCTCAACATTAAAGACAAGACTTGCGAGTTCTTCCTTGATTGCATCCATCATCGCTGAGAAGAGTTCATAACCTTCGCGTTGATATTCAACAAGTGGATCACGCTGGGCCATTGCTCGAAGTCCGATTCCCTCTTGTAGATAATCCATCTCATAAAGGTGCTCACGCCATTTGCGGTCAAGGACCGAAAGAAGCACCTTGCGCTCAAGTTCGCGCATCACTTCAGGACCTAACTCTGCTTCGCGCTTTACATATGCCGCTTCTGCATCTTCAATAATCCGCACCGCCAAGAACTCAGCATCGAGACCACCTATAGATCCCACCTCTGTGATGAGTCCATCGACTGTAAGTGAAATTGGATATACAAGGCGAAGAGCAGTCCAGAGTTTTTCCAGATCCCAATCTTCTGCAAATCCTTCAGCTGTCTCTGCATCAACATAGGCCTGAATCGTATCTGCCAAGAATTGACCAACCTGTGTTGAGATATCTTCGCCCTCGAGAACTAGGCGACGTTCACCATAAATAACACCGCGTTGACGATTCATGACATCGTCATACTTAAGAACGTTCTTTCGGATTTCAAAGTTCTGCGCCTCAACCTGCGTCTGTGCAGATTTAATCGCGTTGCTGACCATCTTTGACTCAATGGGTGCATCTTCTGGAAGTCCAGCTGCAGATAAGAAGCGCTCAACCATTCCCGAGTTGAAGCGACGCATCAAATCATCTTGTAATGAAAGGTAGAAGCGTGATTCACCGGGATCGCCTTGGCGACCTGATCGACCACGAAGCTGGTTATCAATGCGGCGTGATTCGTGGCGCTCTGTTCCCAGAACATAGAGACCACCGAGTGCGACAACTTCTTCGTGACCTGAGGCGACTGCTTCCTTCTGCTTTGCGAGTTCTGTTGGCCAACCGGCTTCATACTCTGCTGCATTCTCTACAGGTGAAATTCCTCGACGTTGTAATTCAAAGTCAGCCATAAACTCAGGATTGCCGCCAAGCATGATGTCAGTTCCGCGGCCCGCCATATTTGTAGCAACTGTTACTGCGCCTTTGACTCCGGCGCGAGCAATAATCATTGCTTCACGCTCGTGGTGCTTAGCATTGAGCACCTCGTGCGGGACGCCATTCTTCTTCAAAACTGCAGAAAGTTCCTCTGATTTTTCGACGCTGACGGTACCGACCAAAACAGGCTGACCTTTGCGATGACGCTCGACAATGTCTTGAGCAACAGCGATAAACTTTCCAGCTTCAGATTTGTAGACTAAATCTGCTGCATCAATGCGTTGCATCGGACGATTTGTAGGAATTGGAACAACGCCGAGTTTGTAGATCTGATGAAATTCTGAGGCTTCTGTCATCGCGGTACCGGTCATACCCGAAATCTTTGAGTAGAGACGGAAATAGTTCTGCAGTGTAATTGTCGCCAGTGTCTGGTTTTCATTCTGAATCTCAATGCGCTCTTTCGCTTCTAGAGCCTGGTGCAAGCCATCGCTGTAACGACGGCCCGAAAGCATGCGGCCAGTGTGTTCATCTACGATGAGAAGTTCGCCATTCATAACGACATAATCCTTATCGCGCTTAAAGAGTTCCTTCGCACGCACGGCGTTATTGAGATACCCGATAAGTGTCGTATTTGCAGCCTCATAGAGATTTTCAATACCTAGAAGCTGTTCGACCTTAGTGACGCCAGCCTCGATAACGGCAACCGTCTTCTTCTTTTCATCTACTTCATAATGAGTATCACGTGAAAGTTGATTGGCAATATTCGAAAATTCAACGTACCACTTAGTCGCTTTATCAGCAGGACCGCTGATAATCAGTGGTGTGCGAGCTTCGTCAATGAGAATTGAGTCCACTTCATCTACTACTGCGAAGAAGTGCTCTCGCTGAACACAATCTTCCAAGCTCCAAGCCATGTTGTCGCGAAGATAATCAAATCCAAATTCATTATTTGTACCATAGGTTACATCGCAGTTATAGGCTTCGCGACGCTCAGCTGGGGACATGCTATTGACGATGACACCAACGGACAGACCTAGGAAACGATGGATACGGCCCATCCATTCGCTATCGCGCTCGGCTAAGTAATCATTTGTTGTAACAACGTGAACACCTTTACCTGCAAGTGCATTTAAATAAGATGGGAGCGTTGCAACAAGAGTTTTACCTTCACCGGTTTTCATTTCGGCGATATTTCCCATGTGCATCGCAGCGCCACCCATGAGCTGAACGTCGTAATGACGTTGACCTAGCGTGCGCTTGGCTGCCTCGCGAACAACAGCAAAAGCTTCAGGGAGTAGGTCATCGAGATCTTCACCTTGTGTAAGGCGAGTTTTAAACTCTTGAGTTTTTGCGCGAAGTTCCTCATCAGATAAAGGCACGATTGCCGCTTCAAAAGTATTAACCTCTGCAGCAATCTTTGTGAGTTGGCGAAGAATCTTTCCTTCACCTGCGCGCATAATCCGATCAAGAATCGATGACATCTACAAACCTTTCAGAGACTTCCCTTATGAGACAACCTGACAGGCGGAGATCCCCCGCTGGTCACTGGGTATATCGTAGGGGTTTGGCTACGCAGGCAGTTACTGCGCCAATCACCGTATATCCCGCTCCATGAAGGGCTCGCCCCGCCTCTCGCAGGGTCGCCCCCGATGTAACTAAGTCATCGATGAGAATGACGGGAATATTCGACGAGTCTTCTAGGTTCGCGCATCTCATTGATTGGCTGAGATTTTTCTCTCGTGATTGAGAGTCGAGGGTAGTTTGGTCTTTCACCTTTCGAGAATGACTCAACATCGCTCGGACTTGAACTTGTGGAGTTAGAGCGAGTGCTTTTGTTTGTTCCAGTATGAAATCACGACCTCGCTTTCGTGTATTTGCATTTCTCGAAGGGATGGGCACAAGGTCAGCGATTCCAACTTCACTATAAAAATAGGTCAGACTATGTGAGAGCGCTTGCTGCATAAGGCGATCAGCATCGTGAAGTGCACTTTCTTTAGCGCCAAGTAGCACTTTCTGCGCGACAAGTGAGTAAGCGACAGAGGAATAGACAGGGAAAGAGAAACTTTTCGAAGTGATGAATGTTCGATAGATATGTGGGTGCCATGAAGCCCGACACTCAGAACAAATCCTGATGCCAAGGCGTTTACATCCCAGACACCGCGAAGGAAATATCAATTCGGATAGTGCAAGTAATGAGATCACAGAGATGATCTTTACTCGCTAAATGCTTTAGATCTGAACTTCAATTCTCTTGTGTGGATTAACGGGAAGTGGTCTTCCAGAGATTTCATTGCCTGCAATTCGAGGCAAGGTAAGGACGAAGTTTGCACCTTCACCTGGCGCACCCCAAGCATCGAGTTCTCCGTTGTGAAGTCTGGCATCTTCGAGAGCGATGGAGAGCCCCAAGCCAGTTCCACCACGTGTGCGAGCTCGTGATGGATCTGCCCGCCAGAATCTATCGAAGACGCGTGTAAGCGATGGCTCTTCCATACCTTCTCCATGATCGCGCACACTTACTGCGACCTCAGTAAGAGTCTCAACACATGTGATCTCGATGGGCTTTCCATCAGAATGGTCGAGAGCATTTGAAACAAGATTGCGCATGATGCGCTCTACACGCCTAAAATCTGCACGGATATGAACGGGCGTTTTTGGAGCTACGACTGAAATTTGGGACTCTGGTGAGTCAAGTACGACTCCAAGATCTGCCACGCAGCGGCGCACAAGGGCTATAAATTCAAAATCGGTTGGTTCCAGCACTGCAACCTCTGCATCAAATCGGCTTACCTCCAGAAGCTCCTGAAGAAGTTTTTCAAAGCGGTCAATCTGCGCGAGTAAGAGTTCAGCACTTCGAGCTATAGCAGGATCAAAATTCTCGCGTTGACTATAAATCACATCGGATGCCATACGAAGAGTTGTCAGCGGAGTTCTGAGCTCATGTGAGACATCAGAGACAAACCGCTGTTGTACTTGTGAGAGATTTTCCAATCGACTGATCTGGGCCTCAATGGAAGTTGCCATTTCATTAAAGGCATTTCCAAGAGTTGCAATCTCATCATTGCTCTCAACTTGTAATCGTTGACTGAAGTCACCTTGAGTAAAGAGACTTGCCACTCGCGCCGCTTCACGAACCGGTTTAACTACCTGTCTAACTACGAGCCAGGTGATCAGGGCGATCAAGAGCAGTAGTACCAGCGCTGTGAGAAGTAGTGAGTTTTGGACGAGATCTAGGGTTGCACCTTGGCTGGCTAAGGTAAAGACAAGATACATTTCGTAACGGCCAGAACCAGGGATCGATACGCGTTGCCCAACATAGAGCGCATCAATTGTTTTGCCTGTTCGATATGTAAGTGGGGCAAACTGGTGAGACAGATCCGCTTCTTCTGAAATCTTGGTTCGCAAATCTTCTGGAATTGTTGTCGCCAGTAGTCCGTTTGAGGCAAAACTGTAATTTGGCTGCTGACCATTTTTAGCTGTTTCGCCCTTACTGAAGATTTTGAGCAAGATGATTTCTCGCGCACTGTCAGTAGTTCCTAGCGTGGTTGATGAAGAGATCACATCTGTAACTTGCGCTTGAATTTGTGGTTCTGATGCTCCTTCAACAAGTAAGAGTTGATAGCGGGCGTTGTAAAAAACCGAACGGGCATCAGCGAGAGAAGACTCTAGATTTACTCTCTTTATTCCATCTGAAAGCTGCGAATACAGGGCCGAACCCGTCAGCCAAACGACACCTAAAGACAAGAGGACTGTTGAGAGTATGACTTTAGCTGCCAGAGATTGTACAAAAGGCGAACGTTGTTGCCTCATTAGGAAGCGCCCACAACTCCAGCTTTGTATCCCACTCCTCGAACCGTAATCACGATAGTTGGGTTCTCTGGGTCATGCTCAACTTTCGAGCGAAGTCGTTGAACGTGAACATTTACCAAGCGAGTGTCGGTTGAATGACGATATCCCCACACTTCGCTCAGCAAAGAATCGCGCGTAAATACACGACTCGGTTCCTTTGCGAGTGCTACAAGTAAATCAAATTCAAGGCGAGTGAGTGCAATTAGTTTGGCCCCACGTCGAACTTCGTGAGCAGTAACGTCAATGGCTAAGTCGCCGATAGTCAGCGATCCTTTAACATCAGCATTTGTGCGGCGCAGCCGTGTGCGAATACGTGCGATTAATTCAGAAGGGTGTTTAAAAGGCTTAACCATGTAATCATCGGCGCCTGCCTCAAGTCCTGCGACAATATCTTGTGTGTCGCCTTTGGCGCTTAACATCACGATCGGCACCATAGATTCGGCGCGAATCAACTTACAAACTTCTACTCCATCAAGACCTGGCAACATCACATCGAGGAGAACGAGATCTGGTGGATTGCTTCGAAAAACATCCATGACCTCGTCTCCACGACTGACTAGATCCACGTCGATGCCGGCACCGGTTAAAACGATGCCGAGCATCTCCGCAAGATCCTGGTCGTCATCGACGACCATGACTAAGGTCATTAGCTACCGTGCTCCCAAGAGTTGAGATACATATCTTGAGCTGGTGTTAATACATCAATGCGACCACCCATAGAGATCAACTTAAGTGATGCAACTTCCTTATCGATGCATTCAGGAACCATGTGAACACCTGCTGGAAGATTCTTCGCTTCTTTAACTAGGTATTCAGCTGTGAGTGCCTGATCCGAGAAGGACATGTCCATCACTGATGCTGGGTGACCTTCTGCTGCTCCAAGATTTACTAGGCGACCTTCAGCAAGAAGAAGTAGACGGCGACCATCTGCAAGTACATATTCATCAGTCTGATGGCGCATCTTTGCATTCTTCTTCTTTGAATTCTGCTCAAGCCAAGCAACATCGATTTCGATATCGAAGTGACCGGAGTTCGCCATGATTGCTCCATCCTTCATGACGGCAAAGTGCTCATCGCGAAGTACGTCACGGTTACCTGTGACTGTAATAAAGACATCACCAATCTTTGCTGCATCCAGCATTGGCATAACGCGGAAGCCTTGCATCATCGCATCGAGTGCCTTTGTTGGATCAATCTCAGTAACGACAACGTCAGCGCCCATGCCCTTTGCGCGCTCTGCAACACCTTTGCCGCAGTAGCCAAAGCCGGCAACGACAACGATACGTCCAGCAAGCAAGAAGTTTGTTGCACGGAAGACTGCATCAAGTGTTGATTGTCCGGTGCCATATCGGTTATCGAACATGTGCTTTGTATCGGTGTCATTGACAGCGATCATTGGGAAAGTCAGTGCTCCATCTTTAGCCATCTGGTTAAGGCGAATGACACCAGTTGTGGTCTCTTCGCATCCGCCTGTGATGGTTGGAAGAAGTTCACGACGTGTGGTGTGGAGGGTGTTAACAAGATCGCAACCATCATCAAAAACCTGATGTGGTTCAATATCTAGAGCAGCGTTGATATGTGAGTAGTAGCCGTCACGATCAACAGCATTGCGAGCAAATACTGAGATTCCGTATTCATGAACAAGTGCTGCTGCAGTGTCATCTTGTGTTGATAGTGGATTTGATGCACATAGTGCGATCTCAGCTCCGCCTGCCTTAAGAACGCGCATCAAGTTTGCTGTCTCAGTGGTGACGTGCATACAGGCAGAAATCCTTACTCCTGCAAATGGTTGTGACTTCTCGAAACGCTCTCTAATTTGAGCAAGAACTGGCATGTTGCGCTCAGCCCACTCAATGCGCTTGCGGCCTTCGGCAGCAAGTGATGCATCTGCGATGTCATGTTTTGGTGTTGTTTGTGTGGTTGTCATAACTCTTCTCCTCTACACGGTAGGTGATTAATTGCTTACCTAAGGCGTAGGGCTCTACTTGCTAGGTTGCTGTAGGCCAAGATTACTGGGTAAAGAGGCTACTTGCCACCTATGAGGGCTAAGACCTGCGCAGAAACTTTCTTCATGAGTGCAGCAGAGTTAGCCTCAACGTTGAGTCTAAGTACAGGTTCAGTGTTTGAGGCGCGGACGTTAAACCACCAATCGCCGCTTTCAACAGTGAGGCCATCCAAGTGATCTGTAGTGATGCCTCCTATATCTAAATTCATAGCTAAATAATGTGACTCAATCGACTCCATCACAGACTGTGCATCACTGACAACTGAATTAATTTCTCCACTAGATGAGTATCGATTATATGAATGCAATAACTCGCTGAGTGTTCCTTTTGATTCAGAGAGTGCAGCAAGAGCGTGAAGGGCAGCCAACATTCCTGAATCAGCTCGCCAAAAATCTCTAAAGTAGAAGTGGCCTGAGTGCTCACCACCAAAAATCGCACCTGTCTCTGCCATCAATTTCTTAATGTAGGAATGTCCCACTCGTGATCGAACGGCTGTCCCACCATTTTCTTCGATTACTTCCTTCACACTTCTCGATGAGATCAAATTATAAATAATTGTCGATCCTGGAACGCTTGCAAGTGCACGATCTGCGATCAGAGCTGTGAGAGCAGAGGGGTTAACTAAGTCACCCTTTTCGTCTACTAAGAAACATCTATCGGCATCTCCATCAAAAGCCAATCCGATATCAGCCTTATGCTTTTTTACCGCCTTCGATAAATCTTGTAAATTTTTTGGATCTATTGGGTTAGCCTCATGATTGGGAAAAGTTCCATCTAATTCGAAGTACATTTCGACCACTTCGGCATTCAATCTTTTGAAAACTGCTGGGGCTGTATAGCCAGCCATTCCGTTTCCTGCGTCAATCACAACTTTGAGCGGGCGCATCGATCCCACATCCACAAGACTGAGAAGGTGGTCCACATAATCTTCGAGCATGGATTGCGAACGCTCGACACCCACGCTTCGGAGTTCGATCGGTGAACCTTGTTCAACAAATTTTTCGATTGTGAGTAAGCCGGATTCTTTGCCTATTGGACGAGCACCGCTAAGACACATTTTTATGCCGTTGTACTCTGCTGGATTGTGACTTGCCGTAAACATCGCGCCCGGCATATTCAATTTGCCAGCAGCAAAATAGAGCATATCTGTCGATGCTAAACCAATTCGAATGACATCAAATCCTTGGGATGTTATGCCAGCAGAGAACGCATTTGCGAATAGTGGAGATGACGGACGCATGTCTTCACCGATTACTACCGTTCCGGGTTCACGCTCCTGTTGAAGAAATCTAGCGAAAGCTACCCCAGTGGCAAAGCAAAAGTCGGCAGTAATCTCAGAATCAACCAGTCCTCGAACATCGTAGGCTTTAAATATTGACATTTATATGTGTTCCTAATTTGGAACTGCGCGAAGATGTCCGCGACGTACACCAATGTTAGGCGCACTCTGCTCTTGTTCAGATGGATCTTCAGCACTTTGTGGAACTGTTGCCGCGGCTTCGCGTACTGCATCTGCAATTGCCATGAGGTCATCTTCTGTCGGCCCAGATCCAGATTGTGAAATCTCTTCTTTGATAACCGACCAGCCATTTGGAACAGTTAACTTACGGGCATGAAACTCACATAAATCATATGCATGAGGTTCTGCAAAAGTTGCTAGCGGTCCGAGTACTGCAGTCGAATCAGCATAGATATAGGTAAGGGTCATTGTCGCCATCGCGCGACATGTCGCCCGCAAGCATCCCCTACCTGTTCGTACTGCCGAAGTCATAGATAGAAGATTAGTGGGAATAGGTGAGGCTATGGATTTAAGACACGGATATTCGCGCTAGGAAGTAGAACACGGGTCAGTTCGCTTCCAGGGGTAAGTGGGAAATAGCCATATCCACTTTGTGTTGAAATCAGTGCACCGCCAACTGTCTTTTCGCTAACTTTTGTGAAGTTTACGGTTCGAGCATTCTCCGGCACTTTAAAGGTCGCGATGCCTTCTCCGGTTACCGTGAATTTCTTCTCTTTCTTATTTGTGTAGAGAATTGAAATCGAGACTGAGACTTGATCTCCCGCAAAGACCAGCGTCGGAGCTAATCCACTCACCGCTAAGGAATACTCCGTCATTTCTGCAGTCGCTGTACTCCACACAAAATCAGACTTTGATTGCGCATAAGTTGATGAATAGACCGAAGCCACGATTGGGCGGTCTGATGAAATTCTGAGAGCAAAGGTGCTTGGAACGAGTTGAGGATTAAGGGCAAACTCGGTCACGATGCCAGCTTTAACGACGCGATCATCAAATCCGAAAGGAATAAATGACCCTTTAGTTGAGATAAGTTCGACAGAGATGCGTGCATCAACATCACCGGGTGCGATAACCCGCAATGTGTGTCCGAGCGCGTTGCCTGATCGCTTCATATGTGGAATTGCTGGAATCACCACCACCTTGCTTGGATCTGGCGATGCATTGACCATATCGCCACCAAGTGATTGGAGTCCGCGGCCTCGCTCATCCACCAGGAACGCATTTACACGTCCAGATCTTGGCGCGACATGAAGAGCAATTCGCTTAGACCCCGGATCCAGTGAATCAAGAGTCTGCACGACAGACGAATTTGCCTTTAACGTCACTACCTTCGGTGGACGTATTCCGTTGTCACTCCAAATTTCTACATCAATAATTGCTTCACTCAATCCGCTATTGATCAGAATGAGCTTTCCTTTACTTGTTACATCTGCCGCGCCTCCGACAAACCATTGAGAGATCGATGGCGCAGAGCAAATAGTTGCACCCGCCCACACTCCCTTTTTGATTTGCCAGACTGGAGCGGTCAAATTCTTTGTCTCTAGAACAGTCGGGCTTGAACTCTGCATCAAGCGCAAAGTACGAGTCGGTTTGAAAATTATTGACTTGTTGCCCAAAACTCGTGACCCAGTTTGTGTTGAAGGAACTGAAATCGCGCTGCTCTCCCCTGCCGGTGTTGCAGGGCAAACTACAGGTGGGTAATTTTCTGAATAGTCACTCTGAGTTACAGATACAGAAGCAAGATTACTGAAAGTCAAAGTTGCAATTACTGCCGAAATGATCAGAACAGGGCGTTTAAACCTCATGCGAGCTCCCTTTCGGAAATCTCTCGCTTGCGTCGACCACTTGGGGCTGCAAAGAGAGCAAAGGTGAGGAGAATGATGAGATGTAGTGAGATCCATCCACGCCTGACTGAACCATCATAAATCAAGAGCACTGGGCCGACTTCTTCAACAGCGAATTGCGGAAGCGAAAGATCACTCTTTATGCGAGTTAGCCGCTCTCCATTTTGCACAAGGTGCCATGAGCGACTGTAACTTTCAGTCAGGGTCACTACTCCCGGAGTCGTCACCATATATTCGTCTGGAACTGAAGTTGGTAGAAGCTGAGAAGATTTTCCGCTCGAATCAGTCAAGATTAGATTTCCAGTTGCACCAGAAACTTTCCACACAATTCCAGAAGTTGTCGACGATGCACGAGTAAAGCCTCCGAGTCCATCAATGGTCTGGACAAGCGTGCCTTCGAATGGAGCTTTGAGGAATACATATGTAATTCCATAGCTTGCAAGAGTTTTGCTGCTTGTCACTCCACTGCCGTCAGCAAGAGCGGTAACCGCAACAACTATTTCAGGGACTTCAGCCGGTGCAACATCGGCATCTCCGAGGGAGACATCGCTACCGCGCGCAATGTAGTAACTCAACGTAGGTGTTGTTCCCACAATTCGTTCGCGCAATACGAGTGTTTTTGATTGAGTCTCAATTGCAAGATATGGCGGTAGCACCTCACCTTGTGCCGATTGCAGGGGCGCTTGCGGTCCCTGCGTTGCGATCCAGCCAGTTGCAGTAATTGCGTAGATTGTCGAAATGGTAACTAGGGCAGAGACAGCAAAGTGACGATAATTAACATGTGTTGCAATCAATCGCTCACGAACTTTATCCAGAATTGCAACTGAGCTGTATAAGGCAGCCAGCGTTGCAAGTGCAATGAATACACCCGCGTAAATGTAATTTGGAGTCGTTGTTCCTTTTCCAGTAATCGTGAGTGTTGATGCGATGGTTGCAATACAAATAAAGGTGCCGCCAATAAGTGAAATCTGTCGTGCCCGCTCTATAGAGAAAAGTCCGACTGCGAGAATGAGGATGACTGGACTGATCAGCCACCAAGGAAGTGAGCCTGCTCCGCCAGGGTTTGCGGTGAAGGCGAGGTTTGCCCCGCCACCAGCTGAGAGCATGCCAATATCGATCAGAAATTTCTTGGGAGAGCTGACAATCTCCAAACTCCACGGAATTGTCAGTGCTAGTGGAGCAATTAAAAGAAGTGCACGACGCGCTAGGAGCGAATCGGGACGCGTTTGATTTGGGCCCCTTCGCCACTCTAAAACGTCATATGTGATGGCTACCAATGTGAGAACAAGCAGCGCAATGAAAAACGGTGGTGCGAAGGCGAAAATGAAGGCAAGTAAGAGCGAAAGCGCTGACATCTTGCGAATCGAAAACTCATCAACTTTTCGCCACTGCATTGCAGCGTCTACGAGGAAAGGAGCAAGGATCATAACCACCAGAATTCCAAAGCGTCCTGAGTTGACGGCAGAGATGCTCACTGGAGAGATTGCATAAAGAAGAGCTGCTGAGGCGGTGATGAAGCGATTCTCGCTCACCTTCTTGACCAAATGGTGGCCTGATAAAAACAGTAGAAGAGGGGCAGCAATAAAGAAGAGCGAGATTAAGAGTGAAACGTTTCCTAGAGTAACAACTGACGCTAAGGCGATTATTGGCATCCATAGTGGTGCCGCACTTTTACTTCCTAAGCCAACTTCGTGCCAAGGGGCGAAGTAAAACTGCCACAGATCTCTTGCCCCTGATGGAGAAGGAGCCAGCGTTCCTCCTGAAACGGCACCGATTCGATTTCTCGACCAGACAAGTGTGAGCAATATGAGAAAAATAAAGATGATGACAAAAGGTTTACGAAATACTGAACTCCACTTACGAGTTACAACGGGAGTGAGCAAATCTTCTTCTTCTAATTCTTTCTCAGAAGGAAGATCTAGGAGTGATTCATCCAGAACTGATTCTTCCGTTGGTTTCAGAATGAAATCTCTTATCGAGCTCAGGCCACGGTCAATTGCTAATCGAAGTTGGCGACCTCTTGACGGAATAAATCGGGATACAACGCCTGAAGATACAAGACGTGTTAATTTGCGTGCTTTTCTCGCCTTCAGCAACTCCCCTGGTTTTACTAGCAGATTTCCAATTGCAAGAATTTCATCGGCTGCATATCCAGGCAGTTTTGCAAAGAGATAACCCACCGCGCGGATAACTGCAGCACCTAGAAGCTGTAAGGCAAGAAGTGGGAGTAGCCACCATGTCGCATTGGCCAAGAGAACGTAGGCAGCATTCTGTCGATCAAGTAGAAGTGGCCGATGCAGGAAAGCACCTTTCACATCAACCCCGCGACGCTCTGTTGCAGATGCCTGTGCATGGTAGGCAAGAGCATCCGTGACGACAATTACTCCGTGACCTGCAGCGTGTACTCGCCAACCAAAATCGACGTCATCTCGAAAGAGTTCGAGATTCTGATCAAAACCACCGAGCTCTTCAAAAACACTTCTGCGGATCAATGCACCTGCAGTACTCACTGCTAATACTTCTGAAACTCCATCATGTTGGCCTTGGTCATATTCAGAATCTTCAAGTCCCGTCCAACGTGCACCGTTGGTTGCAATGCTTATTCCGATTTCGAGAAGGTGTGTGCGGTCGTGCCATCCAAGTAATTTTGGACCAGCCATAACAACGCTTGGGCGATCATCAAGTGCGGCAAGCAAGGCTTCAAGTGCACCTGGTGCTGGCGCACAATCATCGTGAAGAATCCAAAGCCACTCGTTTTCGATTGCGGGTGGAAGTTTTTCAACTGCAGATGCAATTGCAGCACCGAAGCCAGTCTCACGCGACATTGTGAGAATCGGAATGCGAGCGCCTTTAAGTAATTTTGCTGATGAATCTAATGAACCTGTATCAACTGCAACGATGTGATCAAATGCGCGCGTCTGTGATGCTAACGATGCAACAACCTCAGGCAACCACGTTGCGCCGTCATGGACAACGAGAATCGCGCTGACGCGATGGGAAGACATTGCTTACGCTGGTCGACGCTTCAAACGGCGACGCTCGCGTTCGGAGAGTCCGCCCCAGATTCCAAAACGCTCGTCATGGGCGAGTGCGTACTCGAGACATTCTTGGCGAACATCGCATGAGAGACAGACGCGCTTTGCTTCGCGTGTAGAGCCACCTTTTTCAGGAAAGAAGGCTTCAGGATCGGTTTGTGCGCAGAGTGCGCGCTCTTGCCACGAGAGTTCAATGTTCTCGCCATTTGCTAGTTGGATAGTTGGTCCAGCAGTGGGGGCTGATGGCTTGCCAGTCGAAGTTCCTTCTCGGCGGATTGGCATTTGCTAATCTCCTCAAGTCATTAGGGCCCGGGCCGAGAGTGGCTTTCGGGTCGCAATAGATGAATTACACGCGTGTAATCCCATCCTGTCAACTCCCCAAGTACACCTTCAGGGTTAGAAAATGGTCAAGATTGGGCCACATTGAGCGTGATTTCAGTAAAAAATCGACAAATGGCCAGGTTAAAAACTTATTGGACGATTCTCACGTGCAGAGATATATCTATCTTCATAGGTAGCGCCTTCTTCAACAACGCAAGCTGGGGCAAGAAAGGTTCGAGTCAGGTGCGCACCCGGTTTCACAATAGCGCCGGCAGAGACGATGCAATTTTCGAGGATGGCCCCTGCGCCAATCTGCGCACCCGCACCGATAGATGTTCCGCCAGTGAGTACTGCACTGGAATCAACGTCTGCAGTGGGTGAAATCAGAAAGTCGGCTGCGACTAAATCCCGGGATCCTTGAAAGAGCGCCCTTGGGTTTCCGATATCAAGCCAGTAAGCAGCCTCTTTGTAGGCGAAAACGCGACGTTTGTCATTAATGAGCTGAGGGAAAGTTTCGCGTTCGACAGATACGACAGTATCGCGCGGTATTGAGTTAATAACCTCGCGCCTGAAGACATAGCAACCCGCATTAATCCAATCAGTTACAGGATTTTCCATCTTCTCTAAAAATGCTTCTACGCGGCCATCTGCTGTGGTGGGGACGCAACCAAAGGCGCGAGCATCTTCAACCTGAATCAGGTGAAGTGTGACATCGGCTTCAGCCTTTTTGTGAAATTCAATTTGGGCAGCCAGATCATGTTGACTGAGGACATCACCATTGAAAACTACAACTGCCTGCTCAGGGTTGCCTTCATCAAGATGCGCAGCAGCATTGGCTATTGCTCCTCCCGTCCCTAGCGGCTCTTTCTCAACTGCATAACGAAGATCAATCCCCCACTTACTACCGTCACCAAAGTAAGGGATGAAAACCTCTGAAAGATAAGAGGTCGCAAGAACTAGAGTAGTTATCCCTGCACGTTGTGCGGCAAGAATTTGATGTTCGGTTACAGGTTTACCGGCAATTGGAAGCATTGGTTTAGGAATTTCTGAAGTAATGGGAGCCAAGCGAGTTCCCCGACCCCCAACCAGCAAGATTCCAACAGTCATGGTTTATGCGCCAATCGCAGCCATGATTCGTGCAGCTGCATCGCTAATCGCGCTATCTGTTGAGGTCATTGCAACACGAATATAGTCGCTGCCGTCAGGGCCATAAAACGAACCTGGAGTCGCGAGAATTCCGATCTCTGCCAGCCATTCGACTGATTTCCATGCATCTTCGTTTCGTGTGCACCATATATAAAGTCCGGCAACGCTGTCATCAATTCGAAATCCTGCTGCCTCAAGTGCTGGCTTTAATGTTGCGCGTCGAGAGTTATAACGCACGCGAGCAGTTGCAACATGTTCATCGTCGCCAAGTGCTGCTGTCATCGCCTTCTGAACAGGGAGTGCAACCATCATGCCAGCATGTTTTCTAATCTCACGGATTGTTGCGATGAGCGCTGGATCGCCCACCATAAATGCGGCCCGATAGCCCGCTAATGAAGATCGTTTTGATAGTGAATGGACGGCAAGTAAATTTGAATTATCACCATCGCTATATGCAAAAATCGATGTTGGGGTAACTCCATCGCCAAATTCCAAGTAGCACTCATCTGAAATAACTACCGCTTTATTCTTTCGCGACCATTGAATAATTGCGCGAAGTTCGTCTTCTGAATGCACTCGTCCTGTGGGATTTGCAGGCGAATTGACCCACGCTAAATCGGCTTGTGGCCATTGCGAAGCATCTATATCGACAGCGATCTCATGTGATTGCGCCAACATCGCACCTACGAGATATGTCGGATAAGCAATCTTTGGATAAAGCACTGTCTGCGATTGGAGAAAAGTTGGAAGCCACGCTACTAATTCTTTTGAACCAATCACTGGCAGGACATCAAAATCTCCGGTAATGCCGAGATGGCTCATTGCCCATGTACGAATTGCTTGCTGTAATTCAGGTGTGCCCGCAGTGGTTGGATAACTTGGAGAGTTTGCACTCTCCGCCAAAACCTTTTGAATAAATTCAGGAGTTGGATCTACAGGAGTTCCTTGCGAGAGATCAATGATCCCGCCTGGGTGCTTACGCGCCTTTACCCCATAGGGAGCAAGTGCATCCCAGGGAAAATCAGGAAGTTTTTTTCTCAACGGCGAGCACATCTGCATGGTCGTGATCTGTAAGACCGACCTTTGCAGCTCCACCTGGGGAGCCGAGTTCTATGAAAAACTCGGTATTAACTTTTGGATACTCTTTCCATTCGCCTGGAACGTCATCCTCATAGTAGATCGCCTCAACTGGACAGACAGGCTCGCACGCACCGCAATCAACGCACTCATCAGGTTGGATGTAGAGCATGCGGTTGCCTTCATAAATGCAATCGACTGGGCACTCTTCGATGCAGGACTTATCTTTCACATCGATACATGGCTGAGCAATCACATATGTCACGAGCAACCTCCGGAAGGTAAAGAATGGGCAATCTGTAGCTAGAGGGTAATTCTAACCATGCACCATCGGTACTGCACGGTTAATGTGAGCCTATGAGAGCAGGATCTGCAGACCTTGACCCAGGACTGATCGGACAGCGGTTGACCTTGCGCCTGCACGATCCAGAGGGCGGATATCGCGATCTCGTTGGAGTACTTGAATCGGCAACCACAATAAGAAAGCGCTCTGGCGAGATTGTGGTCTTTGATCCGCAGCAGATCGCAATTGTTCATCCCGTCAAAGAAGTCCATCAAAGAGCTGGCAGCGGCGCGCCACTCTCGCTTCGCATTGCAGAACTTGAAGCTCTCTCTACAAGGACATGGCCGCCTCGAGAGACTAAAGAAATGGGCCAGTGGCAACTTCGAATTTCAGATGGAGTTACATATAGGGCTAACTCCGTCTTTGTTGCAGGTCCCCCACCCTTTGGCGAGACAGGTGTCGACATAGATGATGCAATTGAGCAGGTAGAAAAGATTTATTCAGCTTCGAACTTACCTGCAGTCTTTCATCTCATCACGCCGACATATCAGGAATTTGCTGATTATCTCATCGGCAAAGGATGGCAGGAGAAAGTCGGAGCAGCATTTATGGTCTCTGACATCACCGAACCGCTGGATATCGCCGACACTCTCATCGAAAAGAATCTGACTCTGCTCAACGAGGATTCTCCAACTCCAGAATTTTTGGCACTGCACAATGATGAGATTCTTGAAACAATTATGAATTCTTATCCAGCACGATATTTCTCAATCTCTAGTGATGGCATCACTATTGCCACTGCACGTATGGCTATCTCAGAGTCGTGGGCGATTGTGACAAGGCTTATCGTTTCTGAATCCCACCGTCGCCAAGGGATTGCAGAGTTACTGATGCAAGCCTGTCTTGGATACTCGCACGCGCAAGGAGTAGAGAAAATGTGTCTCCAGGTAGATCGCTCAAATATTGGCGCACAAGCACTCTACGAAAAATTGGGATTTCGAGTACATCACACATACAGTTTTATCGAACGCGAAAATAGAGCCGAGTGCGCATGCTAAAGCTCTATGAGACTCGCACACGAGAAGTTCTTCCCATTACCGGTCGCGATGGAGCGCTGCAGGTTTACTGCTGTGGCCCGACTGTGTATCGCGACGCCCACGTAGGTAATTTGCGCACATTTTTGCTCTCCGACCTCATCAGTAGAGCTGCAAAGCTTTCAGGACTACAAGTAACTCTCATACAAAACATTACTGATGTGGGTCATATGGCAAATGATCTCGAAGATAAAATCCTCACACAGTCAAAGAGTGAAGATCTTGATCCTTTCAGTATTGCTCGAAAATACGAAGAGAGATTTCATCTAGATCTGCAGAGGCTCAACATTGAGCCCGCTGATTCATATCCTCGTGCCAGCGAACATATTGGGCTGATGATTTCTGCAATCGAAGAGCTCATTGCGGATGGTTTCGCCTACGTTGCTAGCGATGGCAATGTCTACTTTGATGCTCAATCATTCCCAAGTTATGGCGCAATTAGTGGAAACCGCCTTGATTCTTTGAAGCCAGGACATCGCTATGAATATTCAGAGGATGGCACAAAGCGTTTCCATGCAGATTGGGCGCTATGGAAATTGGCAAGAGACCGCACAGAGATGATCTGGCCAACTCCTTGGGGTGACGGATACCCCGGCTGGCACATTGAATGCAGCGCCATGTCACTTAAATATCTGGGCGAGATCATTGATCTCCATGTTGGAGGAATTGATTTGCGCTTTCCACATCACGAAAATGAGCGAGCACAATCTAATGCACTCACTGGAAGTGAAGCGGTTACGCATTGGATTCATGGAGAGCACTTGCTTTTCGAAGGTAGAAAAATGTCAAAGAGTGCGGGCAATGTGGTTCTGTTGCAAGACATCATCGATCGCGGACTGGATCCGCTCGCTGCACGTCTAGCATTCCTTGAAAACCGCTATCGATCACAGATGGATTTAACGTGGGCATCTCTTGAAGCTGCTCACGTAACGCTACGTAGATGGCGCACGGTTGCGCAATCAGCACAATCAGATACCGAACTCATAGCTGATCAGGATTTTCTAGCAGCGATCTATACAGACCTTGATACTCCTCGTGCGCTACAAAGATTACGTACAGTCGAGAAAAACGCAGCCTTTACGCCCGAAGAAAAAGCTGGAATTTTCCGCTTTGCAGATCAATTTCTTGGGCTAGATCTTGCAAGAGTCCCAGAGAAGCGAGAGCTGACAGAGCTGCAGAGCCAGCTTTTGAGCCAACGAGAGGCCGCTCGCGCAGATAAGAATTTCGCTGAAAGTGATCGCTTGCGCACCCTGCTTGAAGAGAGTGGATTAGAGATTCAGGATGGCCCACAAGGACAGAGTTGGAGCTAATCCTTAACAGGCAGCAAGATTGAAACTACAACGATCGTAAGAGCGCTTGCAAGAAATGTCATTCCGGCTCGATCTCCTTGAACCAAAAGCTCTCCCCCATCTCCAAATGTTGTTGCATCATTAATCACGATTAGCCAACCAAGAAGTGCTACAACTTTGAAGCGACGTTTTCCATAATGTCTACCGATCGACCAGAACGTTGCAGCAGATCCTGCAAGAGCGAGAATTAATCCGGCTGGTGGATATGAGAGATGTAGAAAGACACCACCGGCAGCGGTAAGTCCGCCAATAAGAAAACTCAAAAGATATTTCACTTAGAAATCTATTCCTGAGAGAAGATCGGTTTCTCTTCCATCTTTATCAAATGGTTCATGTGCTTGACCGTGAACGAGGGTGTAATACTCATTTCCCCACACTTGCAATCCGATGTTATTCGAGAGCGCGAAGAATGGGCCATCTAGTGCAATCTGGGTCTTGTGTGCTGCCATTGCATCCATCTTGGCCTGGACGAATTCATTGCCATCAATCAGAGTTGTGACAAACTCGTCTTCTTTCACAAAAGGAAGATCATCTGCAGATTCAGCACCAAAGAAATCAGAGCCGAGGGCTTTCATCTTTTCAATGCCGTCGGCAATGACAGATTTAGGCATTGTGTTCCAGTAAATTTTTGGAATCTTCCACGTTGACTTGCTTGATGCTTCCATGGCAACTCTGTGAGCCTGAATGTGGTCGGGGTGGCCGTAACCACCAATTTCATCGTAGGTAATGAGCACGTGTGGCTTGATTTCGTCGATGATTTCTACCAGGTGCTGGCTTGCTATCTGTAGATCTGCCTGCCAGAAAACATCGGGACGATTGTTAGGTGGGGTGTCCATCATTCCGCTATCGCGATAAAAAATATCTGGCCCACCTAAGAAGCGAAAATCAGTTACTCCAAGTGCCTTCATTGCATTGGCTAACTCAACTTCGCGATGTGCTCCTAACTCATCTCGATCTGATGCGGCGATATGCGCAAGATCGGGAACAAGAACTTCGCCCTCTTCGCCTCGCGTACAGGTGATAAGAGTTACTTGAGCACCAAGCGCTGCATACTTTGCCATCGTTGCACCGTTATTAATGGTCTCATCATCTGGATGAGCATGAACTAACAGGATGCGTGCTCCTTGAAAAGTCTTTTGCATTAATAAACCGGCAGAGTGGTATCGATCTGCTTAGCCCAGGCAATGACACCACCTGAAACATGTGTTGCATCCTTAAAGCCAGCAGCTTTGATGATGGCTAAACATTCGGCCGAACGAACACCACTCTTGCAATGCACAATGATTGGTTTATCTTGCGGAAGTCCTGCAAGGGCTGTTCCATCGATAAATCCTTGTTTTGGAATCAGATGAGAACCTGGGATTCGAACAATCTCGAACTCACTAGGTTCGCGTACATCAATCAGGTAGAAATCAGCTCCCTGATCGATTTTCTCTTTCAGTGTTGACACAGAGATTGTTGAATCCGTTACTGCATCTTGCGCCTCTGATGAGAGAACTCCACAGAATGCTTCATAATCTGGCAATAACGCTTTCTGTGTTGCTTTTTCAGAACACAGTGGGCAGTTTGGATCTTTACGGATCTTAACTTTTCTAAATTCCATTTCCAGGGCGTCATAGATCATGAGTTCGCCAATAAGAGGTTCACCCACACCGGTAATTACCTTGATCGCCTCGGTAGTTTGGATTGAACCGATAGTTGCACAGAGAACTCCGAGTACTCCACCTTCGGCACATGATGGAACCATTCCTGGAGGTGGTGGTTCTGGATAAAGGCATCGGTAGCACGGTCCGTATTCGGCCCAAAAAACACTTGCTTGACCATCAAAGCGATAAATCGAACCCCACACATAAGGCTTCTTGAGAAGCACACATGCGTCATTAACGAGGTATCGAGTTGCAAAATTATCTGTGCCGTCAACGATGATGTCGTATTGAGCAAAGATATCCATGACGTTATCAACATCGAGGCGGAGTTCATGTGTAATTACATTTACATATGGATTGATTTCTAGAATTTTCTCTTTTGCCGATTGGGCTTTGCTTTTTCCGATATCAGATTGGCCATGAATGATTTGACGTTGCAAATTCGACTCATCAACGGTGTCAAACTCAACAATTCCAATAGTTCCGACACCTGCTGCAGCTAAATACATCAGTGCAGGTGAACCTAATCCACCCGCTCCAACGCAGAGAACCTTTGCATTCATCATGCGTTGCTGTCCCGCCATTGCTACATCGGGGATGATCAAGTGGCGGCTATATCTGCGCACCTCGTCAACGGTCAGAGCTGGGCCAGGTGAAACCAGAGGAGGTGTCTTCATAATTGGCAATTCTGCCTCAGACTATGAAAGCGTGCCACTTTGCCTCTACGATTAGGGCAATGAGTACTCCAGAGAAGCAAACGATTGGCGATAAGGCGCGTCTACCGCGTGATGAGCGTCGGGCAATCTTGTTGAGCGCTGCTCTCGAGGTCTTTACTGCGGCTGGATACCACTCAGCTGCAATGGAAGAGATCGCGGATCGAGCAGGAGTTAGCAAGCCTGTTCTCTACCAACATTTTCCTTCCAAACTTGATCTCTATCTTGCAGTTCTTGATCTGCACATTGATTCGCTTGTCTTTGAAATTCAAAAAGCAATCTCATCAACTCCGGATAATGCGCAAAGAGTACGCGCAACTGTAGTCGCCTACTTTGCCTTTATCGAAAATGAAGGTGAAGCCTTCCGACTTCTCTTTGAAAGCGACATGAACGTTGAGCCACAAGTTCGTGAGCGCCTCAATCGCATGACGTATGACTGTGCGGCAGCAGTAAGTGGTGTGATCTCAAATGACACCGGATTATCTAAAGAAGTTTCGATGATGCTCGGTGTTGGCTTGATCGGATATGCGCAAGTAACTGCTCGCCACTGGCTTGATCGTGATAGTAAATTAACCCGTCAACAAGCCGTCGATCTTGTAGAAAACTTGATGTGGCGAGGAATTTCGGGCTTCCCGCGTACCGAATAGCACCGAATAGCAGTAGAACACCTTTGCATCTAGGATAAGCCCCATGAGTACAAAGAAATCAGAGGGCGCTCAGGCAGCTCTCATCAGAATTGCTGTTGCAGATATTTCAAGTGAACTAGCCTTTGAGTGCGAGTTAAGTCCAGCCGAAATCAAGAAGGCTGTTACTCAAGCTCTGGCTGATAACACTCCCCTGATCCTCACCGATATCCGTGGCCACGAAATCATCGTGCCCGCTGCGAGAATTGGTTACGTCGAGATTGGCCAACCGACCGAACGTCGCGTCGGTTTTGGCGCGTTGTAAGTGACTCTGACTTTCGCAGACCTCCCACTTCGCAAAGAGACGATCGCTGCTCTCAACGAACATGGCTACACGGCGCCATTTCCAATTCAGGAGCAGGTTCTATCAATTGCACTTGCAGATGGAGATGTCATCGGACAAGCCAAGACTGGAACCGGAAAGACTCTCGCATTCGGCATTCCTCTCGTTGATCGTGTGATTGCGCCTGCAGATGAAGAATGGAAGAGTTTTGAATATCAGGATTCGCCACAAGTTCTAGTCGTAGTTCCTACTCGCGAACTCTGTGTTCAGGTAACAAAGGATCTTGAAGAGATTACCCAGAGCCGAAAGATTAGAGTTCTAGCTGTCTATGGTGGACGTGCTTTTGAGCCACAAATTGAAGCGCTACAAAAGGGTGTTGAAATTATTGTTGGTACTCCAGGGCGCTTGCTTGATCTCTATCGTCAAGGACAGGTTAAGTTAGCTAGCGTCACTCGCGTGGTTCTTGATGAGGCAGATGAGATGCTCGATCTCGGATTTCTCCCCGATGTAGAGAAGATTTTTGCGAGTACCCCTAACCGCACGCAGACAATGCTTTTTTCAGCAACAATGCCTGGAGACATCATCGCTCTAGCTCGTAAGTTCATGAACCAGCCTGTACATATTCGTACACAGGATTCGCAAGATGAAGGCAATGTCGTTTCGCGTATTGAACAACACGTAGTACGTGCACACGCAATGGATAAGATAGAAATGCTTGCTCGTATTTTGCAGGCAGAAGGTCGTGGCCCAACAATTGTTTTCTGTCGCACAAAGAGAGCATGCCAAAAAACTTCTGATGATTTAATTGAACGTGGTTTCCGTGCTGCAACACTGCACGGTGACATGGGGCAAGCTGCACGCGAAAAAGCGCTCAACGAATTCAAGGGTGGCAAGTCTGATGTACTGATTGCAACTGATGTGGCAGCTCGTGGAATCGATATTGATGGCATTACCCATGTTATTAACTATCAATGTCCAGAAGATGAGAAGACCTATGTGCACCGTATTGGTCGTACCGCTCGTGCTGGAGCAGATGGAATTGCACTCACCTTTGTTGATTGGGATGATCTTGCGCGCTGGAAGATGATTGATACGGCGCTTAAGCTGGGGCTACCAGAACCTGTTGAGACATACTCGTCATCTGAACATCTCTACGAAATTATGAAAATTCCTGCTGGCTCAACCGGTCGTATGGACAAGCCTCGTAAAGCTGCACCTGCACGCGAGAAGTCCGAAAAGAGTGAAACAGCTGCTCCTACTCGCCAAAAACGCGAGCGAGTACGCACCAAGAAGTTTTCTTCTTAATCTAAACCGAGTACTTCGAGCACGCTATAGGCGCACTCCCTGAGTTGGCCAGCAATAATCGAACTCTTGGCGTAAGTAAGAACGCTTGTTGTTGCGTGAGCAGCAGCTTCAATCTCTGAGGCAAGACTGCAAGATCCATCCAAATGCTCCCATTGTGAAAACTCTTTAATGTGCTTGGAGTCTTCACCAATGGTGAGAAGTTTCATTAGAGTATCTGCAGAAAGTTTAGAAACCTGAGTCACACCTCGAAGATGATGCAGTGTGTTGGAATATGGGACAAGAACTAGATCAGCGACATCCAAGGCAGCTTTCAAACTGGAATTAACATCACTCGGGGTGTCGAGAATTACGAGGTCGTAGCTCTTGGGCAATTTCTCAAAAAGAGCTTTTAGATCCTGCCCGGCAAATCCATTTCCTACGCGAGAATCGGCAGAGATAAAATCAAAACGCTCTGCATGCGAATCTAGATCCTCGGTTCGAATTGATGTCCCTGAGAGAAAATCTGCCAGAGAAAGTCGTGTTCCTTCACGACCCACTCGAAAGGTCAGCGATGCCTTTGGATCGCAATCAACGAGCAAAGTTTTCTTCCCATATTCAACCGATGCTACAGAGAGTCCATGTGCAATAGTTGTTTTTGCACTTCCTCCTGCAGTATTTGCAATTGTGACTACTTTGGGGCTCATACGTTCACCGATTGATTCTGCCAACGTCGCACACCTTCATGAAAAATTGGAGGAGCAATAAACATGGGCGGAATGAGCGAGAGAGATTTACGAGTAGCCAAAAGCGAGAGATTAGTCGCTAGTTCTTGTGCGGGAAGAGTAGGCCATCCGTAAAGGTCACGAGCCCATCGCGGCAAACTTGCAGCAGCAAGTGAACTAAGTGCTGCCCATGCTGGAGCCGCCGGAGTAGCAAAACGGATGACGGTTGGAAGTGGAGGTAAGGTGAGAAAAATCGCTGCCCGTTTTGCATCATCTGTTGCGGCAAGTTCTGGCGCAATTGTTTTGAAATACTCTTTCAGCTCAACAAGTGTTGTCGGAACATCGCTGCGAGGAATTCCAACAAGCTCGGCAAAATCAACCATTTCAGAGATATACCTATCTTTATCTTCTGCGCTCAAGGGCGCTCCAGAACGAAATGCAACATCAAGAAAAGAATCGACCATCGCCATGTGAACCCAGAGCAACTCATGTGGATTATCCAAACCTAGTTTTGTATGCACTCTGCGAACACGGGCTGTGAGTTCGAGCGCTTGTTCTGTGCTGCCGAAAGTCAAGGTGGTTACATAATCACCAGTGCGTTGCAGTCTCCCCCACGCATCTTCACGGAAATTAGAATGAGTAGCAACACCTGCCATTGCAACAGGGTGGAGTGCTTGCTGAAAGAGAGCGCGGACTCCACCGATAAGCATCGAAGGGTCGCTGTGAACTTTCCAGACAACACTCTCAGGACTGTAAATACCCCGTGGATCGTAAGACATGGTTTTATGCAGAGAGAATCTTGATTGCATCTGCCAGCATTTGGACAGCAATAGCGGCCAGTAAGAGTCCAGCAATTCGCGCTACTAGAGTGACGCCAGAATCCTTAATGACGCTCAAAATTTTGGTAGATGCCATGAGGGCGAGTGCAATAATCAAATGAACGGCGACGATTGCAGCAATGAGACCAAGAGCAAGCGGCGTTGAATCAACTTGCTTCACAAAGATCATCGTCGCAACAATTGCACCTGGGCCAGCAAGCAGTGGAGTTCCTAGCGGAACGAGGGCGACATTTTTATTTGTTGAAGCATCAATTTCATCAATTCTTCCAGTCAACAGCTGAAGTGAGACGTAGAGAAGAAGAAGTCCTCCAGCAGCCTGCAGGGCTTCCATGGAGACATTCATATACTCAAGGACGAATTGACCAAAGAGAGCAAATGATGTGATTACAACGAGTGAGATTGCAGCAGCCTGCCACGCTAAACGAATACGTTCCTTTGGAGTCTTATCAGAGACAAGGGCTAAGAAAATTGGGGTCGCACCTGGTGGATCCATAATCACCAATAAGGTAACAAAAGATTGCACTGCAAATGTCAGCGCACTTACTTCAGTCAGATTCATTCGGTAACAACCCTTCGAGCATCTGCCATTGATTCAAGGCGAGCCCATTCTGCAGGATCAGTATGGTTTTCGCCTATCGAGTTAAGCTTTCCTGTGCCGTGGTAATCGCTTGCACCTGTTACAACGAGTCCTAAATCACGTGCAATCTCACGTAATTGCGTACGTTCGTCCTGAGAGTGATCACGATGATCTACTTCGACACCGTTAAGTCCAGCCGCAATTAGTGAAGGAAAACTCATCGCAGAAAGTGTCTGGCCGCGACGTGTTGCAAATGGATGTGCGATCACTGCCACACCTCCGGCTTCTCTAATTACTTTAATCGCATCTTCTGGCGTCGGTGCAATGTGTGTGACGTAGTACTTCGAGCCATTATGCAAAAGAGTGGTGAATGCTTCATCACGGCTTGCAATGTGGCCCTTTGCAACAAGAGCATCTGCCAAGTGAGGCCGCCCCAACGTGGCACCTTCGGGCATTGCGGCAAATACTTCTTCAAGTGAAATTTCAATTCCATCGGCAGTTAATAGCTCAGTCATGCGGCGCATTCGAGGAAGGCGTGAATCGCGAGACTCTTCAAGCATCGTCTGCATCGTGGAGTTTTCGCCATCAAAGAGCAGTCCCAGCATGTGTACTGCGACATCATCTTCGGTCAGGCATGAAATTTCAGCACCTAAAACTAGGGCTAGATCTGCTCGTCGCGCAGCGATGGCATCTTTCCACCCGGATGTGGTGTCGTGATCGGTAATTCCAAGCACAGTAATTCCTGCCGAAAGCGCTTTATTGATAAGCGCATGAGGAGTATCGGTGCCGTCACTGTTATTGGTGTGAGTATGCAAATCAATCATTCGTCGATCATCACCTCACTTGGCCGAGTTCTTAGAACTACAAGTATGCACCCTGTGAGTATGACAATGATTCCAGAAATTAGGGCGATCGGAGGTCTCTGATCTAGCCACCAAATTGCAAGAAGCGTGCTGACTGGAACTTCAAAGAATACGATGAGTGAAACTATTGCTGGCGAGACTCGTTTTAACGCGGCATTAAACATTGAGTGGCCCAGAATCTGCGCACCTGCAATGAGGCCCAACAAAATCAGCCATTCATCTCTTTCAAAGTGAATAACTTCTACTCCCATAACAAGTGCTATCGGAAGAGCCGTCAAAGCGCAAACGAAATAACAGATTGAGGTATAGCTATGGGTGCCAATCTCCTTCTGGGCCTTTGAGCCGAGCAACATATAAACAGCAGCAAGTGCTGCAGAAATAATTGCTGCGACATCACCTTTAAAGGCAAGCCACGAAATCGAAAGGTCAACACCTGAAATCATTAACACCCCAAGAAATGACACTCCCATTCCGAGCCATGCTCGTGAAGGAATATTCCCGCCAAGGACTCTGATAAAAAGTGCGGCGAAGATCGGTTGTAGGGCAACTAATGCGGTACCAGCTGCAACAGTTGTCCAACGCATTGCAATAAAGAAGCCAATAAAGTGAAGTGCGAGAATGAATCCAGAGAGGGCTGCGAGAGCTACCGCCTTTCGATGATGTCGATCTTTAGTGATCAAATCTCGCAGAGCAAATGGGAGCGTGAAGAGAGCTCCGCCAAGATTTCTCCAAAAAATCAGTGTCACTACCGGCATTGCACTCATCGCAATCAGAGGGCCAGATGTACCGATACCGATAATTCCCAGACCCAAGCGAATGAGATCTGGACGCTCAGGAATCTGAGTGTGGTTCTCAATCGAGGACATGAGGCAAAGGTATCTGATGTGTGAGAGGCAGATACAATTTGCCCATGAGCGCAAACATCTCCAGTCGAGTGTTTCTCGCCAGATTAGCTGGAACTGCAGTTTTTGATCCCAATGGAGATCCAGTTGGTAAGGTCAGAGACGCTGTTGCGACCCTGCGTGCAAATAATCAACCGCCACGAATCCTTGGGCTTATTGTTGAAGTTCCACTACGACGACGTGTCTTTGTCCCAATTACCCGAGTTACATCAATTGAGTCGGGAACTGTGGTGATTACTGGTCTTGTGAATATGCGACGCTTCGAATCTCGCGCAGGAGAGTTGCTTGCTCTCGGAGATTTGCTCGATCGTTCCATTACATTAATTGAAACGAGCGAACCTGTCGTAGTTGAAGACCTCGGCATGGAACAAAACCGCACCGGAGATTGGCTTATCACTCGCGTACACATTATGAAGCGAGGTCGAGGAATTCGTCGCAAAGGGGCAACTTCTACTGTTGCTTGGGAGGATGTTCAAGGATTTGCAGCTGCCGAAAGCGAGCAGGGAACTTCAAATTTGCTTTCAACACTTAGCAATTTGCGCGCAGCAGATTTAGCTGCAGTCATTCAAGATTTAGCTCCAAAGCGCCGCGTTGAAGTAGCACGAGCACTCGATGACGAGCGATTGGCAGATGTCCTCGAAGAGATGGATGAGGTAGAGCGGGTAGCTCTCCTTAGTGAACTCGAAGGCGAACGTGCTGCAGATGTACTCGGTGAAATGGATCCAGATGATGCTGCAGATTTGCTTCGCGAAGTTGGCGAAGAAAAAGCACAAGTACTCATCGATTTAATGGAACCTGAAGATGCCGAAGATGTTATTCGGTTGATGACATATGAAGATTACTCAGCTGGTGGAATGATGACGACCGAACCGCTAATCATGAGCGCTGACTACACAGTTGCAGATGCACTTGCGTCTGTTCGTAAAAGCGAAATTTCACCTGCACTTGCATCGCAAGTATTTGTCACAAGACAACCACTGGAAACTCCAACCGGTCGCTTTATTGGAATGGTTCACTATCAGCGCCTGCTGCGCGAACCACCGGCTACCCTCTTGGGCTCGCTTGTTGATACAGATACGCAAGGGCTAAGCCCAGAAGCAACGCTCAATGAGGTCTCTTCCTATCTTGCAAGTTATAACTTGCTCAGCGTTCCAGTTGTTGACGGTAATGAACGTTTGTTAGGAGCAGTCACCGTTGATGACGTGCTCGATCACTTGTTGCCAGATAACTGGCGCGTTGATCATCGCGATCACACCCGTACTGATTTAGAGAATTTAACGCAAAAAGTTGAAGGGCAGGTGTAAAGATGGCTCCTAAGAATGGATTAGATACTCCGCGCGAGACTCGACGAACCCTGCGTCCAAACATTGATGCTGAGGCTTTCGGTCGTCTTTCGGAGAAATTTGCACGTTTTCTAGGAACTGCTCGCTTCTTGGTTTATATGACTGTCTTCGTACTTTCTTGGGTTCTTTGGAACACACTCTCTCCAGCAGAATTTCGCTTTGATGAATTCCCATTCATCTTTCTTACCTTAATTCTCTCTCTCCAAGCTTCATATGCAGCGCCTCTGATTCTTTTAGCTCAGAATCGACAGACTGATCGCGATCGAATTGCTTTAGCTGAAGATCGCGCTCGTAATGATCGCAGCATGGCTGATACCGAATATCTCACGCGAGAACTTGCAAGTCTTCGTATTGCGCTAGGTGAAGTTGCAACACGCGACTTCCTTAAAGATCAGTTGGAAGATATGACCCAGGAGATTGTCGAAGAGTTACGAAGAGATTCCGAGCCTAATACCAAGAAGTGATTTATCTCGAATCACTAACTTATCGGCAATCGCAGTAATTGCTTGTGCGGTTAAGCTATCAGGCAGTGCATGAACAATCGGAGCACCTGAATCTCCACCTGTTCGCAGCTCTGGAGCAAATGGAATCTTTCCAAGAAGCGGCACATCTGCACCAACCAGAGTAGATAGGCGAGCTGCAGTTTCTTCTCCCCCACCCTCGCCAAAGAGCGCTGTTGATTCACCGCATGCTGGACAGATGAACGCCGACATATTTTCAATAACTCCGATGACTCTTTGATGCATTTGGTGTGCAATACGTCCGGCTCGCTCAGCCACTTCGGCCGCAGCAATCTGAGGGGTAGTTACAACTAAAATTTCAGAGGTAGGGATGAGCTGACCGAGTGAAATTGCTAGATCTCCAGTACCTGGCGGAAGATCAAGAAGTAGAAGATCTAAATCGCCCCAGTAGGCATCTGAAAGAAGTTGTTCGAGAACTTTATGAAGCAGTGGTCCTCGATAGGCAACGGCATCGGCTCGTTCTGGCTTAAACATCTCCATCGAAACCGTCTTCACGCCGTAGCTTTCTGGTGGAATAAACATTTGATCAATAACTGTTGGCCGCATACCAAGCAATCCCATTAATCGCGGAATGGAGTGGCCGTATACATCGGCATCGAGAATTCCAACGCGTAGACCTTTCTTTGCAGCAGCCACGGCAAGGTTGGCGGTAACCGATGACTTACCCACTCCACCCTTTCCAGATGCAACTCCGATTACGCGAGTTAAAGAGTCAGGCTGAGCAAAAGGAATAAATTTCTCACGTCCGCCTCTGACTAAAAGCTTTACCTTGTTACGTCCTTCTTCTGTCATTACTCCAAAGTTGATGCGTACTTCTCGTACGCCTTCCACAGCGCCCACTGCGGCTGTGATGTCATTTGTTAGGCGATCTTTCATAGGGCAACCTGAGATTGTCAGCAAAATAGTGAGATCTACGATGCCAGAAGACTCACTGACACTTTCAACCATGCCGAGTTCAGGAAGTGCGTGATGAAGCTCTGGATCTTGCACAGTTGCAAGAGCGGCGTTGATGCTCTCAATAATTGTCATAGTAGATCTGGATCAATTTGAGGTCTGAAGGCTGATTCACCACGTTTTTTCTGACTTTCTTTCTCGTCTTCATCTTGGAGGACTGAAGTTACATGTCGCTTAATAAAAGTTTTTGGGTTGAGATCTGCTGGTTTCAGATCTTCAAATCCTGGCCCAAGATTTTCACGAATTTCTGCTGTGGCTGTATTTGTCATGGAGCGTACTTTTCTGATCATTTTCGCTAGATCGGATGCAACTCGTGGCATTCGCTCAGGACCTACGAGGATGAGAGCTAAAACAACTAACCCAATCGTCTCTCCAAAACCAAAATCGAACATCACTTACCTGCTGTCAGCGTGAGTGTTGTGGTGAGGGATTTACCAGATCGAACATACTCAATTGTGACCTTATCCCCCACATTCTTAGATCGAATTGCAACAATGAGTTCTTCAGGAGTTGTAATTGTTCGCCCATCGAATTTAACAATCAAATCTCCTGCGCGAAGACCAGCTTTATCTGCAGGGCCGCCCGGAAGAATTGCATTTGAAGTATCAGCAATTCTTGCTCCATCGCCGGCGTATTGCATATCAACTGATACGCCCACGACTGGATAAGTAGCTTTTCCATTCTTAATTAGCTGTTCTGCTGTCTTTCGTGCCTGGTTGATAGGAATCGCAAATCCGAGTCCGATAGACCCTGATTGCGATGATAGCGAAGACGAGCCTAAAGTTGCGATTGCAGAGTTAACTCCGATGACTGCACCTGCTGAGTTAACAAGGGGGCCACCAGAATTTCCTGGGTTAATTGCTGCATCTGTCTGGATAGCGTTGATGAATGAACTATCTCCTGCAGATTCTCCTGCAGTCACTGCGCGATCTTTTGCACTGACAATTCCAAGGGTTACCGTTCCGGAGAGTCCTAGTGGAGAGCCGATTGCAATGACAGAGTCACCGACTGCAACTTGATCACTGTCACCAAAAGTCAAAGCGGTAAGTCCGGTGCGATTAACTTTCAGTACCGCAAGATCATAAGAAGAATCTCGACCAACGATTGTTGCTTCGAGAGTGGTACCGTCATTGAGCTGAACTTCAATTCTGCCTGAACTCCCTGCAGCATCAGCAATCACGTGGTTGTTAGTCAGAATAAAACCACTGCTATCAATAACAAATCCTGTGCCAGTTCCTCCACCGGAAGCACTCTCTGCTGAGATTGAAACAACAGATGGAAGTACTCGTTGAGCAATATCTGCAACTGATCCTGGTGGACGTTCGATGGATGAACTTACTGAAGTGAGTTTAATTTCATGTCCAAATAAAGATCCTGAAGAACTTGCTCCGAAGACCGCGCCAACTAAGCCAGCAATTCCTGCCATCAACAAAGCATTTGAGCGAGTAACAAACTTTGCTTTTCCGTGCGATGAAGACGGCACCCACCAAGGACCGGTTCCCATTGGTTCGCTCATGTCTCTATCTTTCTACAACTTCGTGGCAAGTAACAAGCCATCCCCTAGAGGAATGAGTGAAGTCACCCACTTTTCTGTCTCGCCTTTAAGCAGTTTCCCAGCATCACGAAGCGCAATCGTCTTCGGATCGCGCTGTGCGGGGTCATTAACTTTTGCACCACCAAAAAAATTATCGATAACAAAGACACCGCCACTGCGCAAAATTCGGTGTGCTTCAATAATCGCGTCGTGTAAATCTTCAGCGTTATCTCTGAAAATTACAAGATCGTAGGCGCGATCAGCGAGCTTAGTCATTACTTCAATTGCAGGATTTGTGATGAGGCGAAACCGTGACTGAGCAATCTGCGCATCTTGGAGTGCAATCTTTGCGATTGCAGAATGCTCTTGCTCGCCATCAATTGATGTCAGAGTTCCACTAGGCAGCATTCCTTCAAGAACCCAGAGAGCACCGACTCCAGAACCAGTTCCGATTTCAACTACTGATTGTGCATCGAGGATATGTGCAAGATGACGAAGATAGGAGCCAACGCCTGGGGTGACATCAATTGCACCAACTTCGCTTCCACGAGATCTGGCTTGAGTCTTATCTACGCTCTCGCCAATAAAGCTCTCAGAGTAGGAGTGAGGGTCAATCTGGTTGATCATGAGAGGGATGTTAGCCACTCCACGAGTAAACGCACGCCAAATCCAGTTCCGCCCTTAGGGTTTTCTCCAGAATCGCTCTCGCTTCGACCGGTACCTGCGATATCAAGGTGTACCCACTGGCGATCGCCGACAAATTGTTCAAGAAATAGCGCAGCTGTCACTGAACCAGCGCCGTAGT
>Ga0247832_1001268_pt1 | contig 45956 bp, 34 predicted proteins | sample LaCruzMarch2015__10_FD_192407 | JGI IMG/M metagenome (GOLD analysis project Ga0247832, IMG submission 192407) | Freshwater microbial communities from meromictic Lake La Cruz, Castile-La Mancha, Spain - LaCruzMarch2015_4m | ecosystem: Environmental > Aquatic > Freshwater > Lake | place: Spain... | reverse complement strand
TACATCATCCACCGGCGAAACGTCATTGTTCGCCGAACCCGCTACGAGCTTTACCGAGCGTTCGAAGAACTCCACCTGAACGAGGGCTACCAAATTGCCCGCCGCTTCATGGACGACATCGTCCGCGTCATCCGCGCCAGCCGCGATGCCGCCAGCGCGCTGGTTGAACTCGTTACGACCTTCAACTTCAGCCCGTTCCAGGCCACCGCCATCCTGAACATGCCGCTCCGGCGCCTCACCCAGCTGGACCAGGCGAACCTTGAGAACGACTTCAAGGCCGCTGCCCGACGGGTGCAGAACCTTCTCGACATCCTCGAAGACCCCGAGCGACTGAAGAAAGTCCTTCGCGACGAAGTCGTCTACATCCGAGACAAGTACGGCGACGAGCGACGAACCAAGATTCAGCCGCGCGAAGCCGGCGATTTCTCGGAAGAAGATCTGATTCCGGACGAGGAAGCGATCATCTCCATCAGCCGAGACGGCTACATTAAGCGCGTTTCCATTGACGCCTATCGCCAGCAAAAGCGCGGCGGAAAGGGCGTCAACAACACGATGAAGGCCGATGATGAACCGGCGCACCTCTTCCAGGTCAGCACCCACCACACCATCCTCTTCTTCACCGATCGCGGCCGCGTCTACCGGCTCAAGGCGTACGAAATCCCCGAATCGGGTCGGTACGCCCGAGGCATGCCCATCATCAACTACATCCAGATCGTCGGCGGAGAGCGCGTCACCGCGACCATCTCCATCAAGGATCTGAACGTAGAGGGCTACCTTGCCATGATCACCCGTGGCATCGGCCAGCGCCATGAGTCGGAAGTCAAGCGAACTCCGCTCCGAGACTTCGCGAACATTCGCAGCAACGGCATCAAAGCCTTCGACATCGACGAGGGCGACGAGCTCGGTTGGGTGCTTCGAACCAGCGGCAACGACGACATCATCCTCATCACCCACAACGGCCAATCGATCCGCTTCAACGAAACCGGCGCAACCGCCCGGTCGCGTGCGGCTGGTGGAGTCAAGGCCATGGTCTTCAAGGCTGGCGATGCCGATGAACAGGTTGTCACCGCTGCCGTAGTTGATGAGTCGCTCACCCTCCTTGTGGTTAGCGAAAACGGCTACGGAAAGCGAACCCCACTGAGCGATTACCGACCGCAGACCCGCGGCGGCACGGGAATCCTCACCATGAACTGCACCGACAAAACCGGCAAGGTCGTGGGCGCAGAAGTCGTCGAACCCCAGGACAAGCTTCTGGTGATGACCATGAACGGAAAGGGCATCCGCGTCCGCGTGAAGGAAATCCGCGAGACCGGGCGCGTGGCCCAGGGCGTCAAGCTCATCGACCTCGCTGCCGGAGACCAGGTCCGCAGCATCGCCCGCATCGTGCAAGAAGCCGATGATGGCGAAGGCGACGAAGTCGAAGCTGCTTCGGGCGAGTGATGTTTAAAGTAGGTGCGGTTGCAATCCCGAATCGGCTCGTGCTCGCGCCGATGGAGGATGTCACCGCCCTCCCCATGCGCCTCATCGCCAAGCGCATCGCCAACCCCGGACTCATGTTCACCGAGTTCGTCAGCGCGATGGCGAACCACTACAACCCCTCCCGGGCGCGCAAAAAGATGCGCATCCACCCGGAAGAGCGCCCCCTGACCATCCAGATTTTCGGCGGGGAACCGGAAACCATGGCCGAAGTCGCCCGCACCGCCGAAGAGATGGGCGCGGACATCGTGGACATCAACTTGGGCTGCTGGGTACCGAAAGTCTGCCGAACCGGTGCCGGCGCCGCCCTCCTGAAAGACCCCGTTCTTGCCGAGCAGATCGTTTCGTCGGTGGTTCGGGCGGTCAAAGTCCCGGTGACCGTAAAGGTCCGCGCCGGGTGGGACTACAGCCTCTTCGCCGCCCCCGACCTCGTTCGCCGCTTCCAAAACGCCGGCGCGCAAATGATCACCCTCCACGCCCGCTTCGCCAAACAAGGCTTCGAAGGCCAAGCCGACTGGGACCTCATCAAGTCGCTCCGCGAGCTCGTCACCGTCCCGCTCGTCGGCAACGGCGACGTCAAAACCCCCGCCGACGCCATCCGCATGCTGCAAGAAACCGGCTGCGACGGCGTCATGGTAGGCCGCGCCGCCATCTCCAACCCCTGGCGCCTCCGCGATATTCGGGTCGCCATGGAGCTGTTCGAACGTGGGGAAGACTGGACCGTCCCCTGTCCGCCGCCTAGCTTGGAAGAACGAATCCAAACCGCCCTCCACCACCTCCGCCTCTCAATAGCCCACGAAGCCGACTGCGACACCTTCGAAGAAGCCCTGGCATCGCCCAACTACGCCCGAGCCGAACTAACCGCCAGCCGAGCCATCCGCGGCCAAATGCCTCTGTACATCAAAGGCGCGGTTGGCGCTTCGGTGGTGAGGGATCGGCTGACGAAATGCTCGAGCGTGGCGGAGTACGAGGCTGTGCTGGGTGGGTTTGGAGCACCCGAACTACCAATTGCAACCCTTTCGTGAGAGAGGTCAGACCGTATCGTCGGCCCTTTTTGGTTTAGCGTCAGGGCTCGAACGCTCGGTCGGGGACGCCGTTGATAAAGTCCATCTCGACCTCAAAAGTTCGAGATCTACTTTCGAGAAGTGACTGAACCCATCACGAGCATAGAAGTACACCGTGCATCTCGCCCCAAACGGTTCTTGGCCACAGAGTTGAGTCTAATTTGACTAGATGCTGTGATATAAAACACTAGTTATTAAATATCAAATGAATAGCTTTTTATCACATTTGCTAATCGGTCCCGTTTAGGAGTAAATTTGCTGAGATGAACCTACTACTCGCATTAGCGGTAGCGGCACTGTCTCCACAAGGGGCTTCGGGCGATACTCTCGACAACCACCCGGAGCTCAAACTCGCGCTCAGCCAATCTCAGCGGCAGATCCAGTCGGTGGACGGATCGTTTTCTGGCGCTCAGCCGGGTCGGTACCAGTTCGGGCTGGCGGCTTCCGGCCGCCTCACGGTCGGAGATCTCACCATTCGCACTGTGGCTTACGGTAACGGAAGCGAAGCCATCGCCACAGCGCGGCCATCCTCTGCGCTCGGCAAAGACGAGCTGGGCTACAGCAAGCTCACCTTTAGCCGCCCGGGCATTTCGGAGTGGTACGTCAACGAAGCTGAGGGCTTGCACCACTGGTTCCAGGTCGACCGGAAAGTGGGCGAGGGCAACCTGTGGGTCAAGCTCGCAACTTCCGGCGCAAAGGGCGCCCAGGTCAGCGGGAACAAGATTGACTTTGCCACCAGCCAAGGCAACCTCAGCTACGCCGGACTCAAAGTTTGGGATGCCACCGGAAAGCAACTTCCGGCGAGCATGCAACTCCGAGGCTCGGAACTCGTCATCGGCATCAAGGACGAGTCGGCAACCTACCCGGTCACCATCGACCCAACCTGGACCGAAGAAGCCATCCTAAGCGCCAGCGACAAGTCGGAATTTGCCAACTTTGGCTGGTCCGTAAGCGTGAGCGGCGACACCGCCATCGTTGGGGCTCTAAATCCCGCAGCTCCCGATGGCATCGATCATGCCGGGGCGGCCTACGTTTTCACCCGAACGGGTAGCACATGGAGTGAGCAGCAGATCCTAAGTGCCAGTGACAAGTCGGGAGGTGCCGCGTTCGGCTGGAGCGTCAGCGTGAGCGGTGACACCGCTGTCATCACTGCTCCATCCGCATATTCCGGCGGAGTGCCCTACGCTGGTCAGGCTTATGTTTTCAGCCGCAATGGAAGCACCTGGAGCCAGCAGCAGATATTGAGCGCAAGCGACAAGTCGGCAAATGGAAGTTTTGGCTTGTCCGTCAGCGTCAGCGGGGACACTGTGGTCATTGGGGGGCCAAGTGCACGTTCCGGCGGGGTGGCCTACGGTCAGGCTTATGTTTTCACCCGCAATGGCAGCACCTGGAGTGAGCAGGCCATCCTAAGCGCCAGCGAAAAGTCGGAATATTTCAACTTTGGCTATTCCGTCAGCGTGAGCGGCGACACCGCTGTCGTTGGAGCGCCTCAGGCAGACCCTGGCGCGGTATTTAACGCCGGGGCGGCTTACGTCTTTACCCGCAATGGCAGCACCTGGAGTGAGCAGGCCATCCTAAGCGCCAGCGATAAGTCGCAAAATGGGTCCTTCGGTAATGTCGTCAGCGCGAGCGGCGACACTGTGGTCATTGGTGCTCCCTTAGCGCGTGTCGGCGGGGTGGCCCACGGTCAGGCTTATGTTTTCACCCGCAATGGCAGCACCTGGAGTGAGCAGCAGATCCTTAGCGCCAGTGACAAATCGGGAGGTGCTGAGTTTGGCAGTTCCGTCAGCGTCAGCGGCGACACCGCCATAATTGGTGCTCCGTGGAAAACGTACGGCGGAATGGCCGACGCTGGTCAGGCTTACGTATTCACCCGCAGTGGCAGTACCTGGTGTGAGCAGGCCATCCTTAGCGCCAGCGATAAGTCGCAAGATGCCATCTTCGGCGTGTCCGTCAGCGTGAGCGGTGACACCGCCATCGTTACTGCTCGGTATGCAAATTCCGGCGAGGTGTCCTATGCTGGTCAGGCTTACGTCTACCGCACTTCTTCTTCTTCTTCCATCCAAGCATCTGTGAGCTTCGCAGCGGCTGGCGTTACCGGCGGCAAGAGCATGACGGGAACGGTTACCCTTGCGAGCGCGCAAAGCGCAAACACCGTGGTCTGCCTGAGCAGTAACAACGCCGCGCTCGGCGTGCCAGCTAGCGTCACCATTGCTGCCGGTTCCACCACCGCGCAGTTCACGGCCACCAGTTCGGTAGTCACAAGCGACACCCTCGTCACCGTAACCGCTTCGGGAACGGGAATAACTGCCGGAAGCGGACAGCTCACAGTGCGAACTCCGAGAGTCGGTGCCGTCACCCTCACTGCAGACTTCGTGACGGAAGGCCAACCCGCGACTGGAACCGTCACCCTTCAGTCTCCTGCCCCCGCCGGCGGAACGCTCGTAACCCTCATCAACGGCAACTCTGACGCCTTAGATTGCCCTGCAACCGTGACCGTTCCGGCGGGACAATCCCGGGTCACCTTTACGGTTACCGGAAAGTTTGTAACAGTAGCCACGACAATCAAAGTCGAGGGCACGCCAAGCTTCGGCGGGAAGTTCGACACGATCACAGTCATACCGATCCGTCTTCAAGAAGTGTCGGTGCCTGACTTCGCAGCGGGCTTTACTGGTCAAGGACGGGTAACCCTCTCTGCTCCTGCTCCCGCCGGTGGCATCTTGGTTAGCCTGTCGTCTGGTTCTGTCAAGGTGTCGGTTCCGACAACGGTCCTGGTTCCAAAAGGCGCGAGCACAGCGAGTTTCTCGGTGAGCAGCACCGGCCCTGTGCTAAACGTTCCTGTGATCGCCACCTGCCGAGCGGTAACTACGACCGACACCGTGTCGGTCGTAGCACTAAACATCGCGACGGTGACCAGCTCGTTGAGCAGTATTGGTGTGGGCGGAACAACAACCATCACGGTGACCCTGAATGCCGTAACCCCGCAAGACCTGCCCATCACGATCTCATTGCAAAAGGCCGGAGTCGTCTCGGCTCCGGTGCAACTCGTGATTCCTGCCGGAAGTAACTCGGGCAGCTTTCAAGTGACCGGTCTCGCTACCGGAGTGACGAACGTTTACGTGAGACTGCTAAGCCAAGGCACCAAGTCCGCGAAGATAACCGTTATAAACCCATAACGGGCTCAAAAGCAAGGCCGAGAGTTTGGTGTAAACCAAACCCTCGGCCTTCTTTGTTTTATCGAGAGGGTCTATTCGTGAAGGGGCGTGGCTAGTCCCCGTTGCTTGACCAGAAACGAGGAAGGAAAATCAGGAAGCTCGATTCTTTAAAGCGAGTTAACTGTAAAAGTTTATAAATAAGAAATCTCAACCATCAAGGCAGCGGCGCTTACCGCGCCGCGACCAGGAGCCGGTACCAATCCTCGCGGCTCAGCTCGATCTCCGTCGCCCGGACCGCCTGCCGGATCTTCTCTGGACGCGTCGAGCCCACAATCGGCACGATCCCCGACGGATGCTTCGGCAGAAACGCCAGCGCAATCTCCGTCCGCGTGACCTCATAAGCCACCGCCATCGAATCCATCAGCCCCAACAAATGATGCCGAGGCGAGCCTGGCGGGACCGTACCGCCTTCGCCTAGCCAGCCACCGCCCAGCGGACTCAAGGCCAAAGGCGTCATGCCCAAAGCCAGGCACTGATCCAGCGTCCCATCGGTAAAGCAATCCAACCGCCCCAAGTGAATCTCAACCTGGTTCACCACCAAGTCCTCCGTCAAAGCGGACTGCAGCGCCGTCACAAACGAGGGCAAAAAGTTGCTAACCCCAAAGAACCGAACCTTCCCGGCGCGGTGGAGAATGTCAAAAGCCTCCGCAATCTCGGAAGGATCCATCAGTAAATCCGGCCGGTGTAGCTGATAAATATCGATCGTCTGTATCCCAAGGTGCCCCAGCGACTTATCGCAAGAAGCCAAGATGTGCTCCTTCGAAAAGTCATACCTATGCGGCGAATCTGGGTTCGGATCGCCCCCAAAGCGAATCCCGCACTTCGTGGCGATGATGATCTCATCCCGCATCGAAGGAATCTCCCGCATCAGCTCGCCGTGGATGTCCTCACACATGCTCCGGCAATAAATGTCGGCGTGGTCAAACAGCGTATAGCCCGCCTCATAGGCCGCAATCAGTGCCTTCTTTCCGGCCTCGCGCTTCGCCGAATCAACCTCCGCCGGATTCCAAGTCCCCGCAATCCGCATCGCGCCATAAGAAAGTCGTCCGGCCGTCAGACCGGTTTGGCCAATTGCTTGTTGTTTCATCGTGGGAACGTCTGGGGAACAACGACCTTGCCAGTCTGAGCGCTCTCAATCGCCGCCAGCGAAATTGCCAGCGCATTCACCCCGTCCCACCCGGAAACCGGCGGCGGCGTACCATCGCGAACCGCATCCAAAAACCCGCGAATCTCCAAGTAATACGGGTCATCGAGAGGTGCCCGCGGCGTATCACCGCGAGAGCCATCCGGAGTAGAAACCCGAAGCGCCGGCTGGTCCTTACTATCGAACTGGATCAACCCCTCCGACCCCGCAACCTCCAAGGTGGTCCGGAACCCAGACGGGTCCATCCAAGTCGCCTCAACGTGCGCCACGACTCCAGAATCAAAAGTCAAAGTCGTCAGCGCATAATCCGGCCCCGACCCCGCCTGCAATCCCACCGAGCGACTATAAAGGTGATCCACCTCACCAAAGGTCCAGCGCAGCCAGTCGAAGTCGTGGATCGCCAAATCCAGCAAAACCCCGCCGCTCCGCGCGTGGTCCATAAACCAGTCGCTGCTCCCCTTCGGAGCCGGCCCCCCACGCCGCGTTCTCGCCGCCGCCGGCCGCCCCACCTGTCCCGAAAGCACGAGATCGTGTGCCTTCCGAAACTCGGGGAAGTACCGCACCACCTGCCCCGGCATCAGGGCAACCTTCGACTTCTCCGCCGCTTCGACAAGGGAAATCGCCTCGTCCAAAGTCCGCGCAATCGGCTTCTCAACAAAAATCGGCTTCCCAGCCGCAATCGCCTGCAGCCCAATCTCGGCATGAAGGTCCGTCGGCAAGCAAATGTCGATCACGTCGACGTTCTCAATCACCCGCGAAAGCTCGGTCCAGCCGTCCGCCTGATACTTCTCAATCAGCTTCTGCAGCCGCTCTTCCTTCCGGTCGAAGAAGAAGATTTCGACCCCTGGCATCTTGCGATACTGTGCCGCGTGAACGTTCCCCATTCCGCCCGCGCCGAGAATGCCGATTCGCATAGCGTCAGTTTATACGTTTGCGAACTCAGACACGAACTGCTTCGCATCGCGCAACTTCGCCGGAACCAAAGTGCTGACTCCCGGCTCGTTCATCGTCACGCCCAGCCAAACCGGCGCCGATTCAATCGTGGTCGGGTTGTGTGTAATCACGATGAACTGCGTCTCACCGATAAAGTCGCTCAGCAGGGCAGAGAACCGCTCAACGTTCCGCCCGTCAAGGGGCGCATCCACTTCGTCAAGAATCACCAGCGGACTCGGCTTCACCCGTAGCAGAGCAAACAAAAACGCCGCCGCACAAAGCGACCGCTCGCCTCCGCTGAGCAACTGCAAAACCTGCTTCCGCTTGCCCGGCAACCGCACGTCAATGTCCACGCCGCAGTCCAGAACTTGGTCCAAATTCGTAAGCACCAAGTCGCCTTCACCGCCCGGAAACACCGTCTGGAACACCGTGCGGAACGCCGCCTGCACCTTCGTAAAGGTCGTCAAGAACCGATCCCGCGTCAGGTTATCCAGCTCAACAATCGCCGCTTCAACCTGGCCAATGCCTTCCAAAATGTCCTGCTGCTGGCCAAACAGCTCGTCATACCTAACCGTCAACCGCTCAAAGGCATCAATCGCCCCCAGGTTCACATCCCCCATCGCGCGCAGCTCCCGGCGGAACCGGTTAGTCAGCGTCTGCGCATCCTCGGGAATCTCCACCGTCGCGCTCAGCTCAACCGCTTCCGTCTCGCCAATGCCGTATTCCTCAAAAAGTCGCTGCAGCGAGTTCGCCCTTCGGCTCTCGGCCCGAGCCCGCAGAATCTCGTTGTTCTGGTTCGCCGCGCTAATCGCGCTCGCATTCTCCCGCGCCGATTTCGCCTCGTCATAAACTTGCCCAAGCCGGTCCGAAAGCCCGCGCTTCAAAGCCGACTTCTCGCTCAGGTCCCGGTTCAGGTCGCCGATGATCGCCTGCATCTCTTCAATCCGAACCTCATGCAGCTCGATCTCCTTGCCCAGCCGATCGCGCAATGGCCCGATGTTTGCCATGCGGTTGGTCCGCAGGTCATTGTCTTCCTGCGCCTGCTTCAGCCGCCTTTCCGCGCTCAGGCGGTTACCTTGCGCCTTCGACCACGCCTGTTCGGCTTCCCGCAGGCGCACCTCGCTCTGCTCCGCATCGGCGTTTCGCCCGGCTAGCGCTTTCAGCACCGAATCCCGCAAGCCGTCCAGTTCCGCCACGCTTCGCCCGGCTTTGATGTCACCGAGAACGCCGTTCAAAGTCCCAAGCTCCCGCTCCAGCCGGTCGCGCTGCTTCAGCGTCACCTGGAGCTCTTCGTTCAAAGTCTGCAAATATTGCCGCTGGTCGTTCCACTCTGCCTTCGCCGCCGGCAACGGCACTTTCGCGGTTTCGAGCTCCGCCTCCAGCTTCGCAATCTCGGCGTTCCGCTTATCCGCCCGTCCCGTCTGCTGCTGAACCAAGCGCACAATCTCGCCAAGTTCGCGTTCGAGGTCGGCCAAATCGGCGCGACGCTGAACCATGCCGTAGCTGGTGTTCTTCGTGGTTCCGCCCGTCACCGCACCGCTGCCGTGCACCACTTCACCGTCCAGCGTGACCATTCGGCTCCAGCCCGTGGTCCGGGCCAGCCGCAAGGCATCGTCCAACTCCTCAACAATCAGCACGCGCCCTAGCAGCGAGTCAATGACCGGCCGGAACCGGGAAGGGCAGGTGACCAACTCACTGGCCCGCCCCAAAACTCCGCGTTCACTGGTCAATCGCCGAAGCTCCGAGCTCGGCTCACTCGGTCGCATCAGCGGAATCGGCTGGAACGTCGCCCGCCCCGCCCGGTTCGATTTCAGAAACTCAATCGCCGCCTTCGCGTCGCGATCCTGCTCAACAATCAGGTCGTTCGCGCTTCCGCCCAGGGCCGTTTCAATTGCCAGCGCAACGTCGGGTTCGCATTCAATCGCCTGAGAAACCGGCGTGTATTCCGCCTGCAAAATCCCCGACTTCGCCGCCTCAACCACCGCTCGCGTACCTTGCGCCACCCCTTCCAGGCTGGAAATCGTCGATTCAATCCCCCGAATCCGTCCCTCAATCGCCGCCTTCTTCCCAAGTGCATCCCGCACCGCCTGGTCATCCGCCCGCGAGGATTGCTGAATCGCGTTGATCTGCTCTAATCCCGTAGCCAGGCGAGATTCGATTTCGTCAACCACCGATTTCGCCTCATCAACTTGCGTTTGGGCGTCCTGCACCGCTGCCTCCAAGTCCGGAATCGCCGACTTGATGCCGGAAAGCTCGCGTTCAACATCCTTCCGGCGCGATGCCTGCTGATGCGCCGCCGCCTCCGCCTTCAGGCGATCTTGCTCAATCCGCCGCGCCTCGCTCAGCTCCTGTTCGAGGGAATCCAACTCCGCCGCCAGTGCCTTCGCCTCCGCGCTCGCCCCACCCAAGGCGGCCTTTAGCTCCTTCAGCCGCTCATAAGAAGCCGTTTCCTCGTCCAGGCTCGCCGCAACCTCATGCTCCGAAGCCCGGATCCGCTCCGCAATCGTCGCCGCGTCCTCGTCAAGCGATCCCTCTTGCTCGGTGAGCGACTGCAGCCGCTGCTCGGCCAGTTTCAAATTGCTCTCCGACCGCTCCAGCGTTGTGACCGCTTCCTGCAAAGCTTCGCGGAGCGATTCGGTTTCAGTCTCCTTAACCTGCAACTCCGCCCGAACCCGCGCCGCTTCGGCGTCCAGGCTTTCGCACCGCGCCGCTTCTTCGACCGCTAACCGGCTCGAAGTCTGGATCTTTGCCGCAAGATCGCCGATCTCCCGAATCGCCTCTGCCGCCTCCCGCGCCAGAAGTCCGACCTCGACTTCTCGAAGCGACTGCGCAATCTGCTTGTATCGGTGCGCCCGCTCTGCCTCCTCGCGCAACGGACCCCGCTGCGATTCGATTTCCGAAATAATGTCGCCCACCCGGCTCAGGTGGTCGTTTGCTTGCACGAGTCGCCGCTGGCTCTCAACCTTCCGCGCTCGGTACCGCTGAACCCCCGCCGCCTCATCCACCCAGCCGCGCCGCTCCTCCGCGCTCGCCGCCAAAGCCGCATCAATCTCCTTCTGACCGACAATCGCATAGCCCGAACGACCAAGCCCCGAGTCGGCTAGCAATTCATGGATGTCGCGCAACCGGCAACTGCGCTTGTTGATGCTGTAATCACCATCCCCGCCCCGTGTTAGCCGCCGCGTGATGACCACCTCCGCCGTATCGATCGGCAAAGACTGGTCCTCGTTATCAAAAACGAGCGTGACTTCCGCAAAGCCGACTGCCTTGCGCTTCGGGCTGCCGTTGAAGATGACGTCTTGCCCCGTGACCGCGCGAAGCGACCGGGCATTGCCTTCGCCCAAGCCCCACAAAATGGCGTCGACCAGGTTCGACTTGCCGCACCCGTTCGGGCCAACGACGGCCGTAACGTCGCCTTCGAGAGTGAATTCGGTTTTATCCGCAAAGGTCTTGAAACCAATGATGCGGACGCGCTTCAAACGCATGCGTTATTGTGACGGCCCACGGGCAGTTTTCGGCTCACGGTTCTTACGGACGCTGCAACTCAAAGCTCTCGACCGTGCCCAAATCCACGTACTCCGGCCCGCCGAGGCGAGCAATCAGTCCGCTGCCCGAGTCTTCGAAGTGAGCCATCAGAACCTCGCCAATCACGTACCGGGCGGCGTTCGGCCCCTGCCCATGCTCAACGACCTCAAACAGCTTGCACTCCAAGTGCACCGGACTCTCCAAGACACGCTCCGGCGCAATCATCGAAGAGGGAAGAGCCGCGAACTTCGTCCAAGACCACTCCGATTCATTCGCGGGCAAATTGCGACTCGTCTGGTTCATATCGTCCGCCATCTCTCGGGTGACCAGGTTCACCACAAACTCACCGGTCTCTCGAATGTTGCGCAACGTGTCCTTCATCAGCCCTTTGCCGGTCAGCGTTGGGGAGATCATGAGACTCGCCGGATTGCTCCCGCCAAGCATAAAGAAGCTGAACGGCGCGAGGTTCGGCACCCCATCCGCCCCGATCGTCGAAACCAAAGCGATCGGCCGCGGCACTACTAGGTTGGTGAGCAGCTTGTATCCGTCAAGCGGAGAAATGGATTTGAGCTCAATCGACTGGTGCGCCATCTCAGCCTCGCGTCGCGGCTTTTAGCTCGGCCAACGCGTCATGAATCTCCGCCGCCCCCGCACCGCCGTCCCACTTCTTATGCAGCAGATTCACAAGGTAAGAACCCACCACCGCGCCATCCGCGACCTGGCACACCATTCGAACATGGGTCGGGGATGAGATTCCGAATCCAACGCAAACCGGCTTATCGGTCCGCAACTTGATCGCGCTCACCAGCCCCTGAACCTCCGGCGGAGCCGCGTTCTCCGCTCCTGTCACTCCGGTCCGACTAACGGCATAAACAAACCCCGTCGACCGCGCCGCAACCTCATCCATTCGAGACTGCGTACTCGTCGGCGCGACCAGGAAAATCGTCTCAAGCTCGTTCGCCGTACAGGCCGCGCACCACTCATCCGCCTCTTCCGGAACCAAGTCGCTAATGATCGTGCCGGTAACCCCTGCCGCCCGACTCCGTTCCGCAAAAGTCGTCCAACCCATCCGCATCACTGGATTCACGTAGCCCATCGTGACAATCGGAATGTTCCGCGGAAGATCAGAAAGGGCATTCAAAATGTCAATCGGCTTTGTGCCGTTATCCAAGCTCCGCTGACTGCTAGCCTGAATCGTCGGACCTTCACCGAAAGGGTCGCTAAACGGAATTCCGATCTCAATCGCATCTGCTCCCGCCGATTCGAGGGTGCTAACAATCGCGGGAAGTTGCGACAAAGGCTGGTCACCTGCGGTGAGAAACAGAACCAGTGCCTTTTCCTGCTTCGACTTTAACTGAGAGAACCGGTCCGAGAGGGTAATCACCATGTGCGAGTTTACCGGCGAGCCCAAAAAATCCCGCCTTCCGAAAACTCGAAAGGCGGGAAGGAGCGGCTAGGGAGGCGTGACCGTAACAACCGCCGCTTTCACGCTGTCCGTTCCGATGGATGCGTAAATGTTGCTGGTAGCTGAGGTGCCGGTTCGAGGGAAGGTCGTGATCGTGAAGTTGACTGTGGTTGCTCCGGCCGGAACCGTTACCGTCAGCGGAACCGAAGCCAAAGTTGGCTTTTGGCTACTCAACTTCACCACCAAACCACCCGCCGCCGCTGGTCCATTCAGCGTTACTGTTCCGGTTGTCGTCGTGCCGCCGACCACCGTGCTCGGCGAAATGCTCACCGTTGTTACCACGGGCCTAACCACCCTGAGCAGCTTGCCCTGCGTCCCCATCCCAGGGAGGTTGGCGTAAATGTAGAACGAGATCGGGTCTCCATTCCGAGCCGCCGTCGGAATCGGCACTGTAATCGTGTCTGATCCCAGGGGAACGATCACCGTGGCTGGTACCGTCGCAAGCGACGGCTTTTGGCTCCGAAGCTCAACCACCGTGCCGCCGGTTGGGGCAGGGTAGTCAATCTTCACAACCGCACTGCTTGCCGTTCCCCCCGTCACCGTAGCCGGCGAGAGAACAATACTCTTCAGGTTTCGAATCTTGATCGCAACGTACTGTCGCAGGTTGAGGACGGCAGTTCCGGCATAGACGTAAATCGTCTTCGCGGTATTTCCAATCGAAGTTACGGTGAACGTTGCGGATGTTCCACCCGCCGGAATCGTGACGGTTGCCGGAACTACCAAGTCCGTATCGGTCGCGCTTAGCCGCACGACTTGGCCCCCCACTGGCGCAGGCCCATCAATTCCCACCGTGCCCTGCGCCGACTCAAGAGTGCGCAGAACGGGGAAGGGGTGTAGGAAGTTCAGATTCCTTCGAACCACGTTGATCGTGACCGTCTTATCTCTGTAAGTTGGGCCAGCGGTGAGGCTGAGTGGGCCGGCCGGCGCAGAAGGCAAGAAGTTAACTGGAACCGTCAATCTCGACTGCCCTTGAGGCACCACCAAAGAGGAAGGAAAGGTCACCGCTCCTGGATTACTGGCAGTCAAAGTGACCGGCACGCCACCCGGCCCCGCAGCCGCTTGTAATGTAAAGGTCACGTTCACCGTGCCGTTAACTCCAACTTCCGTTGCGCTCGCCGCAAATCCACCCACTCGTGGTGTCCGAATCTCGAACGGAGTTCGTACAACGCCGGAAAAGTCGCTTGAGGCGATGACATCCACCGAACCGTCCGCCGCAACCGGGGACGTCCCTGCCGTGAACGAAGCCGAAGTGGCGCCGGCGGGAACCGTTACAAAAGCCGGTACCGTCATGCTTGGACTATTTGTAATCAGATTCACACGAGCGCCTCCCGTTGGAGCTGGTGTATCCAAAGTTACTTGCCCGACGACGTTCTTACCGCCAACCTCATAGACCGAGGGGAAACTAACCGTCAGTCCCCCGGAGATCCGGTCGTAAATGTTCACCCAACTGGTGTTACTGAACTCGGAAACTTGGTCCCGCCAAATACCGGCCACGAGGCGACCGGACTGGATATGGAACAACGGAACTTCGCCGCCGTACTCGTAAAATGCGAAGCCAAGCCTATCTGTGAACGTTGCCGTCGTGTCAGTGATCCGGAACAGAACCGCTTGGCCCTGATTCCAAGCATCGCCTGGGGCGGAAAATTGGTAATTCAGATCCGTGCCAAGCACATCGCCCATGAGATCCAGATAAGCGCCGAATCTATTGGTATCGACCGTTGCCATCTCTCCGCCTCCAAGATCGATCTCCTCCGGTCCGCCTTCAAATGGGCTGGCAATCGTTTGCGAAAGGGTAAACGTGCCACCGCTCGGCGTGTAAATCCGAACCACGCCGTCGCTCTCCAACGGGAATCCAACCGCGATTCGGTTGCCGCTAACATCGGTAGACCGTGAACCTGCCGGGATAGGCACATTCGCAGCAAATGTGAGCGCAGTCGCTCCTGCGTCAAACACCGTGAGGTTGTTCCCGGCGCCAAGAACAACCACCCGATTTCCATCAAAGCCCATGCTTCGACCAAGCGACTCGCCCGTGGCCCCCATAACGGAAAACACTTCTTGCCAAACCCCGCCAACGGGCGCAAACAGATACACCTTTCCGTTGTTCAAATGGCCCGGCGCCGTAACGATCAGTCGGTTATCAACGAGTTTGAAGAATCGATTGTCTTTGGCAAAGTCACCAAACGGGTCCCCGCTCTCCGAGACCTGACCGACTTGGCTCCAGATTGAGCCCGTGCGCTCAAAGATAAACGCGGTATTTCCCGCCCCAACGGCCAGCCGGTTCCCGTGCAAACTCACGGCACGACCAAATGGCAAAACCTGTGAAAGATCGTTCTGTCGAATCGCTTGCTGGAGAACCCAATCCGTCCCGTTGTAAACAAAGATAAAGACTTTGCCTTGGTCCGAATCAAAGAAATCATCGCGCTGCGCGCCAATCGCGACCGTAAATCCGTCCACCGCAAAAGCGGACCCGAACAGAGTGTCAAAAGCTGGTTCGGTCGGGTGCTTCAGCTGCTTCGCAAATGCCCAGTCCGGGTCAATCTTAATTGGGTACCGAGCGTTCCGGTCATCTATCGAGATGAAGAACCCGTCTTTCGCTGGCACAAGCTTCGCCGCAAGTCGGCGGTTCTGAGCGTCCCAGACGGTCAGATTAGAGTACGAAAATGAAGTCCCGCTAACCTGGAATCGGAGCGCCGTTTTTCCTTCCGCTTCAATCTTGTCCGCTCCCGAAACGTTGACTTTAATGAAGGCATTCCCGGTCGAGCCGGCTGGTCGGGACGAAAGCTCGAAAGCATGCCGCATCCCGTACCGCGTGTTGATGTACTGCTCCCGAATCCCGGAGCGCACCAGATCCAGCGTCGGCCAGCCGAAACGATCTTCCGAAGCAGAAACGGTTGGACTCGAGATTGCGATCCCGTTGTCGTAACCTTGGCGTCCGATCTGCCTCGCCACCACGCTCAGCCGATGCTCTCCAGCCTGAACGGTCGTGACTCCGGAATCCGAAATCGTAAACTTCGAATTCGATCCCAATTGGACCGCGCGGAAACCGCCATCCAAGCTTCGCTCAAACGCTTGCCGCGTTTGCTGCAAAGATGTAGCGAGACCCCTCTTATTTACGATCTCGGTTGCCAGCGAAGTCGCAAGACAACCCACCGTTGTAACAGCCAGCAAGAGCAGCTTCATACTTACAGTCTAAGCCTTTTCCCAGACTGTGAGTAATGTAGAGAGACAGTATTTTTACTGGATCATCAAGTGGGCTAGGTCCGCCGGCCGATAGCCGCCTAGGTACTCTGGACCCTCATGCGACCTAGTGGCCGAACTCCCGACACCATGCGACCCGTTAGCTTCGAACGGGGATTTTCTAAGTTTGCGGAGGGATCGTGCCTGCTCAAAATCGGCGAAACCCACATGCTGGTCACCGCCACCGTCGAAGACCGCGTACCCCCGTTCATGAAAGGCAAGGGAAGCGGCTGGCTAACTGCCGAATACTCCATGCTCCCACGCTCCGGTCGCCAGCGAAATCAGCGCGACCTGATGAAGCCAAATGGCCGCTCCATGGAAATCCAGCGCCTCATCGGCCGCGCGCTCCGAACCGCCATTGACCTCGAAAAGCTCGGTGAGCGAACCATTACTCTCGACTGCGACGCCATCCAAGCCGACGGCGGTACTCGTTGTGCCGCCATCACCGCGGGCTATGTTGCCGCCTATGACGCCGTCCGCTGGATGCTTAACAAGCGAATGCTCAAGGAAAACGTAATGCGAGAACCCATCGCCGCGATCTCGGTTGGCGTTTACCGTAACATCGAAGTGCTTGACCTCGATTACGACGAAGACAGCAACGCCGGAACGGACATGAACATCGTCATGACCGCGTCCCAAAAGTTTGTGGAAATCCAAGGCACCGCCGAGGCCGCCCCCTTTGGCGTTGATGTCTTAGGAAAACTGCTGAAGCTGGGACAAAAAGGAATTCTGGAGCTCGTTGAGGGCCAAAAAGAAGTCCTCGAAATTTAGTTCTGTTGTAGGGTTAAGCATGCGTCGAGCATTTACTCTGATCGAGCTCCTCGTGGTGATTGCCATCATCGCGATCTTGGCGGCAATCCTCTTTCCTGTCTTTGCGCAGGCAAAACTGAGTGCCATCAAGACCCGAGCGCTCGCCCAGTCGAAGCAGCTGGCAACCGCGCTCGTGCTCTACGCGACTGATCACGATGACAACTTCGTCCCCGCATCGCTTCGCTCGGCCCAGCCGGGCGATCCCGAGATCTGGCCGCCGAAGCTTTTGCCGTACGTCAAGAGTAAAGACCTCTTTGTCGCCGCAAACACCGACGCCCGATTCGCAGAAGACTGGACAACACGTCGCAACCAGAACATCGGCTACAACGATGCAACCGGGATCGACCTGGCTTCCACCGCCGTGCCGGGGGCAGCACCAGCCGGAACCGAAGGATTCACCACCGCCGCCTCCTTCTCGCTCGCCGAAGAATCGGCCAGAACCGGCCTCATCGCCTTCACGCCAAATTCGGTGAACGGCAAAGAACGCGGCTACGTGTTCAATCCTTACAACGGACCGAACGACCCGAACGGCGCTTACAACTTCGGCCTCCCGCTCATCGGGGACGTGAACCTTTGCACGACGCCATACAAAGGCGTGAACCACTCCACAAAAGTCCCGGGCGCACTGAAGCCAATTTATGCTCGATATGGCGGTGACGGAACCGGAAACGGACAAACCCCGGTCATTTTTGCCGACGGCCACGCAAGGCTGTATTCCGCCAACCGACTCCAAGTCTTCGGCGAAGTCATCTGGCGCTTCCGCTAGCCGATCATCAAATCGGCCCAGTCAACATCATCAAGGATAATTTCTATTCTTGACGAAAGAGTATATTTTGATCCGTCAAACATTTTTGACGGATCAAAATGAAGCAAGCATTCACCCTCATCGAACTGCTGGTTGTCATCGCCATCATCGCGATTCTTGCGGCGATTCTTTTCCCCGTCTTCGCCCAAGCTAAAGTTGCCGCCAAAAAGACGGCGAGCATCAGCAACCTGAAGCAGATCGGACTCGCTGGGGTGATGTACGTCACCGATAACGAGGCGTACCCCTTCATGTCCTCGCCCAGCACCCAAACCCCGAGAACTCGCTGGCCGGACTACCTCTATCCGTACATCAAGAACGAGGACGTCTTCCTCGCTCCAAACGCTGATCCTGTGATCTTCGGAAAAATCTGGGCCCATAATCCCGCCAAAAAATACGGCGGATACGGATACAACTTCCAGTATCTCGGCAACTCCCGATCCGTCGCTGGCAACGCCAATTTCCCCTTCACTGCCACCGAAACGCAAGTTTCAACTCCCGCCCAAACCATCTTTGTCGCCGACACCAACGGCGTCCGACGCGATAACAACACCGTCGGCGCGGGCGAATACACCCTCGATCCACCGCTGACCTCAACTCGTGGCAGCGGCAAAGCCAGTGGCTATTACGGCGAAGGGACCGAGTGCGGCTCCGGACCGCGCGGTTGCCGATCCACCCCTGCCGAGCGCCACGCCGGCCGAGTAGCCGTCCAGTTCGCCGATGGCCATGCCACCACGATGAAGCTCGCCGCCATGGACGACTTCAACGGCGACGGCACGCTGGATAACGGCTGGTGGAACGGCAACGCCGATCCAACCAGCCGATAATCGAGCCTCAATCCTTGTAAGGATCAAACTCGTTCTCGCCCGCCATTGCCACCCCAAACGGGGTCAACGTGTGCTGGATTTTCACCGTTTCCGCGTGAAAATCCAGCACCTCATCCAGGCGCTTGTAGCAGTGCGGAGACTCATCGCATCCCGCCCCGCGTAGGGTCACTCCGGCCGATCGAACCCAGTCGTTCATCATCTCCTGCGTAATCGACCCGCCGACCCTTCGGCGCTGACCGTCGACTCGCTTGAGCTTTCCGGCCGCCTGAGTTCGGCTCAGCATGCGTCCCGCGCCGTGGACTGTCGAGTACAACGCGGCCTCGGACCGCTCCGATTCCACGCCCTCCAAGATCACGCTCGGCTCGCCCATACTGCCACCGACAAACCCTCGCTGACCTGGGAAAGCCGGCGTTGCCCCCTTTCGGACCACAAACAGGTTCTCGCCGTCATGCGTTTCCTGCCAAGCAAAGTTGTGGTGGTTGTGCACCTCGTCCACAATCTCCGCACCCAGCAATTTCGCCACACGCTGACAAACCCAGTCTCGGCCGGCGTAGGCGTACCGCCCGGCCAGCAACATGCTTCGCCAGTAATCCTGTCCTTCTTGCGTCTGCATCGAAAGCAGCACCGGCGCGGCCATCATTCCGCCATCGCTCGGCGCTCCGGCGAGTTCAAGAAAGTGCGTTGCGATGCCATGACCGAATCCACGGCTACCAAAGTGCACGCCCACCCAAACTTGGCCATTCTCATCCCGAAACAGGTCCACGTAGTGGTTGCCCGAGCCAACCGTTCCCAATTGGTTCCGCGCCTTGTCGCGAACGCTCGCCTGATTCAAGTACGCAATGTCCTTCCACGCGCTATCGTCAAACAACTCGTGATCAACCGTTTCCTTATTGCGTAACCCAACGCCGAACGAGATCGTGTTCCAAACCTCGTCCATAATCCGCTCAACGTCGTTCTCGATGTCCGAAAACGACAAGTTCAGCCGAACCGCCTTGTTTCCGCAGGCAATGTCGAACCCAACGCCTGCTGGGCTGATGTGGTCTCGGTAGGCCACCACACCACCAATCGGCATGTTGTAACCCACGTGGCCATCCGCGCAAAGCACCGCCGACTTGGCGTGCTCATTGCTCGCACAGCTCTTCATTTGAATCAACGTGTTTTCGTCGTGATTCCCAAAGACCAAAAAGTCTTTCATTCGGTATCTCCTTTTTGAGGCAGCCTGGCGCTGAGCATCCGATTGGAGGGCAGAAACCCTACGCCGAGCCACTGGAATGGGAGCAACCCCGCCTCCAAAACGCGGTAGCTCCAAAAGGAAGTCAGGGGGTCGGAAGACTTTTTGCGTATTCGCGACCCGAAGTGTTCGAGGGTCGCGAAGCTGAGAAGTTAACTCAATCGAACTGGACCCATAGACAAACCGAGATACAGACTGCCGGCAAAAAGCCCGCAAGCCGTACTGTGTGTTTGTATGGGACGAATTCGTCGCATCGCGCTCAAGGTACCAGAGCCGATACAAATAGAGTCAAGTATCGTGCTGACTTTGTGATGCGGATTGCGTCTATCCTTAAAAGAGTTTGAGATCATTCCGCCGCACCCTGGAATTTCTCATGCCCTACCGGGCGCGAGTGATCGGTGCCGTTATCCTCACGTTGCTGGTTACGGTGCTGCAGATCGTGCCGCCCAGAATTTACCAAGCCGCCATTGACGGACCGATCAAATCCGCCCTCCGCGACAAATCGGACGCGAACATTGCTGCCGCGAACACGACCTTGTTCTGGATCGCGATGGGCCTCATTGCCGTCATCGCCGTCCGGAACATCTTCAGCTTCGTTCACAGCAACTTGCTCAACTGGATCGGGCATCGGTTCGTCTTCGATCTCCGCTTCAAAACCTGGCAGCACTTGCAACGCCTGAGCCTTGCCTTTCACAACCAGACCCAAACCGGCAAGATCATGGCCCGCATTACGGCGGATATCGAGCTCATTCAGGGTCTGATCCAGGGCCAGCTCGTCACGTTCATCAGCGACATCGTGACCCTCGTCACCGTCCTCGGAATGCTCTTCTTCCTGGAATGGCGACTTGCCACGGCCATCCTTTTGCTGGTCCCGTTCTATGTCGTCTCGTACCTGTTCTTCCTGAAGCACATTCGAGAAGTCAGCCAGGAGCAGCGAAAGTATTACGACGAAATGCTCGGCAAATTGGCTGAGAAGATCGCGGGAATCCAAGTCGTCAAGGCGTTCGTCCGAGAAGACACTGAGCGCGAGAGCTTCATGGCTTCGGTTAGAAAGAAGTTCTCGGTGGACATGCGTCAGGTTCACCTGAACCGGCAGCTCGGCCTTGTTAGCGGCGCGATCTCCGCCCTCGGCACTGGCGCGGTCTATGCCTTCGGCGGCCAGATGGTGCAAAACGGAGAAATGACGACCGGAAAGCTGGTCGCGATGACCTTCTACATCGGCTTCATCTTTAACCCCGCCGTCCGGGTCGTCGACTTCAACAACGCTCTCCAATGGGCGGTCAGCGCGATGGACCGCGTATTCCAAACCCTCGACACTCGGCCAGAAATCGAGGACAGTCCGAACGCCATCAACCTCCCGCCGATTCACGGCGTCGTCGAGTTCCGCGATGTCACCTTCGCCTACCAAGATGGTCGCCCGGTGGTTGAGGGACTCAACCTGACCGTGCAAGAAGGGGAAGTAGTCGCCCTGGTCGGCCCTAGCGGATCGGGCAAAACCACCCTAATGAACCTGCTGATGCGGTTCTGGGACCCCACCCGCGGGCAGGTCCTCATCGATGGCCAAGACATCCGAGACGTAAGGCTAGAATCGCTGCGACGCCAGGTCAGCATGGTCGCGCAAGAGAACGTTCTCTTTAGCGTCTCTATCCTCGAGAACATCAAGTACGGCAAGCGGGACGCTACAGACGAAGAGGCCCTCGCCGCCGCGCGCACCGCCGACCTAGATAGCTTTGTAGAAACATTGCCGGACGGCTACGAGACGATGATCGGAGAAGAAGGCATTAAGCTCTCTGGCGGTCAAAAGCAGCGCCTCGCGCTTGCCCGTGCGCTCGTCACCGACCCAAGGATCCTCATCCTCGACGACGTCACCAGCGCCCTCGATGGCGAAACCGAAGCACGTGTTCAAGACGCCTTGCGCCAAGTCATGCGCGGCCGCACGACCTTCATCATCGCCCACCGCCTTTCGAGTGTCGTGGCCGCAGATCGTATTCTCGTGATCGAGAACGGCAACATCGTAGACATGGGCACGCACTTCGAACTGATCGAGCGTCCCGGAATCTACCAAGAGACATACCAAGAACAGTTCCGGTCGGCGCTCGATATGGTCCGCGCCTGACCAGTTCTTCCCAGATTTTCCCAGCCCGCGGGCGTTTTCCCGGCTTTTTCCCAGCTCGGCCCAACATGGCCGTCAAAGCGTCTACATAAATGTCTACTATTTTTTCTCTAATTAGTAAACAAAGAATAGTATTCGGATAGGTTTACCCCTTAAAGATGGACCAACTTTTCCCAATTTTCCTCAAAAAAGAGGAAAATTTCCTTCCGCTAGACCAATGATTCCCGTATAATCCCAGCAGAAGGATAAGGACTACGGATGGTCTGGAAACTTCGAAGCGGCGGGGTAACCCAGATACCGGGGCGGTGAGCAAGATGCGGAAGCCGTCCCAACACTTGATATTGGCACACGTTCAGATTTTTTAAGGAGTGGTGATTGTTCATGGATCGAACAGAAATGGAAACGGATTTCCAGCACCACTTCGGAACTGACGACTCAGCCGTTGATGGTAAAGGGAGACTCCCGCTAAGTAAGAAGAAGCGAGAGTGGTTAGCCGACGGCTTCCGCTTCATGAAGGGGGATTTAGGCGTGCTCACTATTTATCCAGAATGGTCATTCCAGAAGAAGAAAAACTGGGTGATGTCATTTGACGAGCACAACGAAGGCCGCCAACTTTACCAAAGCATGGTTCTTGGAAGCGCCGAAGGCCCGTTCGTCGCAGATGGCGAAGGCCGCGTTGTCATTCCTTCCTCACTTAGAAGAGATGTACCTTTAGAAGGTGCCCTTATCCTTCGCGGCGTCGGTGAGTACATCGAAGTCTGGCCACTTACGGAATACGAAAAGTGGAAAACTGACCGCGAGAACTACAACCGAGCCTGGCGAGATTCCGTTCGCGAATCCATCCGCATGATGAAGGCAGACGCCCTGCCGGGGACAAGCAACTAACATGGAGCACGTTCCCGTCATGGTGCAAGAGATCATGTCTCACCTAGACCCGAAGCCTGGCAACGTCGTTGCCGACGGCACTCTCGGTCTTGGCGGCCATGCGCTCGAGTTCTGCAAGCGAATCGCCCCCGGTGGACACCTCTTTGGGTTCGATTGGGACGAAAAGATGTTCGCCGAGGCGACAAATCGTCTTTCGGCTGTGAAGGACGTCAAAGTCACCTTGACCGCCCAAGACTTCCGCCAAGCCCCCGCCGTGCTGGATCGCAATCAGGCTCGCCCGAACGCGGTTCTCTTGGATCTTGGTCTGAATAGCGGGCAAGTGGACGACGCCGAACGCGGCATGAGTTTCCGAGAAGTCGGTCCTTTAGATATGCGCATGGACGTTCGGGTAGGCGAACCCGCCAGCGCATGGCTCAATCGAGCTACGCTGGACGAAATCGATAATGTCCTGCGAGACTACGGTGATGAGCGCTGGGCCCGCGCAATCGCCAGGGCTATTTTAGCCCGAAGAAAGGAACATCCACTACGAACTACGGAAGATTTAGTAGAGTGCGTTCTAGCCGCTATCCCGGTGGGTGCACGCGATAAGCGGCTTCATCCGGCTACCCGCACCTTCCAGGCAATTCGCATTTTCATCAATGGTGAGTTAGAGGAATTGAGTGAAGCCATTGTCGCTTTAGCCGAAAGACTAGCCGACGGTGGAGCCATCGCGGTGCTGAGTTATCACTCCGGTGAAGACCGCGTGGTCAAGGGTGCCTTTAGAGAATTAGCGAAAGAAGGATTCCGAGAAGAGTTGCGAAAGCCGCAACTTCCAACCGATGCCGAAATCGCACGCAATGCCCGAAGTCGAAGTGCTCGACTGCGAGTTCTGCGCAAGTTAGATCGTGAAAGTGTGGGTCAGCAGGAAGCTGACCGTGGGGAGACTCAAGATGAGTATCAAACTAATTGAAGCAAAGCCAGAATCTGCCACTTCTGCCACGCCAAACGTGGTGCCGTCCTCCCGTGCCCGGCGCGTAGCCCGACCCCAGTCCGCGCCCCAGGCTGAAACTCGTCCGCAGCCGGCAGTCCGACCACAGCCTGCGGTCCGACCTCAGCCCGTCGCGAAGCCGCAAGTCAATCCAGAAACGGTCGCCGAGGCCAAGCTTCGCGCCAAGCGAAAGCGCGGATCAGTTGTCGGTTGGACCGTGATGAACAGTCTCCTCCTCGGTGTCACGTGGGTCCTCAGCTACGGCGCAAGCTCGCTCCTCGCAAGCGTCCAAACCGAGGCGGTCCGAAACACCGCTCTCACCGCCGACTCCGTCGCGAAGACCGCAACCCGGTCAACCGATCTCACCAAGCAGCGAATGGCCGCAATGGATTCCGCTTCAGAATCCGTCTTCGGTACGTCTCAACCTTGGAGCCCGGCAACAATTGCGCGGACCAACGGATATGTCGCAAGTCGCCGCTAGACCGCTGAATCACGGACTCATTAAAGGGTTGTTAGGGGTTTGCGCCCTCGCAACCGTCATGTCGCAGGCGAAAATCCAAACCTGGGCCGCAGAAGACACTAAGGCTCAAGCACGAAAAGCGAACCGATACGGAGTCACGAAGGCAGTCGTGGCTTCCCGCGGTCGCATCCTAGATCGAAACCGAGTCCCCCTGGCTCAAGATTCGCCCATCACCGAACTGGTCGTCGATTACCGCAAAGCCCCGAGCAGCCCCGGCTTTTGGGCCGCCCTCAGCGACGCCACCGGCATTCCCGCAAACGAATTCACCGCCATCGGCTCCGTGACCGAAAAGAGCCGAAGCTGGGTCGTCTCCCTCTCCTCCGACCAGCGCAACCGAATCGCCGCGATCCGAAAATTCTGGCGACCCGATGGCGTTTCGATCTCCGGAAAAGGTGAGCGTGAAAACGTCCTCGGCGACGCCACCTCCCCCATCATCGGCGGCTTCCGGCATCAATTGGCCAAGGACAACAAAACCAAGGTCACCGTTGCCACCGGCCTAGAAAGCACCCAAGACGCATTGTTGAAAGGGAAGGACGGCAAACAAGTCGGCTTCGCGGATAAGAACGGCAACCTCTTGCCCAACCGTCTCATTGAGTCCCTTTGTATCCCGAAGGCAGACGGTCAAGACATCGAGACCACCATCGACGCCACCCTCCAAGCTTCCGCCTACGCAGCCCTAAAGGAAACGGTCGTAGCCAATGGCGCGAACGAAGGAAGCGCCGTCGTCCTCGACCCGAGAACCGGTGACGTGCTCGCCCTTGTCACCTATCCGACCTTCAGTTCCAGCGAATTCGCCAAAGGAACCGGCGTTCCATTCGGTGCCAATCCCGCCACCAAGAACCGCTTCGAACCGGGTTCCACCTTCAAAATCCTGACCCTCGCCAAAGCGCTCGACGAGGGCAAAACCTCCATGTCCGAGCACTTTTACTGCCGCCTAACGATGCAAGTCGGCAAGCAGACGATCGGCTGCGATCGCAAACACGGCGCGCACGGCGACGTCGACGCAACTAAAGCCATCGCCAAAAGCTGTAACGTCACCGCCGCAACCTGGGCGATGCGGGTGGGCCACCCAGCGTTCACCAAATACATGACCGACCTCGGCCTGTTCGAACCAACGGGCGTCGAGCTCGGCGGAGAAGTCGCGGGTTCCTATAACAAGAAGGAGTACTCAAAGATCCTTCAGCTCGCAACGTTCGGGTTCGGCCAGTCCCTCACCTGCACCCCAATCAGCCTCGCCAGCGCCTTCTCGACCATCGCTAACGAAGGAAAGCGCGTCCCGCCGCGACTCATCCGCCGCCTCGGAGATGAAACCGTCGAACGGCCCAAAGCGAAGCAAATCATCTCCCCCGAAACCGCACGAGAAGTCCTCGAAACGATGGAAGCGGTCATCGAAACCAAAGCCGGCACCGGCTACAGCCTGCGCATCCGCGGATATCGCCTCGCCGGAAAGACGGGAACCGCCGAAAAAATCGGCTCCATCGATCCGATCACCAAAAAGAAGATCAGCGGCTACGTCGCCAACTTCATCGGCTTCGTCCCTGCCGTCCGACCCCAAGCCGTTGTCCTCGTAATGGTCGACAATCCCAAGAAGCAAATCTACGGCGGCGCGGTTGCAGGTCCTGCCTTCCGACAAATCGCTCTTTCGGTTATCAAGAGCATGCGCATCCCGCCCGATCGGAGCGAGCAGCCGGTAAGGGAAGGTGGCGACACGTGACGCTCCGCGAGCTCTGTGCCCGCTCTGGCATCGCCGAATCCGGCATTGGGCAGAGCCCAGAAATCAAACATCTCACTTTAGATTCCCGGCTGGTCCAGCCGGGATCGTTGTTTGTTTGCATGCCGTCAAATCGGCAAGACAGCCACGCGTTCCTACCCACCGCCGCGGCCGCCGGAGCCGTCGCCACCATTGTCCATAAAGAATCTTCCGTAGCGGAAGCACGGGCGCTTGGTCTCGAAGCCATCTATCTCCCGGCCGCGAGCTACTCAGGCACCCTCTGGCAACTCGCCCGCGCCTTCTACAACTCTCCAACTGCTAGCTACAAGCTCATTGGCGTCACCGGAACCAACGGCAAAACTACCACCGCCTGGATCATGCGCCAGATGCTCACCGCGCTCGGCCTCCGGGCTGGCTACCTCGGGACATTGGGATTCACCCTTCCGGAATCCAGCATCGAGCTCAACAACACGACCCCGTTCGCGCTCGAACTCTACGCCCGACTCGACGAAGCCCGCACCGCCAATCTCGATGCCCTCTGCATGGAAGTCTCCAGCCATGCCCTGGCCGAAAAGCGCGCTGATGGCCTCGAGTTCGACGCCGCGATCTTCACGAACCTCACCCAAGACCACCTCGATTTTCACGGCACGCTCGAGCAATACGCCGACGCCAAGTTCCGTCTCTTCTCCGAGCTCCCGCTCCAGTCGGACAAGTCATTCAAGGCCGCCATCAACGTAGCCGACCCCGTGGGCCGCGCATTCGCGAAAAGGATCACCCAGCCCGTCCTGACCTTCTCCACCGAAGCGAACATAGAGGCCGAGTACCACTTCACGGCAACCGACGTCCAACTCGACTCCATCAGCTTCGACCTAAAGTCCCCCAACGGCAACCACCGCCTAACCGCCGGGCTCGGCGGACTGTTCAACGTCGAAAACCTCGCCTCCGCCATCACCGGCCTCATCGCGGCGGGATATCCGCTAGAAGACCTTCTCGAAACGACGCAGAACCTAAAGCCTGTCCCCGGTCGATTCGAGAACGTCCCCATCGAAGCGAATTTCCGCGTCATTGTCGACTACGCCCACACCCCCGACGCACTCGAAAAACTCCTCGACTCCGTCCGCCCCCTCACCGCCGGCCGCGTCATCACCGTCGTTGGCTGCGGCGGCGACCGGGACAAAACCAAACGCCCCCTCATGGGGTTCGCCGCCAGCGAGCGCAGCGATCTCACCATCGTCACCAGCGACAACCCTAGGACCGAAGACCCGGAAACGATCGTCGCCGAGGTCCTCGACGGCATCGCTCCAAATCGGCCCGCAATTGCCATCGTAGACCGAGCCGAGGCCATTGCTCACGCGGTCGGCTTCGCGTCAGAAAACGATGTGGTTGTGATCGCCGGAAAAGGGCACGAGAACTACCAGATTATTGGTCACGAAAAATTCCCCTTCGATGACCGCGACTTTGTGAGAGAGGCACTGCAAAAATGAAACCAATTTCCGCCAAAAACCTCGCCGAAAGAATGGGCGGCACCTACCATGGAGAACCCACCCGAATCCAAGGTTTTGCCACCGACCATCGCGAAGTCAAACCCGGCGACGCCTTCCTTGCCATCAAAGGCGCCCGCGTAGACGGTCACGATTTCGCCGATCAAGCGATGGCTGCCGGAGCGCTCTTGGTCGTCAGCGAAAAGGAACTCAACGTGCCTCACGTTCGGGTGGAAAACCTCGTCGCCGCCCTCTCAAGCCTCGCCCTCAGCTTCCGAATCGCGTTCGATGGCCCTGTTGTTGGCATCACGGGTAGCGCCGGAAAAACGATGACGAAAGAGTTCGTCGCGGCCGCCCTCTCTCCCCTCGGCCCGATCAAAAAGACCGATGGCAACCGCAACACCGAATACACCGCGCCCCTCCTTTGGCCCGAAGTGACTACGGGAGACGCCGCCGTCGTTGTTGAACTCTCCATGCGCGGCATGGGGCAAATCGCCCACCTCGCCGAATTCTGCCGCCCCACCCACTCCCTCATCACCAACATCGGCTGGGCCCACCTCGAGCAAGTCGGCTCCCGTGCCGCCATCGCCCAGGCCAAAGGAGAAATCCTGGAAGCCCTGCCGCAAGACGGCGTCGCCGTGCTCTGGAAAGACGATGAGTTCTTCGATTCCCTCAAGGCTCGGGCTTGGCCCCGCTCTACGATCACCTTCGGCTACGGCGAAGGATGCGACTGCCGAATCATTGGCTACGAAGCCGTCTCCTGGCAAAGCTGCCTTGTCCGCGGGTTCTATCTCAACCTCCCGTGGGAAGCCGAGCTACCGGTGGTGGGTCGACACCTGGCCCTAAATGCTGCCGCCGCAATCGCCGTCGCCGCCAGCGTCGGCATCTCACCCCAAGAAGCCTCCGGCGAGCTCTTCGGCGCCGAAATCCCGCCAATGCGAATGGAGATCCGCGACTACAACGGCGCCCTGATCCTTCTCGACACCTACAACGCCTCCGTCCCCGGAACCCTCGGCGCCATTGAGACCCTTAGCGAAATGCCGTGCGACGGAAAGCGCCGCGCCGTGCTCGGAGAAATGCGCGAACTCGGTGCCTTCGAAACAGAAGCACACGAAATGGTCGGCAAGACCCTTCTGAACTCGAAAATCGACGAAGTCTGCTTCATCGGCGAACCGATGGTGAAAACGACCGCCGAAATGTTCCGAGCCTCCGGAAAGCCCTTCACTCTTGCGGCCAACATCGAGGAAGTCCGAGCCTTCGTCGCGGCGAGCCAGCCTGGCGATACCGTCCTGATCAAAGGATCTCGCGCCCTTGAGCTCGAGCGAGCCCTGGAGACGTTGCAATGATTCTCGCGATCAAGGCGTTCTGGATCACCCTCTGCGTCGCGACGCTCGTCTCGCGACCGGTCTACCAATTCCTGCTTGGTCTCAAGTCGCGGCAAGTCATTAGCGCCTTCGTCCCCGAGGGACACCAAGCCAAGGTCGGCACGCCAAACATGGGCGGCTGGATTCCTGTAATCGGCATGATCTTCATGTTCGTTTACTTCCTGTTTCTGCCCACCAGCAGCATGGTCGAGGCGCTCGGCTACAGCAGCACGACCACGCTAATGACCGTGATCACGCCTAACTACGTGTACGGCGTCCTCAGCCTGCTCATCGGATACGCGTTTCTTGGGTTCGCTGACGATTATCTCGTGCCAAAAATGAAGCCAGGCAAGCGCGGAATCGACTGGCTACCAAAGCTCGGACTCCAAATCATCCTCGCCCTCCCGTGCGCTTGGCTCACCTCGAACTGGAACATGCAGAACGCTGGCGCGACGCTGTTCATGATCCTGTTCTTCGCCAACGCCTACAACTTCTCCGATGGCCTCGACGCCCTCGCCGGAAGCTTGTTGATTGGCATTTGCGTGGGAATGCTCGTGATGGGCGTCATGGCCAGCAGCGGAATCACGATGCTGATTTCGGCTGGCTTGCTTGGCGGCATCATCCCGTTCCTTTTCTTCAACGCCCCACCGGCAAAGGTGTTCATGGGCGATACCGGCTCACTCCCAATCGGCGGACTGCTCGGGGTCGGGTTCTGGAAGCTCGCCATGATCGGCCAGCAAAACATGGTCCTCAGCTTCTGGGGCACCCCTAAACTCTCCCTTTGGCTAGTCGGACTTGTGTTGCTCGCTGGAATGATGATCGCCGAACTCGTACCGGTACCTCTGCAAATTCTCAGCGTCAAGCTATTCAAGCGAAAGCTTTTCCCGTTCACTCCTATTCACCACGCGTTTGAAAAGGCTGGCTGGAAGGAAACTCGCGTTGTCTGGAGCTTCGCTCTCGTCCAACTTCTCCTCACTGTCGCCGCCTTGACCTTCGCCGCCATCGCTTTCAATCCGTCCATGGCTCCGACCCCCTAAATCCGCTATGCCGCACTCGATCGAAAACCAAACCATTGCCATCTTCGGCCTCGGCCGATCTGGCCTGGCCGTGGCAAAGGCCGCGCGAGATCGTGGTGCGCTCCCAACCGTCTACGACCAAAGCTCGCTAGAAAACCTTGCAAAGCCCGAAATCCTGACCGAAGCCGAAGGTCATGGCTTGCCCGTCGTTCTGAACTGGGATGGCACTCTGCCGAAATCGGATCTGCTCGTCGTAAACCCCGCCGTCCGCAAAGATCATCCCCTGATCCTTCAGCTCAAAGACGAGCTCGAAATCATCAGCGAGGTCGAGTTCGCGTACCGCATCAGCCGCGCACCGATCCTCGCCATCACCGGTACCAACGGCAAAAGCACCACCACCGTCATGCTCTACCGCTGCCTTCTCGCCGCGGGCGAAGAGGCAATTCTTTGCGGCAATATCTTCGGCAGCGGCCATCCCGAAATGCCCCTCACCGACGCCGCGGCAAGCGCTACGGAAGATCAAGTCCTCGTGGCCGAGATCAGCTCCTTCCAGCTCGAATGGGTCCGCGAGTTCCGTCCCAAAGTTGCCGGCATCACCAACATTACGTCAGACCACCTCGACCGCTACGAAGGAGTCAACGATTACGCCAAGACCAAACTCCGAATTTTCGCCGCTCAACAAGAAGATGACTTTGTCGTCATCCGCGGCCACGATCCAGTCGTCTCCAAGCCGAAGGGGCCTCAAGTCCTCACCTTCGGTGCCACTGCCGAACATGCTCACATTGACGAAGACGGCATTTCCTTCTTTGGTGAACGGTTCCTGACCGCTAACTGGTCGCTCCAAGAGCCCCACAACCGCGCCAACGCCGCTATGGCCGCGCTCATGGCCTACGCGTTCCTCAAGCACAAGCACGCGCCCGTTGTTCAGGATGCCATAGAGAACCGAAAAGCAAAGTCGAACGCCAAACGAACCGTCTATTCCGGCCGAACCGCCGAAATCACCGATTCCATTCCGGCCGTCCTACTGGAACCGTTCGAAGACATGGCTCCGCTTAAGCATCGAATGGAGTTCCTCGGCGCGAGAAATGGCATCCGGGTGATCAACAATTCCATGTGCACCAACCCCGACGCCGTTGTCAAATCGGCCCAGTCCGTTCGCGACTCCGTCCACGTGCTCCTTGGCGGCGTCAATAAGGGCCTCAGCTTTAAGCCCGTTAAGGCCTTTCTCGCGAATCAGAGGCACCGCGGCTATCTCTTCGGCCGCGATGCAGCCGAAATCAATGCCGAGCTCGGCGGAGAGATTCCGATTTACGGCACCATGGAAGAAGCATTCGCCGCCGCAACCGTCGCCGTCGTCAGTGGAGAAGTCATCATGCTCGCTCCCGGCTGCGCGAGTTCCGATCAGTTTCGCGACTTTAGACATCGAGGCGACGTCTTTACTGAATTAGCCAAGGAGTGGCTCGACCATGCGAACTAGGATTGTTCCGGATATCTGGCTGTTTATCTTTGCTGTTTCAGCGACCCTGATCGGTCTGCTATTCATCTTCGATGCCGGCTACGCCCGCAGCATCCAAGAAACGGGCTCCATGATTCCGGCGGAGTTCACGACTCAAATTCGTTTGCTCTTGGTCGCCATGGCTGGGTACGTCATCTGCCGCTACCTACCGATCGATTTCTTCAAGCGCTCCGCAGGTTGGCTTTGGATTGTTTCGCTCATCGGGCTCGGCTTGGTCGATGTGATCGGAAAGAGCCAAAACGAAGCGAAGCGCTGGATTGCCATCGGAAGTGTGACCATCCAGCCTTCAGAGTTCGCCAAGCTCACGCTCGTACTCTTCCTCGCCGCCGTCCTTGCCGAAAAGAAAGAATGGAACCCGGCGAAACGTCGCCGCAACTTTGCCCTTTGGTTCGACAACGTCCTCATGCCTCAATTTAAGCGGTGGGTGCCCGGCTTTCTCGTCCTCTTAGGCATCTTCTTCATCGAGCTTGGAAAGGACCTCGGCACCGCCGGCGTCTTGTTCGCCATCTTCCTCGCGATGTGTGCGACCGGCGGCGTCGGTCGCCGCAGTTGGGCGACCATCGGCGTGGTCGTCCTCATCTTCTTGCCCGCGCTCTTCATGAAGCAGGCGTACCGAATGGAGCGGCTGACTACTCACACTGCACGCTGGGAGACCCAAAACGTCGACGACAAGGGCTTCCAAACCACCCAGGCCGAACGAGGCATGGCCGACGGCGGCCTCTTTGGCGTCGGAATCGGGTCCGGTCAGGTGAAGCACATCATCCCCGCGCCGACGACCGACTACATCATGGCGACAATCGCCGAAGAGACCGGATTGGTCGGAGCCCTCATTGTGCTGGGCGCCATTGCTGGTCTTGTTCTTCGGCTGATCAGCCTGGCCCAAAGGGCGACCGAACGCTTCGCCGCGCTCACGTTCTATGGAATTGCCGCTTGGATCGGAATCCAAACTGCAGTGAACGTGATGATGGCGAATGCAACCCTGCCGTCCATCGGAATCCCGATCCCGTTCATTTCCTCGGGCGGTTCCAGCCTGGTGGCCCTTTGGATGGCCATCGGCGTGGCTCAGCGACTCGCTGCGGCCCCGGTTTTAGCTCCACAGGAGGATGAGAATGCGAATCGCAATCACCGGCGGTGGAACCGGCGGCCACATCTATCCGGCGCTTGAGGTCGGCCTCGCCGCGCAAGCCGCGGGAGAGGAAGTCATTTACCTCGGTTCTTTCCGAGGCATGGAGCGAACCATTGCCGAGGCAAAGTCGATCCCGTTCTTCGGCGTCGATGCCCAGCCCCTTTGGTCTCTCAAAACCCTGAAGGGCTGGCAGTCCCTCGCTAAGCTCATTCTTGGCGCGCAGAAGGCAAAAAGCATTTTGCGCGACCGTGGTGTCGATGCCGTGTTCTCGACCGGCGGCTACTCTGCGGGGCCGTTTATGCAGGCGGCAAAATCGCTTCGAATCCCGTACGTCGTCCACGAATCGAACAGCGTTCCGGGACGGGCAAACCGCCTCTACGGCAAAACTGCGACCGCTTTCACCTATGTTTTCCATGGCACTGAGAAGCACGTGCCCGAGAAGAATCGAATCAGAACGGGTCAGCCCATCCGCAGCGAACTCCGAGACGCCGCCACCGCGAAAACCGAGCCTTCGGAGCGCGCATCCGTACTCGTTATGGGCGGTTCCCAAGGTGCCAGATTCGTCAACATCATCGCCCTGGATGCGGCAAAAATTCTGCCCGATGTTCACTTCACAATCGCCGCAGGCGAGAAGCTGTTTGAAGAAGTGCAAAAAGTCGCCAACGGGTTGCCGAACGTGGTTGCCGTCCCGTACCTGAGCGGCCACGATCTAACCGATGCCTATTCGACTGCCGGCGTGTTTGTCGGTCGTAGCGGCGGAACCTTGGCCGAAGTCGCGGCCTTCGGTCTTCCGAGCGTCCTCATTCCTCTGCCGACCTCCGCCGACGACCACCAATACTTCAACGCGACCGAGTTTAAAGAGCGTAGTTTTGCCGAAATTCTCTGGCAAGGGGCAAAGCACCCGCAGGGGCACGAAGAGGCGATCGGAGACTCGCTGGCCCAAGCCATCATTAAGCAACTGTACGGCCCAACGAAGGAACAATTCAACGGGCTTCGAAGCTGGGATTGTCCCAACGCCACCCAAGAAATCCTCGGCATCATAATGAGGTCTTAACCAAATCATGCGAACGCCTCAAGAAATTCAAACCGCCTTCTCCCCGCGAGAAGCGATGGACGGCAGTTCGCGATTCTTCCTCGTGGGCATCGGCGGTGCGGGCATGTCCGCGCTAGCCCGCATGCTCCATGCGCACGGTATCCCCGTTGCTGGAACTGATAGCACGGAAACGGACGAAACAAACCGCCTTCGCGCCGAGGGCATTGACGTCGTCATCGGTCATTCCGGCGAGGCACTGAGAGCATTCGCAACCGACAAAACGGCCGTCGTATTGACCGACGCGATCGACCTCAAGATCAGTCCCGAAGTCGCCGCCGCTCGCGAGTTGAACCTGAATTTGTTCCGCCGTAGCCAGCTTCTCGGCTGGCTCCTCAAAGATCGTCGCGTGATTGCCGTCACCGGAACCCACGGCAAAACCACCACCACCGGCATGCTCGGCTCCGGCCTCACTACTGCAGGCTTCGATCCGCTCGTGATCGTCGGGGCCAACATTCCCGCCTGGGGCTCGCCCGTTCTTTACGGCAAAGGCGAATGGGCGGTCGTCGAAGCCTGCGAAGCCTATGACAGCTTCCACGACCTCGACCCAGAAATCGTCGTGCTGACCAATCTGGAACTGGACCACGTTGACTTCCACGGTTCTTGGGAAAACCTTAAAGCCAGCGTAGGACGGTTCGTAAGCAAGATCCCCACGACTGGAGCCTTGGTTTACTGCCAGTCGGATTCCGGCGCGTCCGAAATTGCCGAGGCGTTTTCGGGCAAGACCCTTCCGTATTCCGAGGCAGATTTCCCGAGCACGGTTGCTCGCAGTACGTCCGGCGACCACAATCTGCGCAATGCCGCCGGTGCGCTGGGTGCGGCAACTGCCGCCGGTGCAGACGAGACTTTGGCCGCCAATGGAATCGCCGCCTTCACCGGGGCCGAGCGACGCCTGGAAGTGTTGCAAGACGGTGAATTAGCCGTGGTCGACGACTACGCCCACCACCCGACCGAGATCGCGGCCTCCATCCAAGCCATCCGTGCAAGATTCCCCAACCGCCGCATCGTCGTCGCCTTCCAACCGCACCTTTACTCGCGAACCGAAGGGCTAATCCCGGAATTTGCTGCCGCCCTTTCCGATGCCGACGAAGTCGTCCTAACCGACATCTATCCTGCTCGGGAAAATCCCATCCCCGGCGTCAGCGCCGCGCGGATTGCGGAACTTGTAACTGTCCCCGTCCGCTATGTCCCGAACCGACACCTCTTGCCCCGCAAAGTCGCCGCCTGGCTCCAACCGGGTGATGTTGCGGTGGGAATGGGGGCAGGGAACATCAGCGCCTTCGCGCCCGCCCTCATCGCGGAGCTGAAACGAGCTCGAAGCGGACCCTATCACGTGTGGGTTGCTTACGGCGGCGATAGCGCCGAGCGCGAGGTCTCGATCCTCTCCGGCCGTGCCGTTGCAAAAGCTCTCCGAGAACGCGGCCATCAAGTGGATCTTGTGGACATCTCCGAACTCCTTCTGTCCAAAGGCGATCTGAGCAAGCTCATCGGCCCGAATCGACCGGATGTGGTCTTCCTCGCCGTCCATGGCACCAACTCTGAGGACGGCGCGATGCAAGGCCTCCTCGAAACGCTCCACGTCCCGTACACGGGCAGTGGCATCCAAAGCAGCGCCATCGCGATGGACAAGAACCTCACCAAGCAGATTTTGGAAAGGGAAGGCATTCGCGTCCCGAAGGGCGTTCACGTCACTTCTGCAACCCAATCGGTTGACCTAACCGGCCCGGTGGTTGTTAAACCGAACGCTCAAGGTTCCACCGTCGGACTTTCGTTCGTCTCCGACCCCGCCGAAGTCCCCGCCGCCATCGCTCGTTCTCTCAGCTACGACGCATCCGTGCTCGTGGAGGAATGGATCACCGGCATGGAGATCAGCGTTCCGGTGTTAATCGATGAGGCGCTCCCGCCCGTCGAGATTGCTCCGGCCAGCGGAAAGTACGACTTTGCCAGCAAGTACACCGTCGGCGCGACCGAAGAAGTCTGTCCGGCCCGCTTATCCGAATCGGCACTGGCTGAAGCTCAACGTATCGCACTCGCCGCCCACCGAGCCCTGGGCTGCCGAGGCGCAACCCGAACCGACATCATGGTTCGCGATCCTCACGGTGCCGCGGAGATGTTTGTCCTCGAAGTGAACACCCTCCCCGGAATGACCGGAACCTCGCTTCTCCCCAACTCCGCCCGAACGGCTGGCATCCCGTTCGATGAGCTCTGCGAACGCATTCTTCTCGATGCCCTAAGGAGTCATGAGACCACGGCGTAAGAAGCCAAAATTCAATTGGACTCCGGTGCTGATTGCCGCCCTGGTTCTGAACCTTGGGCTTGGCCTCTTTTACAGCCCCTTAACTGCGGTGACCAAGGCCCGAGTGGTTGGCGTGAAGCCAGACGACATGGTTGGAGTCCGCACGGTGCTTAAGAGCATCGAAGGGAAGCCGGCCCTCCAGATCAACGGCAACAACTTGTCCAGCCTGATGCTTTACAACACGGCATTCGAAACGGCGACGTTCGAAGCGAACCCCTTTGGCCGTGCTGTCGTGACCGTCACTTATCGAAACCCGGTTGGCCGACTATCTGGCGCACCGGGCACCTATCTTGCCGAAGACGGAACCATCTACCAAAGCAAGGAAGTGCTTACGGGACTCCCGCTGATCCAGATCAGCCAGACCAGCCAAGAGCGCGATGGCACCATAGTCGGCCGGATCCCGACCTCGGCGCTGGCCTATCTGGCGCAAGAGCTGCCGAGCATCGCCGACGGTGAGAACGGAACCGTCATGTATGCCGACGACGGCGGTCTCATCCTCGTCCTCGGCGGAGCGGAGATCAAACTTGGGCAGGCCGTCCAACTCGAGGCCAAACTTAACTCCTTACGCAAGTTAATGGATGCGGACCCGGAACTCCTGAGCAAAGTTTTGGTCTTGAATTTATACGCGCCCGAAAAACCAGCGGCGCGATTCCGGAAACCGTCAAACTAGGAAAGTTAGTGAGCATTTTTAACGCCCGTTCAGAGTCTCAAAGTTGGGTCTGGCCCGTTAGCCTCATGAGCCTGATCCTTGGGTTTATGTGTGCGTTGGCTTGGGTCACCCAAGAGAACCGAAAGTCTCGCCGACCCTTCGCGAACCAGCAACAAACCACCCGCATCAACGAAGGCCAGGTGGATATCGATGCCTTCGATCAGCTTCAAGCCCGCGTCCAAGAGTTGCTCAAAAAGAACGACGCCCTAGAAAAGTCGCTATCCGGCAGTTCTTCGCAGGCAAAGACCCTGAACGAAAGCTTGCAAGAGGTCAAGAGCTTCTCTGGCCTCACCGAACTTGAGGGCCCCGGAATTGTGATTTTCCTCAAAGACAGCGGCCGAACCGCCGGGTCCGGATTCGGCAACGCGGAGACCGGCGACATCATTCACGACACCGACGTCCTCCGCGTGGTCAACGAGCTCCAAGCGTCCGGCGCCGAAGCCATCGCAGTGAACGAACACCGCATCACTGGCCGCGCCAGTTTCCGCTGCGTTGGACCGACCATCCTCGTCAACGACATCAAGATTTCTAGCCCAATTGAGATCCGCGCGATCGGCGACCCCAAAACCCTTCTGGGCGCAATGAACCTCCCGGGCGGCATTCTCGCCGATATTCGCCAAACCGACCCCAGCATGGTGGAGATCAACGAGGTCAAGAAAATGACCCTGAAGCCTTACACCGGTTCAACTTCGGCACGATTCGGTAAAGTCCCGGTTGTTAAGAAGTGATATTTCTTCCCGTCATTGCTTTGATTATTGGTGCCGCGATTGCGATTGCAATCCGGCTTGAGCCGGTTGGCGGCGCGGGAGGGCAATATCTGGCCGTTGCGTGCCTTGCCGGAATCGATAGCGTCTGCGGCGGATTCCGCGCTGGACTCGAAGGCAAGTTTCGGAACGACGTTTTCATCACCGGATTCGTCTCGAATATCCTAATCGCGTTCTTTTTGGCGTGGCTCGGAGATCGAATCTACATCGACCTCTTCTTGGCCGTGGCCATTGTCTTTGGCACAAGAACGTTCCAAAATCTAGCGCTGATTCGTCGGCAAGCCCTCACGATGTTTAACGACTACCAAACCCGCAAACAGCGAAACAACCCGGCTGCGCCTGCCGCGCCTTCGGATGGAAACTCATGAGCTTTGTTGTTGCGTTAGATCTCGGCGGCTCACAAATGAGTTGCCTCGTCGCATCCGGAGATAAAAAGCTTCGGTTAGAGGGCGTCGCGACCGTACCGTATGCTGGCGCCAAAAAGGGCCTGATCGTCAATCGGGAGGAAACGATCCAAGCCATCAAGGAGGTCGTCCCCGACGCTCTCCGCCAGGCCGATCGAAAGGGAACCGAGCTCGTCGTCAACGTCTCCGGCTCACACATTGAGTGCGTCAGTGGCCAAGGGATCAAGATGATCATCCCGAAAGGGCGGCACATCACGACCCAAGATGTCCTTGAAGTCGTCAATCACAGCCGCGCGGTGCTGCTGCCAAATGACCGCTCCCCCATCCACGTCCTTCCCAAGACCTTCAAAGTCGATGGCCAGCGCGGCGTTCGAAAACCCGTCGGCGTCGCTGCCGGCAAGCTGGAGGTTGAAACCCTGATCGCCACCGGCTCGCCAAAGCCGCTGGAACTGCTTGAGCAGTGTGTGAAAGAAGCTGGATTCTCCGTGAGCCAAATGGTTTTCACTCCCCTCGCTTCCGGCCTCGGCATCCTGAGCCAAGCCGAACTTGAGCAGGGCATGATTGTCATCGACCTAGGTGCCAGCACCACCGACCTCGGCATCTTCATGGAAGGCTCGATGGTTTACGGAATTTCCCTCCCCGTCGCCGCCGGACACATCACCTCCGACCTATCCGCCCTCCTCAAAACCACCCTAGAAGAAGCCGAGCGAATCAAGAAGCTAGACGGCCACGCGATGGCCGACCAAGTTGGCGAAAACGAGACCGTCGAAATCCAGCAACTCGGCCAGACAGGCTCCCGCCCGATGGCGCGCAAAGTCCTTTCCGAGATCATTCAAAGTCGAGCGAAGGAAATCGCCGCCATGACCAAAACCGCTTTTGACCAGTCCGGCTACGCCCGCCTCGTCAGCGGCGGCGTCGTCCTCACCGGAAACGGTGCTCGGCTCGCCGGCACCCCCGAGCTCTATAACAACACCTTTGGCCTCTCGGTGCGCTCAGAGTTCACCCCGCGCACAACCTCAACCGCCGTTGGACTCGCGCGCTATGCCATCCAATGCGCCGACGACATGAGCCCGGTTGGAGAGCCGACCAACTGGAAAGACAAGGTTCGCCGCCTCATCATGGGCGGCTAACCCTTTTACTCCGCGTCGACTTGGTGGCGAATATTCGCCACCACCACATTGCTCCGCTTCGACAGCGCATTGCGCAACTGCAGCGCCACATTCTCCGAAAGCAGGTCGTGATACCACTTGTTCGAGTCGGCGTCCGAAACAATAACCGTAATCACCATCTCCGGATGCTCAGCAATAAGCTCGTCCACGTAGTCCAAAACGGGTTCCAGGAGCGACCGATACGGCGAAGGCAAGATAACCAGCGGAATGTCCTGGCTCACCAGCTCCCAGTTCCGCTGAAGCTCCGGCAGCTTCTTCTCGTTTAGCGTCACGTGCACGGCCTTAATATCGCCCTTCAGGTTCCGAGCGTAGTCCAGCGCATTCACAATCCCACGGTGAACTCTCGGTACCAGCAACAAGGCAATATGCTCCTTGTAAGGATCGGTATCCGCAAGGGTGAACTTCTGCTTTTCCGCCGACCGAGTGTAGTGGTTGCGGATTGACAGCATCACGCCGCAGAGTAGCGGCAGAAGGATCGCGATAACCCAAGCTCCTTCCATGAACTTGGTCACCAGAATGATCAGCAGAACGATAATGCAAAGCACCAACCCGGTGCCATTGATCGCGATGCTAGATCGCCAGCTACCCGTGCGAAGCTTCAGCCAGTGGGCAACCATGCCCGCCTGGCTCAGCGAGAACGCCGTAAACACGCCGACCGCATACAAAGGCAGCAACTGCTCCAACTCGCCCTTAAACGCAATCACAAGGCCGATTGCCGCGACCGACAAGGCAATGATTCCGTTATGGAAGACCAACCGGTCACCCAGCCGAGACATGTACCGCGGCATGAATCCATCCCTCGCCAAGAAGCTACAAACCCGCGGGAAGTCCGCAAAAGCCGTATTCGCCGCAAGCAGCAAGATCAACGCGGTAAACGCTTGAACCGCGTAGTAGCCAAACGACTGGTCTCCGCCAAACGAGAACGCTGCCACCTGAGAAGCAACCGTTCGGAACTCCGGATTCTTCGCCGAGTAAAGCGCGACCTCCGGCATGTGGCTGATCACATAGCCCATGCCCAAGAACAGCGTGCTCAAAATGATCGCCATCCGAACAAGCGTGTTCGAAGCATTCTTTTGCTCTGGCTTCTGAAACGCCTGCGTACCGTCCGAAACCGCCTCAATCCCCGTAAGAGCCGTACAACCCGCCGCAAACGCCCGCAAGATGACGAACATCAAAGGGTAGTTCGCCTCCGACCCAATCTTCCCCGGTTCGGCAAGGATCTTCTGCGGTGCCGGCGTAAGCCCCGAAATCTTGTAGATCGCAAGGGCAAGCATCACGTACATCACGATCACAAAGCCGTAAGTCGGAATGCTGAAAACCGCGCCGCTCTCTTTAAGCCCGCGCAAGTTCGCCCAGCCCAAAATCATGATGAAGAACACCGACATCGGCACAAGGTATTCGTGCATCGCCGGGAAAGCCGAAGCTATTGCCGCCACACCCGCCGCGACCGAAACCGCCACCGTCAAGATGTAGTCGATCATCAGCGCCGCCCCCGCGACAACGCCCGCCTTCGGGCCCAAATTGTCGGAAGTGACAACGTAGCTACCACCGCCCTGCGGATAAGCCTTGATCGTCTGCCGGTAAGAGAACGCAATGATCGCGATGAGCGCGACAATGCTCAGCGAAATCGGTAACTGCAGCCCGAGCGCGCTGGCCGAAATGAGCACCAACACGGCCAGAATCGCTTCCGTTGCGTAAGCCACCGAACTCAGCGAGTCCGAAGCAAAAACCGCCAAACCAACGGCCGGCGACAACTTCTCGTGATGCGCCTCCCGAGAAGCAATCGGCGCGCCAACAAGAAATCGTTTAAATTTTGCAAAGGGCGTCATAGTGGCCTCTTTCTCAGTGCTGTTCGGGAGCGGCTGCCGTCTCGGTCGAAACCACGATAATGTCAACCGTCCGCAGTTCCCGCGCAAGCTCACTCAAGATGCTGGGCCGGAACATCTCCTGAAGCCGGCTTCGTTCTGGGTGACCCAAAATCACCGCCGTAACGTTTCGATCCTGCGCAAACTGAATCAGCGTCGGCGCCAACGGACCTTCCAAAACCACCGTCTCAATCCCCAGCCGCTTCGCCAAAGCAAAGTCGTCGGAAAGAATCTTCTTCGCCGTTTCGCTGTCGCTCGTGCCGTCCTTTACGTGCACCGCAATCACTTCACCGTGCATGCGCTGACCCATACGCCATCCGCGCCGAATCAAGCGAAGGGAAGACCGCGTCGGACTCACGCAGATAATCACCCGATCCTGAGTCGCCCAAGGCTTCTCAATCCGCTTTTCCTTTCGGTACGAAACCAGGTCCTCATCAACGTGCCCGGCAATCTCGCGCAAAGCAATCTCGCGCAAAGCGCTCAAAGCCGCCTCGTTAAAGAAGGTGCTCAGCTCAACCGGCGTCGTGCCATCAACGTAAACGTCGCCCCGCTTCACGCGGTTCAAAAGCGCATTCGGAGTCACGTCGACAATCTCGACCTCATCCGCATCGTGCAGCATCCGGTCCGGAACCGTGTTCGTAATCTTTACACCCGTAATGTCATGAACGTGGTCGTTCAAAGACTCCAGCGCATAAACGTTCAACGTGCTCAGAACATGGATGCCCTGCGATAGCAAGAAGTCAACATCCTGCCACCGGCTCTCAAATCGCGATCCCGGCGCATTGTCCGAAGCCAGCTCGTCAATAATCACCAGCTCCGGCTTCCGCTCAAGAATCGCCTCCAAGTCCAGATCGACGTACCTCTTGTCCGCGGTCGTCGTCACCTTCGGTGCCACAACCTCCAACCCCGCCGCAATCTCCTCGGTCGGCTTCCGCCCGTGGCTATCTACCAGGCCAATAACAACGTCTTGACCACGTCCGAAGCGACGGTTCGCTTCGTCGAGCAAGTGAAAAGTCTTACCAACCCCCGGCGCGTAGCCGAGGAAGATTTTGTGTTTGCCTGGAACAGGCGAGTTAGCTTCGGGCATGAGATGAAGGCAAGTCCACGGTCAACATGGAATCGATCCAATTTCGGAGTGGGGACGATAAATCTTCGATGATCAACTTCGGTGTCTCTGGGAGACTCGCGTTGGTCCACAGGAAGTCTGCCAGAAACTCTTCTGCCAAAGCTTGCCAAAAACGCGGGCCACCCGGCACCTGCTCCAGATCTGCGTGAGCTTTTACGAGCTCCTGGAAGTAAGCCGGCAACGAAACCGTAATGATTCGATCCTGCCCCTGGCCAACCACGCGGAAGTCGCAATGCACTTCGCCGGTTTTCTCATCCAAATGATCTTCTTCGGAAGAGAAGGAATAGCCGTTAAAAGTCGTCCGCGTAAAGCTCTTACAAACCATCCCGACCGGTACCGCCGTATGGTGCTCAACCTCTCGGTCCAAGGTCGTGCGAACCGCCGCCCGCAGCGTCTCCGCCGTAAACGGCTTGCGCAAAAAGTCCTGCGCCCCCGCCTGAATCGCCTCTAGCGCCAAGTCAATCGTGCCAAACGCCGTCGCCAAAATAAATTTCGCCTTAGGGTTCCGCGAGAAGATCGCCTTCTGAACCTCAATCCCGGTCATCTGCGGCATTCGCTGGTCGACAATTACCAGATCGAAATTTTCACCGTTGCCGTACTTCTCAAGCCCTTCGATCCCGTTCGTCGCGGTCTCGACCTGATAGCCAACGTGCCGAAGTGCAAGTTGCATCATCGTCCGCACGTTCGTTTCGTCATCAATGATGAGCAGTTTTTCGTTCAAGCGTTCGTTTCCTCGCGTGGTGGCGCGGCTATAGGTATCCAAAATCGAAACACAGAACCTTCACCAAGCTCGCTATTCACGCTCATATCGCCACCATGATTTCTGACGATTTTTTGCGCGATGCTGAGCCCAAGTCCTGCGCCCCCTTGGGTCGCTCCGGGTACCTGCACAAACCGTTCAAAAATCCTGCGCAGGTAGTCCTGCGGAATCCCTTCTCCGGTGTCATGCACTTCGAAAGATACTTGATTCTCGCGGTGTAAAGCGCGTACCGTAATCGCGCCGTTTTCCGGCGTATGCCGCACCGCGTTGTTCACCAAGTTGGTCAAAACCTGCCCAATCTGGGTTGCATCGGCAAGAATCTCCGGCAAATCCGGCTCAATTTCCACCGTCAAATGCACCCCTTTTTGCTCCGCAATGGGCATCATCGTGTGCGCCAAATCGTCCATTAGTCCCGCTGGCGACACCAGCCGAAGCGCCGGCGGCAACGTGCCCGACTCCAGCCGCGTCACATCCAACAAGTCCTTGGTCAGTTTCTTCAGCCTGAACAGGTCGTCTCGCTGAACCGCAACCAACTGCTTTTGGTCCGGCGTAAGCTCGCCCGCCGCCCCTTCTTCCAGCAACTGCACCGCCAGCAACATGCTGGAAACCGGCGTCCGCAACTCGTGCGCCGCAACCCCGATGAACTCCGTCTTCATCCGGTCCAAAACGCGAAGGTAAGTGACATCCTCCAGAACCGCCACCGCGCCAAGGCGAAAATTCGCATCCGTCACCATCGGCGTCACGCGCATCCGATAAATCTGTTCGTTCCCGTTCACGCTCAAACTCACCAAGCTCCGCTCGTCCTCGCTCGCGTGAATCTCCTGGTCGTCCACCGCGTTCTCCAGCGCCTCCACAATCCGCGGGTCCGAAATGTGGTCCTTCAGCGGCGTCCGCGGCGAGCTCGCCACCGGCCCAAAAATGTCCTGCGCCGCCCGGTTAAGGTGGACAATCCGAAGCCGCGCATCCGTGACGATAACCGGGTCATACAAGCTATCCAGCGCCGCGTCCGACATCCGCTGTGCCCGCTCCAACCGCCGAACGTTCGCGTTCTGCATCTCGCTAAACCGCGTCGCCATCTCGTTAAAGCTGTCCGCCAAGTGCCCAATCTCGTCGTCCCGAGGAATCGTCAACCGCTCCGACAAATTCCCCGACCCCAGCGATTCCGCGTGCTTCGCAATAATCGCCAGCGGCCGCAGCGCCATGTTCATCATCCGGTAAGCCAAAAAGAGCGCCGCCGCCAGGGCAAATACGGTCACGAAAATCCCGACATTCGAGAACCGCATCGCCGCTTCCTTCGCCCGATCGTTCTCCGAAAGAATCGCCTGCTCGTTCAACCCCCGAATCTGGCTGGTCAAAAACAGAATCTCCCGAATCTGCGGCTCAAGCTGCTCCTGCCGAACCTTCTCCAGCCCCGGCTGCACGCTCAACTGGTTCGCATCCGCCAACCGCACCGCCGAAGCCGCATACCGCGAGTGCAGCGCCACCAGCGTGCCGTAAGCCGAAACCTCCTCCGGCTCCGTCAAAAGGTCCGCCATCCGCGCGATATCGTCCGCCGACCGAGAAGCGTTCGACTGCACCATCCCCGCCCCGCGAACCGTGTCGCCGCGCAAAATCGTCTCGAACCCCAGCCGCTGCTCGCGCATCGCCGATTCCAAATCCTGCGTCGCCAAAATTGTCGGATAGTTCAGGCTCAAAACCCGATCAATCGAACCGCGAAGCGAAATGAAGCTGAGAACGGCACCGCTAAGAATCAGGCCGACCAAAAGGACCAGCGACAAATGGCTGATCAAAAGCTGGATGCGAAGGCTTCGCACCCTCGCATTGTGTCACCTGGCCCAAATGCCCGCCGGGAAACAAATCATAATTAAGAGGTGACGATCAAGTTCTTGCTTCTCACGGCGGCCGGCGCCCTCGCTACCGGAGGTGCCCTCATGGCCTACCTCAGCACCCGGCCCGTGGTCGTGAACGAAGCCATCGTTAGCTCCGAACCCCGCCACCCCGTCACCTCGGAGATGAACAAGTTCTCCGCCGAGCGAAAGCTGAAAGACGCCCCGAAGTTTGAGCGCACCGCTGCCTTCGGCGAAAAAATCAAAATCGCCGATCCCCAAAACGAGAAGCCGCAGTTCGTGATGTTCATCAAAGACGGCTGCCCCTGCAGCATCGAAGTCGAGCCCCTCTTCCACGATCTCAACAAGGTCTATGGCAAACGCATCGACTTCGTCGGAGTCATCGACGTCGCCGAAACCAAAGCCAAGCAGTGGCACACCGATATGCTCATGCCGTACCCCGTGATTGCTGACGAGAATCAAGAAATCATCCAGGCCTACGGAATCAAAAACTCCGCCTTCAGCGCCCTGGTGAGTCAAGACGGAAAGATCGTAAAGATGTGGCCCGGCTACTCAAAGTCGATTCTGAAGGAAATGAACGAGACCTTCGCCAAAGAAGTCGGCCTAAAAGCCAAACCCTTCGACCCCAAATACGCCCCCGAACGCGCCACCTCCGGCTGCCAGTTCACGCTCGAGAAGGCCTAACCCTTCCCGACTTCAATCTCGGAGCTGAGCGTCTGCTTCGCAGAGCGCTTCTTCATCTCCTGCCGCATCAGCTTCTCGGCGCGAACTTTTAGGGTTTTGTCGTCCACCCGCCCCGAAATCGTGACGACCTTGTCCGTCACCCGCAAATCCAAAACCGCCCCCGGCCCACTCAAGACGGGATCGGCCAACAGGGCTTCGTTGAGCTTGCTCAGCAAATCAACTTGCTTCAGCGCCGGATTAGCCTTAACCGGGTCTTCGCGAGCGATAACCGGCGGATCGCCTTTGCGCTCGGCGGCGGGTTTCGGTGGCGTTGGGGCGCAGCCGTAGGCGAGGAGGCAGAGGACGGTTGCAAAGGGTAGCGGGCGCATCAAGTTCTGTTCACGACGTTAAGGCTTGGCAAGAGGTTCCAATGTGTCGGTAGCACGACTAGCTTCCTATCCTGCCGCCATCGCAAAAATCGGAGAAGGCACGGTCGGATAGGCATAGTAAACGTGACGGAATACAGCCTCGACCTTGACCTGGATCTCGGGCTCGGTATAAGCATCCGGTAGACCTGTTTGGTCGCTGTAGAGAAAGTCATAGATCGTAGAGCGCACCGCGTCACGCGTGGCTTCCTTTTCCGTCCATTGGGCTATCTTCAGCTTCTCTCGTTTAAGCGTCTCCAGCAGCTGACCCGCGACCTGCTTGATCCGCGCAATCTCTTCCCGGCTTAGTTCTGGCTTCTTCAGGAGGTCGAACATGACGATCGACTCGGGATCGAGACCTTCCTGAATGTGGCGCATCTCTTCATGATCCAGCGCCCCCATGAACTGCA
>Ga0247832_1001266_pt1 | contig 45965 bp, 41 predicted proteins | sample LaCruzMarch2015__10_FD_192407 | JGI IMG/M metagenome (GOLD analysis project Ga0247832, IMG submission 192407) | Freshwater microbial communities from meromictic Lake La Cruz, Castile-La Mancha, Spain - LaCruzMarch2015_4m | ecosystem: Environmental > Aquatic > Freshwater > Lake | place: Spain... | reverse complement strand
GCGGGCGTATGGAGCTACAGCGTTGCCAACGCTAGCGTGCAATACCTCAAAGCTGGCGAGACCAAGACCGAGACCTTCACCGTCAAAGCACTCGACGGCACGACCAAGGACGTGGTGGTCACCATCACTGGCGTCAACGACGCCGCTGTGATCGCCGGCGACGCCATTGGCGCGGTGACGGAAGACCTCAACGTCACGACCAACAACCTTAACGACACCGGCACCCTGAGCATCAGCGACGCTGACACGGACGAGGCCAGCTTCCAGACCACTGGCATCACCGCCAGCGCAGGTGCGCTGGGCACTTTGAACATCACCAGTGCGGGCGTATGGAGCTACAGCGTTGCCAACGCTAGCGTGCAATACCTCAAAGCTGGCGAGACCAAGACCGAGACCTTCACCGTCAAAGCACTCGACGGCACGACCAAGGACGTGGTGGTGACCATCACCGGCGTCAACGACGCTGCTGTGATCGCCGGCGACGCCATTGGCGCAGTGACGGAAGACCTCAACGTCACGACCAACAACCTTAACGACACCGGCACCCTGAGCATCAGCGACGCTGACACGGACGAGGGCAGCTTCCGCACCGACCCCGCCGACATCACCGCCAGCGCAGGTGCGCTGGGCACTTTGAACATCACCAGCGCAGGCGTGTGGAGCTACACCGTCCCCAACGCTGATGTGCAATACCTCAAAGCCGGCGAGACCAAGACCGAGACCTTCACCGTCAAAGCACTCGACGGCACCACCAAGGACGTGGTGGTGACCATCACCGGCGTCAACGACGCGCCTACAGCCGTTGATGACAGCCTAACTGTCGCGTCCAGCGGCACTGTTGCGGCCAACATCATTGCCCCTAATGATTCTGATAGCAACGGCGACCCCCTCACCATCGCCAGCGTCACCGCCACCCCCTTTGCCGACCTCAAAGCCAGCACCGACGCCACCTACACGGCAGCGGACGGCTTTAAGGAACTCAAGCTAACCCACGGCACACTGTTCATCAAGCAAGATGGCAGCACCCAGTACCGGCACGACGGCCGCGCCTTCCTGGTAACCCCGCTGCAATCCACTGGCACGCTGGAATACCAATTGGCCGATGGGCAATGGCAGACCTTGGCGCAGCCCCGGGTGGTCACCTTTACTGAGATCCAGCTGGGCCGCCTGCGTTACGCCCCGGGCACTGGCGAGCTTGGCGAAGCTGGCGTCCAGGTCGCCTCTGTGCTTGAGATTGACACCACTCGTGAATCGTTTGCTTATGGCGTGAGCGACGGCGCCTTGGTGTCGAACCAGGCCACAGTGGCCTACACCATCACCGACCCGCTCAATCTCAACAACACTTCGATCGTTCCGTCATCTGACACTGACGTCGACGGCATCCAGACCAACGTCGAAGCCGTGCTGGCCAGCCGTGCGCTTGGCATCGAGGGCCTGAAGGACCGCACCTATGTGCTCAACCTGGCCAATTTGGTGGGCGTGCCCAACTCAAATGAAGCTCTGCTGCGGGTGGATGACAAGCTGGATGGTGACCTGAACCTGGATGGCATACGCGATGGCGAACAAAACGCCGTTACCACCTACGCCTGGATCAACAACCTCAATTTTGAGCAGGCCAACGCCAACCCGGCCAGCCTGCCCACCATCAAGTCGATCGTGAACCTGGTGGCCGAGACCAGCACAACGTCATTCCAGATTGCCAGCCCGCTGATTCAACTCAAAGACGTGCGCATTCTGGCGCTGACCCCACAGCAAGACGCCGCACTGGCCGCTTTGGTGGATTTCACACCGTCCTGGACGCCAATGGGCTTCAGCGCCGAGATCAAAGCGGGCGTTACCGGCATCAACAACATCGACGTTGACCCCAACCGCGAAGGTAACCAGTGGCGCTTTACGGTGGACATCTCCCGCACGGGCGAGACAGTCGACACCTTCGTGGCGTTTTACAAGTGGATTGACCAAGACGTGATCACGGCCTACCAGACTGCGGGCTTACCCCTGCAAGACCTGAGCGGCAATGCCATTACCCAGGTGGGTTGGTACGACTTCACCCGCAAGACCGCCGGCGGCGATGGTGTGGCCATCAGCCTGGCGGGTGACGCGGTGCTGCGGCTGGACTACATCATCACCGACAACAGTTTTGGTGACAGCAGCACCACGGTGGGCAAGCTCACCGACCCAGGTATCCCGGTGTTTATCAACTACCTGAATGACAGCCGCCCGCTCACCATCAGTAGCCCGGTGGTGAATGAAACATCGCCGTTTGCCTACTTCACGCTACAAGGCGCTGCCAACCAGATCGTCACGCTGGCCACAGAGTCGGGTACCGCTACCCGCGATGGCGTCGACTTTGGCAACACCGGCCCGACCCAGCTGACCTATTCAACCGACGGCGGCCTGACCTGGACCCCGAGCACGGGCCCCATCACCCTGCCCACCGACGGCAAACTGCTGGTGCGTACCCCGCTGGTAGAAGACAACATTGCTGATAACAATGAGACCTTCACACTGAACGCCACCACCACCGGTGGTGCGGTCTTCAAGGGCACTGCCACCATCAAGGACGACGGCGCCGGCACGGTCTTTTTACCTGACGGCAGCGCAGACCCGGCGGGCAAGCCTACTGATGACCGGCCACTGAGTGTGAATGAGATTTCGCTTAGTGAATCTTCGCCGTTCGCCGTCTTTACCGTCACCGGCCAACCTGGCCAGCAACTCAGCCTGGCGCTGGCGTCTGGCACGGCCACAGTGGGTGTAGACAGCGCAACAGCCTTGCAGTATTTTGATGGCAGCGCCTGGCAGAGCTATGTGCCGGGTAGCCTGGTTAGCGTTCCGGCGGGCGGTACCACGCTGCTGGTGCGAGTGGCCGTGGTGAACGACGCGCTGCTGGAGGGCGCCGAAACCTTCTCGCTGCGCGTCACCAACACCGGTGGCAGTACAGCCAGCGGCACCGCCACCCTGCTTGACGACGGCAGCAGCGCCCAGGTGTTTGACGCCGACAACAACACCGGTGTGCCCACCCCGGCCACCGCCGATGACGACCGGCCCAAGCCCGTGGTGCCCGAAGCAGTGGCTCCTGTGGTGGTGCCGCCCAAGGCCGACCCGACACCGGCTGTACTGCCAGCCACCGTAGTGACCACGCCCGTGCCAACGTTTGATTCGGCCCTCAAGACCAGCGCGCCGACGACGCTGCCGGCTGCGCCGCCGGCCCCGATTGGCGAGGTGCTGACCAGTTCATCGGGCTTCCAGGTGGCAGTGGTGGAGGCTGCCACACCTAACTTGGCGGTGTTCCGCGGTATTGCCGACCAGTTTGTGGATGGCAACAAGCCTGGCAGTTTTGCCCTACCAGCCGATGCTTTTGTGCACACCAAGGCCGAGGCATCGGTGGCGCTGGTGGCCAAGATGAGCGACGGCCAAGACATGCCGTCTTGGATCCAGTTTGACGCGCGCTCGGGCACCTTCCAGGTGAACCCGCCCACTGGCTATACCGGGGACATGCAGATCAAGGTGATTGCCACCGACAACGAGGGGCGCGAGGCGAGCTCGATCTTCCGCTTCACAGTGGGGGAGGACAAAAAGCCGGTGGGGCGCAACAGCTTGAGCGAGCAGATCAACCTGGCAGCCATGCGCACCACGCCGTGGCTGGAGTTGATGCGCCAGCAGCAGGCCAAGCGGGTGGCGGCAGAGCGGCTGGCCGAGCGGTTGGCAGAGCGCCAGAGTGAACGCCAGACCGAGCGCCTGGTACCGAGTAAGGCACCAATGGCCACACCGCAGCCGGCGGTTGAGCAGGAACAAGCGTGACTGTGAGCCAGCAGGGCAGCGGCCATGACCCGACCCAGTTGCTGGTCACGCTGCTGGATCTGTCGCGCCGTGCCCGGCTGGCCAAGAGCGCGCGTGAACTGGGTTTTTTGCTGGTTAATGACAGCCATGCCCTAGGGCCCTACCGCCAGGCGGCCCTGTGGCTGGGGGGCGAGGGGGTATATACCCTGTCTGGCCTGGTGCAGGTGGAGGCCAATGCCCCCTACGCCCTGTGGCTCAAGCAGCTGTGTCTGCATTTGCAGCGCCAGCCCACTGAGCCGGCGCAGCCTCTGAGCGCAGATGCACTGCCGCCTGCTCTGGCCCAGGGCTGGGCCGAATGGTGGCCCGTACATGCCCTGTGGCTGCCCTTGTCACAGGCCCCGCAGGGCGGCGGCCTGCTGCTCGCGTGTGACCAAGCCTGGAGCCCCGAAGAGCTGGCCCTGCTGCGCGAGTGGGTGGACACCTGGTGGCACTCTTTTGCGCCGCTGTACCAGTCTGGCATGGGCTTTTGGCAGCGGTGGCGTGGCCGCTTGTTTGGCATGCGTCGCGGTGCGGTGCGGCGCTGGTGGCAACGCCCTCTGCTGCTTTGGGCCGCACTGCTGGCGGGCGTGCTGGCGGTACCGGTGCACATGACCGTGCTGGCGCCCGGCGAGCTGGTACCCACCCGCCCGATGGTGGTGCGGGCACCGATTGACGGCGTGGTGGATATCTTTCATGTGCAGCCCAACCAGACTGTTAAGAAAGACGAGGCCCTGTTTGGCTTTGACGAGGCCCTGATCCAGAGCCGCATCCAGGTGGCGGCGCAAACCCTGGCCACGGCCCGCACCGACTACCGACAGACCTCGCAACAGGCTCTGGTTGACCCGAAAGTGCGGCCTCAGTTGTCTGCGCTGGTCGGCAAAATTGAAGAAAAGCGCACCGAGCTGGAGTACCTGCGCGACCAGCTGACGCGGGCCCGGGTACTGGCCCCCCAGGCCGGCGTGGCTTTGTTCGATGACCCCAACGAGTGGATCGGCCGGCCGGTGGCAGTGGGCGAGCGCATATTGCGCATTGCCGCGCCGGGCGACGTGGAGGTAGAGGCCTGGGTGCCCCTGGCCGATGCCATTGCCCTGGACCAGGACTCGGTGGTTCGGCTCTACCTCAATGCCAGCCCGATGGCGCCGGTGGCAGCCCGCCTGCGCTATATGGCGCACGATGCAGTTCAGCGCCCGGACGGCAGCTATGCCTATCGGGTGCGCGCCGTGCTGGCAGCTCCGACCGACCACCGGGTGGGACTGAAAGGCACCGCCAAGTTGGAGGGCGAGCAGGTGAGCCTGCTGTACTGGATGATGCGCCGGCCGCTGGCCACGGTGCGCGGCGCCTTGGGGATCTGAGTCATGCCGCTGCCGTTTTTACGCGAAGAGTTGGCGCTGCTGCCTGGGCCCATGCTGGCGGATGGTCAGGCCAGCTGGACCCTGCACGACCCGACGCGCAACTTGTTTTTCCGGATCGACTGGCCCAGCTTTGAAGTCTTGAAGCGCTGGGCCCTGGGCGACCCCGCGCAGATTGCGCAAGACATCAGCGATGCCACCACCCTGCAGCTGGAGGCGCAAGACGTGTTGGGCGTGGCGCAGTTTCTGGTGGGTAACCAGCTAACCCAGCCCGCCGGCCCGGGCAGCGCCCAGGAGTTCGCCCAGCGGCTGGACAAGCTGCAGGGCAGCCCGCTGAAGTGGCTGCTGCACCATTACCTGTTTTTTCGCATTCCCTTGCTGCGCCCCGACGCTTGGCTGGGCCGCTGGCAGGACCTGGCCGGTTTGTTTTACAGCCGTGTCTTTGCCTGGATGACGTTGGTAGCGCTGCTGCTGGGCTTGACCCAGGTGCTGCGCCGCTGGGACAACTTCAGCGCCTCTTTGGTGGACACCTTCAATTGGGAAGGGTTGGCGGCCTACGGGGTGGCGCTGTTTGTCGTCAAGCTGCTGCACGAGCTGGGCCATGCCTTTACCGCCAAGCGCCTGGGCTGTCGGGTGCCCACCATGGGCCTGGCGTTCTTGGTGATGTGGCCGGTGGCTTACACCGACACCAACGACACCTGGCGCCTGACCGACCGGTTGCAGCGGCTGCAGGTGGCCAGCGCTGGCATAGCCACCGAGCTGATCGTGGCCGCCTGGGCCACCCTGGCCTGGGCCCTGTTGCCAGATGGTCCGATGCGTTCGTCGGCCTTTGTGCTGGCCACCATCAGCTGGGTGGGTACGGTGGCCATCAATGCCAGCCCGTTCATGCGCTTTGACGGCTACTTCATTCTGTCTGATTGGCTGGACATGCCCAACTTGCATGAGCGCAGCTTTGCCATCGCGCGCTGGCGTCTGCGCGAGTGGTTGTTCAATCTGGGAGAAGACCCGCCCGAACATTTCTCTGCCCGGCAGCAGACGGCGCTGGTGGCCTTTGCAGTGGCAACCTGGTTGTACCGGCTGGTGTTGTTTTTGGGGATTGCGCTGCTGGTCTACCACTATTTCTTCAAGGTGCTGGGCGTGTTTTTGTTCGCGGTGGAGATCATCTGGTTTGTGCTGTGGCCAATTCAGCGCGAGGGCCTGGCCTGGGCCAAGCGCTGGAGCATGATTCGAACCCGCGGGCGCAGCCTGATCAGCCTGTTGGTGGTGCTGGCCCTGTTCTCGCTGCTGTTTGTGCCCTGGCCGGGGCGGGTGGTGGCCAGCGCCATGCTGCGGCCGGCCGAGGTGTGGCCGGTGTATGTGCCCGCTGGCGCGCGCATCGAGGTATTGCCCTTTGCCGAGGGCGACCGCGTGCCGGAGGGCGGCGTGCTGATTTCGCTGCACGTGCCTGAGCTTAAATCGCGCCGGCAGGCGGCCCAGACCCGCGTCGAGAGCCTGCGCCAACAAGCCGCTACCTCGGGCTTTGACGCGGAGTCTCGCAACCGCATGCTGGTCAATGAAGACAACCTGGCCACGGCCCAGGCCGAGCTGGCCAGCCTGAACACCGAGCTTAAAAACTATGCGCCCAAGGCGCCTTTTGCCGGCCACCTGCGTGATGTCGACCCCGATTTGCGGGTGGGCCAGTGGTTGCCGCGCAAGGAGAAAATTGCCTTGCTGGTCCGTGACGACGGCCGCTGGCTGGTGGAGATCTGGCTCGACGAAGAGTCGGTGCAGCGGGTCAGCGTGGGTGACCGGGCGCTGTTCATCACCGATGGCACTGGCGGCCCCACGCTGCCCTTGCAGGTGGCAGCGATTGACCGTGACGCCTCGCGCGTGCTGGTGCGGCCAGAGCTGGCGGCCCACCTTGGCGGCCACATTCTCACGCGTGACAAAAATGGCCAGCTGGTACCAGAGCGCGCCATTTACCGGGTCACCCTGGCGCTGGCCTCGGCCTTGCCGGCCGACTCACCGCTTCAAGCCCAGTCTTGGCGCGGTTCGGTCACGGTGCATGTGGGCTGGGAGGCACCCGGTTGGCGCTACGTGCGCCAGGCCGCAGCCGTGCTGGTGCGAGAGATTGGTTTTTAGCCCACCGTAGGTTCACGCGTCGTCGATCGAGGCGCTCCAGCGGTCGCCCCAGCCGCGCGCCTGCTCGCCTTCGCGCCGGTCGCGCTTGGTGGGGCGGCCGTGCACCAGGCTCAGTGCTGGCTCGGGCGCCAGCCGGCGCTGCTCGGCCGCCGCCTGCCGGGCTTGGACCGATTCAGCGGTCTCGGTGTAGAGCAGGGCCGCCTCGGGGGCGCCGCCGCGCCGGTCACTGATGGCCCGTACCAGCACGGTGCGCAGGGTGGCGCCGCTACGCAGCTGCACCGTGTCGCCCGCTTTGAGCTCGCGCGCCGGCTTGACGGCCACGCCATTCACGTGCACCCGGCCCTTGTCGATCTCGTCGCAGGCCAGGCTGCGCGTCTTGTAAAAGCGCGCGGCCCACAGCCACTTGTCGATGCGCAAGCGCTCCATCACAGTGCCCGTTCGATCGCCGCCAACAGGCGCTTGTCGTCCGGCTTCACGCTGCTGGCAAAGCTGCCAGCCACGCGCCCCTGGCGGTCCACCAGGTACTTGTGAAAGTTCCACTGCGGTGCCTCGCCGCTGGCCTTGGCCAGGGCGGCATAGAGGGGGCTGCGGCCCGTGCCGATCACCACGGTCTTGCTGAACATGGGGAACTTGACGCCATAGGTGTTAAAGCAAAAGTCAGCAATCTCCTTGCCCGAGCCCGGCTCCTGCTGGCCAAAATCGTTCGACGGAAAGCCCAGCACCACCAGGCCGCGCGCTTGGTAGCGGGCGTACAGGGCTTCGAGCCCCTGGTACTGGCCGGTGAAGCCGCAGAAGCTGGCGGTGTTGACCACCAGCACCACTTTGCCCGCGTATTGGCACAGGGCTTGCGGCGACTCGTCCTGAAGCCGTTTGAACTGTTGCTGCCAAAGGGCAGGGCAGTTGGTGGCGGGTGTGGCAATGGGTTTGGTTGGTGCAACTGGGGCAGCCGGGGCAACTGCCCAGGCGGGCAGGCTGCAGGTCAGGGCCAGGGCCAGTGAAAGAGGCAGTGGCAGGGTGCGCAGGGTATTCAAGAGCGTGGTGTTCATACGGCAACATTGTCCGCCAGCGTCAGCCGCACTGTGGCGTCTAGCCCGCAGATATGCCCATTGCTGACCCGGTTATCCAGGCTGATGCGGCCGCCCAGAGCCAGCACGATCTCATTGCAGATCGCCAGCCCCAGGCCCGAGCCGCTGCGGGCCTCGCCAGCAGAAAAAGGCTGGAACAGGCGCTCGCGCAGCTCAGTGCTGATACCGGGCCCGCTGTCACGGATGCAGAGCAGCGCCTGCTGGTCTGCACTGTGCAGGGTGACTTGCAGGGTGCCGCCCGGCGGGCAGTGCTTGATGGCGTTGTGCAGCAGGTTGCGCGAGAGCTCGCGCAGCATCCAGTCGTGGGTGTGGACTGGGGTGGCTGTGGTGCTGATTTCAAAGTCCAGGTTGCGGTCGGCCAGCAAGGGCGACAGGTCCAGCGCCACCTCGCGCATCACCTGCGCCCAGTCCGGGCTGGCGGCGGGGATTTGCTGGCGCAGCTGGGCCACCCGCGCCAGCGACAACATCTGGTTGGCCAGCAGCGTCGCCCGGTCCACGGTGTCGCTGATTTCCTGCAATGCCTGGGTGGGCGCCACATCGCCACGCAGGGCCGATTGCACTTGCACCTTGAGCACGGCCAGCGGCGTGCGCAACTGGTGCGAGGCATCGCGCACAAAGCGTTTTTGGTGGTCCAGCAGGTGCTGCAGCCGGCCCATGATGCTGTTGGTGGCGTCAATCAGCGGCAGCAGCTCGCGCGGCGCGTCACCCGCTTGCAAGGGGTCCAGTTGGCCATCTGGGCGCTGCTGCAGCTGCTGGCTCAAGCGCCGCACCGGTCGGGTGGCGCGCTGCACCACCACGATCACCACCAGCGCGATCACCGAGACCAGCACCGCCTGCCGCCACAGCGTGTCGAGCAGGATCTGGCCCGCCAGCGTGCGTCGCAACTCCAGCGTTTCGGCCACCTGTACCACCGCCATCACCCGCGCCTGTGCCATCGCCACAGGCTGCAAGAGCACGGCCACCCGCACCGCTTCGCCCTCGTGCAGGTCGTCATAAAAATCCACCAGGGCGGCGTAGGGCCCGCGGTCGGGCAGCTGGCCACGCCACATCGGCAGGGTGGCGAAGCCGTCAATCAACTCCCCCTGGGTGCTGGAGATACGGTAAACCATGCGGCTGCGGTTGTCGGCCTCAAACGCCTCCAGGGCGGCATAGGGCACCGTGGTGCGCAGTTGTGCCTCAGCCCCATCGCCCACGGCTTCAATCCGCTCCCCGATCGATTTGGCCGAGGCCAGCAGGGTGCGGTCATACGCTGTGTTGACGGCCGCCAGCGCTTGGCGGTACAGGCTGAGCGTGTCCACCACAATAAACAGCCCGATCGGCACCAAAATGCCGATCAGCAGATAACGGCGCAGGGATATGGCCATCAGGCGGTTTTCAGCAGGTAGCCCAGACCCCGCAGCGTCATCAAGGTGGCACCGGTGGGCGGCAGCTTTTTGCGCAGCCGGTACACCACCACTTCCACCGCCTCAAACTGCACGTCAATCGCGTCTGGGAACACCAGCTCAAACAGCCGCTCCTTGCTGACAGCGTGGCCGGGGCGGGCCAGCAGCGCACGCAGCAGGGCCAGCTCGCGCGGGGGCAAGTCCAGCACCTGGCCCTGGTGGTAAACGGCTCCGCTATCTTTATCATAGCTAAAGAGGTCCATTCCACGGGGGCTAGAGGCCAATTCGGCACTATTTTCTGAGCGGCGCAGCAGGGCGCGGACGCGGGCTTCGAGCTCGTCCAGATCAAAGGGTTTGGGCAGGTAGTCGTCGGCGCCGGCATTCAGCCCCAGAATGCGGTCGCCCACCGTGCCACGCGCGGTCAAGATGAGCACCGGCGTGCTCAGCCCGCTTTGGCGCGCCTGGGCCAACACGTGCAGCCCGTCCAAGCCCGGCAGGCTCAGGTCCAGCAGCACCACGTCAGGCCGGGTCTGCCGCCACTGCGCCAGCGCGGCGCTGCCATCGCCACACAGGTCCACCGCCCACCCCAGCCGCGTCAACGCGCGCAACAGCGTGGTGCGCATCGCGGGATCGTCTTCTACCAGCAGCAGTTTCATAGCGTCAAACCATACCACGCCCAATTGCCGTCATTCCCGGCTACGAACGGGAATCCATGGATCCCCGCATGCGCGAGGATGACGGTGTGTGGATCCCCGCATGCGCGAGGATGACGACCGAATACCGTCATTCCCCGGCTGCTAGCCCGTCATTCCCGGCTACGAACGGGAATCCATGCGGTTCCCCAGCCGCCAAAGTGATGTGCGCTCTGCCGCGCGGGCGGCGTGCAGTGGGTCGGTGGGATCGGCGGCCTTGGGGTGCTGGGCTTGGGTCTCAAGGCGGCCGAGCACGGTCAGCCCGTGCTGATCAAAGGCCGCCAGCAGTTCAGCCCGGGTGCGCAGGCCTAAATGTTCCGCCAGATCAGACAAGATCAGCCAGCCCTCGCCGCCCGGCAGCAAGTGGCCTGCCAGCCCGGCCAAAAAGCCCAGCAGCATGCGGCTGTCTTCGTCGTAGACAGCGCGTTCAATGGGTGCACTGGCCCGAGCCGGCAGCCAGGGCGGGTTGCACACCACCAAGTTCGCCTGCCCGGGCGGAAACAGGTCAGCCTGCACCACCTCAACCTGTGCCGCCACGCCCAGTTGCGCTAAGTTCTCCCGGGCACAGATGAGCGCCCGAATGTCCTGGTCGGTCGCCACCACCCGCGGCACGCCGCGCTTGGCCAGCACCGCGGCCAGCACGCCGCTGCCGGTGCCAATGTCAAAAGCCAGTAAGGGCTGACCAAGGGGCGTTGGGGGCAGGGCAGTGTTGGCGACCAGGTCCACGTACTCGCCCCGCAGCGGCGAAAACACGCCGTAATGGGGGTGCACCCGGTTGGTGGGGGCTGGCCCCAGGGCCTTGATTTCCACGCCTTTTTTGCGCCACTCAAAGGCGCTGGTCATGCCCAGCAGGTCCCGCAGTGAGGCCACGCAAGCCACGCCGTCACTCCCAGCGGCACCCCAGGCCTGGGCGCAGGCTTCGCGTGTGTCTGGCGCGCGGCGCAGCGTGATCTGGTGGTCTGCGCCAAATGGCAGCAGCAACATGCCCAACACGCGTGCCCGCTGCGCCCGCGCCTGCCTGTGCAAGTGGAACGCCCGGCCCGCTGGGTCGTCCGGCGTTGATTTGCGCGGCTTGGCGGCTGATTTGTCGGCGCGCCGGGTCAGTGCCTGCAGCAACTGACGGGCGTTCTGGAAATCGCCCCGCCAGAGCAAGCCGGTGCCCTCGCAGGCCAGGCGGTAGGCGGCATCCGCCGTGGTGCGGTCGTCGGCGAGCACCACCTTCTGGGGTGCGGCCACACCGCGCTCAGAACGCCAGCGCGCCGTACAGGCCACGCCGTCTTCGAGCCAGTGGATCGCCGCCGGCGGTGTGCTGCCGGTGGCAGCAATTGAATCGGTCATGGGGCCTTATGGGTGTTTTCCCTAGTGTCGCAGAGGTGTTTTCGACAGCCATTTGACAGCTGCGGGTCCCATCATCGCAGGGTTCGTCTAACCATAGGAGACCTCGATGCGTCGCAATACTTTTATCAAGTCCATGGCCGCTTTGGCCGCTGGCAGCAGCCTGCCGCTTGGCGCCCTGGCTGCCGGCATGAATGTCAAGATGATGATCCCCGCCAACCCCGGCGGCGGCTGGGACGGCACCGGCCGTGCCCTGGGCAAGGCCCTGCTCGAAGCCAAGGTGGCCGAGACCGTCACCTATGAAAACAAGGGCGGTGCTGCCGGTGCCCTGGGCCTGGCCCAGTTTGTCAACGCCAGCAAGGGCGACCCGAACGCCATCATGGTGATGGGTGCGGTCATGCTGGGCGGCATCATCACTGGCAAACCGCCAGTGTCTCTGAGCGTGGCCACACCACTGGTGCGCCTGACCAGCGAGTACAACGTGTTTGTGCTGCCGGCCAATTCGCCTTTCAAAAGTATGAAAGAAGTGATCGAGCAGCTCAAGAAAGACCCAGGCAGCGTCAAATGGGGCGGCGGTTCACGCGGCTCCACTGAGCACATTGCCGCCGCGATGATCGCGCGTGAGGTGGGCGTGGACCCCGCCAAGATCAACTACGTGGCTTTCCGGGGCGGCGGCGAGGCCACTGCCGCTATTTTGGGCGGCAATGTCACGGTCGGCGGCAGCGGCTACAGCGAATTCTCTGAGTACATCAACGCCGGCAAGATGAAAGCCCTGGCGCTGACCTCTGGCGCGCGCCTGAAAGGCATCAACATCCCCACCCTCAAAGAGCTGGGCTACAACGTCGAGATCGGCAACTGGCGCGGCGTGTACGGCGCCCCCGGCATCACCGCCGCTCAGCGCAAGGCGCTGACCGACATGCTGCTCAAAGCCGCCAAGACCAAGTCCTGGGCGGCAGACATGGAGAAAAACAACTGGACGGCTGCTGTCATGTCCGGCCAAGAGTTCGAAGACTTCGTCGACAACGACTTCGCCTCCCTGCGCGCTACCATGGTCAAAGCCGGGATGATCTGAGCGGCCTGTCGCTTTGCGTCATCCCAGCTTGACTGGGGATCCATGGCCCCCTGGATTCCCGGTCGTTGCCGGGAATGACGAGCGAGGGTGAGGTTGGGAATGACGGAGGATTAGCCGGAAATGATGGCTTTTGCTCGTCATCCTCGCGCATGCGGGGATCCATGGGCCCTGGATTCCCGGTCCTGGCCGGGAATGACGAAGGCGCGTAGTCGGGAATGACGGGTGGGCAACAGAGTGAACAATCACATGAAACCGGACACTGACAAGCATCCACTGCAAACCCTGGTTGGGCTGGGCGTTGGCTTGGTCGGGCTGGCCATGGCGCTTGGGGCGCTGAGTATTCCTTCGGCATCGGGTTACGCCGGCGTCGGGCCTAATTTTTTGCCGTGGGTCGTGGCAGCAGCGCTGATGCTGTGCGGCGGCTTCATGGTGCGGGAGGCCCGCAGCGGTGGCTTTCGCAACATGGAAGACGCTGTCGGCGGTGACCGGCCTTACTGGCCGGGCTTTGTCTGGATGTCGGCCGGGCTGCTGGCCAATGCCGCACTGATCACCACCATCGGTTTCATTTTGAGCTGCGCCCTGTGCTTTGTGCTGGCCGCACGTGGTCTGCGCTTGGCTGCAGGGCAGGGTGGTGGCGCTCGCAGCTGGGTCACTGACACGGTCACTGGCCTGTTGATTGCAGCGCCGGTGTACTGGATGTTCACCAAATTTCTGGCCATCAGCCTTCCGGGCTTGACACAAAGCGGCTGGCTCTGATGGATATCTGGAACCAGCTGATGCAGGGCTTTGTCACGGCCGGCACGCCGGTCAACCTGCTGTGGGCCTTTGTCGGCTGCGCGCTGGGCACGGCCGTGGGCGTGCTGCCCGGTATTGGCCCCGCCACCGCCGTGGCGATGCTGCTGCCTATTACTGCCAAGGTGGAGGCCACCGCCTCCATGATCTTTTTTGCCGGCATCTACTACGGCGCCATGTACGGTGGCTCCACCACGTCCATTTTGCTCAACACGCCGGGCGAGACCGCCAGCATGGTCACGGCCATGGAGGGCAACAAAATGGCCAAAAGCGGTCGCGCCGGCGCTGCGCTGGCCACCTCGGCCATCGGCTCCTTTGTAGCCGGCACCATCGCCACTGTGCTGGTAACGCTGTTTGCGCCCGTGGTGGCAGACTTTGCCGTCAAGCTCGGGCCGCCCGAGTACTTCATGCTGATGCTGCTGGCCTTTACCACCGTCAGCGCGGTGCTGGGCCAGAGCACGGTGCGGGGCATTACCGCTCTGTTCGTGGGCCTGGCGGCCGGCTTGGTCGGGCTGGACCAGATCACTGGCCAGGCGCGCTACACCGGCGGTGTACCCGAGCTGCTGGACGGGGTCGAGATCGTGCTGGTGGCCGTGGGCCTGTTCGCCGTGGCCGAGGCGCTGCACGCCGTGTTGTTTGAGGGCAGGGTGGTCGAGACCGCCAACAAGATGAGCCGTGTGACCATGAGTGCCAGCGACTGGCGCCGTTCCATACCCGCCTGGCTGCGCGGCACGGCCATTGGCGCACCGTTTGGCTGCATTCCGGCCGGGGGCACTGAGATCCCCACGTTTTTAAGCTACGCCACCGAGAAAAAACTGGCCAAGGGCGAGCACCAGGCCGAGTTTGGCACGCGCGGCGCCATTGAAGGTGTGGCTGGGCCCGAAGCCGCCAACAACGCCACCGTCACCGCAGCGCTGATCCCGCTGCTGACCCTGGGCATCCCCACCTCCAACACCACGGCCATTTTGCTGGGCGCCTTCCAAAACTACGGTATCCAGCCCGGGCCGCAGTTGTTCAGCAGTGCATCCGCGCTGGTCTGGGCGCTGATTGCCTCGCTCTATATTGGCAATGTGATGTTGCTGGTGTTGAACCTGCCGCTGGTGGGCCTGTGGGTCAAGCTGCTGAAGGTGCCCAAGCCGCAGCTTTATGCCGGCATTCTGATCTTTGCCACCGTGGGCGCCTACGGCATGCGCCAGAGCGCGTTTGACTTGTTTTTGCTGTACGCCATTGGCGTGCTCGGGCTCATCATGCGGCGCTTCAGCTTCCCCACGGCCCCTGTCGTGGTCGGCATGATTTTGGGCCCCTTGGCCGAGGCCCAGTTGCGCAACGCCATCTCCATTGGTGAGGGCAGCGCCATGGTGTTTTTACAGCGGCCGATGTCGCTGACGCTGTTGGTCGTGATCGTAGCGGTGCTGGTGGTACCGCGATGGCTGCAGCGGCGCAGGGCGGGGGGCTAGGCGGTCGAGAAGGCGGTGTAATTGTTATACTTGGGTAAAATAACTGCAAAGAGTGTGACCCATGTTGAATGCATCACTGCGCCGGTCTGGTGGCTCCTACATTATGACGATTCCGCTCAGCTACGTGGAGCAAAACCACCTGGTTGCCGGCTCACGGCTGGCAATAGAGATCTTGGGTGACGAGCTCAAGATCAAACCCCAGCGCGCCCGAAAATCCCTGGCCGAATTGCTGCTTGCCACCCCCGCCGGCCCATGCAGGGCTGAGGGTTGGGACGAAATGGCGCCGGCCGGGGGCGAGCTATGACCCCTGATCGCGGCGACATCTTGCATTTGGCGTTTGACCCAGCCAGTGGCCGCGAGATGAAGGGTGATCACTTCTGCCTGGTGGCGTCACCCCGTGAGTTCAATGCGCGGTTTCGTTTGGCCATGGTCTGCCCCATTTCAGGTGGCACGGCGGACGCTGCCAGAAGCGCCGGCTTCCTCGTCACCCTGATGGGTCATGGTTTGCGCACCGATGGGCAAGTGCATGCTCATCAGGTCGAATCACTGGACTGGACCGCAAGGCAAGCCAGTTTTGTAGAAAAAGCTCCTGAGACCATCGTGCAAGAAGTGTTGGACTGCCTGCAAAGTGTGTTGGCGTATTGAGCTGGCTTGGGTCTTCTTGGCTGCTGTGGCCGGAAATGCTATCAAAATGATGGCAGACTTATCAATGAATACGGGGCCTGCGGCCGGTTTTTGCCCTGAATCTCAGTTCAGGCTTGTGTCCATGACAACTTGCTCGCAGCCATTAGCGCAGCCCAGTCGTCGGGTGGATTCCCACGCTGGAGCATTTTTGAAACACGGCATAGGGATCAGTCTTGCTCCCGGATGATCTCAATGTGTTTTCGTCATTGACCCAGGCAAAAATGATGATTTTAGTTTTGGTGTCAAACCGGAAAAACAAGCGAAACCGTCGCCCAACCTTGGCACGCCGCCAGTGCCTGTACGCAGGGCCCATGGTGTTGCCCTGCCGATACTCGTCGCGGTTGGGATCACTTGGCACGGTTTCCAGCACCAATTGCGCCAGGGCGTTGAAGAGCTTGACGTTGGCGTTTGACTCAAAGCCCTGCGGGTCTTGCGCCTGCGCTCGCTGTGCGGCGGCCTGTAGCTTCTGGAGTTGCTCGATCAGACCATCATGAAAGAGCAAGTTCCAGCCGTGGCGCTGCATCACAGCGCGACATCGCCCGGGATATCTTCGCCTGGGTCGACGGGCCGTTTAATGGCCGACAACAGGGCGATGGCCAATTCATCTGGCAAGGTGGAGATGTGCTGGCCAGCCGCAATGTCTTTTTCAAGCAGCGCCAAGAAACTCCCAATGGCAGGGTCTTCATGCCGCTCGTTGTCGACCCGGCTCACCACGACTTGCGTGCCCCGTAAATCGAAGGCCACCTTGCCGCCAAAATCTACGCCTAGTGCTTGACGAATCGGTTTGGGCAGGGTGATCTGCCCTTTCGAAGTGATGGTGGCGACTTGGTGAACGGTTGGCATGGCGATTACTCCTTCCAATTAAGCCTCCATGGTAAGGAACTATCCTTACCTCGTCAAGCAAAAAGCTGAAGAGAAAGAAAACCTCGCTATCATGGGCGCATACAACTTCCGCCCCGATCGGACTCCTCCCCCATGTTCCGCCAAGCGTCCACCATCGCCTACTACACCCTGTTAGAAGCCCTGCGCAACCGGTTGATGTGGTTGCTGGGGCTGATTTTGGTCGCGGGAATTGGTATCAGCGGCTTTTTGGGTGAATTGGCAGTGACCGAGAGCGCCCAGGTGCAGGTGGCGCTGCTGGCGGCCTTTTTCCGCCTGGCGGCGGTGTTTTTGGTGGCCACCTTTGTGGTGACCAGCCTGGTGCGCGAATTCAATGACAAGGGGCTGGAGCTGGTGCTGGCGTTGCCACTGCCACGGGCCGGTTACGTGCTGGGCAAGTTGGCGGGTTTTGCGGCCTTGGCCGTGGTCCCGGCCTTGCTGTTTGGCGCCCTGACGGCGTTTTTTGCACCACCGCTGCAGGCAACACTCTGGACCGTGTCGCTGCTTGCCGAGCTCTGGATCGTGGCGGCCTTCAGCCTGCTGTGCGTGCTGACCTTCAACCAAATCATGGCGGCACTGAGTGCGGTGATGGCGTTTTATCTGTTGGCCAGGTCTATTGCCGCATTGCAACTCATTGGCCAGGGTGGAATCTCGTCAGACAGCCTGTCGCAAAAGGTAGTCGCTGGTGTGATCAACGCCATCGCGCTGATGCTGCCACGGCTGGATCAATTCACCCGAACCGAGTGGCTTGCTTACGGTGGCGGTGGCTGGGCCACGCTGGCGCCACTGCTGGTGCAAACCGCTTTATATATGACCTTGTTGACCGGCGCCGGCCTGTTCGACCTATACCGTAAAAATCTGTAGCATGAATGAGCGCTCGATCGCCGACGTGCCACTAGCGGCCCGAGCTGTGCTGGCCCTGGCGCTGGGCCTGCAACTGGCTTGGCAAGCTACCCAGCCCGTGCTGCTGGCGCGGGCTGAAGACTTGGCGCCACCGCCTACACCTGCCGTGCTCAATGTGATGAGCCTGGGCGAGCCTGTGGCGCTGGCGCGCGGGCTGATGCTTTACCTGCAGGCCCATGACAACCAGCCGGGCATCCAGGTGCCTTTTCTCAAGCTCGACTATGCGCGCGTGCAGGCTTGGCTGGCTGCGGTTCTGTTGCTGGACCCGAGTGGTCAATACCCCTTGATGGCTGCCAGCCAGCTGTACGCCCAGGTCAATGATCCGGTCCGCCAGCGGCAAATGACCGAGTTTGTGTACCAGCAGTTTGCTGACGACCCAAACCGGCGCTGGCCGTGGCTGGCCCACGCCGCTTTCACGGCTAAACATCGCTTGCACGACTTACCGCTGGCGCGCAAGTACGCACAGGCGCTGCGCCTGCAGGCGACCGGGCCCGCTGTGCCCGCCTGGGCTCAGCAGATGGAGATTTTTCTGATGGAAGACCTCAATGAATTTGAGGGAGCGCGCATCCTGCTGGGCGGCCTGCTGCAGAGTGGTCAGATCACCGACCCGAATGAGATCGCATTCCTGAGCCGCCGCCTTGACGAACTCAAAGTCAAAAGCGCGCAAGCCGGCCAAAACGGTGCTGGCGAAAATAAGTGAGGCCTGTAAAGATTTTTGACTGACCTGACTCGGCTTTTCCTGATTCAATTCATCCACGGGTCGACTGTCGGCTCTTATGAAAGAGGAAAATCATGCGTTCAAAAGTGTCAAAACAATCAGGCTTCACCTTGGTGGAAATCGCCATCGTGCTGGTCATCATCGGTCTGTTGCTAGGAGGCGTGCTTAAGGGGCAGGAGATGATCACCTCGGCCAAAGTGAAGAATCTTGCGGGGGATCAAGACGGTGTGATCGCCGCTTTCAACTCTTACCAAGATCGCTTCAAGACTTTGCCTGGGGATGATGCCAACGTTTTCGCACTGGGCCGTTTCGGCGTTGCTGACTGTGGTGGTGTCGCTTGTGCCGCCGCGCTGCCACTTGCTACGCTTGGTAACGGTCTCATCAACGGGGCCTTCAACAGCGTCGTTGACACAGATGAGTCTCGGGTCCTCTGGCAGCAATTGCGGGCTGCCAGTTTCCTCAAGAAAGAGGGTGCATCCATGTTCGTTCCGCCGTTGAACGCTATGGGCACTGCCACTGGAGTCGATGGCGCAGGGCGGCACAACTGGGTTGGTGGTACCCTGACCCACAACATGGTCAATATCCCGTCTAAGGAAGCGCAAGCCCTGGACATCATGGTCGACGATGGTTTTCAAAATCTTGGCTCGATTCGTACTGTGGGAACCGCTGGTGCTGGCGTGCCTTACGTGGCAGGCACCGGTACTTTGTACCAGGTCGCTCGTAAGATGTAAGTTGAGCCCAAGCGGCAGCGCCGGCAAAAAGCCCTGGCCGTGAGGACCAGGGCTTTTTTGTGGTCTCCCCACCTAGGCTAGTCTTAGGGAGGCGTTGCAAAGCGCAGCAAATTGCGGCTTGCCAAGTCTAATTCCCACGCTTTGATGCGGCTGTCGATTGTTACCATTGGTCTTTGCGGTAGTCAACTCTTCATAACCCATGCCCAGCCCCGCCATCCATTTTCAGCAACTCCGCAAGAACTACGGCAAACGCCCCGTGCTGCACGGCATTGACCTGCAGATCGGCCAAGGCGAGTTTTTTGGCTTGGTAGGCATGAACGGCGCGGGCAAAACCACACTACTCAAGTGCCTGCTGGATTTTTGCGCCACAGATGGCGGCAGTATTGAGATTGCGGGTGTCAGCCACCGCCAGACCGAGTCGCGCAAGCCGCTGGCTTTTTTGCCCGAACGCTTCATGCCGCCGTATTACCTGAATGGCCGCGATTTTTTGAAGTACATGCTGAAACTTCAGGGCTTGAGTTACAACGAGGCCATTGCCCTGGATATGCTGGCTGCCCTCGATTTGGATGCCGCCGCGCTCAGCCGGCCGGTGCGGGCCTATTCCAAGGGCATGACGCAAAAGCTCGGGCTGGCCTCCTGCTTCTTGGCCGACAAGGCCATTTACGTGCTGGACGAGCCCATGAGCGGGCTAGACCCAAAGGCCCGCGCGCTGCTCAAAGCGCAGCTGACGCGCCAACGCGAAGCCGGCCGCACCCTGTTTTTCAGCTCGCACGCGCTGGCAGATGTAGAAGAAATCTGCGATCGCATGGCCATCCTGCACCAGGGCGAGCTGCGCTACGTCGGCTCCCCCGCCGGCTGCCGCGAACAGTTTGGCGCGGCCACGTTGGAGCAGGCTTACTTGACTTGTATTGCCTGAGGGACATGGGTCCCTGCGAAAGCGGGAACTTAGGGGCATGGATCCCCGCGTGCGCGAGGATGACGGATGGCCGTCATTCCCGGCCACGGAAAACTGTCATTCCCGGCTGCGACCGGGAATCCAGGAGGTCATGGATCCCCGCGTGCGCGAGGATGACGGATGCTTGTTATCCCTGATACTTTGGCTAATTAAATAGGCTATTTAATGGGCTATTTACAGTAATTTGGACTTTAAAATAGCCAAATTATGTACCCCGCCAAAGCCATCATCGAAGTTCATCACGCCGGGGCTTGGCATCCGGCGGCAGAGCTGCAGGCATTCAGCCACAACCGTGTGCGCTTCAATTACCTGGACAGTTATGTCTTCGGTGACATCCATCGGCCGGTGTCATTGACCCTGCCGGTCGGCTTGTGGCCAGAGCAGATGATGCAAGGCTTGACGGGGCTGGTGCCGGACCACAGGCCGCCGGCATTTGTGTATGACCTGGTGCCGCAGGGTCAGGGACGCAAGTTCTTGCTCTCGGCGCTGAATTTGTCAGACAGTGACGAGATGGTCATGCCGCTGCTGATGGCAGGGGCGTTCAACCCCATTGGGTGTTTGCGGCTCAACACGGCCACGCATTTTTTCGCCGAAGAGGTTCGCAAGAATCCTGACCCGCAATGGGCGCAGGGGCTCAGCCTTGAAGACATCACCCAGCGTAGCGACGAGTTTCTGAACCACATCGCGCTGCACGCCATGCTGGCCACCGGCACCACGGGCGTGCAAGGTGTTGCCCCTAAATTTTTGCTCACCACGGACCAACACGGCCGCTGGTTCGCTGACATGGCGCTGCCCGATGAGGCGGCCCACACGCATTGGCTGGTCAAGTTGCCGCGTGGCAAAAGCGACGACGACCGCAGCGTGTTGCGCAATGAGGCGGCCTACCTGCGCGTGGCCGATGCCGTTGGCGTGCGGTGCGCCCATGCCCCTGTGTTGCACGGCGACATGCTGTTTCTACGCCGGTTTGACCGGGCGTTAGCGCCCGGCGGCGGCGTGCAGCGCCTGCACCAGGAAAGCCTGGCCAGCTTGGTGGGCCAGCGCGGCTTTGGCGTGGCGCAGTCGCAGCAGGCTTTGCTGGCTGGCCTGCGGCGTGTGGTGACCGACCCCGCGCGGGAAACCCTGGAGTTCATCAAGCGCGATGTGCTCAACCTCGCCCTGCGCAATACCGACAACCACGCCAGAAACACCGCCGTCCAGCGCACCCCGGAGGGTATTGTTCAACTTACACCGCTGTTTGACTTTGCCCCCATGTTCAAAGACCCCGAGGTTGTGCCGCGCAGCCGCCATTGGCGCGACAAGGCAGGTGTCCGGCAGTCGGATTGGCGCCAGGTGATCGAGCAGCTGGAAGTGCCCGACCCTGAGCGCACTGCCATTGCGGCCGAAATGGCCGAGTTTGCCAAAGTAGTGGCCCGACTGGACGTGATCGCACTGGATTGCGGTGTTGAGTCGGATGTGATCAGCGCCTGCGCCAAGGCTATCGAAACCCAGGCCAGGCAGCTGGCAGACCTGGCGGGTATTGCCCATGGATAAGCGCATCAAAAAACCGGTGCCTGCTGAGCTGGCCGCCCAACGCCGCGACCAGTTTTACGCCGACATCGCCACCAACGCCCTCACCATTGCAGAAGCCGTGGCCGCCATGCGAAAAATCAGCCGATTGACCCAAGCCGAATTTGCCAAACACCGCGGCATCAGCGTGCAAGCACTCAAACAAATAGAAGCCGGCACCGCCAACCCCACAGTAGCCACCCTGCAAAAGATCGCCGACATCTTCGGATTGAAAATCGGCTTTGTTCCCAAAAAATTGGGGTCAGATTCCAATTAACCTTCCCGGCCACGTCGTCGTCATTCCCGGCAGCGACCGGGAATCCAGGGCTGCATGGGTCCCCGCGTGCCCGAGGATGCCGTGTTTCATTCCCCCACCCTGCGCAGCACCACTGCGATCACCTCGGCCGAGATGCGAAAGTCGGAGCGGTGCAGGCGCTCGAACACCGGTTTGGCCAGTGCAATCAGCCCGCGTTGTTTGGCCATGCCGATGACCGCTGCGGTGCCTGCTACTTTCAAGCCCTTGGCCATGGCCACGGCACGGCCGGCGCGTTCATCCATCAGCAGCAGGGCGGGCTGCTCATCGGCCAGGGCGGTGCGGATGCAGGCGGTTTCGCCCTCGTCCAGGTCGGGCAGCATCGGCGTGCTGGGTGTTGGTCCGGCCAGGCGTAGCCAGCCGTCGCTTTGAGCTTGCAGCAGGGCAGCCTCGCCGGCAAAGCCCTGTCCGTTGATCAGTTCCGCGTTGACCTCTTGCGGTATCCAGACCGCGCCGAACAGTTGTTGCAGCCAGTGCAGACCATCCACATAGCCCAGCCCGATCAGCGGGCTGGCATCGCTCAGGACGCGGCCAGCCATTCGTCCAGCGTGTCCATGTCGCGCGCCGCCTCTTTGGCGTCTAGACGAACGATGGCTATGCCCAGGCGTGATACGTGTTGCGCAAACTCGGGCACACCCATTCCGGCCAATTTGGCGGATCGCACCAGCGACAAATGGCCGTCACGGAACAGCGCAGTCGCCAGGGCCGGCTTGACCCCGCTGGCATCCAACAAACCCGCCGATTCAATGCCGACCAACAGCGCATCGGGTGTGTCGCGGTTCATGACCACCACCACATCCTTGTGTGCCATGCGCAGGGCTTCGCTAGGGTTGTTTTTGAGCCCACTCACATTCACCACTTCCATAGGCTTCTCTCATAGGAATATTGAAAGGGAATTCAGTATAGGTGATGAAGAATTGGAGGCGGATTCCAATTAGCAATGGATCCCCGCGTGCGCGAGGATGACAGGTGCCCGTCATTCCCGGCCGCGACCAATGGGATCCAGGAAGCCATGGATCCCCGCGTGCGCGAGGATGACGGATGCCTGTCATTCCGGGCCGGGAACAATGGCATAGGGCTCAAAGCACGGCCAGAAACTTGGCTGGGTCGGCTGAGAGCAGCGCAAAATTATCCGGGGTCACGATGACCGGGCGGGCATCTGCAAACTGTTGCGCGAAGGCCCCTAGACCTTTGGTGGATTTTTTTCGGCCGGATTTAACCTCAATGGCGTACAGCCGGTTTTGGTGCCGGTACACAAAGTCGACTTCGGCATTTTTCTCGCGCCAGTAAAAGAGCTCGCCAGGCAGTTGAAGGAGTTCGGCGCCCACGGCTAGTTCAAACACGCGGCCCCGGCGTTCCGTGTCATCCAGCGCATTGGGTCCGGCGGTCATGGTGTGCAGTGCGGGGCAGGCGGGCAGGATTTTGGGGCTAGAGGTCCGCGTGAGCCAGCCTTTGGCCGAGTATTTCTCCAGGGAAAAAATCAGAAAGGCACCCGCATACAGCTCAAGGTAGTACTTGACCAGATCCGTGTTGCCCGAGTCCTGCAACTGGCCCAGCAACTTGGTGTAGCTGATTTCCTGGGCCGGGTAGCGGCACATGATTTCGAAAGCCTGCCGAAACAGGGCCGGTTTGGCGACTTTGCGGTTCTGCAAAATGTCCTTGCCAATGACGGCCTCGACGATGGCGTCTTTGAGGTAGGCGTACCAGCGGTCCCAGTCTTGCTCGAAAGCTACCGCACCGGGATAGCCGCCGTAGCGTAGGTAGCGCTCCAGGTCGTAGTCAAAGGCGGTCTGCAGTTCGCTGAAGCACCAGTGGTGGATCCGCGTCAATTCAAAGCGGCCGGCCAGGCTTTCCGTCAGGCCTGTCTGGGTCTGCAGCGAGCTGGACCCCAGCAAGACAACCCGCAGCCGGTGTGGCTGCTGGTCCCACAGCGCCTTGATGGTGTCCGACCAGTTGGCGATTTTCTGAATCTCGTCAATGACCAGCAGGCTGCCATCCCCCAGCAGCAGCGCCTGCTGCCACTGCGCCAGCAGCCAGGTGCGGTCGCTGACCAACTGGTCATCCGCATTGGCGTAGTGGTGCCGCCTGGAAAAACGGGCCAGCATCTGCCGCACGCCCGTCGTCTTGCCCACTTGGCGCGGCCCCACCAGCACCTGGATGAGTGGATTTGCCTCGCAGAGGCGCTGTTCAAGCTGCCGGACAAAGGCGCGTTCATAAGGCAAAGACATGCCGAGATAATACCCTTTCGGAAGGTTGGTCTAGTAAAAATACTAGGTCAGTCTTCTGAAAAATTGGGGTCAGATTCTAATTAACTGGGAATCCAGGAAGTCATGGATCCCCGCGTTCGCGAGGATGACGGAAGGTGGCTGGCTCGCCGGACCTAATCGGTCGCGCCCAGCGCCAGTGCCTCAGTGCGTGAAATGGCTAGCGCCTGGGCATTTGGGACGACCAGGGTGGGCCAGCCGGCCAGGTGTTGTTGGGCGAGATCGCCCAGGGCGCTGATCCACTGCGGGTCGTCGTTCAGGCAGGGGATGTAGTGAAACACCTCGCCACCGGCGTGCAAAAAGGCTTCGCGCGCTTCCATATTGATCTCTTCCAGGGTTTCCAGGCAGTCGCTGGTGAAGCCGGGGCACACCACATCGACGCGTTTGACGCCGGCCTGGCCAAGCGCGATCAGGGTGGGCTCAGTGTAGGGTTGCAGCCATTTGGCGCGTCCCAGGCGCGATTGAAAGGTGACCTTGAAGGTCTCACGCTGCAGGCCCAGCACCTCGGCCAGCAGACGCGCGGTCTTGTGGCACTCGCAGTGGTAGGGGTCGCCCAGGTGCAGGGTGCGTTCTGGCACACCATGAAAACTCATGACCAACTGGTCGGCCCGGCCGTGTGTGGCCCAGTGCCGCTGGATGCTGCCTGCCAGCGCGCCGATGTAGGCCGGGTGGTCGTGGTAGCGGTTGATGAAGCGCAGCTCGGGCACATTGCGTACCTTGGCGGCCCAGGTGTAGACCGCGTCAAACAGGCTGGCGGTGGTGGTGGCCGAGTACTGGGGGTAGGCGGGCAGCAGCAACACCCGGGTCACGCCCTCAGCCTTGAGGGTGTCCAGCTGCTCGGCAATGCTGGTCTGGCCATAGCGCATGGCGTAGCGCACAGTAATGTGGTGACCGGCCTGGGTCAGCCATTGCTGCAGCCCGCTTGCCTGTTTTTCAGTCCACACCTTCAGGGGTGAGCCTTCGGGCGTCCAGATGCTGGCGTATTTGGCGGCAGATTTGGCCGGTCGCACCCGCAAGATGATGCCGTGCAGGATCAGCAGCCACAGCAGCCGCGGGATCTCAACCACGCGGGCATCGCTCAAAAACTCAGCCAAAAAGCGCCGCACATCGCTTGGGGTGGGGCTGGCCGGTGTGCCCAGGTTGCAAAAAAGCAGGGCCGCGCGCGGCGCCTGGCCATGGCTGAAGCGCGGCTCCTGGGCAAAGGGGGCGGTCTGTTTGGCGGGCATACGTTATTCTCTCTCACCTATGCTTGATATTTCTGCGGTACGGGCGATCTGCCTTGATCTAGATGACACTTTGTGGCCGGTATGGCCCACCATTGCCCGGGCCGAATTGGCCCTGCAAGGCTGGCTCACACCGCGGGCGCCGGGGGCTGCTGCGTTGGTGGCCGACAGCCAGGTCCGTGCCGCGCTGCGCCAGCGGGTGATGGATGCCCACCCAGACCTGCACCACGACCTGAGCCACCAGCGCCAAGAGCTGATCCGGCTGGCGCTGCACCAGTGCGGCGAAGACACCGCCCACGCGCCAGAGGCCTTTGAGGTCTTTTTTGCCGAGCGCAACCGGGTTGATTTTTATGACGACGCGCTGCCAGCGCTGGCGCAACTGGCTGCGCGCTTTCCGGTGCTGGCGGTCTCAAACGGCAATGCTGACCTAGTCCGCGTGGGGGTGAGCCACTTGTTTGCTGGCAGCGTTAGCGCGCGCGACGCCGGCGTGGCCAAACCCGATGGCCGCATTTTTGCAGCTGCTGCCAGCCGGCTTGGCCTGGCGCCAGAGCAGGTGCTGCATGTGGGCGATGACCCAGCGCTGGACGTGCTGGGCGCGCTGGCCGCCGGTATGCAGGCCGTGTGGGTCAACCGCGACGGCAAATTGTGGGCGCATGAGGCCCAGCCCCATGCCACGGTGACCCATCTCGGGGAGCTGTGCGCGCTGTTGGCCTGCACCCAGGGCATTAAAGAGTTTTCAGGGCGTTGACAGCAACGATGGCGCTGCGCACGGCGCCTTCCAGCGTGGCCGGGTAGGGGCCCTCCACGTAGTCGCCGCAGGCCAGCAAGCCGGGCGCGATCAGGATCGGCGGGCGCTGCAGCCCAGGCGTGCAGGCAAAAGTAGCGCGCTTTTCCACCACGGTTTGAACCGCTTGCAGCCGCAGCCCAAGCTGATCCTGCGCCTGTTGCAACACCTGCCGCTGCACCGTGGCTGCATCCCAGCGGCTGGCGCTCGCCACAAATGCCAGCAAGCCGGCCGGGCCGCCGAGTTGGCCACGGTCAAATACAAATTGGGCGGGTGCGGCGCCGTCGGCGGCGCCAGGCCGGCTGCGTAGCCCCAGCATGGGTTGCGACAGACGCGCTCGCGCACCCCAGGCGTAAACCGTGGCGATGGGCTCAAACTGCAGGGCTCGGCAGGTTTGGCGCCAGGCGTGAATCTGCTTTGCTATGGATTCAGGAGCTGCAAATGCAGTGGCATCAAGGGTTAGAGCCGCATTTGTTGGTGTAGTCGCAAAGATCGCGACGTCAAACAGCTGGCCCTGCACGCGCCATTGCTTACCCTGCTCCAGTACTGAATTGACCCGCGTCTCCAGCGCCAGGTGACCGCCGTGCTGCACGAACCAGCGCGCCGCCGCCTCGGGGAACAGTGCGCCCAGGTCCACGAGGGGCAGCAGCAGATTTGAGCCACCCGACACGCCAAACAGCGCGTCGCCCAGCACCCGCAAAAACACCTGGGCACTGGCCCGCGCCGGTGGGGTGTTAAGGGCCGACACGCACAGCGGCTCGATCAGTTCGACCATCAACCGCGCCGGCAGGTCCTGGCACAGGGTGGCCACGCTGAGTTGGGCGTCGCATTGAAATCGGTCTTTGCGCCACTGATTGGCGGCTTTGAGCAGGGCGGTTTTGTCGGCCTGCTGCCAGCCCCGCGCGCCCAGCACCCCCAGCAGCAGGTTAAAAGGTGCCGGCAGCCGGGGCAGTCGCAATCCGCTGCCGTCGGCAAAACGCAGCGTCATGGGCAGGCGCAGCAAAGCGGTTCTGGGGTTGACGCCCACCAACCGCATCAGGCGCAGGCTCTCGGTGTAGGCCCCGATCAAAATATGCTGGCCGTTGTCTACGGTGATCGGCTGACCGTTGCACATCACCCCAGGCAAGGCCCGTGCCCGCCCGCCGGTTTGTCGGCTGGCTTCAAACACCGTCACCGCGTGCCCCGCACGAGTCGCCTCCACCGCCGCCGCCATGCCGGCCCAACCCGCCCCAATGATGGCAACATCCAGCCGCCTACTCGTCATGCTGCCATCCTCCGCCGACTCGTCATCCTCCGCCGAGCTGTCATCCCCGTGAACACGGGGATCCATGGATGCCCGGTCAAGCCGAGCATGACGGAATGGCGGGTCAAGCCTGGCATGACGGGTGCTGGGCTTCGCGTCGCAGCGTGTCTTCTTGTCTTGGTCGTCATCCCCGTGAACACGGGGATCCATGGATGCCCGGTCAAGCCGGGCATGACGGTCGGGCCGGTCAAGCCGGGCATGACGACCCAGGAGCCGGGCATGACGAGGCAGGGGCTGTGCATGACGAGGCAGGAGCAGGGAGGGGCCTGATGGCTCACAGCCGCCCCAAAGCTTGGACCCTCCAGGCCAGCCAGAGTTTGCGCACCGGGGTCAGGCTGATGCGTTGGTGCAGCACCTGGAACTGGTCGTGTTCGATCTCGCGCAGCAGGGCGCGGTAGATGCTGGCCATCATCAGGCCGGGTTTTTGGGCGCGCCGGTCGGCCGCGGGCAGAAGGGCCAGTGCTTCGTCGTACAGACCTTGGGCGCGCCGGGCCTGAAACTGCATCAGTGCGGTGAAGCGCGGCGAATAGCTGCGCTGCAAAATGTCTTGTGCCTTGACCTCAAACTGCTGCAGCTCGTTCACCGGCAGGTAGATGCGGCCACGTTGCGCGTCCTCGCCAACATCGCGGATGATGTTGGTCAACTGCAGCGCCTGCCCCAGTTTGTGGGCGTAGGCGGTGGTCAGCGGCTGGGTCTGGCCAAAGATGTTGGCCGCCACCTCACCCACCACGCCGGCGACCAGATGGCAGTAGCGCTGCAGGCCGGGGTAGTCGAGGTAGCGGGTTTGCGCCAGGTCCATCTGGCAGCCTTCAATCACGGCTTGCAAGTGGCGTTGCTCGATGCCGTGGTCTGGCGCCAGCGGCAGCAGGGCCCGCATCACCGGGTGGCTGGGGCTGCCGGCAAATGCCTTGGCCACTTCAGTCTGCCACCACGCCAGCTTGGTGGCGGCCACGCCCGCGTCCTGCGTGTCGTCTACCACGTCGTCCACCTCACGGCAAAAGGCATAAAAAGCGGTGATGGCCGCCCGCCTTGGCGGTGGCAAAAACAAGAAGGCGTAGTAAAAACTGCTGCCTGAGGCGGCGGCTTTCTGCTGGACGTACTGCTCTGGGCTCATGACCTAATTGTTACATCCACAGCGTGCTACATCCACAGCGCTCGCCAAGCCATCAGGGCCAGGTCGCGCCGTCGCAGGGTGGGGCGGGTTTGCAGCGTGGCAAATTCAAGCGCCTCAATGCGGTCCAGAATGCGCAGGCCACCTTGCACCACCAGGCGCAGCTCCCAGCCGGCCCGCCCTGGAATGCGGTGTACCAGTTTAGAGCCTTTTAGCATGCTAGCCCTTGCTGCTGCTGATTGTTCTGCTATTAAATTGGTAGTGCTCTGCGTTACTTGGCGTGCTAGCAGCTCGGTCTGTGTCACGCCATGGCGGACGCAATCGGCCTGCGGCAGGTAAAAGCGCCCGCGCGGGATGTCCACGCTCAGGTCTTGCCAAAAGTTGATCAGTTGCAGCGCGGTACAAATCAGGTCGCTGTTCTGCAGGGCTTGCGGCTCGGTCACGCCATACAGGTGCAGCAGCAAGCGGCCGACCGGGTTGGCCGACCGGGCGCAGTAGGCCAGCAGCTCAGCCTGGTCGGCATAGCCGGCGCCGACGCGGGTTTTTTCCACATCTTGCACAAAAGCGTCGAGCAAGTCATGCAGCAATTGGGTTGGCAATTGATGGGTCTTGATCACTTGCTGCAGCGGCGCAAACACCCAGGCCCAGGCTTGGTCTGGCGCTACGGGCTGCCCGTCCGCTGCAGCCTGCAGCGCCTGGCGGTAGGCGGTCAGCGCCTCTAGCCGTTCGGCCGGGCTGGCCTCTCCCTCGTCGGCCAGATCATCCGCAGTGCGGGCAAAGTGGTAAATCGCCCCAATGGGTGCCCGCAGCCGGGCCGGGCAAAGCCAGGACGCGACCGGAAAATTCTCGTAATGCGTGATGGGGGCAGCAGGTGAGGCAATGGCGGACATTACAGGATTTTGCACTCAGATTCGCCCCCAAGATTTGCCCCCAAACTTGACAAGCTCAAGCTTTTCACCTAAATTACTAACCTTCTGGTCAGTAGCTTGCTGTCTGACTTGTCTGACCTATCTGTTACCAACCCGTCGTCCTGTCTGACCATGTTCAACCCGTCTATCCGAAGCGGCGCCGCCCTGATCTGCGCCACCCTAATACTGTCTGCCTGCTCCCGACCCGCGCCCACCGAAGAGCCGGTGCGCGCGGTCAAACTGGTGACCGTAAGTCTGAGCAATATCGGCTCCAGCGCCGAGTTTGCCGGCGAGGTGCGGGCCCGGGTCGAGTCGCGCCTGGGCTTTCGGGTGGCGGGCAAGTTGGTGCGCCGGCAGGCTGAGCCGGGCCAGCGCGTGCGTGCGGGCGAGCTGCTGGCCCAGCTGGATCCGCAGGATTACCAGCTGGCGGCCGACGCTGCGCGCGCCCAGGTCAGCGCAGCCAGCACCAACCGGGACTTGGCCGCGGCCGATTTCAAGCGCTTCAAGGATTTGCGCGAGCAGAATTTCATCAGCAGTGCCGAGCTGGAGCGGCGCGAGGCCAGCCTGAAGGCGGCGCAGGCCCAGCTGGAGCAGGCGCAGGCGCAGTTGGCCGGGCAGGGCAACCAGGCGGCCTACACCCGGCTGCTGGCCGATGTGTCTGGGGTGGTGACGGCGGTGGAGGCCGAGGTGGGCCAGGTGCTGGCGGCCGGCACCCCGGTGCTGCGCATTGCGCAGGATGGCGCGCGCGACGTGGTGTTTGCCGTGCCGGAGGACAAGGTCATGCAGATCAAAAAAGGCTCTGCCGTCGAGGTGCGTGGCTGGTCGGGCGGTGCGCCGATCCAGGGTGTGGTGCGCGAGGTGGCCGCCAGTGCCGACCCGGTGACGCGCACTTTTGGCGTCAAGGTGGCTATTGACAGCCGCAGTGCGCCGCCCTTGGGCAGCACGGTGTCCGTGTTGCCGCAGGCCTTTGCCCGCAATGGTGCGCCGGTGATCAAGCTGCCGACCAGCGCGTTCCGCCAGGACGGCCAGACCTCGGCCGTGTGGGTGCTCGACAGCGCCAGCATGACGGTGCGCTTGCAGCCGGTACAAATTGCCACGGCCGACGGCAACGAGGTGGTGGTGGCGGCCGGCCTGCAGCCCGGCATGCAGGTGGTGGTGGCCGGCGTGCACGTGCTGTCGCCCGGCCAGAAGGTCACGATTTATAAAGATAAACAGGCTGTAGCCCCCGTGGTTATTGGGTCTCTAGCTACACAATCCGTAGCAAGCCCGGCCTCGGCGCCATCCCCGGTCGGCGCTGCCAGCGCCATCAAGTGAGGCTGTGATGACCCAGCCCAACAAGCCAGAGCGCTTCAACCTCTCCAAATGGGCGCTCGAACACGGCGCGCTCACCCGCTACCTGATGCTGGTGCTGATGGTGCTTGGCCTGGCCGCCTACTTTCAGCTCGGCCAGGACGAAGACCCGCCGTTCACCTTCCGCATCATGGTGGTGCGGGCGGTCTGGCCCGGTGCCACAGCGCAGCAGATGGCCGAGCAGGTCACCGACAAGATCGAGCGCACCCTGCAAGAGGTGCCCTACGCCGACAAGATCCGCAGCTACTCCAAGCCGGGCGAGACCACCATCCTGTTCCAGCTGAAAGACTCATCCAAGGCCTCCGAGGTCGCCAACCTCTGGTACCTGGTGCGCAAAAAGGTGGGCGACATGCGCCAGACCCTGCCTGCGGGCGTGCAGGGGCCGTTCTTCAATGACGAGTTTGGCGATGTGTATGGCGTGATCTACGCGCTGGAGGCCGACGGCTTCAGCCTGGCCGAGAGCAAGGCCTTTGCCGACGAGGTACGCCAGCAGCTGCTGCGCGTGCCCGATGTGAACAAGGTCGAGCTGTTTGGCGTGCAGGACGAAAAGCTCTACATCGAGATCTCGCAACGCCGCTTGGCACAACTGGGGCTGGACATGAACCAGGTGCTGGCCCAGCTCGGCCAGCAAAACGCGGTGGAGGGTGCCGGCACCCTGCAGACGCCGCTGGACGTGTTGCAAGTGCGGGTGGCGGGCCAGTTCACGGCGGTGGAGCAGCTGGCTGCCATGCCGATCCGCGGCAGCTCGGGCAACCAGCTGCGCCTGGGCGACATTGCCGAGATCCGGCGCGGCTATGTGGATCCGGCCAGCGTCAAGGTGCGCCATCAAGGCCGCCAGGTGATTGCGGTAGGCGTGTCCATGACCAAGGGCGGCGACATCATTGCGCTGGGTCAGGCGCTGGAGTCCGCCACTGCGCGCATTGGCGCCACGCTGCCGGCCGGGGTGCGCTTGGTCAATGTGCAGGACCAGCCGACGTCGGTGGCCAAGTCGGTTAATGAGTTCGTCTCGGTGCTGATCGAGGCCATCGTGATCGTGCTGGCGGTCAGCTTTGTCAGCCTGGGCCTGCACAAACGCAGCGGCGCCCAGCCCTGGTTCAAACGCTATTACCTGGACATGCGGCCGGGCCTGGTGGTGGGCATCACCATCCCGCTGGTGCTGGCGTTGACTTTTCTGGGCATGTACTACTGGGGCATCGGCCTGCACAAGATTTCGCTCGGCTCGCTCATCATTGGCCTGGGGCTCTTGGTGGACGACGCCATCATTGCCGTGGAAATGATGGTGCGTAAGTTGGAGGAGGGCTACGACAAGGTGCGCGCGGCCACCTTTGCCTATGAGATTACCGCCATGCCAATGTTGACGGGCACCCTGATCACCGCCGTGGGTTTTTTGCCAATCGGCATTGCCAAGTCGGCCACTGGCGAGTACACCTTTGCCATTTTTGGCGTCACGGTGCTGGCGCTGGTCTTGAGCTGGCTGGTGTCGGTCTATTTTGTGCCGTACCTGGGCACGGTGCTGCTCAAGGTCAAGCCGCACACGCCGGGCGAGCCGCATGAGTCTTACGACACCGCGTTTTACCGGGGCTTTCGCCGCGCCGTGAACTGGAGCGTGACGCACCGCTGGATCACCATCGGCCTGATGCTGCTGACCTTTGCGCTCGGGCTGGCTGGCATGGGCCGGGTGCAGCAGCAGTTTTTCCCAGATTCCAGCCGGCCCGAGGTGCTGCTGGATGCGTGGCTGCCTGAGGGCAGTTCTTTGGCACTGAACGAGCAGGTCGCCCAGCGCATCGAGGCGCGCCTGATGACGGAGCCGGGCGTCAGCAGCGTCAGCACCTGGGTCGGCTCGGGCGTGCCGCGCTTTTATTTGCCGATGGACGCGATCTTTCCGCAAAGCAATGTGTCGCAGTTCATCATCCTGCCCAAGGATCTGAAAACGCGGGAGTCGCTGCGCATTGCCCTGCCGGCGCTGATGGCGCAAGAATTTCCTGAGGTGCGCAGCCGCGTCAAAATTTTGCCCAACGGCCCGCCGGTAGCCTACCCGGTGCAGTTCCGGGTGGTCGGCGGCGAGCCAGCGGTGTTGCGCCAGCGCGCCGACGAGGTCAAGGCGCTGCTGCGCGACAACGCCAACATGCGCGGCGTCAACGACAACTGGAACGAGTTCGTCAAGGTGCTGCGCTTGGATGTGGACCAGGCCAAGGCGCGCGCGCTGGGCGTCAGCAGCCAGTCAATCGCCCAGGCCTCCAAGGTGCTGCTGGCCGGCAGCACGGTGGGGCAGTTCCGCGAGGGCGACCGGCTGATCGACATTGTGCTGCGCCAGCCGGCCGATGAGCGCCAGGCCATCACTGACATCGCCAACGCCTACCTCACCACGGCCAGTGGCAAGTCCATACCATTGACGCAAATCGCCCGGCCCAGCTTTGCCTGGGAGCCCGGCGTGTTGTGGCGCGACAACCGTGACTACGCCATCACGGTGCAGGGCGACATCGTGGAAGGCCTGCAGGGCGCCACTGTCACCGCCCAGTTGTTGCCGGGCTTGCGCAAGCTCGAAGCTGGCTGGCGTGCGCAGGGGCAGGGCGGCTACCGCATCGAGGTGGCGGGCGCGGTGGAGGAGAGCAGCAAGGGCTCGGCCTCGATCGCCGCCGGTGTGCCCATCATGCTGTTTGTCACTTTCACCCTGCTGATGCTGCAGCTGCAAAGCTTTAGCCGCGCGATGCTGGTGTTCCTGACCGGGCCGCTCGGTATTTTTGGCGTGGCCTCGGCGCTGTTGTTGTCGGGCCGGCCGTTTGGCTTTGTGGCACTGCTGGGCGTGATTGCCCTGATGGGCATGATTCAGCGCAATTCGGTGATTTTGATCGACCAGATCGAGCAGGACCGCGCCAGCGGCATCCCGGCCTGGGACGCGATCGTCGAGTCGGCGGTGCGCCGGTTGCGCCCGATCGTGCTGACCGCCGCCGCCGCCGTGCTGGCCATGATCCCGCTGTCGCGCTCGGTGTTTTGGGGCCCGATGGCGGTGGCCATCATGGGCGGGCTGATCGTGGCCACGGTGCTGACCCTGCTGGCGCTGCCGGCCATGTACGCAGCCTGGTTCCGCGTCAAACGGGAACCGGTGGCAGCAGGTTAAAATCTGCAGCTGACCGATTTTCCGGGGGTGGTTTGACAGGCCGCCCCTTTTGTTTTCTTGCGCGGGTGGCGAAATTGGTAGACGCACCAGGTTTAGGTCCTGACGTCCGCAAGGATGTGCGGGTTCGAGTCCCGCCCCGCGCACCATGTACATTTTTTGGAGAAGCTTGATGGCTGTGACCGTAGAAACCCTGGAAAAACTGGAACGCAAGATCACCCTGAGCTTGCCCTTGGGCAGCATCCAGTCCGAAGTTGAAGCCCGCCTGAAGAAAATGGCGCGCACCGTCAAGATGGACGGTTTTCGGCCCGGCAAGGTGCCCATGAATGTGGTCGCCCAGCGCTATGGCTACTCGGTGCACTACGAAGTTATGAACGACAAGGTTGGCCAAGCCTTCTCTGACGCCGCCAACGAAGCCAAGCTGCGTGTGGCCGGCCAGCCCCGCATCACTGAAAAAGAAGGCGCACCTGAGGGCGAGCTGACGTTTGACGCCGTGTTCGAGGTTTTCCCAGAAGTCCGCATTGGCGACCTCAGCAGCGCTGCGGTGGAAAAAATCAGCGCTGAGGTTGATGACAGCGCCATTGACAAAACGCTGGAGATTCTGCGCAAGCAGCGCCGTACCTTTGCCCAGCGCGCGCAAGACGCCGCTGCCCAAGCCGGCGACCGCGCCACCGTTGATTTTGAAGGCAAGATCGATGGCGAGCCCTTTGAGGGCGGCAAGGCTGAAGACTTCCAATTCATTTTGGGCGACGGCCAGATGTTGAAGGAGTTTGAGGACGCCACCAGCGGCATGCAGCTCGGCCAGAGCAAGACCTTCCAGCTGGCCTTCCCGGCCGACTACCACGGTAAAGACGTGGCTGGCAAGACGGCCGACTTCATGGTCACCGTCAAGAAGATCGAGGCGGCACACCTGCCCGAGGTGAACGAGGCACTGGCCCGCTCGCTCGGCATCGCCGACGCCACCATCGAAGGTTTGCGCGCCGACATTCGCAAAAACCTCGAGCGTGAAGTCAAATTCCGCCTGTTGTCCCGCAATAAACAGGCCGTCATGGACGCACTGGTCGCCAAGGCTGAGCTCGATCTGCCCAACGCCAGCGTCCAGTCGGAAATCAACCGCCTGCTCGAAGGCGCGCGCGCCGACCTGAAAAAGCGCGGCATCAAGGACGCTGACAAAGCCCCGATCCCTGATGACGTGTTCCGCCCCCAGGCCGAACGCCGTGTGCGCCTGGGCCTGGTGGTGGCCGAGCTGGTGCGTTCCAATAGCCTGCAGGCCCGGCCTGAGCAACTCAAGGCCCATATTGAAGAGCTGGCCAGCAGCTACGAAAAACCGGCCGACGTGCTGCGCTGGTACTACGGTGACAACCAGCGCATGGCTGAAGTCGAAGCCATCGTGATTGAAAACAACGTCACTGAATTTGTGCTGAGCAAGACGCAAGTCACTGAAAAAAGCGTGTCCTTTGACGAGCTGATGGCTCAGAACTGAGCCGGGCCGCCCTTCGTTTTTTTCGGTACATTAAGGTCATCTGGGAGCTAATATGAACGTGCGCTTTGGTGCAATGGATACGCAGGGCCTGGGCATGGTGCCCATGGTCATTGAGCAGTCGGGCCGCGGCGAGCGGTCTTACGACATCTACTCGCGCCTGCTCAAGGAACGGGTGATTTTCCTGGTCGGCCCGGTCAACGACCAAACCGCCAATCTGGTGGTGGCGCAGCTCTTGTTTCTGGAGAGCGAGAATCCCGACAAGGACATCTCGTTCTACATCAACTCTCCTGGTGGCTCGGTCAGCGCCGGCATGGCGATCTACGACACCATGAACTTCATCAAGCCCGATGTGTCCACCCTGTGCACCGGCATGGCGGCCAGCATGGGCGCGTTTTTGCTGGCAGCCGGTGCCAAGGGCAAGCGGTTCTCGCTGCCCAACTCCAAGGTCATGATTCATCAGCCCTCGGGCGGTAGCCAGGGCCAAGCCACCGAGATTGAAATCCAGGCGCGCGAGATTCTGAAAACCCGTGAGCAGCTCAACAAGATCCTGGCCGACCGCACCGGTCAGCCGCTGGACCGTATTGAGCGCGACACCGAGCGTGACTACTACATGTCGGCCGAAGAATCCCGCGAGTACGGCCTGATCGATCAAGTCATCTCCAAGAGGGCCTGATCCCCATGGCCGAAAAAAAAGGCGCCACGGGTGAAAAAACCCTTTACTGCTCCTTTTGCGGCAAGAGCCAGCATGAGGTCAAGAAGCTGATCGCAGGGCCCTCGGTGTTTGTCTGTGACGAATGCATCGAGCTGTGCAACGAGATCATTCGCGACGAACTGCCAGCCACCACCGAGGCCCGTGGCGGCGGTAATGACCTGCCGACTCCGGCTGAAATCAAGGCCAATCTTGACAACTACGTGATCGGCCAGGAGCCGGCCAAGCGCACGCTGGCAGTGGCGGTGTACAACCACTACAAGCGCCTGCGGCACAAGGAAAAGGCCAAAAAAGACGATGTGGAGCTGGCCAAAAGCAATATTTTGCTGATTGGCCCCACCGGTTCTGGCAAAACCCTGCTGGCGCAGACGCTGGCGCGCATGCTGGATGTGCCCTTTGTGATGGCTGACGCGACCACCCTGACTGAAGCCGGTTATGTGGGTGAAGACGTCGAAAACATCGTGCTCAAGCTGCTGCAAAGCTGCAATTACGAGGTCGAGCGTGCCCAGCGCGGTATTGTCTATATTGACGAAATCGACAAGATCTCGCGCAAGTCCGACAACCCCTCCATCACGCGTGACGTGTCCGGTGAGGGCGTGCAACAAGCCCTGCTCAAGCTGATTGAAGGCACGATGGCCAGCGTGCCGCCACAGGGTGGGCGCAAGCATCCCAACCAGGATTTCGTGCAGATTGACACCACCAACATCCTGTTCATTTGCGGTGGCGCTTTCTCCGGGCTGGAGAAAGTGATCGAGAACCGCACCGCGTCGTCGGGCATCGGCTTTGGTGCCTCTGTGAAAAGCAAGGCAGACCGTACCCTGACCGAGGTCTTCAAGGACGTGGAGCCAGAAGACCTGATCAAGTTTGGCCTGATCCCTGAGCTGGTTGGGCGTATGCCGGTGGTGGCCACCTTGGCCGAACTGTCGGAGGATGCCCTGATCCAGATCCTGACTGAGCCGAAAAACGCCTTGGTCAAGCAATACGGCAAGCTCTTGGCCATGGAAGGCGTTGACCTGGAAATTCGGCCATCAGCGCTGAAAGCCATTGCCAAGAAGGCGCTGGCACGCAAGACCGGCGCACGTGGCCTGCGCTCGATCTTGGAGCAGGCCCTGATCGACACCATGTACGAACTGCCCAGCAGTTCCAACGTGGAAAAGGTCGTGGTCGACGAGAGCACCATCGAAGAAAACAAGCCGCCACTGCTTCTGTACCGCGAGGCGGCCCGGAAGGCTTGATTAGGCACCTTTTTGCAGCGGAATAGGCCAGTTTGGTGCAAAACCCGCCGGTCATAATCAGGGCTGGGTTGAAAACTGTCACATTCGATTCATATTCAACAGGTAACGAAAGGCTAATACATGTCCGGTCACACTCCCTTACCTGCCAACCCGATTGAACTGCCTCTTCTCCCCTTGCGGGATGTCGTGGTTTTCCCGCACATGGTGATCCCGCTCTTCGTGGGTCGCCCCAAAAGCATCAAGGCGCTCGAGGCGGCCATGGAGTCCGACCGGCGCATCATGCTGGTCGCACAAAAAGCGGCGGCCAAAGACGATCCCCTGGTCACCGACATGTTTGATGTCGGCTGCGTCTCCACCATTTTGCAGATGCTCAAATTGCCCGATGGCACGGTGAAAGTGCTGGTGGAAGGCCAGCAGCGTGCCCATGTCGACAAAATCGACGAAGGCGAATCACACTTCACGGCCAAGCTGACGCCGATGGCCATTGCGGATGAGCCAGAAGGCCCGGTCCGCGCCAAGGCCAGTGAGATTGAGGCCCTGCGCCGGGCAGTGATGCAGCAGTTTGACCAGTACGTCAAGCTGAACAAGAAAATTCCACCTGAAATTCTGACGTCCATCTCCAGCATCGACGACGCCGGCCGACTGGCCGACACAATCGCCGCCCATCTCCCGCTTAAGTTGGAGAGCAAGCAGGCGGTGCTCGACCTGGCCAGCGTCAAGGAGCGGCTGGAAAACCTGTTTGAGCAGATCGAGCGCGAGGTTGACATTCTTAATGTTGACAAAAAAATCCGCGGCCGCGTCAAGCGCCAGATGGAGAAAAACCAGCGCGACTTTTACTTGAACGAGCAGGTCAAGGCCATCCAGAAGGAACTGGGCGAGGGTGAAGACGGCGCCGATGTGGATGAGATCGAGAAAAAGATCAAGGCCGCCAAAATGCCCAAAGACGCCCTGAAAAAGGCCGAGGGGGAGCTCAAAAAGCTCAAGCTCATGTCGCCCATGTCGGCTGAGGCCACGGTGGTGCGTAACTACATTGACGTGCTGACCGGCTTGCCCTGGGCCGGCAAGACCAAGATCAAGCACAACCTGGGTAACGCAGAAGCCGTATTGAACGAAGACCACTACGGCCTAGACAAGGTTAAGGACCGCATCCTGGAATACCTTGCAGTGCAGCAGCGCGTCGACAAGGTGAAGGCGCCCATTTTGTGTCTGGTGGGCCCACCGGGCGTTGGCAAAACATCGCTTGGCCAGTCGATTGCCAAGGCCACCGGGCGCAAATACGTGCGCATGGCCCTGGGTGGCATGCGCGACGAGGCCGAAATCCGCGGCCACCGCCGCACCTACATCGGCGCTATGCCGGGCAAGGTGCTGCAGAGCCTGTCCAAGGTCGGCACCCGCAACCCCTTGTTTTTGCTGGATGAAATCGACAAGCTCGGCACGGATTTTCGTGGCGACCCTTCCAGCGCGCTGCTGGAGGTGCTGGACCCCGAGCAAAACCACAAGTTTGGCGACCACTATGTCGAGGTCGACTTTGACCTGAGCGACGTGATGTTTGTGGCCACCTCCAACTCGATGAATATCCCGCCAGCCTTGCTGGACCGCATGGAGGTCATCCGTCTGTCGGGCTATACCGAAGACGAGAAAACCAGTATCGCCCTCAAATACCTGTTGCCCAAGCAATTGAAGAACAACGGTGTCAAAGATGCCGAGCTGTTGGTGGGCGAAGACGCGGTGCGGGACATCGTGCGCTACTACACCCGTGAGGCCGGGGTTCGCTCGCTCGAGCGGGAGCTGTCCAAGATCTGCCGCAAGGTGGTCAAGGGTCTGCAGCTCAAGAAGATGCTGCCTCAGGTCAAGGTCACAGCCGACAACCTCAACGATTTTCTGGGGGTGCGCAAGTACTCTTACGGGCGCGCTGAGCAGCAAAACCAAGTGGGGCAGGTGGTCGGGCTCGCCTGGACCGAGGTCGGTGGTGATTTGCTGACCATTGAAGCCGCCATGATGCCGGGCAAGGGCGTGATCACACGTACCGGCTCGCTCGGTGACGTCATGAAGGAATCGGTGGAGGCTGCCCGCACCGTGGTGCGCAGCCGTTCGCGCCGCCTGGGCATCAAGGACGAGTTTTTTGAGAAGAAAGACATTCACATCCACGTGCCTGACGGTGCGACACCCAAAGACGGGCCGAGTGCCGGGGCTGCCATGACCACCGCCTTTGTGTCGGCCATGACTGGCATCCCGGTGCGCAGCGACGTGGCGATGACCGGGGAGATCACCCTGCGTGGTGAAGTCGCCGCCATCGGTGGCTTGAAAGAGAAGTTGCTGGCGGCCCTGCGGGGTGGTATCAAGACAGTGCTGATTCCAGAAGAAAACGCCAAAGACCTGCAGGACATACCAGAAAACGTCAAAAATGGCTTGGAGATCGTGCCCGTGCGTTGGATCGACAAGGTGTTGGAAGTGGCACTGGAGCGCATGCCGACCCCGCTGCCGGATGACGAGCCCCTGGTGGTAGCCGCCCCCGCTGAGGTGGTGGTGCCTGCAGAGCTACTGGGTTCGGTCAAGCATTGAGGGCGCAGCGGCGTAAATTTTTTCAGCCTGGTCCAAACAGGCAGAAAATGTTCGCTATAATTGAAAGCTTGAAACGCGGGAATAGCTCAGTTGGTAGAGCGCAACCTTGCCAAGGTTGAGGTCGAGAGTTCGAGACTCTTTTCCCGCTCCAAATTGAAGAAAAGGGAAGCCAAGTGCTTCCCTTTTTTGTCATAACAATGGCGCGATAGCAAATCGGTTATGCAACGGATTGCAAATCCGTCTAGCCCGGTTCGACTCCGGGTCGCGCCTCCAGAACAACTCCGGCTGCTGCCGTGCCCGGGTGGTGAAATTGGTAGACACATCGGACTTAAAATCCGCCGCTTTCCTGCATAAGGGGCGTACCGGTTCGATTCCGGTCCCGGGCACCACATTTTCTGCGGACACCGCGCCAATCCGGCGTGACTTCTGGCCCTCCTGTGGCTATCAGTACTTGGCCGTCAACAGTGAGGGCCACCTCACGCTGACTGACGATTTTCTGCGTGTGCTGTTGCAACGCCCCGAAATCTCCCCCATCCCATCCTCCTGCGCTGCTGAACTAAGCCTGCACGAGCAACTCCTCGCTGATCCTCGCCATGCCGTGCCTGCCGATGCTCTGCTGGCTTTACAGGATCGGGATGCCGCTGACAACTATGGTGTGTGGCTGCGCTTTCGTGATCGACTGTTGGCTGCGCCCACGCTGGAGGCGGCTTACCTGGCCCTTTTCCAGGGTGAGGGTGTCGATGTCGCGCCCGTGCTGGTGCAGCAACTCACCCAGATCTTGCTGCGCCATGTGCTCGGTGATACGGCCACAGCGATGCAGGCCCGGGTCGCTGAGATGTTGTTCCGAACCCAAAAAATCTCGGTGCTTGAAGACGGTGCGGTGATGGCCGCCGACAATGAAACGGTGGAGCGCCATGCCTTGTCAGCCGGTTTTGGAAGCGTGGGGGAATTGCTGCGCCAAGGTGGTGTACCGCTGCGCAGCGTTGATCTGGACGTCTTGGATGCCGATAAGTCTGATCTGTACTGGCCGCGCAGCGAGCATTTTGATCTGGTGCTCAACCTCAACCATGGCCAACCCGCTCTGTTGGCGTTGGCAGAGTTGCTGCAGCGATGGGTCAGCCACTTCCTCGAAGTCGAGGTGCGTGTGCAGACCGACCGTGAGATTGTTGACGAACACTGGGTCTGGCACGTGGGACTGGACGCCCAGGCCAGTGGCATCCTGAATGATCTCTACCAGGGCGATGAGCCGGATGCGGAGCGCATGCGCCGCCTGCTCTGCCTGTTTCGGCTGGAGTTCGCCAACCCCGCCGATATGCTGAGTGCGGTGGCTGGGCGACCGGTCTACCTGGCTATGGCCATGGATGAACACCATCGGCTCAAACTCAAACCCCAAAACCTCTTGCTTAACTTGCCGCTGGCCCGTCGGTCCTGACGCGTCAAGGCAGGCTGGCCGAGGCACTTGGCCGTACTACACTAAGCGCCATGCCACGCTACAACGCCCCTTTTGAAATCCATGTGCACGGGCAGATCACTCTGCGCCCCGAAGTCGCATTCGAGCAGTTGCAAGATGCGCTCAAGCCGCTCTGGAAATATGCCGGCGCCCGCTCCTTGGCCGATGCCGCCGAAAGCAGCTACGAGGACGAGCCAGGTATCAAGTTTGAGGTGGAAGACCACCTGTTGCAAATCTGCTGGACCGTGGCCGGCGACGATGATTTTCGCCAGGTCCTGGACGAGGTCTGTATGAACCTCAACGATTTGGCCGCCACGGGCGCTGCGGTCGAGGTGACTTTTTATGACGCCGAATTTGACGACGAAGACGAAGAAACAGAGGCTGAGTCACGCGATGATTTCATGATGCTGTTTGTGGGGCCAGACCCAGCTTCCATCATGCAAGTTCAGCGTGACCTGCTGGTACAGGACGTGGTCAACATGATGGAGCGCCACTTTGACGGCGCCGAACTCGGCGGAGTAGTGGCTGAAATCGACAAACTGTTCGGCCAGCGCTTTGACGATTTGGTGAACTCTATGCAACTGGGTAAGCCACCGCGCGGCTCTGGCGGTGGGCATGGTGGTGGGCATGGCGGTGGGCGCAAGCCGCGCCACCTGCATTGACACTAATTCCCACAGTTGGCCCCTGCATGGTGCGGTTCTGTGGTGAAATCCTGCTCTAAGCATCGTCCATGCTGCGTTTCTTGCTATTATTTTTATAGTCCGACTGACATAAGGAACGGCCCATGAGTACCGCTGACGTCCAGCCTCAAGCAAGCCCGACTGCTGCCCCTCGGCCCGGCCGGCCCCAACCCCAACGGCTGGGCGATGTGCTGGTGCAGCAGAAGCTTATTTCACAGGAGCAGTTGCAGGAAACGCTGGCGATGCAACGGCGCACCGGGAAAAAGGTGGGGCGACTGCTGATCGAGTCGGGCGTGATCACCGAGGAGCTGTTGGCCAATGGTTTGGCGCGCCAGATGCGCATTCCGTTTGTCAGCCTGAAGACATTTCCGTTTCGCGCCGAGGTCATCAAGCTGTTGCCTGAAGCGTCAGCCCGCCGTTACCGGGCCTTGGTGCTTGAAGACAGGGGCGACACGCTGTTGGTAGCCCTGGCGGATCCGCTTGATATTTTTGCTTTTGACGAGGTATCTCGCATCCTCAAGCGCAACATTGCGATTGCTGCGGTGCCAGAGAGCCAGTTGACGGCTGTTTTTGATCGGCTCTACCGGCGAACCGAAGAAATCAGTGGTTTTGCGCGGGCGCTGGAACGCGATCTAGGTGATGCGGTCGATTTCGGTGAGCTCACCGCTTCGGCGGGCATTGAGGGCGCGCCGGTGGTTCGGCTTTTGCAATCCATGTTTGAAGATGCGATCCAGGTCGGTGCCTCTGACGTGCACATCGAGCCGCTCGAGGCCGGCCTGCAGATCCGGGTCCGGGTCGACGGCGTGCTGCAAAAACAGACTCAGGCTGACAAGCGCATCGCCAATGCGCTGGCCCAGCGGCTCAAGCTGATGGCTGGCCTCGATATCTCAGAAAAGCGGTTGCCGCAGGATGGCCGATTCAGCGTTCGTGTCAAGGAGCAAACCATTGACGTGCGCTTGTCAACCCTGCCCACCACCTATGGTGAGTCAGCGGTGATGCGTTTGCTCAACCACGGCACGGGGCCACGGCGCCTAGAGGAACTGGGCATGCCCGATGCCATTCTGACGCGCTTTCGAGAGGTTTTGAGCCGAAGTTCCGGGTTAGTTCTGGTGACAGGGCCAACGGGTTCGGGCAAGTCAACCACCCTGTACGCCGCGCTGGCTGAAGTCAACGCGAACTAGCTCAAAGTGATCACGGTCGAAGACCCGGTTGAATTTCGCCTGCCTGGCGTGACGCAAGTGCAGATCAATGAAAAGATTGAGCTGACCTTTGCGCGCGTCTTGCGGTCGACGTTGCGCCAAGACCCGGATGTGATTCTGATTGGTGAAATGCGTGACGCCGAAACCGCGGACATCGGCCTTCGCGCCGCCATCACGGGTCACCTGGTGATGTCAACGCTGCACACGCGCGATGCCATCAGTACCCCGTTCCGATTGTTGGACATGGGCGTGCCGCCCTTCATGGTGGCGACATCCCTGCAGGCGGTGATCGCGCAGCGCCTGGTGCGCCTGAATTGTCTTGAATGTAATGAGCAACAAGAGCCGAACCCGCAGGAGGCTGCGTGGTTGGTCACCATGCTCAATTCCGGCGAAACCATCCAGCCCCGACGTGGTCTGGGCTGCTCGGCCTGCAATGCCACAGGCTACTCGGGCCGGCAGGGGGTGTATGAACTGATGGAGATGGATGCCGTGCTGACTCAGGCGGCGTCCCGGGCCGACCCGGCCACGTTTTTGCGCGCCGCTCGTGAGCGTATCAAGGGGCGCACGCTGGTCTACCATGCACTGGACCTGGTGCGCTCTGGCCGAACGTCACTCTCTGAGGCCATGCGAATCGGCCAAGACAATACAGACGAGGATTAAGCCGAATGGCTAATTACGCATACCGCGGGCGAAACGGGCGCGGTGAGCTGGTGCAGGGTGAGATCGATGCGCTGACCGAGTCAGGCGTGGCGGACCAGTTGCGGGCGATGGGCGTGTCACCGGTGTTCATCGGGGCCGCCCCGCCACCGAGCGGGGCCAGCAAGCTTAAGGCCATTCTGGCGCGGCTGAATCGCAAGCCGGTGACGCTGGATGACATCATGATTTTTTCGCGCCAGATGTACACCCTCAACAAGGCTGGCGTACCCATTTTGCGGGCCTTTGCCGGCTTGCAGGCCTCCTCCGACAACCCTGCCATGGTGGAGCTGATTCAGGACATCCGGTCCAATCTGGACCAAGGCAGAGAGTTGTCGGCGGCGATCGCCCGCCATCCCAAAGAGTTTGGCGCTTTTTATGTCGCCATGATCAAGGTTGGCGAAATGACGGGTCAGCTGACTGAGGTGTTTCTGCGCCTCAACGAACATCTTCAGTTTGAGCGTGACGTGCGCGAGCGGATTCGCCAAGCACTGCGCTACCCAACCTTTGTGATGGGGGCCATGGGCGTGGCCATCGTGGTGCTGAACATCTTCGTGATCCCGGTATTTGCCAAGGTGTTTGCCGGCTTTAATGCCGAGCTACCGATCATTACCCGCGGCCTGCTTGGGTTTTCGGCCTGGATGCTGGCTTGGTGGCCGGCCTTGATTGTGGGTACGGTAGCGGTTTCGGTGATGGTGCGTAACTACATCCGCACCCCGGCGGGCATGTACCGTTGGGATGGCCTCAAACTGCGCATGCCGATCATCGGGCCGATCGTGTCCAAAGGTACGCTCGCCCGATTTGCCCGCAGTTTTGCACTTTCTAGCCAGAGTGGCGTGCCCATGGTGCAGGCCCTGACCGTGGTGTCGCAGACCGTTGAAAATGCCTACATCGGCAGCCGTATCGAGCAAATGCGCGACGGCATCGAGCGTGGCGAGACCATCACGCGCTGCGCAGCAGCCACCGGTGTGTTCACGCCGGTGGTGTTGCAGATGATCTCGGTCGGTGAGGAAACCGGCGAGTTGGATGCGCTGTTGTTTGAGATTGCTGAAATGTATGAGCGCGAAACAGACTACAGCGTCAAGGGTCTTTCCGCCGCCATCGAACCCATCATGTTGACGCTGATTGCCGGGCTGGTGCTGCTGCTGGCGCTTGGTGTGTTCTTGCCCTTGTGGAGCATGGGGCAAGCCTCTATGGGCAAAGGCGGCGGTTGATGGCTGGGCGGGCCTGGCCGGCCGTCCCCGAGGTAACTTTTTGGTCACTTCGCATGACCCAGTGGTTGATATTGGCTTTGCTGGTGTTGGCCGTAGGCTTCTGGTTTGCCCGCCAGGCCTATGTGGTCAAAGGCCAGGCCGAACTGGCGGCCGTGCGCACGACGTTGGGCGCCTTGCGAACGGCTTTTGTTCTAGAGCATTTGCGGCAGGCCGTGCAGGACCCTGGTGCAAACATCGCGCCGACGCAACGCAACCCCTTTGACCTGGTTCAGTCCCGGCCAGCCAATTACCGCGGTGCGATCCGGCCCTCACAGTTGCAGGACGTACCGGCAGGGCAATGGTTTTTTGAGATTGACAGTGAATGCGTTGGCTACCGGCCGTTTCATGCTGAGTGGCTGGACAGCCCCAATAGCGACACCGTCGCCTGGTACAGAGTCACCCAGCCGCCCGGTCCCTTGCAACTGAGGCCGCTAGAGCCCTACCGTTGGCAGGGCGCGCCCTTGGAATGAGGCTGAGTGCAACGGCTCCAAGCAGCCAAAATAAGAAATCCGGCATCATCATCTTTGGCTTTCTGCGTAACGCAGTGCGACATTTAGCTGCCTTTTTGTGCATAAACTGGAACTGACAGACTAAGTGTCATAAATTTGTGCGATAGTTCTGCAAGTGGGCGACCATGATGATCTTGTTCGACACATTTGTTTCTTAAACGAGGATTTACCCATGAAAAAAGCGCAACAAGGTTTTACATTGACCTGAATCCGTGACAAAAAAGTCGAAATATGTTGATTTCCCCATTGGAATCAACGACTTAGCCCCCATGTAGAAGCAACCCTGAAGGTGAGCTTTACAT
>Ga0247832_1001262_pt1 | contig 46010 bp, 49 predicted proteins | sample LaCruzMarch2015__10_FD_192407 | JGI IMG/M metagenome (GOLD analysis project Ga0247832, IMG submission 192407) | Freshwater microbial communities from meromictic Lake La Cruz, Castile-La Mancha, Spain - LaCruzMarch2015_4m | ecosystem: Environmental > Aquatic > Freshwater > Lake | place: Spain... | reverse complement strand
GTGTCCGTCGTCAGGCGATTTGCGACAAGCTGGCGCTTTCGGATCGGGAGGTTTTCCGGCTCCTGCGGGTTGAGATTTAAGCGGCCTGCAGCCGGTGCTGCAAGCGTCGATTGGCGATGGTAACGCGTTTGATGCGTCTGCGCTCCTCCAAGATTGCGTCGCCGCGTCCGTAATACACATCGGCGGGCGTAAGATTGTTCAAGCTCTCGTGGAAGCGATTGTAATTGTAGTGCGTGACGAAGGTTTCGATCCGCTCCTCCAGATCGCCCGGCATATATGCATGCTCAAGCAGGATGCGGTTCTTCAAGGTTTGATGCCAGCGTTCGATCTTACCTTGCGTCTGCGGATGGAAGGGCGCGCCGCGGATATGTGTTATGGCGCGCTCTTCGAGCCACCCAGCGAGCTCGCTGGAGATATACGAAGCGCCGTTGTCGGATAGTAGTTTTGGCCGCTGAGTGGCGTGCTCCAGGCTGGCGAAGGTGAGCGCTTGTTCCAGCGTGGCGGTTACGTCGGCGGTGCGCATGGTTGGACCCAGCCGCCAGGCGACGATGAAGCGCGAGAAGTCGTCCAGAATCGTCGACAGATAATACCAGCCCCAGCCGACGATCTTCAGATAGGTGAAGTCGGTTTGCCAGAGCTGGTTTGGCGCGGTGGTCTTGTCCTTAAATTCGTTGGCGGCCTTCATGACGATATAGGCCGGTGAGGTGATGAGATTACGCGTCTTCAGGAGGCGATAAACGCTCGATTCCGAGACAAAATACTTATTCTCATCGGTGAAACGCAAAGCCAGCTCGCGTGGGGACAGCTCCGGCGCCTCCAGCGCCAGCTCGACGATTTGCGTTTGCACCGCGTCGGGGATTTTGTTCCAGACCCGATCAGCGCGTGATGGCCGATCTTGCAGCGCCTCGGGGCCGCCTTCGCGCCAGCGATCGTACCATCTGTAGAATGTCGAGCGCGTCACGCCGAGCAACGCCAGCGTGCGACCAGCCGGCAAATGGGATTGTTCGACGAGCTGGATGATTTCCAGTTTTTCAGATGCGGGGTATCTCATGCTTCGTCGTCCCCATCCGCGATCATGCTTTTTTTGAGCAGACGGTTTTCCAGCGTGAGGTCGGCGACGGCCTCCTTCAGCGCTTGGGTCTCGCGGCGCAAATCCTTGACTTCGCCCGAATTGGCTTCACGGGCAGTATCGCCAGCGAGCCGCTTCTTGCCGGCTTCCAAAAACTCCTTGGACCAGCCGTAATACATGGACGAGGCGATGCCCTCGCGGCGGCACAGCTCCGCAATGCTGTCCTCGCCCCGAAGGCCTTCCAACACGATCCGGATCTTGTCCTCGGCCGAGAAATGCCGGCGCGTGACCCGCCGGATATCCTTAATCACCGTCTCGGCCGACGGCTTGTTACGTCCAGTATTCCGTTTCATCTGCGCTCCTTCATGGCGACGATGAACCAGAAAACCTCCTTTAGTGAAGAACCCTAGTTTGTCTCAAACGCGATGACGGGGGACAGAAAGAGTTTTTCCAGCGTATTTGAAGCGGCAAAAAACAACATGCCGCACGAAGCGATTTTGCACGCTTTTGAGACTGCAGCCCATGAATTCGAAAAAAAATACTCGTTAAGCTACGATCTCACCTAGTCTGCGCTCGCCCCCTGCGAACAATCATTGGGCTGATTAATCCCATTTGCCGACATCAGAAGGGCGGCGCCTCTAAGCGAACATCCGTCTGACGTTCGCGCGGGAGCTGGCGCAACAGGACTAAGAGCGTGGCGTTCAAGCGAGCGCTTTGCGCACCGCTGACATCGGCAGGTAGAGCCGCGCCGTCGCGCCACCTAATGGAACGAAGCCGTACTTAGCATAGAAGGCCCGCGCGTGTTCATCGATCGGATCAACGACGACGGCGCGCCCGGCCGCTTCGGCCACAGCTAGGCGCGCCAAGGCATCCATCAGTAGAAGTTCGCCCAGTCCCTGGCGCTTGACGCTAAAATCCCGCGCCAGCCTGCCAATTAGGAACGCCGGGATGCGATCGTGACGGGGGATGCCCTTTGCCTGTTCATCTGAAAGTTCGGCGCGGAGAATGGCGTGGGCAGAAAGCGTATAGTAGCCAACGACCTTGTCTTTCGCTGCCAACGCGACATAGCAGGCGGCCAGATCTCCGCGTTCGTTTTGACCTGCGAAGCGGTGGAGATACTCGGTGAGCGATTGGTGCTCACACGAAAAGCCGGCCCGATCGTGGGCCGACTGAAGTCGTTCAAACCGAATGGGCTGCGCGTTCACACACCTGCTCTATATCGAGCAGACGCCGCCTTTAGCGCAGCGTTCGGCTCGGTGATCGTATCGAGGGCGGCAACCAGTTGATCGAAGTCCTCGGCGTTGAGCCGGGTGATCTCCGCATCCTCAATAGCTTGCTGAGCAGCATCCTGTACCGCAGCGGTCACGAACGCCGCAACCGTCTGGCCACGCAGAGCAGCAGCCTGGTTCACTCGATCATGGAGTGAGGGCGGCACTCTTACTTCTAGGCGTTCGGAACGGCGTTCTGGGGCGGGCATGGCTTGATCCTTTGTGGGCCAATATGTACGGCATTTTACCGACAAAATCAATAGCAGCAGGTCAAATGCATAAATCTATCTATATTAACTGACCACATTGGTGTATTCTATGATTCATGGACCACAAGAACCCCCTGACGCCACCTATGATAAAGGTCATCCGCGAAAAGCTTGGGCTCTCCCAGGAACATGCCGGAAACCTCCTGGGCGGCGGCCCCCGCGCTTTCCAGAAGTACGAAACCGGCACCATCTCTCCCGCGGCGGCCACTGAAAACCTGCTTCGCCTCCTCAATACAGATCCGGGCCGGCTCTTCGAACTGACCGGCCAACGCCCCCCACAGCCCACCCTACCCCAAGGGTTGGCCGTATCTGACGCTGATGTCTCTAGCCTGTCGCCTACGCAGCTTCAGGCCACTATGCGCGCCCTCATAGACGCTGAGGCCGAGGCGGCGAGGCTTGGCGTTCACTGGACGCACACGCCCGATCAGACTGACGCCCCTGACCAGGGCGAAGACGCTCGGGTGAACTGGCAAGGTTCGGTCGCGCAGACGGAGTTCTTTCCCGGACGCACGACGATCTTCCAGTTCAAAGCAACGTCGATGTCGCGCCAAAAGTGCGTGCGCGAATTGCTATCAGAAACCGAGGTCAAACAGCGCATCCAAAGCGTCATCGCAAACGATGACGGCGCTTACGTTCTGGTTGTCGCACGTTCGATGACACAAAGCGAACTCGATGCTCGCCTCGCGGGCATGCAAACGGTGGTTCGCGACAAACTCGGCGCATCCGCAGCGAGCCGCGTGCACCTTTATTCGGCCACACAAGTGTCAAGCTGGATCAATCGCCATCCCGCCGTGGCGCTCTCAGTGCTTGAACTTCTCGCTCGGCCGACGCCGCTTCGGACCTTTGCCGGCTGGGCGCGACGGCCAGAACACGTCGCCATTCCTTTTCAAGACGACGCACGGCTTGATCAGGTGGTCGGTGAGTTCGCTGCCCGCTTGTCTCAGCCCCGCAGCGTATTGCGGCTTGTTGGGCTCTCTGGTGTTGGCAAGTCGCGCTTGGCGATACAAGCGTTCCAGTCCTCTCAACTGCAGACTCTGCGCTCCAAGCTCGTCTTCGCTGATCTTGGTGAGAGCGTGGACGAAGACGCGTTGTTGTCGGCACTGCGACGCCTCAACGACCAGCGCATGGCGGCGCTCGTTGTTGTAGAAAACTGCCCGCCTGAAGCGCACGGACGTCTAGCGTCGCTCATTCGCGCAAGCGATGACCTTTCGCTCCTCACGCTCGACCATGATCCAGAAGACGCGCCCGAGAAAGAGCTCTTCAAGCTTGAACCCATGGCGTCGGAGTCCGTGGATCGGATCGTGCGGACCTCTGCTCCGGCCATGTCAGAAGCTGAGCGGCAGCGCATTCTTCAATACGCCGCAGGCAACGCCCAGATCGCGCGCTTGCTGGCCGAAGTGTCGGCACAGGGCGATAATCTAGCCACAGCAACCAATCTCCATCTGGCGCGCTCCGTCGCCTTGGGTCGACGCCGCGGCGATGAGGCGGCGTTGCTCACAGCCCAGTACATTGCTCTGTTCGGCCTCGTCCGGATTGACGACGATCAGCCTGCGGAGCTTGATTACCTGCACTCCCTTGGTGCGCCGGATCCGATCGCGTTCAGACGCCACGTTCGCCATCTGCAAAAGCGAGGCACCGCGCAGCGCCGGTGCGGCCTCATCATGCTCATGCCGCGACCAGTCGCGCTCAACTTGGCGGCCGATCTCTGGGAGACGTGGGGTGATCGCGAGCGTGACGCGGTCCTGCTCAAGAACGACAACCGATCTCAGCTGAAGTCATTGTTGCGGCAGCTCGCACGGCTTGACGCTTTCGATCCCGCCGTTGCAGCCGCGAAGCGTATGATGCGCCTGGATGGACCGCTCGCCGCGCCAGGCACATTACGCCTTGAACAAACTGTTACCATCATCTCAAGCCTTGCGGAACTGGCTCCTGCTGCCGCGTCTGATCTTCTCGGGCACCTCTTTGCGGACGACCCTGATCTGCGCCAAGTCGAAGACAGGGCGCGGCGCGAACTTGTGCATGCGCTGGAAAAGCTCGCGTTCCGGGCAGAGACGTTCGAGTCTGCAGCCCTCCTCATGCTGGAGCTGGCGCTCGCTGAAAATGAAAGCTGGGGCAACAACGCGTCAGGAAAATTCGGCGACTTCTTCCCGCTGCTGCTTGCTGACACGGAGGCAGGGCCAGCAGCCCGTCTGCGCGTCATAGATGCAGCGATCTCGACCAATGATCCAGCCCGCCTACAACTTGTCATCAAAGCGCTCAAACGCGCGGTCTCGACCCACCATTTTTCGAGATCGCTGGGCTCTGAAAGCCAAGGCGCTGCCCCGCCGATGGAGCCATGGTGGCCCAAGACCTACGCCGAACAAGACGCCTACCTTGCAGCATTCCTTGATCGCTTCGCCAGTCTTGCCTCGCGCGGAGACGACATTGGCCAACAAGCGAGAAGCGAACTCGGACACCGAGTACTCGACCTCCTACAAGTGGGATTAACCACGCAGGTCGAAAAAGCGGTGAAGAGCGTAGCCGCGGCTCATTCTACGCTATGGATTGAAGCGCTTGAATCTTTGCAGCGCGCTTTGGCAAAGAAGGAGAAAGAACCCCCGCCAGAAATCCGATCGAGGATCATCGCGCTCCGTGACAGCCTTCAACCGAGCGATCTCGCGGGCAAACTTCGTTTCGCGGTCACCGAGACGCCGTGGGGCTTACTCCATGACGGAGAAGACGACGATGGCGATTCAGGTTCGCTCTCGGAGCGCCTTGTTCGTCCCGCGCGCAATTTGGCCAAAGCCGTCGCTGCAAATCCGCAGGAGCTGTTCCCGCACCTGCCAGCGCTCACGAAACGCCAACAGCGCCAAGCGTTCGCCTTTGGCGACACGCTGGCGCGCGAGATCGCTGATCCCCAAGCCATGTTGGTGCCGATCCTCGCCGTGATGGCCGCGACGCCCGAGACGGAAGTGGATTCATCCCTGCTTGGCGGTTTTGTCCACGGCTCGAAGGACCGCAGCGCAATGCTCGAGGAGGCTGCTCTGGAGCTTTGCGCAGACAACGGGCAACTATCTCACCTCCTGCCTTATCTCACCGCCGTTGTCGGCGTGACGCCAGCGCGCCTGCGTCGTCTCAGCCGCCTGGCCACAGAGACTTCGATCAATCCCTTGCACTTCTCTCAACTCTCTGGCGGCAGAGCGCTTGACCACATTCCGCCCGAGGAAGTGAACGCGTTCTTGCTGACACTCATCAACAAAGGCGGAGTCGCCTACGGCGTCGCGATCGAGATTCTGGGAATGTATGTGCATGGTCGGGACGAGATGCTCGACCAGATGCGCGATACGCTCCGGGCGATCTTCGCTCAGCTCGACGTGAAGGCCATCGCCAACGGACAAATGGCCGGCCACCTCTTCGAGAGCATGTCGACTTGGCTGCTTTCGCGGGGCGCGTCAGATGCGGACGCGAGCGCCGGCGCGCTAATATTGGCGCAAGCCATTCAGCGCCACATCGAGGACGACAACTTCGAAGCGTTGGAGAACGTCATCGTTCCGCTGCTACGCAACTTCGGCGCGCAGGTCTGGCCCATACTGGGGTCGATTGCGATCCAGGAATCCGTTGCTGCGTTTCGCCTTCAGGGCTTGCTCGGTGAAGCTAATTCCTTCGATGAAGCAAAGCGTCCGCCAATCATGGAATTGCCGGAAACCTTGCTCTTGGCCTGGTGCAATGCAAACCCCGTCGCTGGTCCACGCTTTCTTATGCAGTCATTTCCTGCGCTTGATCCGGACACCGCTCGCGACGAACGCGCTTGGCACCCCTTCGTGCAAAGGCTGATCGATCAGTTTGGCGCCGACAAGTCTGTGTTAAGTGCATTGCATGCGCGCATGTACACCTTCGGTTGGACCGGATCGCTGACGACGTATTTCGCAATGTATCGCAAGCCGCTGACAGCTCTTCTTACGCACAAGATCGACGTCGTGCGCCTTTGGGCTCAAACCAACCTCGCTGAGATCGAGGCCAGGATCGAGGATCAGCAAAAGCGCGATGACGAGCAATCGGCGATCTGGGAGTCTTGAACCGATGCTCGATCAGTTGAAGCGTTGGGCCTTGCGCCTCGCCGCAACCCTCCTCTTTAGTGCGCTAGCGCAGGGCATTTTGCTCACTTTGAAACTTGTTGGGGTGGACACTCCGGCGCTCGTTGCCAGCGCGCTCGGGTACGTTGGCGATCCTCAAGTGATCGCAGCCATTAGCTGGATCGCTATATCAATCGCGGGCCTTGCATTCTTACTATTCGCTCCGCCGATCGATGAAATACGGCGCCACGCTGCGCAGCTCTTCGGCGGCGCGCCTGCAAACCGTCCGGCCCTGCCAGACTGGGCGCTCTCGGACGTCTTCCATTTTCTCGACCCCCATGTTCTTGAGGATGATGGACGCCGTCCTACCCGTTGGGAAAACGTGGGGCGGCGTCTTCGCGACGCCTTCGTGAACGGCTTGAGCGCTTGGGGCCGCGAAGGTGAAGGCGCGAATGCTGGGCCGTTGGCGCCAATTCCGGCGCATTACTGGAACAGGGCCGACTTCACGTACAACTTCTTTGCGCCAAACGGTAGGGCACGCGTAGCCACCGTTCCGCCCACCGGCGAGCTCGCTTATTCCGACGTTCAATTGAACCGACACCAAGCTGCCGCGTACTTTCCCGCGCCTGGCGTTGATGACGCCGCGGGACGCTGGCAAGGCCAGCGCTTCGTCTACACAAGGCCGCGGCAGGTCTTCACGCGCGAGCTGTTACACGATGACGATGACCTCAACAGCTACTTTCGCGTGAGCGATATTGATCCGCGGGCCCGTGTTCGGCACTCGATTGAAAGCGCTGCAGACAATGACTGGACCTTCCGGCTGGGCGTTGATGAGGCCGCCGCGGCAAGCGGGGTTGCAACAACCGAGACCGCCCTCGATGACGCTGGCGGCATTCGCCTATTTGTCTCTCCTGGGACGCGGCCCGCAGGCTTGACGGTGCGCGTGTTCATCCATTCGTGGACGCGGCCGGAATCATAGTTCATTGCGCCAAAGCTAAGCCTGCGCTGCTGCCGCTCGGCGCACGCTACGCGGCGGTTCGCGCATCTAAATCGCATCGAAACCGACTTCACTGAGATCCACTTCGCGGAGCCAAATGCATTCGCCGCGAAATGCAACGAAATGTTCGCGCCAAACTCGCCATTCGGGCCTCCTGCAACACAAGAACTAAAGCGCCGACAGTCCTCGGGCGCGTTGCCCGCCTTCCACAATCCGGTAGTGATTGCTTCGCAGGCGCACGGTCACGCGACCGCCGGATACACCCGCTAGACTGTTCTACGCCAAATGTCCGCTATCGAGGGCGCGCACTGCACGTCGAGTGCCTGAATTTGCCCCGCATCTGCCGTGAAACAGTTTGTGTCGCTCCGAGCGTTTGAACGTCCGCTATTGATGCGTTGAATGAGGCTGCGGCCGTCAGCTTCTGCCCCATAACGGACATGGGCACCAATTGACTGGACTTCGTCCGGCGCCAGAGCATTGGTACTGAACACGGACAGACCGAGCGCAGGGCAAAACCCGCTGACGCTTCTCTCCTCGCCCACGACCGCCCCGATACAGGGGCTCTGGGCAGTACCGGCATGCAGCCGGCTCTAGGAGAATATTATGACCGCCAAGCCCAAGACCAAATCGACCGGTTCGAAGCAAAGCCCATTGAAGACTTCGTCAAAGGCGCCCGCCATTTCTACCAAATCGCCGAAGCAACCGAAAGCAACAGCTACGGCCTCAAGCTCTAAGCTCGATCAGATCCAGTCGGCTCTAGCGACGCCTGACGGCGCGACCCTTGCGACCCTCATGGATATAACTGGCTGGCAAGCGCATTCTTTGCGCGGCGCACTGGCTGGCGCGCTCAAGGTCAAGCGCAAGCTAGCAATCGGCTCGGAGGTACGTGAGGGCGTGCGCTTCTATCGCATCGAAGGTCAGCAATGATCGCGGCAGCAACGCGTACTGTCCTGCTGCGCAGCGTCACCGAGGCGATTTTCGAACTTGCTGACGACTTGCATGATCGAAGCGTCGGCGCCGATGCACTGACCGCAACTGAAACCGCCGAGGCCATATCCGGCCTCGGCGGAATGATTGCCCTTCTCGCCCAAACAGCGACAGCGATCGTACAGCTTCCAAGGACGAACGCGTAGCGCACAGATTCGTCTCGACGTCGAGATGAACGAACTCCAGCAGCTCGACACACAGTGCATCCGCGAACGATGGCGGCAACGGTTTGGAAGCAATCCACCCAAGCATCGGTCAAAGGATTTGCTGCTGTACGCATTCGCGTATGCGCTGCAGGTGAAGCGTAACGGCGATTTGTCGAAGGCGATAAAACGCCGCCTTGGCGAGCTCGCCATCGATTTCCAGGACGAGAACTTTCATCCTGCGCCACGCTCGTCACTGCCGCCTGGTACGGCATTGACGCGCGAGTGGAACAATCGGCGGCACGTCGTGCTCGTTGAAGCGAATGGATTCAGATACCAGGACAAGACCTATTCTTCACTGAGCGCCGTTGCGAGGGCGATCACAGGCACGCACTGGAGCGGCCGTAAATTTTTCAAGCTCGACAAAGAGCCTGATGGAGCGACGCCGTGACGCCCAAACAACGTTGCGCGATCTACACCCGCAAGTCGTCCGAAGAGGGTTTGGAGCAGAGCTTCAACTCTCTCGACGCCCAACGTGAAGCCTGCGGAGCCTACATCATGTCGCAAGCCGGCGAAGGCTGGTCTCTTCTTCCAAAGACCTACGACGACGGTGGATATTCTGGTGGATCTATAGACCGGCCAGGTCTCCAGAAACTTCTGGAAGACGTCCGCGCTGGCGGAATTGATGTCGTCGTCGTCTATAAGGTCGATTGCCTAACGCGCTCTCTCGCGGACTTCGCAAAGATTGTGGATGTCCTCGACGCCGCTGAGGCCAGCTTCGTTTCGGTGACGCAGGCATTTAATACCACGACCAGCATGGGCCCCCTAACGCTGACGATCTAGATCCAAGCAGTAACGACACCCCTCAGTAGGCTAACGCAAGGTCCCTCACCACCTTGTGTTCCAGCCCTGAGGCCCATTAGACCGCCATCGAGAACGGCTGGGCGCACTTCGAACTTGGAACGATCTAGCCGAACGCTATATCACCGAGCGCGGCGGCGCCAAACGCCCCCCCCGCGAACGGCAATTGTGGGCCGCAAGGTTCGAGAAGCCTTTAGGCAAACTGGAGCTTAACGATCTGAGCAGGGCGCAAGTCCGCGCACGCATCCGGCGGATGGGTGAAGGAGGCGCGCCGCAATACGCGAACCGCGCCCATGCTCTGATCCTTCTGATCGGTAATTTCGGCGTTGAGATCGAAGCGATCGAAACCAACCCAGCGCATGGCATCCAGAAGCAATTCGAGGAAACGACGCGGGAGCGCATGTTGACCGAATCCGAAATTGCAGCGTTATGGACGCACTTGGAATTCGTCGCCTGCACGCGGCCAATGGCGTTGGCGATCCGATTTCTACTTACGACCGGCCAACGGCGGGGTGAAGTCGCTGGCTTGCACGTCCGCGAGCTCAACCTCAAAGAGCCAGTTTGGATCATCCCGTCTTCGCGCTCCAAGAATAAACGCGAGCACGTCGTGCCGCTATCCGGCTTGGCGATGAAACTTCTTGCGCAGGCATTTGTGGCCGATCCGTCGCTATCGAAAGCGTCATTTTCGGATTGGGAAGGGTTTGCTTTCACGGCGGCGCCAGACCGGTCGGCGCCGCTTAACGACAGCAGCGTTTCGCACGCCGTAATGCGCACCGCCGCCAGATTGGGATTAGCGGACGTGCGCACGCACGATCTGAGGCGAACCTGCGCCACCTTCATGACCTCTGAAGGGATCGGCGCGACGCGCGACACCGTCGCCCGCATCCTGAACCACATCAGCGCCGTTGGCGGCGTCACCGCCATTTACGACCGGAACGCGTATGCAAAGGAAAAGCGCGCGGCGCTCCACGCGTGGGCTGACCGGCTGGTGGGGATTGCCACGGCGGGTTCAACCGCACCCGAAAAAACAAATTCCACCAATTTACAACTATAGGACTAAGTGCTACATATTTCGATGAAGAGCTATATGTCATAGACCTTCGGACGGTTTGCACGCCGGGAACAAATCCCGAGCCGTTCTATAGCTGAGGCGGTGGAGCGGATTGAAAAAGGATCCGTTGACGCCGATCTTGGCGGCGGACTGTTCAAGCAACGCGTCGCTCGCCCTGGCGCCGGCAAGTCCGGCGGTTGGCGGACAATCGTCGTTTATCGGGACGGCGACATCGCGGTTTTTGTTCATGGCTTTGCGAAAAATTCGAAAGGCAACATTTTGCAGAAGGAATTGGCCGAGCTGAAACGGTTGGCGAGCGTCATGTTGGAACTCTCACCGAAGCAAATTCGGGGACTGCTCAAAGATGGCGCATGGATTGAAGTGAGAGATGACGATGGAGACGAAGCGTTACAAGAGTGATGTTCTTGCGTCCGTGCACGAAGCGGCGGCGGATTTGGCGAAAGCTGGACTGGTCGATAAGGCGACCATGCGCGCCTTCGATGCCGGTTGCCTCACGACTGTTGAGCCCCTGACGCCTGCGGACATTAAATCCATCCGCGAACGTGAACACGTCAGTCAGGCGGTCTTCGCCGCCTATCTGCACGTGACAACAAGCTTGGTAAGCAAGTGGGAGCGCGGCGACAAAAAACCCCAGGGCGCATCCCTGAAGCTGTTGAACCTAGTCAAACGCAAGGGGCTGGATGCGGTGGCTTAACAAAGTAAGGATCGTGCGCCAATGGCGCTGATCGCCGGCGCCAAGTCAGCATCTTAAGCGCAGGTGACGGAGCCACGCCGCCGGCCGCGTCTCTTTTTGGGAAGGTGGCGAAGGGCGCTTCCACGTTCCGCCGCACGCTCACAAACTTTCTGTCTCTGCCGCTCAGTCCAAGCGCGTACATCTGTGCCGGGATAAAGGGAACGGTTGCCTGCGACGTCGATCGGTTCTGGGAAACCCAATTCCGGATGGCTGCGCATATTCCAAAGCGCCTTTCGGCCAAATTTAAGGTAGGCGCATACTTGGCGGGTGGTCAACCACTGCGCATTCCGACAAGTTCAGCCACTGATCTCAACATGAGTTCGGCCGGGTCGAAAGTCCTTCTGGCGTGATGACGAGCTTGGCGATCATCGTTCCAATTCTTTTTCAGGTCCGCGAACGGCCGATGTCCAGTCATGGAATCAGTCCATCCTGCCGAAGCTCTTCCAAGTGGGCGTCATATAAATCATCAGCGACCAGGATCATGCGGTCGTAAAAGCGCTTGTCTCCGGTCTTGTCGCCGCCGATCAACAAGATCGCACTGCGTCGCGGATCGAAAGCGTAAAAAATTCGCAGCGGTTTGCCGCTAGACTGAACCCGCAGCTCCCGCATATGGGCGTGCCGAGATCCATTGATCTTCGAACTGTGACGCCCTTGAACGAGCCAAGACTGACGCGATCATCGCGGCCAAACTTGCCGATCCGCAAACAGAAATCGTCTTTAGACGTCGCCATGACCGGAACGATAAGCGTCCGCCAACGGAGTAATCCAGCGGTCGCGCCTACGCCGCGAAAGCAACTTATGTGCGAGTCAACCGGTGCGGATGCGTGAGTCACTATTCTCGACGTGCAGACAGTGACTTACGCGTGAGCGTGAGTCACGTTGCTTTTATCTTGCGTCCTTTCCTATTCCAACTCTCAGTGCTTTGACGGCCCCGGAATCCTCGATCCGCTGACCCCAGAGCGGAATAGCAATTCCCGTGGATGCAGGCGACCGTCTTAGCTCTTGGTTACTGAACCAAAGAACGCGGTTGGAAGTCATGATCGGCAAAGCTTGGCGCCCGGCGAATCCTCTGAAGCGGCGCCCATTGACTTTACATGGACCATTTAATGGTCCATTATGTGCGGTATTCAACTACTGGCCGTGGTGAGCAATGCGATGAGAATTTCTGTGACCGAGGCGAAGGGGCAATTGACCGAATTGGTGCGTCGCGCTGAGGCGGGGGACGAGGTCGTCCTGACTCGGCACGGGCAGGCGGCTGTGAGGCTCGTGCCCGTTATGGCTAGTCCCGCCCCAAAGGCGCGGCGACAATTGCTTGAGGCCGCGAGGGCGTCTGGCGCGTCCAAGGCGAAAGCCGGCGTGAGCGCGGCGCGGAGCCAAGACTTTCTCTATAATGATGACGGCTTGCCGGAATGATCGCCGTCGATACGTCGGCGCTGATGGCGATTGTTCTCGGTGAGCCAGAAGCAGATGTCTGCATTGCGGCGCTGGAAGCCGAGCCGGAAGTCTTGATCTCCGCCGTCAGCGTCGCCGAAGCGCTTATCGTCGCGAACCGGCGCAATGTCGGGGACGAGATGGCGAGCCTTATCGAGGGTTTAGGGTTTGAAATCGTCTCGGTCACGCCAGCGGCAGCCCGGCGTGTGGCGCTCGCCTATGAGCGCTGGGGTAAGGGCGTTCATCCGGCGGGTCTCAATCTGGGCGATTGCTTCGCTTACGAAGTCGCGAAGGAGCATGGCTGCCGCCTACTCTTCGTCGGCGATGACTTCTCAAAGACCGATCTTGAAAGCGTCAGCTAAATTGACGGCATCTCGTCAGCGCCTGAAAGCTGGATGTTACAGGATGCCTTACCTCTTGATCTTTGAAAACTCAGCCGCCGGGTTGCCAGAGTTCGAGGCAGAATCGCCGAGCTTGAGGGCAGTCATTTTGGGAGAAACGCCTTGATCAAGGTCGTCAAAACCGATGCGCGCAGTCTTGCGCAGCAAATTGAGCTTAGCGGTCTTCGGCTTCAAATTTCTCGCAGCGCCGCGCCCCTCACACATGACCAACACTGAGTTGCCGTGTCTCGCGCAGAAGGTATTCCTAACCCTCGCCTGCGCTACTCGCAGCATCAGCTCGGCGCGATATTTAGTGCGAGCATTGTCCTGCCGATACAGTGAGCAGCATTTGAATGCGCCTGTGTAGGGTAAAGTATCCTAGCATATTTAACGCGAGACATTAAATTTGCGAGGAACATTGGGGCGCGCAACGCTAAAAGACGCTCAGCGTCTCGTCCGGCGCCAACCACATAGTCCCGTCCTTATCCGCCGGCATGCCCGCGCAGAACCTTCCGCACTAGACAACAACTCAAGTCGGCTGCGATCAATTTTAGCGCCTTTGCAGCGGCGGGACGCCTCGCCCGCGTTTGCTTTTATCGGGATGAGGACGCGCCTTCGCGCATTTGGCGCAAGCCTTCAACAACAGGGGATCGTCACTTGACTGATAGCCATGATTCGGCGCTGGCAGCGCTCGACGCCTTTTGGAACGTCATCCGGAAAAAAGCCGATGAGGACCAAAAATTTGCTTCGGCCCTCGTAGCGGCCTTGGGCGTCCCGATCGAATTCAAGGTAGAGACCCCGCCCGATGCGGAGGGCTTCGCCCGGATCGTAAACTACATTGAACCTCGAATCATCGCGAAACGCGGTGAAGCAGAGTTCAGGGAAATATTCACCGCGCTGTCGGACCCGCAAAAGAAAACGGTAATCAAGGCTTATAACCTCGCGTCATCGGACGCTGTAACCGGAAAAAGGGGCCCCGCCCTTGTCGACTTGCTTTGGGAAGCGGCAAGCGCTCAAGAGAAGCGAATGGCACAGCGCTAATTTCTTAATTCACATGAAGTCGCGAGATTTCGCGCTGAGTAGTTGAGCCCCTTCCGGTTAGCGCTGGAAGGGGCTTTTCCTCTGCGCGTTAGGTTTTGGCCCTTGGAAAATACGTAGGACTACGTTCGAGCGTTAATGGTCGCAGCATCACCGCCGAGCCGCGAAAATCCGCCACGCTGTCCCCGTGGTGTCCCCGCAACGCTAGGCGGTGAAACCGAGTATTAAAAATGCCGTTTAATATCTGGTGGGTGATGTAGGATTCGAACCTACGACCCGCTGATTAAGAGTCAGCTGCTCTACCAACTGAGCTAATCACCCACAGCGGCGCACTCGGCACGTCGCGAAGCGGCGGAACATAGCTTTTGTTTTACGGAGCGCAAGGCGATTTACACCCTGCCCGACCGAGAAAAGCGCAGATCAGCCCTTCTCGACCCCGGCGTTGGCGGAAAACCGTCCCAGAAGAAGATCCATGGCGCGATCAGGCGGTGGGATCAAACCGATCGATGCGGCGATCGTGCGGGCGTGGAATCGATCGCGTGCGCACAGCGTCTTACGGATCGACCGCCAGCGCTCATGGACCACTTCCGGGAGCAGATTGAGCGCCTTCTTCCTTGTCCACATGGACGTTGGAGGCGATGCGCAGAACTCAGTGTCGCGCGGGCGCATGACAGGCAGCGCCTGCCGCCAGGTCAGCGCGTTCAGATAAAAAACGTGAGACGATATGGCGAGGCCAAGCATGTGCGCCTGAATGTGATCGCCCTCTGGGCGCTTTTCCTTGTCGCCCCTCGCCATCGCGACGCCGATCTTAAGGGCGCCTGGGCTGGCGATCACGCTCGCGAATCCGTTCCGCATACCAACCGAATGCACAATATCCAGCGTCCGCGATTCGCGCTCACGCGTTCGCGCACATTGCAATTCAGGCCGTCTCCCCCTTGAGGCATGCTCATTTCTTAAAATTGTATTTTTTTAATTTAATTACCTAAGGATGTATTTCGACAGTTTTGCGCGTTGCATCGCAGCATAAGCCTAAAGCGGCCTTGAGACCCGGCGGAAAAGCGGGCAAGAGGCTGGCCGTAAACTGGCCAGTCAGCTGGAGAAACTTATGAATCTCGACGCGATTTCAATCGGTAAAAACCCGCCTTTCGACGTGAACGTCGTCATCGAGGTGCCGATTGGCGGCGAGCCCATCAAGTATGAAATGGACAAAGCGTCAGGCGCTTTGTTCGTCGACCGCTTCCTTTATACCGCAATGCGATATCCTGGAAATTATGGCTTCATTCCACACACGCTCTCTGGCGATGGCGATCCTTGCGACGTGATCGTGTCCAATACCCGCGCCATTGTGCCAGGCGGCGTGATCTCGTGCCGCATTGTTGGCGTGCTGGAGATGGAAGACGAAGCAGGTCCTGACGAAAAGCTACTGGCGGTCCCATCGTCGTGGCTGACCCAGCGCTATGATAACGTACAGAATTATAGTGACCTACCCGACATCACAATCAAGCAAATCGAGCACTTTTTCGGAAGCTACAAAGACCTTGAACCCAACAAATGGGTAAAGGTGAAGGGCTGGGGAAATGCCGAACACGCCCGCCAGCTTGTGTCTGAAGGCATAGAGCGGGCTAAAACCGCAAAAGGCTAAAATGAGTTCGATCTGAAAACTCTGCCAATGTTTCAGGCCGCTTCAACTTGCCCTGCCTAAACCCAGGCTGCGTTGCTCCGATTGCGGCGACGGCGCTTCCGGTCTAGCGAAGAGAAAACGTCGCTGGGTCGCCGCATGCGCCTTCAGCGCGAGCTTTCCTGGAGAGCGACGTGAAGCAGTTTCTGATCACCCTAGCCGGCGTCTTTGTTGGCTTGCTTTTATTCTTTGTCGGCCTGCCGATCATTTTGATCGCATCTCTCTCGGGCAAATCCGAAGATGCCGGCGGCTTCGGACAACAGATCGTGCTGAACATCGATTTGCGCGACGCGATCCCCGATCAGCCCAGCTCGAACCCATTCTCCGCGATGGGCCGGTCCCCCTCTGTGGTCAGCCTCGTTGAGACCTTAGAAAAGGCCGAAAAGGATAACAGCGTCAAAGGCGCCTATATCCGCGGGAATGACGGCAGCGTCTCCCCGGCCGCAGCGGAAGAAATTCGCGACGCGCTCCAACACTTTCGCAAAGCAGGCAAGTTCGTGGTCGCACACATGCAATCCGAAATGGATGGCGGTGTGGCAGCCTACACGCTGCTGTCGGGCGCTGATGAAATCTGGATGCAAGGCGCATCAGACTTTCAAGCAACGGGTATGGGCTCAGAGACGATCTTTCTCGGCGGCACGTTCGAAAAATTCTCGCTGAAACCGCAATTCGATCAATTCTACGAATACAAAAACGCCGCAAACGTCTACACGCAAAAAACCTATACTGCGGCCCATCGGGAGGCGACCACCGCCCTGCTGACCAGCGTCTACACCGACCTCACCAATGGTGCGGCGAACGGACGAAGCATGAAAGGCGACACATTACGTGCTTTGATCGAAGCCGGCCCCTACACGGGCAATGAAGCGCTCTCCAAGAAACTCATCGACAAACTCGGCCGCCCCGCGGACGCGGAGAAAGCCGCACTCGACCGCGCCGGCAAAAACGCCGAATTGGTCGAGTTCGCAGACTATGAAGCCTCCAAGCAGAGCACTCCCCACGGCGATTCCGTCGCATTAGTGATGGGAGAAGGCGGCATCATTACCGGCGAAGGCGAGCCACAACCCTTCTCCAGTGAAGCTGTGTTCGCCAGCGACACCATCTCCGAGGCCTTGCTTGAGGCCGCCAAGAATAATGACGTGAAGGCAGTCGTCTTCCGCGTCAGTTCGCCCGGGGGATCCGCGGTCGCGTCAGACCAAATCTGGGATGCGGTTGAAAAGGTAAAACAAGCGGGCAAACCCGTCATCATTTCCATGGGCGCCTATGCGGCGTCCGGCGGCTATTACGTGGCGGCGGGCGGCGATAAAATCGTTGCGTGGCCCTCGACCATCACCGGCTCGATCGGCGTGCTCGGCGGCAAGATCGCCATCAATGACGCGCTCAACAAATATGCCGGGGCCAACGCGGAATCGATCAAAGTCGGCGGGCCATTCGTGGGCGCGTTGTCAGCCGGTGAGCCCTTCACGAACTATCAGCGCGCGCAATTCCACCGCCTGATGGAAAGCGTCTATACCGACTTCACCGGCAAAGTCTCAGTCGGCCGCAAAATGCCGATCGAACGCGTGCGGGAAATCGCCAAGGGCCGCGTTTGGAGCGGGACTCAGGCCAAATCCATCGGCCTCGTCGATGAGTATGGCGGGCTGCGCACCTCCCTCGCTTTGGCGCGCAAGCTAGGCAAGCTCAAAGACGACGCGCCGGTCATCCACTATCCTACGCCGCAATCGCCGTTCGAAGTGCTGCAAAGCTTCTTCGGGGTGTCCAGCGAAGCAGCCCGCGCCGCAGCGACCCTCCAGGTTCTGCTGGGTGATGAGCGCATCCAACAGATGGCGAAAGCCGCGAACGACAGCCAAGCGGGTGTCAGGACCGAAATGGTCCCAATGCAAGTGAAATAGACGGGGAGCCCTCAGGCTTTCTTTTTACTTCCGGCAGAGATAGCGCGCGCGGTGGATGTCTTCGATATTGTCCACCCACCCTTTGATGTCCGGGCGCACGAGGTTCTTGTTCACGTAATATACCACAGGCGCCATCGGTTGATCGCGTCCGGTGAGTTGTTCCGCCGCCGCAAGCATCTTGCCCCGTTTGATCAAATCCCGCTCTTTGTCGGACGCCGCCAAGAGTTGATCAAAGTCAGCATTTGAGTATTTCGAGTAATTCTGGTCGCGGGATTTCGTCTCCATCAAAAATAGGAAATTCCGCGCGTCATTGAAATCTGCGATCCAGCCGCCGTCGCCGACATCGTAATCGCCGGTGCGCAAATTTGAATAATGGATCTGCGTCTCCACGCCCTGGATCTGCACGCGCACCCACGGCGCAATGTCGCTCCAGTTCTTCTGCAACACTGGCGCGATGCGTGGATTATCGCCGGTGTTACGGTGAGAATAGGTGAAGACCAGCGGATTATCCGGACCAAAGCCTGCCGCCTCAAGCAACGCGCGCGCCTCGGCGCGACGCTTCGGCATCTCATCGCGCGCCCAATCAAGAGGCGCCGAACCCGGATAGTTCGCCACGCTCGGCGGGATGAGGGAATAGGCTGGCCGCTGGCCCGCGCGCAAAATCTCATCCGCTATAAAATCGCGATTAATCGCCATCGAAAGGGCGCGGCGAACGCGCGCATCATCAAACGGCTTTTCTCGATTGTTGAACGTTAAAAACACCGTGCCCATGAAATCCGCGACGCGGCTATAGCCGGGCAGATTGCGCTCCAGGAACTTCAAGCGTGTACCGTCTATATCGGTGTTTACGTCGAGCTGGCCCGCCCGCACGCGCCGCTCCGCCGCCAAGGAATCGTTTGTGGGATAATAGAAGATGCGCTTGAAGCAGACATTCGTCGCATCCCAGAAGCGCTCGTTCTTTTCGACTTCGATCAAATCGTTCGTGCGCCAGCGGACCAATTTATAAGCGCCATTGACCACGATATTTTTAGGCTTGATCCAATTCGATCCAACTTTCTCAACCACATGCCGTGGGATCGGAAACGCCGTATAATGCTTCAACAATTGCGGGAGGTACGGCGCGGGATTCTCCAAGATAATCTCAAGGGTCTTCGGATCGATCGCGCGAATACCCAAAGCTTCAGGCGGCAATCTCTTTTCATAAACCGCCTCGGCGTTCTTCATGCCAAATTGGATCGAAGCATATTCTGACAACGTCTCCGGATTGAGAAGACGGCGAAAGCCCGCAACGAAATCATCCGCCGTCACCGGCGCACCATCCGACCATACCGCGTCGCGCAAATGAAACGTCCAGACCAACCCATCCGCGCTGGTGGTCCAACTGGTCGCCATACCAGGCGCCACTTCGGCCGCGGGGCTTTCAGTCGTTAGCCCCATAAACATATCGCCGATAATGTGGTTTTCCCACGTACCGCTGGCTTTATGCGGATCAAGCGTAAGCGGCTCGGCGGAGTTGCCAACCAAAAGCACTTCTTTCATGCCGGCCTTGGTCGGCGGTTGGCAGGCGGCGAGCGCGCAGGCGCACATGGCCGCGACGAACAGATTGAGCGCTCTCATCGATCGCGCGGATCGAGCGCGTCGCGCAATCCGTCCCCTAAAAAGTTCAGCGCAAAAAGCGTAATCATCATCGCCGCCGCTGGCGCAATCAAAAGCCAAGGCGCGGTTTCCATTTGCGCAGCGCCGCGGCTGAGCAAACGACCAAGGCTGGTCAGCGGCTCTTGCACGCCCAAGCCCAGAAAGCTCAAAAAGCTCTCAGCCAAGATAACACCCGGAACCGTCAGCGTCGCATAGACAACCACAGGGCCCAACAAATTTGGCACGATGTGGCGCAGCACGATTAAACTCTGCTGCAACCCCGCCGCACGGGACGCCTCGACAAATTCCCGCGCCTTCAATGCGAGAGTCTGGCCCCGCACAATCCGCGCCATGGTGAGCCATTCGACTGCACCGATCGCAATGAAGATCAAGATGAAAGAGCGCCCGAATACCGTCATCAAAATGATCACGAAGAAGATGAAAGGCAGCGCATAAAGAATATCAACGAAGCGCATCATAATCTCATCGGCGCGCCCCCCCAGGAATCCCGCCGTCGCGCCATAGGCTACACCGATGAGCAGTGAGACCAAGGTGGCCGTCAACCCAACCGCCAGCGACACGCGCATACCGTACATCAAGCGCACGGCCTGATCGCGCCCCTGCTCGTCGGTGCCCAACAGGTGCCAGTCCGAAGGCGTCCCGCGCGCTCCGGTCTTCAATTCGACATTCGTCGCGTGACTGATTGCGGGTGAATTTTCGTTTTCAAAGCCTGCCGGCAATTCCTGGCAGACATAAGCGTCCGTCCCGTTCGTCGTGTAGGTCGCGGGCGCACAAAGGCCGTCTTCTTCCAATTGCGCGATCTTAGTCTGTTTCCAGTTCATCGTCGGCGCCAAACCCACACGCGCCTCATAAATCGCATCATATTTATGCGGCCAAACCCAAGGACCCGCGATCGCAATCAAAGTGATCAGCGCCAATATCCAGGCGCTGAACATCGCCGCCTTATTGCGCAACAAGCGAACTTTGGAATCCTGCCACGGCGAGCGGCCGACGCTGGCCTCCAGTGCAACTCTCTTTTCATCGGGCGTCGCCAAAAGCGTGCTCATGACAGGCGCACCCGCGGATCAAGGATCGCATACAGCACATCCGCCAAGAGATTCAGTAACAGGATGAGCCCAGCATAAAGGATCACCACGCCCATCACGACCGTATAATCCCGCTGCAGCGCCCCAAGCACGAATTGCCGCCCGATGCCGGGCAGCTGAAAAATCTGTTCGATAATGACAGAGCCTGTCACCAGCCCCGCCGCCGCTGGCCCGAGATAAGATACCAGCGGTAAAATCGCCGCACGCAATCCATGCCGCCGCGCCGCCTGCCCAAGCGTCATGCCCTTGGCGCGCGCCGTGCGAATGAAGTTTGAGCGCAGCGTCTCGATCATGCTTGCGCGCATCAAACGCGACACAATGGCGATTTGCGGCAGCGCCAGCGTGATGATCGGCAATAGCAAGTTTGAAACAGTCATGCCCTGTAGCGGATCGAGGCCCGCCGCCGGGAGCCATTGCAAGCGAATGCCGAACAGCAAAGACAAGATGGGACCGACAACAAAGGGCGGAATACAAATCCCCGCCATCGCGATCGCCATCACCGCATAATCGCCCGGTCTGTTCTGACGGAGTGCGGCGAAGGCGCCCATGGCCGCGCCGCCGACAGCCGCCAAAACCAAGGCGAACACGCCGACAATCGCCGAAACAGGAAATCCTTCCGCGAGAATCTCAGCAACAGTCTTGTCTTTGTACTTCATGCTGGGGCCAAGATCGCCCCGCGCCAGATCTCCAAAGTAATAGAGCAATTGCTCAGGGATCGACTTGTCCATGTGGTAGGCGGCCATAATGTTGCGCTTGATTTCGGGCGCAAGCGGTCGTTCCGCATCGAACGGACCCCCGGGGGCCAACCGCATCAATATAAAGGCGAGCGCTACAATAAGCAGGAAGGTGGGGACCGCGACCAGAAGGCGGCGCAATACATAAGCCGCCATTCGTTTGCCCCGCTCCCGCATACATTGAAACCAACATAGACTTCACAAGCGCCGCAGGCGCTTGTCAATCACTGGTCTGGCGCGGCATTGTGCCGTCGCAACTCTAGCCACGGGTCTCTCATGTCTTCGTTCCGCGATCTGACGCCGCGCTATGCCGTTTCGCCGCAAATTGAACACGAGGATTTCGCGCGCGCCGCGGCCGAAGGCTTCAAAATGGTGATCAACAACCGGCCCGAGGGCGAAAGCCCGGATCAAGTCTCCCATGGCGATGCAGCCGAAGCCGCAGAGGCCGCCGGACTGGATTATGTCTACATCCCAGTGGCGGGCAGCTTTCCGCCCGACAAGATCGCCGCAACCCTGGAGGCCATCAATCGCGCCAAAGGCCCCATCCTCGCTTATTGCCGCAGCGGCACGCGTTCGGCGCATTTGTGGGCGCTGGCGCATGCTCTACGCGGAGGCAAAACCCCAGATGAGTTGATCTCCCTTGCCGCTCAGCAAGGCTATGATTTGCGGGGCATCAAGAGCGATTTGGAACGCCTGGCGCATCAATAAAGCGCCACCCCAGCGAGGCGTATCCGGTTTAGGCGTTCGCGTTTGCCGCTGGGATGGGGATAATGACGGCGCTTTCGTTGAGCGTCCGGCCGATTGCGTAAAAGCGCTCGCGGCGATGAATGCGCAGCTCTTCCGGCGAAAGCTTTGACAGCGCGTTGATCTGCGCCTCGATGGCGTCGCCAAGCGAATTGATCGCCGTCTTCGCGTCGCGATGGGCGCCGCCAAGAGGTTCAGCGATGATTTCGTCGACAACGCCGAACGTCCGCAGATGCTGCGCCGTGATTTTCATCGCCTCGGCCGCATCCCGCGCCCGCGAAGAATCCCGCCACAGGATAGAGGCCGCACCCTCAGGTGAGATCACCGAATAGATCGCATGCTCCATCATCAAAATTGCATTGCCGGCTGCAATCGCCAGCGCGCCGCCGGAGCCGCCTTCACCGACTATCGCTGCGACCATCGGCACGCCGAGCGTTAAACAACGCTCCGTCGAACGCGCGATAGCTTCGCCTTGGCCACGCTCTTCGGCGCCCGCGCCCGGAAAGGCGCCGGCTGTATCGACCAATGTTATGACGGGCAGATTGAAACGATCCGCCAGATCCATCAAACGCACGGCCTTACGATAGCCTTCCGGCCGCGCCAGGCCGAAATTGTGCTCGACGCGCTCTGCAGTGGTGCGGCCTTTTTCATGGCCGATGATTAAAGCGGGACGGCCGCGGAAGCGGCAAACCCCACCCAACAACGCCGAGTCTTCTCCAAATTTCCGATCACCCGAGAGCTCGACAAAGTCGGTCGTCAACGTGTCCACGAAATCGCGAAAATGCGGACGGTCCGGATGCCGCGCCACTTGCGTTTTTTGCCAAGCGTCAAGATTGCCGTAGAGCGATTTCAGCTCCGTCCCGGCTTTCTTCTTCAATCGCGAAATCTCATCGGCCATGGACGCAGCGCCGGATTTCTGAGCGAGGAGCGACAATTCCTCGACCTTCTCCTCGATCTCCGCGATCGGCTTTTCAAAGTCGAGATAATGGCGCTTAGCGGCCTTCATTATCCGGTCAATCCTGCGTGTTAATGTTGCCTCGAGCAGACGTGACGACCCAAAGCGCTAAAAGTCAGCGCTTCCGCCCGCCTCTCGAACCGAGGGCGACCCTAAAAGCCGCGTGCGCAAGCTGCAAGACTTCGAAATATTTCGGTATTGTAATTAAGAGGGGCAAAAGACGAACGCAGTCCTTGTCACAACGTCCACGCGTGAAATTCAACCATTTGATGTATCAATCGTTTTTGGATAGCGAGGGACTTAAGCCCGTGAGGCCGGCGCCCTTCCCCAGACTGCGCAAAAGTGGGTGCGCAAATCTGGAGAAGCGCCTGCCTAGCCCCCGATTAGCCGCCAAACTCTTTCGTGAACCGCACGCCGATGACGCGCGGCGGCGCGACATAGGTAAAGAAAGTGCGCGCATAGACCGGATCACCATTCCCATCGGCGAGGATCTGGTTGGTAAGCGGCGTTCCTCGCGCACCTGTCTCGATGAAATCATCAAACAGATTATTGATGTAGGCTGTGACAGACCAATCTGACGCCTGCAAACGCGCCGAAATGTTGTGAATGTTGTAGCTTGGAAGAGTAATGCCCCCCCCTTTCCCACCGAGACGCGTTTCCAAATCTCCGACATATTGCCAGCCATAATGCAGATTGAGGTCCAATCCGTCTGTGACTGGCGTGTCGTAATCCAACATCAAGGATCCAGTGTATTCGGGCGAACCTGGCAAACGATCACCTGCTTCCCCGTCAAGGAAGACCGCACCAAAACCCGGTGGCGCGATCGTACCTACGAGCAATGGCGTAAGCTCAGTCAGCTCCGCTTGCGTGTAGGCGAAGCTACCCGACATCGAAAACTTGTCCGTCACCTTCCCATCGAACGACAATTCGACGCCCTTAGACTCAGCGCCAGCGCCGTTCTTAGTGATTGGAGCCAAACCAAAAGCCGTCGCCGAACTCAGCTGCGGCTTATCCCATTCGATAAAGTAGAGAGCGCCGTTTAAGGTGAGGCGCTTGTCGAACCATTGGGTATGTGCGCCAATCTCATAGTTGAGCGTTTTGTCCGGCTCGTAAGCCAATTCGTTAGAGGCTGCGCAAGGTTGCGGGGTCGTGATCGGCACCTCGCACGCTGCAATGCCATTGGAATTACCGATACGGAATCCTTCGGAAATTGTCAGGTAGATCAACTGATCGTCGTTGATTTTGTAAGACGTGTTAAACTTGTACAGAAAGCCATCATCTGACTGCCCCGCCGACGAGAAATCCAGATTAATCTCGTCGGGGCCCGCGCCATCAAACACGGTATTGAACAAGGGTATATCGTCGGCAGAACGGGAAAGCGTGCTGTAATCGTAATAGCGGATGCCGCCAGTCACCTGCCATTTTGGCGTGATGTCGTAGCGAAGCTCCCCGTACAGAGCTTTTTCTATAGTGTCTTCATAGTCTTCCGCGATATATTCAAGATTGTCCGGTCGGCTGCCGCCATTGTACTCGGCAAATCCAGGCGTAAATTCACGCGTCAGGTTCCATCCGTTGAAGCGACTATAGAAGGCGCCAACGATATAATTCCAGGGGCCTTCCCCCTTAGACACCAACCGCGTTTCGAAAGTTGTGGTTGTGTCGCTTTCGTCTTCTTGCGTAAAGCCCGTGAATTCAGGGAATGCTTCATAAGAATATTCCAGGCTGATCAAGAGATCTGTTTGGTCGCGCTGGCCTTTTTCTTTGTAGCGTGAATAGCCTGCAGAGGTCGTGAGACTCGCGAAGCCAAGGTCAAGTGTGGACTCGAATGAGAACAATTCGTTCTTGTTGCGCGACGGCTCAAGCACACGAAGGTTTGAAACATATTCTTCAGTTGGCAAAACACTACGGTCAGAACTCATCTGACGAGCGCCGACTTTTTGATCTTGCATCATATAACTGACAGTGGCGTCAAACCGATCCGTCGGCGCCCAACGCAAGGCGACGCGGCCAGACCAAGCTTTTTCCGTATTAGCGTCGCGCTTTGATGTGAGGTTTGCCGCTACATCCGCTGGGTCGTTAAAATCTGGGTCTGGGTTAGAAACGCCGACTTCCCGTACAAGATAGTCGTAGTCGATAAAGCCCTTATCGTCGACGCGATCCACAGACGCACGAAACGCCAGAGTATCGGACAAAGGCTGATTGACCGTGACGCCAACCTCTTTGCTCAGCCCCTTGCCTTCGTCATAGCCATAAAAATCTGTTCGCACGGATGCGGTGGCTTTATCGAATTTCGGCTTGTTCGGAATATACCGAATGGCGCCGCCCAGTGTGCCTGCGCCATAGAGCGTCCCTTGCGGTCCAAACAAATATTCAACGCGCTCCATGTCGTTGAGCTTGATGTTCACGAACAGCGGGATTTCGCCGACATAAGTGGCGACCGTGCCGCCGCCATCATTGGCGATGCCTTCCGCTGAGGCCAACGGGTCAGCGTTCAAACCCCGCACAATCACACGTGGGCTGCCGCGGGCTCCCTGATCGACCACATAAATGCCGGGTACGTTCCGAGAGGCGTCGATCAAATTCCCAAGACCGAGCTTTTCGATATCAGCCGAACTGACCGCGGCGATATTGATCGTCGAATCCTGAACCGTCTCTGCCCGGCGACTGCCGGTGACGATGATGTCTGCGCCCGCAGTTTCCTGTGCTTGCGCGACCGGCGCCGCCAATGCACCCCCCAAAACCAGCGCCAAAACGCTGGCGGAGCGCGTCAAGAATTTTTGCAATTCAGATGGCGCCGAGCGCCGGAGGCCGTGCGACATAAACTTCCCCTTCCCGATTTGCCGCCACCTTCGCGATGGAAGGGGTCGAGCCGGAATGCGTGAGACTGCTATCTCAGTGACAGGCCTAATTTTGCCCACTCTGTACTCTGAAATTCTCCACTTTGCTCGATTTGTCAGCAATTTGTCATATTTGTATCGGCGCGCTCAATCGGCGGAAAGTGATGCCTTTCAGCCACATGGAACGCAGCCCCATACCGCTGCCGAAGACGAAACGTGACGGTTTGGCTGCTCTATGGCTTTATGCACTTCGATGCCCGGTTCAAGAGCACCAGAATTGCTATCGCACGCTGAGTCAGCCCTAGCGCGCCGGGATTACGCCCGCGCCCACGAACTTTGCCTGCAAGTATTGAAGACGGACCCGCAATCCTGCCGCGCCTTTACAATGCTGGGCATTATAGCAGCCGACCACGCCAATCATGTAAAAGCGATTGACCTGTTCAACCGCGCCATAGCCTTCAGCCCTACCGATCCCCGGCCACGCGCCCATCAAGCGCGCTCGCTCTTGGCGCTGAATCACCAAGATGACGCGCGCGCCGCCGCCCAAGCCGCCGCCGGTCTCGATCCGCAAGACGCTCTAACGCTGGATACAATCGGCGTCGTTTTCACAAGGACAGGCAACCACGACGAATCCATTCAGTTCTTTGAGCGAGCCATCGCCGCCGGCGCCCGCTCCGCCAACATCCACTACAATCTCGGCGCAGCCCGGCAATTTCTCGGACGCTTCGATGCAGCGGAAGCCACCTTCCGCGAGGTGGTGAAGCGCGATCCGGACATGCACAAGGCTTGGTCGGCACTGGCGCAGATCAAAAAACAAACGTCCGACGACAATATGATCCCCGCGCTGGAGGCCCTGTTCGCCAGGAAAGGAGACGATCCCGATTGCGCGCTGCATGTCGGGCATGCACTCGCTAAAACCTATGAGGATCTCGGCCAGCCCTTGCCGGCGTTTGAGTGGCTGCGGAAAGCCAAGACGCCGAAGCTACGCACACTCGGCGAATTCGAAGCGCGCGACGCAGCCACCTTTAATGCCGCGGAGCGAACAATTGGCGGAGGCTCAACTTCATCGCATGAAGATTCGCCGATCTTCGTCATTGGCTTGCCACGCACCGGGACGACCTTAATCGACCGCATTCTGTCCAGCCATCCAAGCGTCCAGTCGGCGGGCGAACTTACGGCGTTTTCGTTGTTGGTGAAGCGGCAAGTAGAAACGCCCTCTCCTCTGGTGCTGGACGCCAACACGCTCGATGCGGCGAAAAACATTAGCTTCGCAAAGCTCGGCGCTGATTATCTGCAGGCTGCGCGCGCGCGCATATCCGCACCCCGCTTCACCGACAAAATGCCGTTTAACTTTTTTTATGCTGCGCTGATCCTGCAGGCCCTGCCCAATGCGCGGATCATCTGTCTACGCAGACACCCGCTGGATTCAATTCTCAGCAATTACCGGCAGCTCTTCGCGACAAGCTTCACCTATTACAACTACGCGTATTCGCTAGAATCCGCGGCGCGTTTCTACGTGCAATTCGATGCGCTCATAGCGCATTGGCGGGCGAATCTGCCGCCGAAGCGCTTCACCGAAATCACCTATGAAGATACGGTGACGAACTTGGAACCTTCCGCACAACGCTTGTGCGCTTTCGCTGGGCTAGATTTCGATCCAGCCTGTCTGGCGTTCCATGAGAACGTGGCGCCGGTGGCCACGGCGAGTTCAGTACAAGTACGCCAGCCGCTCTATACCAGCTCGATCGGGCGCTGGCGCCGCTATGAAGGCCACCTCTCTTCAGCTGCACAGATTTTGTTCGACGCTGGGCTTTTGACGTCCGAAGAATTCGCTTCAGCTCAAAACTCGTAAAGCACCTTGTACTCTGGATCCTTCGCGGCGATTTGCTTGGCGCAATCAACCATCACCTTGGCCTGTTTGCAGGTGGCGTCGTCCTGCATCTTGCCGTCGATCATCGCAACGCCAGAACCATCCGGCATGGCCTCAAGAATCCGCTTGGCCATCGCCACTTCCGCGGGATCTGGACTAAATACTTTCTTCGCCACCGCGATTTGATTGGGATGCAACGACCAAGCGCCCGCGCAGCCCATGATGAAGGCGTTGCGAAATTGTTGCTCGCACGCGTCGAGATCGGCGATGTCCCCGAAAGGACCATAGAAAGCCTTGATGCCGTAAGCGGCGCACGCATCAACCATCTTGGCGAACGTGTAACGCCAGAGATCCTGTTGGGCGCTCGCACGCGGACCGTCATCGGCGCGCGGATCTTCAATGACGCGATAGCCTAGATGGCCACCGCCCACGCGCGTGGTTTTCATGGCGCGGCTTGCGGCGAGATCCGCCGCCCCCAGCGAAATGCCCTGCATGCGCGGACTGGCGCCGGCGATCGCTTCGACATTGATCACGCCTTCTGCAGTTTCCAAGAGTGCGTGCAGCAGGATCGGTTTTTTCAACTTCTGCTTGGCTTCAAGGCTGGCCAGCAATTGGTCCATGTAATAGATTTCCCAAGGCCCTTCGACCTTCGGGACCATGGTCACATCAAGTTTGTCGCCGACGCCAGCAATGATCTCCTGCACCTCATACAGACGCCACGGCGAATTCAGGCAATTGATCCGCGTCCAGAGGCCGACGCCCATACCGGCGAAATCGACCTCGTTCGCCATCTGGATAAAGCCCTTGCGCGCGGCCTCCTTTTGATCGGCGGCGATAGCGTCTTCCAGATTACCGAGAATCACGCAGCATTGCTTGGCGGTTTCTGCGACCTTGGCGCGCACTTTCTCAAGATGCGGCGGCACGAAATGGATCATGCGCTCTAAGCGCGCCGGCAAATCCAAGAAGGGGTCCGGCGCACCGATGGCCAGGGGTTTGTAAAAGCCGCGCGGCGTCTTCATGCTGAAGATCCTTTGACGCTGAACCTTAGGGGCTTGTGGAGCGCGGCGGCGTCAGCCTCAAGAATCCCGGCGCATCCCCTCCGCAAAGCCATTGAGAAGCGGCGCTTGGATGCAACAAGAGGCCAGCCGATCCTGATTTTTAAGCGCAGGGCAACGCGTAACGTGCCTTGCCGAAGCATTGCTTTTACCCGCGCGAAAAGTCGCCTAGCCTTCACTATCGCAATGACGCAGCATCAAGACTGGAGCCAAACTTGCGTATCATATCTGGCGTTACGATCGTCACCATGGACGCGCAGCGCCGCATTCTGAAAGACGCGGCGATCGCCATCGACGGCGCACGAATTGCTGCAATTGAAGATGACGCCGTCTTGAAGGCGCGTTATTCCGGCGCCGAGATCGTGGATGCAGCCGGCCTCGTCGCAATCCCCGGTTTTATCGATACGCATGCGCACGCCGATCAATCCCTTCTCCGCGGTTTGGGCGACGAACTGCACTGGCACCCATTCTTGGATTGCGTCGTTAGTCCCTATTTGGCTCTCCGCGATCCGGCGGATTCTGTACTCGCCAATACGCTCAGCATGATCGAAATGATCCGCACGGGCACCACCTGCTTCGTCAGCCCAAACGCCGATCCGCGCGACGATTACGAAGCACTCACCGCAGCAATCACCGAGACAGGCATCCGCGCCATCTTTTGCCGCTTCATCATGGCGAAGGAGAATGACTTCAGCGCCCGGGCGGCGAAAGAAGTTGTAGCGGGCGCCTCCGCCGAAATGCAGCGCTGGCATGGCGGCGCGAACGGGAATGTCACGATGTGGTTCGGCCTGGATGTCCCCCGCCGCCCAAGCGACCTCATCTACCCGCATTTCTATCGCGAAGTCGCAGATGAGGCCCAGCGCACAGGCGCAGGCATCGTCTATCATTTTTGCTCGGAGTTCGAAGATTCCATCTATGCGCAGAACACGTTCGGCATGCGGCCCGCCGAATGGTCGCGTGACAATCACGCACTCGGCCCGAATGTCCTTTTGATCGGCGGCTGCTGGATGACGCCGTTGGAGATGCGCATCCTTGCCGACACTGGCACGCATCTGGTCCACAGTCCCGTGGCGCATATGAAAATGGCGACAGGGATACTGCCGCTGCCGGATGTGCGCGCAGCGGGCGTGAACGTAACGCTCGGCACCGATGGCGGCTTGAACAATAATACGCACGATATGTTCGCCGAAATGAAAGCGTGCTGTCTGCTGCAAAACGCCAGTCGCCGCAGCGCCAAAGCCTGCACGGCGATCGAAGCGCTAGAAATGGCGACGATCGCCGGCGCCAAGGCGATCGGTCGCGATCACGAACTGGGCTCTATCGAGCCCGGCAAGCTCGCCGATATTGTCCTATTGGATTTGAACAAACCACACACAGCGCCAACGCATAGCCTATTGTCGAACATCGTTTTCGCCGCCAATCCGAGCAACGTTCAAACTGTAATGATCGGCGGACGGGTCGTATTGCAGAACAATAAGGTATTGGGCGTCGATGAAGCCGAGATCATCTCCCGAGTGCACAAACGCGCGCCCGAGATCCGCGCACGGCTCGGTCTGAGCGCAAGACCTTAAGGCGCCGAACGCGTCCATATCTGCGTTTGGCAAAACGGCCCAAGGCAGCCCTTTACCTTCAAGGTATCGTCAGGCCCGGGCTCCAGGATGCTGCGATAGGAATTGCCGTCTTCGGGATTGTAGATTTGCCCATCGACCCAGCGGTCGCCGTCTTCCGACAGTTTGTAGCCCTGCAGCATCATGAAACTATTCAGCGCACGACGACGTAAGTCCGGATTTTTGTTTTTCTTGTCGGGGTCAGCGATCGTTTTTCCCCAAATCAATTTACCGCACAGGCTTTCGCCGCAACGGCGGATATCGAACTTTCCATCCTTTTTTTGCACCAACCACACGCCTGCAACGCGATCGGCCAGAACATCGGCAGACGCCGAACTCGCCATGCAAAGCATAGCGATGCTTAAAATAGCAATCACCCGTTTCATCGCTTTCCCCCCTTTACGCCAAGCTTCGCCTTTATTTCCGGCGCAGCGGATGTTTGGAATTGACGAGATCTCGCAAGCGATCACCCGCTACGTGCGTATAAATCTGCGTTGTGGCGATGTCAGCGTGACCCAATAATTTTTGTACGGAGCGCAGATCCGCCCCACCGTCCAACAAATGCGTCGCGAAGGCGTGACGCAGCACGTGCGGACTAACCAATGCGGGGTCGAGCCCTGCGGCGCGCGCACATTCCTCGAGAATTTGGGCGCAGCGCCGGCGCGTCAGGTGCCCCTCTTTGCCCGTCGACGAAAACACATAGCGTTCCGCCCGCTCGCGCACAGGCCCAGACTCTGGTAGAAAGTGAGTACGCACCGAAAGATAGGCTTCCAACGCCGCCAAAGCCGGCGCCCCCAAGGGCGCCAGCCTTTCGCGACCGCCTTTGCCCTTAATCCGCAAGGTGCGCTCGCCCGGGCGCGGCAGAGACGAAACGGGCAGCGTCACCAATTCCGACACGCGCAATCCAGCCGCATACAACATCTCCAGCAAGCAGGCCGTGCGTACGCCGGCTGCATCCTGCTTACCCGCCGCCGCCTGCAACAATTGCGCGACCTGATCGACATCTAAAACCTTGGGTAACGGCCGGCCGCGTTTGGGCGGATCGAGCTTTGCGGTCGGATCGTCGGCGCGCCAGCCTTCGGTCAATGCGAATCGATGGAATTGCTTCAAGGCGGACAACCGCCGCGCCTGAGTCGCAGAAGAGAGCCCCCGGCGACCCAATTCCGCCGAGTAATCCAATACGTCAGAATCTGCAGCTTCAATTGGGCGTTTGACGGACCCGGCCTGATCAGCGTCTGGACCAGCCAAAAAGGCAGCGTAATCGGCCAAATCCCGGCGATAGGCGTCCAGCGTGTTCCTGGCCGCACCCCGCTCGGCCGACATGGCCTCCAAAAACGCCTCGATCTGGTGATCTATGCGCAAAACGCACGTTCCCCCATTTTAATCCGCCGCCTTTCCGCGCCATCCATAAGATTCAAAGCGTTAATTTAAGCGAATGAAGCGCGCATGTTTGTGTGAGAGCCCGGTTTGCTATTATAGCTGTGTCGTCATGTCCGATGCCACCTCCGAACCTATCCTCGCCGGACCAGGCCCGCAGCCCCCGATCGTTACACTCGCGGCGCGGGCGCAGGCCGCTTTACGCGGCGAAGGCATGATCGTCTTGGTCGGCCTCATGGGCGTGGGCAAGACAACGGTCGGCAAGGCCTTGGCCGCGGAGCTAAATGTGCCCTTTCGCGATGCAGACGTGCACATAGAAGAAGCCGCAGGCAAAACCATCAACGAGATTTTTGCGCAACACGGCGAACAGGAGTTCCGCCGAGGGGAACGCCGAGTCATCAGCCGCTTGTTGATCGACGAGCGGCCGCATGTCCTGGCGACAGGCGGCGGCGCCTTTACCGATTCTAAGACGCGGGCCCTTATAAAAGACCGCGCCGTGTCGGTTTGGCTCAAGGCCGATATAGATTCGCTCGTGAAGAGAGTGAGCCGCAAAAATACCCGCCCACTTTTGCGTCATGGCGACCCCCACGAAATCCTGACGCGGCTTTATAATGAACGCTCGCCCTTTTACGCCGAAGCTGATGTGCACGCCGAATCCAGCAATGGCGCCGTGGGCGACACCGTCGCACGAGTGCTAACCGGCATCCGCGCTTTGGCCGCGGAAGAAGGCTTGCAAGCATGAACACCCCACTGACGCGCGTGCCTGTGCAATTGGGCGCCCGCTCTTATGATGTCGTTGTTGGCGACGGGGCCTTGAACCAAGCTGGTGAATTGATTTCACCGTTTTTGTCGCGCAAGCGCGTTTTCGTGGCGGCGGACGAGAACGCCCAAAGGCTGCACGGACAAATTTTAAGGGACTCGTTATCAGCATCAGGCATCGAAGGCGTGTGGGTGCGCGTCCCCTCCGGCGAACAGCAAAAGAGCTTTTCCGGCATCGAGACGATGCTCGACGCATTTCTCGCCAAAGGCATTGAGCGTAAGGATGTCATTGTCGCCTTCGGCGGCGGCGTCGTTGGCGATTTGGCGGGCTTTGCCGCAGCCATCGTGAAGCGCGGCGTCGATTTCATCCAAATTCCAACAACGCTGCTGTCCCAGGTCGATTCATCCGTTGGCGGCAAGACGGCCATCAATTCAACAGCTGGCAAGAATTTGGTCGGCGTATTTCATCAGCCCCGCCTGGTGATCGCCGATATCGGGACTTTGAAAACGCTGCCCGTGCGTGAATTGCGCGCAGGCCTCGCTGAAGTCATCAAATATGGTCTGATCGACGATCCAGAGTTTTTCGAATGGGTGGAGACAAACGCCGCCCCCCTGGGTGCAGGCGAGCCTGATTTGCTTGCCGAAGCGGTGCGCCGCTCCGTCGCTGCGAAAGCCGCCGTTGTGGCGCGGGACGAGCACGAAACCGGCGATCGCGCCTTACTCAATCTCGGCCACACTTTTGCGCATGCCATAGAGGCCTGCGCCGGCATGCATGGCCAAATTCTGCATGGCGAAGCTGTCGGCGCCGGCATGGCGGCGGCGTTTCGCTTCTCCACCAAACTTGGCCTCTGCCAAGGCCAGAATTCAGAGCGCGCTGTGAAAGCCATCGCCGCCTTGGGTTTGGAAACCGATTGGCGCAATTTGCCCGGCGCGCCATATCAAGCTGGTTCACTTCTCGAAGCGATGCGTCACGACAAAAAGAACTCGGGCGGGACGCTCACCTTCATTTTGGCCAAAGGCATCGGCCAGAGCTTTATCGACCGCAATGTCGATGCCGCTCAAGTAGAAGCCTTCCTTGGGGAGCTTGTAAGATAGGCCATGGGCGCAGCAATTGCTGGTACGCTAGCCGTCATCGCCGTGTTGATACTGCTGAACGCGTTTTTCTCCCTCGCGGAAACGGCGCTAACGGCTGTTTCGCGCGCGCGCATGACGGCGTTGGAAAAAGACGGCGACCTCCTCGCCAAGCGCGTTATCCGCTTGACCAACGACCCGGAGCGCATGATCGGCGCGGTTCTGCTCGGCTCCAACGTAATGACGATCGCCGCATCGGCTGTCGCGACGACGCTTTTTACGGGGCTGTATGGCGGAGTCGGGGCCGCGATCGCGACGGCTGTACTCACCCCCGTTCTTCTGATTTTCGGTGAAGTCGGACCAAAAACCTATGCGATCTCCTCGGCCGACAAAATCGCCCGGATCGTCGCCATTCCAACGGAATGGCTGGTGCGAATCCTCTCGCCGATCGTGTTTTTTGTCCGCTGGATTGTGAACCAATTCCTCAGAATATTAGGGGTGAAGGTCGATAGCTCGATCAACGTTCTCGCCGTGCGCGAAGAAATCCGCGGCACCATCGCCCTGCACCACGAAGAAGGCGGCGTCGGCAAACACGACGTGCACCGGATCGCAGGCGTGCTCGATCTGCACGAACTCACCGTGCTCGACGTCATGATCCATCGCAAAAATGTGCGCACGATCAACGCAGATCTGCCGCCGCGCGAAATTGTGGCCCAAGTCCTGGGCACCCCCCACACACGCTTGCCCATCTGGAAAGATGACCCCGAAAACATCATTGGCGTTCTGCACGTCAAGGAAGTGCTCGGCGCCATCTCCGCTTCGGGCGGCAATATCGATCAACTCAAAGTCGAAGAAATCGCGCGCAAACCTTGGTTCGCACCGGAAACCACGAACCTGCAAGAACAGCTGAACGCCTTCTTGCGCCGCCGCGAGCATTTCGCCTTGGTGGTGGATGAATATGGCGCGCTGATGGGGCTTGTGACGCTCGAGGACATTCTCGAAGAAATCGTCGGCGACATCAAAGACGAGCACGACATCGCCTTCCAAGGCGTTCGTCAGCAGCCCGACGGTTCCGTGAACGTCGACGGCTGGGTGCCCATCCGCGATCTCAACCGCGCGATGGATTGGAAGTTGCCGGACGAAGAAGCGGTCACGGTTGCTGGCCTCGTCATTCACGAAGCGCAGGCGATCCCGGAGCCGGGACAGCGTTTTTCGTTTCACGGCTATCAATTTGAGGTCCTACGCCGAAACCGGAATCAAGTCACGGCGCTGCGCGTCCGCGCACCAGATATCCTCCCGGCAGACGAATAGAAAAAGAGCGCGGTTTTTCTATACACACTCATCGTTCAGAAGTGAGCGATGTAAGGCGACGGCGCATGCCGCTGTCTTTTGCATGCAAGCTTCAGAATCCAAGCTTTTTGTAAAGACCAACGCCTTCCGCCAACGCAGCGCCATCAACCACCAAATCCGCGCCGGAAATAAAGCTTGCCGCATCGCTGGCCAAAAAGACTGCAGCGTCACCCACATGCTCGGGCAAACCAGCCATGGGCAAAGGCTGAAATTTCGACGTGACGGATTCATCCACGCCCGCCGAGCGCATAAGTTCGGTCAGGATCAAGCCCGGAGAGATGCAATTGACGCGAATGTTTTTCCCGGCGAGTTCGCCCGCGGCGTTCAAGGTCAAACGCACCACACCTGCTTTCGCTGCGCTGTAAATGCTGGGCCCTGCGCCGGCCGCTTGGGCGGAGATGGATCCAATTGTTGTAATGGCGCCGCTACGCTGTGCTTGGATGAAATAGGCGCCGGCGTGTTTCAGACCCAAAAACGCCGAGCGCATCGTCAAGCGTAGCGCGTCGTCGAAATCCTCGACGCGAGACTCCACAACTTTGCCAAGCGCCCCCGCCGGACCACCGACATTACAAACAACGTAATCGAGCGGCCCGAAGGTCTGGACAGCGAACGCGATAGCCGCCCGAACGCCGCTTTCATCTGTCATATCCCCTTCGAAGAAGGTGATGCTGTCCGGCGAGACTCCGGATTGATCCAAATTACCGCGTTTCAGATCCGCAACCGTCACCTTGGCGCCGGCCGCGACCAGCTTGCGCGTCACGCCGAGCCCGATCCCCAGCGCGCCGCCCGTGACCAGCGCAGTTTTGCCTGCCAACATCACACACATTCCTCTTACAGCCGCAACGTCGCGCCCGACCAATTGCATCACTCTGCGCTCACGTCTCGATCAATCCAAGCACAAGCCAAAACCAACAGCATGCCGAAAATGCTGCGAAAGGAACATTTCGCGACAACAAAGACAGCACCTTTGCGCAACGCCGGCGCCGGCGCTGTGGACACCCGCACACAAGCAAAATTATGATCCCCGGAATTACAAAAGAACCGCTCTCCGGGGGAGGTAAAACCATGGACATCGTTCGCCAGCTTGTAGAACAGCGGCCGGATTTCTTTGCCAACAAGCCCGCGGGCGATGGCGGCGCAAAGCCAATTAATGACTTCATCTTCGCCTCACCAGGGCTGTCCTATTCCTATTTGATAAAAACCAAGGCCGGCCGAATCGTCGTCAATACGGGCATGGGCTTTGAGGGCCCCGTCCATAAACGCGCCTATGACGCGATCGCAGCAGGCCCGACTCCCTACATCATCCTCACGCAAGGCCATGTCGATCATGTCGGCGGCGTTCACTTGTTTCGAGAACCGGGAACTAAGCTGATCGCGCAAAGAAATAATTCCGCGTGTCAGGCGGACGATGCGCGCATTCGCACGGTGCGCGGGCGCCAATCTGCGATCTGGTTCGGCGCGCAGATCGAAGCCACGATCAAACTTATGCGCGAAAATCCGCAGAGCATCATCCAAGACGAACCTGTTCCGGACATCACCTTCGACGATCGCTACGACCTTGATTGCGGCGGCATGAAGCTCGAACTCCTATCCGTACCCGGCGGCGAGACGATCGACAGCCTCGCCATCTGGTTGCCGGAGCATAAGATCTGCTTCACCGGCAATATGTTCGGCCCGCTTTTTCCTCACTTCCCGAACTTCAATACCATCCGCGGCGACCGATATCGTTATTTCGAACCCTATCTGAAATCTGTGGCTCGCATTCGTGCGCTGGAACCGGAAATGTTGATCACGGGCCGCTACGATCCAATTGTTGGCAAAGACCTGATCCGCGCCTGCCTCGATCGTTTGGAAGCGGCGGTATCTTACGTTCATAGAACAACGCTCGACGGCATGAACGCAGGTAAGGACATCTTCACGCTGATGCGAGAGATTCAGCTGCCGGATAACCTCTTTGTCGGCCAAGGCTATGGCAAAGTCAGTTGGGGCGTGCGGACGATTTGGGAAGCCTATATGGGCTGGTTCAAAGCGGACCACACCAGTGAGCTCTATCCAACGAGGCCATCCGCAATCTACGCGGACCTTGTAAACGCCGCCGGCCGCGATGCAATCTTGGCCCTCGGACGCAAAGCGCTCGATGCGAACGACCCTGAAAAGGCCAATCTCTTCTGCGAAGCGCTTCTGACCGCGACCCCAAATGATAAAGACGTCATCACCCTCGCCATACACGCCCATGAGGCTTTGATCGAACGATCCAATGCGAGCAACTTTTGGGAAACGGGATGGCTGCGCGATCGCGTCGTCAAATTGAAAGCTTCACTTTAAGCCGAACACGCTTTGCATAGCTTCGCCAATGGTTGAGCCTCAGACAGATGGTCGCCCCTTCATGTCGCAAGAAATCGAGATCAACGATCTAATCTGTCCGATTCTCACGGACGCCCATAAAGCGGCTCTCGCCTATGGCGAGACCCTGGATATTCCACTCAACGAGGACGCCGTCCTAGACCACGCACGGCGGCGCACCGGCTTCACCGACTTCGGTCCCGACGACTTTCGCGAGCGCCTAAATCTGCTCCTCGACGAATGGAACGCAGATTCCGACATGAACAATCTCCAACGAGCGAGCCTGTTCGGCTATGTTGCGCGCTATGCCGCCAATCGACTCCTGATTCACGACGTGTTGAAGCGTCATCCGGAAATCCACGAACAGTCGATTGAACGCCCTGTCATCGTCGCGGGCCTGCCCCGCTCCGGCACAACGCATTTGGTGAATCTCCTTGCGGCGGATACGCGCCTCCATTCGCTTCCTCTTTGGGAAAGCTATGAACCGGTGCCGCTGCCGGGCGAGCCGATGCTGCCGGACGGGACAGACCCACGATACGCCCGCTGCGCCGAAGCGTGGGAGCGAATGAAAACTGCGACGCCTCTCATTGCATCCATGCATCCGATGAAACCCGATCACATCCATGAAGAGCTGGAATTGATGGGACCAGACTTCGCGTCGTACAATTTCGAGTGGATTTCCTTCGTCCCAGGCTGGCGCGATCACTATTACGCCACAGACCAAACCCCGCATTACGAATACATGAAAACGGCGCTGAAGATCCTGCAATGGAAACGCGGCAAAAAGCGCTGGGTTCTAAAATGTCCACAGCACCTCGAACAATTACCCGTGCTGAAAGCGGTTTTTCCCGACGCGACTTTAGCGATCACCCACCGCGACCCCGTGGCCGTCATCCAATCGGCGATCACCATGAACACCTATGGCCAAAGACTTTCGCGCAAGCGCATCACACCGCAACAAACGCTGGACTATTGGACCGATCGCATCGACCATTTGCTGCAAGCGTGCGTGCGCGATCGCCATATCTGGCCCGCAGCGCAATCCGTCGATGTACCTTTTCATGAGTTCATGGCCGACGATATCGGCATGGCCGAAAAAATTCTGAACAAGGCCGCACTGCCGCCAACAGAACAAACGCGCGCAGAATTAAAGACTTTCATGCAAGACCATCCGCGCGGCAAGGAAGGCCGCATCAAATACAATCTTGCCCGTGATTTCGGCGTAACGCCCGAGGAACTGCGCAAACGCTTTGCGTATTATTTCGACGCCTCTCCCGCGAAAGCGGAAGCGCGCTGATCAATTGACACCGGCAACAACCAAAGCGCGCCGCGTCGCCATGATCGCGGCTTGCGCGCGTTGCAAAAGGCTTTCTCCACGCTCGCGCCGCGACAAACTCGGCGCCTCCAGGGCCAAGGTCGCAGTCGCCGGCACAGCGCGTAGAATATCCAGAAGCGGAAAATCACCTTCGCCCGGATAAAGACGCTCCGTCGTGCCCTCTAGGCCGAACAGCTCAGGCGGCAGATTCAGCATTCCATCGCAAATTTGCACGTAAGCGATCCGGCGTGGATCGGCCGCTTCAATATCACGCACGCAAGAACCAGTGCGCATCAAATGAACACAATCGAGCACAACGCCAGAATCGACGCCTGCCGCTTGGATAAGATCAATTCCGTCTTTAATGGTCCGCGTCAGGCCCATCGAGATGGGCTCGACCAAGCCCCGAAGACCAAAGCTTGCCGCCAACGCATAGAATTCCGCAAACCGATCGGCAATGTCCGGGCGCGGCGCGCCGTAATTGATCGCGGTGGCGGTGCTGGCGCCAAGGCGCGCGCCGAACTCCAACGCGGATTTGTAAGCTGCGATTGGTTCTGCAACGTTCAAATTGAACACTTCCAGATTACCCACGGTCACACCGGTTTCCCTCACCGCCCGCTGAATGTCGGCAGTCATGCTTGGCGCCGCCAACACACCGCCGGGCAGAATTGGCGCCTGCACCCACACACTTACCATGGAATATCCCGCGTCCGCGGCGATACGGATCATGTCAGCCGCAGGGGCCTCCAGAATGGTCAAACAATCGAGACTAAGCGGCCTCATTCGCCAGCGCCAAAGGCTGCATAAATTTCCGACAATGCAGGATTGCGGCGCAGCGTCTGACCGCCGCTGGCGTGGATCGTCTGCCCTGTGATGAATTGCGAATCATCACTGGCGAGCCAGAGCACCGCTTGTGCGACATCCTCTGAATTGCCTGAGCGTCCAAGCGGAATCTCACGCTCGTAAAGTTTGCTTACAGCGGGCAAGTTCAATCCGCCGCCCGACATTGGCGTATCGGAAATGCCGCCCGCCGCCACAGAATTGGCGCGGATGCCTTGCCCGCCGAACTCGTTTGCGATGCAGCGGATGATGTGATCCATCCCGGCTTTGGTGCCCATATAAGCGGCGTGATTGTCCATCATGATCGTCGCGGTGACGGACGAGATTTGAATGATGGAACCGCCATCCTGCATGGCCCTTACCAGCCCTTGAAAGAAGCGATACGGCCCGATGAACTGAACCTGCGACATCTGCAAAAGATCGCTTTCGTCAGTTTCAAGAAATGGCTTCAACAAACCCCAGCCTGTGGAATTCACGCCGACATCTAGACCGCCCAGAGCCTGCACGGCATCCGCCACCATTTTATCGACGGACGACAAATCATTGAGGTCGCAAGCAAGCGCAGTGGCGCCAAACGCGTCGGCGACAGATTTCACCGCATCTATCCGGCGGCCCGCCGCAGCGACTTTGGCGCCCTCTTCGGTAAAACGGCGCACTAACGCTGCGCCCAGATTGCCGGGCGCAACGCCCAAGACCAATACGCGTTTTCCCGCCAGACGCCCAGTCATACCATTCCCCCTCAAGATCGTTTTCTTTGAATGAAATTAGACCGAACTCATAGTCTAAACAATGACTGGGCCCGCCACATGTTTGGACAGGTTAATCGACGGCGGTCGTGCCGAGAATCAAGCGGATCAAATCGCCCTGCCGGTTGGTGCGCGTTTTCAAGAACACTGCCTGCAATTGTGTGCGCGCCGTATTGCGGGTGACTCCCAATTGCGCGGCGGCATCCTCCACGCTGACGCCATTCGCAAGAAAGCTCGCCAACCGCGCCTCCGCCGGCGTGAGTCCGAACAAGCGCTCCAATGCTGCGGGCTGCACGAAATCCCGCCGTGCGGGATCACGTAAAATGACGATCGCCGTTCGGATTAAAGGTGCGGTGAGCGGCGCGAACGGCGGGCCCGGCCGCACCAAAACGGTAATCGGGTGCTCTGCACTGTCGCGTAAGATCGCCAAAGGCGGCCAAGCCTCATGCGTCGCTTCAGGGCTCTGTTTCTCCGCGCAATCCTTGATCCGGGCAGCAAGTATGTGGTGATCTGTGCGACTGTCAGCAGTCAGGCGGCCGCGTGCGCTCTTCAAACCGCGATCAGCGGTCAAGATTGCATCCGCCACGCCATTGGTAAGGATGACGCCGCCATCTGCGCTGACCAGAGCCAAGCCCACACCAGCACTTTCCAGCACCGTCTCCATCACGCTAAGTTTGCGCACGAGATTACCGATAGTGAGAAAGTGGCGACTGACCCGCTCAAGAAGCGGTTGCAGACTCTTGATCAAATCTTCGCAATCGGCGGCGAATGACGCGCAAGGAAGCGCCTGCAAGACAAAATAAGAGCGCCGGGAATCATCAAGGTGCATCGGCAGGACCAGCAGCCCTTGCCTATTGGCCTCACCCGCACTCAAAACGCCCAGAGAAAACCCACGCAGCGCCTCCAGAGAAATATGGTTCAGCACAAACCCATCGGCATCCACGCCACGCGCGATAATCACCAGATCGTCGGCGCCGCCGGTTACAGGCTCAAAAATGAACGCGGCGACGCCTGCGGCGCATCGCTCGGCGCTGGCCTCCAAAAAGCGGCCCCAGGTCGGCCGCTCGTCCAGTCCTCCGAGCAATAGGTCGGCGAGCATCTCAGCGCCCTCTGGCGCTACACGTCCCGTGAAGAGCGGCTTATCCGCCATTTAGGCGTCTTGATCAGGGGTCAAGGCCTTCACGGATAAAGCGTGCAACCCCATTTCGAATGCATCAGTCAATACCTTTTGCACCGCTCTTTCGCGCGCCACCCGATTCATGCCGGAAAAGGCCGCGGAAACGATTTCGATCCGAAAATGAGTCTCGCCCGCCCCACCATCGGCGCGCTCCGCCCCGGCGTGACCCGCATGGCGGCTCGACTCGTCAAGGATCGATAAACGGATCGGCGCGAAGATAGTCTCAAGTTTCTCGCGCATTGAGAGCGCAATCGGTCCTATTTCAGTATCGCCGCTTGTGCTGTTCATCGTGCTCCTCGTAGTTTGAAAACCATGTCCCGCAAGTTCGACTACCAACCGAGATTCTTGGATATCCGCGTCAAGCCGCCCGGCGGCGAGGAAAAGGCGGCTCCGCGCCCAAAATCAACCGCCAAGGCGAAGTCTAACGCGGCCGAAAAAACTTGCGAACACACAGGCTGCGACCGCCCAGCACCATGCCGCGCGCCAAAGTCGCGCGAGCTTAACGATTTTTATTGGTTTTGTGCGAGTCATGCCGCCGAGTACAACCGAAGCTGGAATTTCTTCCAGGGCATGGACGATCAGGATTTCAAATCGTTCTCCGAATCCGCCCGCACCGGCCACCGGCCGACCTGGAGCATGCAGGCTGATTCGCATTCCCGGGAAGCGCAGACGGCCCGTCAGAAGGCCGCCGTCGATGCAGCCAAGGTTGAGGACCCATTTGCCCTTTTTCCTGGCCGCCGGCCTCGTCGCGCCCGGCCAGAACCAGAACGCAGGTTAAATCAAGTGCACATGACGGCTCTTGAAGAACTGGCCCTCGACGAAAACGCCGATTCCAGGACGATCCGTTTGCGGTACGCAGAACTCATCAAACGCTTTCACCCCGATTCCAACGGGGGCGACCGCTCGGCCGAAGCCAAATTGAACAAGGTCATAAAAGCCTATCAGGTGCTGAAGACCGCTGGGCTTGCTTAGCAGCATTGCCCCAGCGCCGGACTGCGCCATATATCGGCCCGGACGGATGGGTCCGACCGTTCTTCGTTTCAAGCGCACAAAATCATTGGACCTTCTGGCCTTAAGCGTCATTCTAGCGCTAAAGCATTTCGGCCGTGATGAGCGGCCCAAAGTCCTTTTCCGCCTCTTTACATCGAAGATTTCATGACCGAACCCGTCGACGCCCTGCTCTCCCTGACGCCTGATAAGAAAATGACCGCCAAAAAAGCGTTTGGCGTCGATTTCGATATGGAACTCCCAGCCTTTTCGGAACGCACCGAATATGTGCCCGAGATCGACTCCGCTTATCGATTCGACCCGAAGACGACGATGGCGATCTGCGCGGGCTTCGCCTTCAATCGACGGGTGATGGTTCAAGGCTACCATGGCACAGGCAAATCGACCCATATCGAGCAGATCGCGGCGCGCCTGAACTGGCCGCTGGTGCGCGTGAACCTCGACAGCCACGTCTCCCGGATCGATCTCGTCGGCAAGGACGCCATCGTCCTTAAGGACGGCAAACAAATCACCGAATTCCGCGAAGGCATCCTGCCGTGGGCGCTCCAACGTCCCATCGCGATCGTCTTCGACGAATATGACGCCGGCCGTCCAGATGTGATGTTCGTGATCCAACGCGTGCTCGAAGCGCAAGGGCGCCTCACCCTGCTCGATCAAAACCGGGTAATCCGTCCAAACCCGTTCTTCCGGCTGTTCTCAACGACGAACACCGTGGGCTTAGGCGACACGACGGGCCTCTATCACGGGACCCAGCAGATCAACCAAGGCCAGATGGACCGCTGGTCGATTGTCACGACGCTGAATTATCTCGAGCACGACGCCGAGGTGGAGATCGTTTTGGCCAAGGCGCCGGCTTACGCGAAGAAACCAAACGGCAAGAAAGAAATCTCGGATATGGTTCGCGTCGCCGACATGACGCGGAACGCCTTCATGAACGGCGACATCTCCACCGTCATGAGCCCGCGAACCGTCATCACCTGGGCCGAGAACGCCGAAATCTTCGGCGATATCGGCGTGGCGTTTCAAATGACCTTCCTCAACAAGTGCGACGAGCTTGAGCGCCCGACGATCGCAGAATTCTACCAGCGCGCCTTTGGCGTCGATCTGCCCGAATCCGCCATGCGGGTGAAGGTGGCGTGAGAAAACCACAAAAGACGTAAACCGGCTGCTAAATGGCGCAAAAGGAAACTCGGGCCGAAATCTTCAAGCGCGCGCTGACCGCGGCGACGCGCTCCATGTCGCGCCAGCGCGACGTCGAAGTCATGTTCACCGCCGACAATGGCGGCGGTACAGGTCCCCGCATCAATTTGCCGCCCCCACCCCGGGAACTGAGCCCAATCGAAGCCTCCCGCTTGCGCGGCGCCGGCGACGCAGCGGCCTTGCGCTTGGCGCACCACGACAATTCCGCACATTCCGCGATGCGGCCGGAAGGTCCACGCGCCCGCGCGCTCTATGACGCCAGCGAAGAGGCGCGCGTACAAGCCATCGGCGCGCGCGCCATGAAGGGCGTCGGCGACAATCTGACCGCCGCTTTGGCCGAACGCTGCGAAAAGCGCGGCTATGGCCGCGTGGACGACCGACAACAGGCGCCGCTGGCCGATGCGCTCGCAATCATGATCCGTGAACGCCTCACAGGCCGCGCGGCGCCGGCGCAAGCAGCAGGCTTGATGAAGGTGTGGCGTGAAGAAATCGAAGAAAAAGCAGGCTCAAGCTTAGACTCGCTAGAGGACGTCATCAGCGATCAGCGCGCCTTCGCGATGAAGCTGCGCACCGTTATGCGCGATTTGGACCTCGGCGAGGAAATCGGCGACGAACCCACCGACGACGGCGACGCCAACGACGCCCCCTCAAAGCAGGACGATTCACCCGACCAACAAGACCAGCAGGACGAACAACAAGCCGAAGAATCCCCGGATATGTCGGAATCGCAATCGATGGAGGGCGGCGAAGCCGCGCCGACCGACGAGACCTACGAATCCGACGCCGATGGTGAAGACGGCGACCCGGCCGAACAAGAGGGTGAAGAGCGCGTACGTCCGTCTCGGCCGAACTGGCGCAACGATGACGATGCACTCGGCCGCTATAAGATTTTTACGACCACACACGACGAGATCGTCCACGCGGAGGATATTTGCGAAGCGGATGAACTCAGCCGGCTGCGTTCTTATCTCGATATGCAACTGCAAGCGCTCCAGGGCGCCGTTGGCCGCCTCGCGAATAAATTACAGCGCCGTTTGATGGCCAAGCAAAATCGCAATTGGACGTTTGACCTTGAGGAAGGTGTTCTCGACGTCGCGCGCCTGCACCGAATCATCACCGATCCGATGGCGCCGCTATCCTTTAAGATGGAGGACGACACCAAATTCCGCGACACGGTCGTAACCCTTTTGCTCGACAATTCCGGCTCAATGCGCGGCCGCCCGATTATGGTTGCGGCATTGTGCGCGGACATCCTCACGCGCACACTGGAACGCTGCGGCGTGAAGGTTGAAGTGCTCGGCTTCACAACCCGCACCTGGAAAGGCGGACAATCTAGAGAGGATTGGCTGAAAGCCGGCAAACCCGCAAATCCCGGCCGCCTCAACGATATTCGCCATATCATCTATAAGTCCGCCGATGCACCTTGGCGCCGGGCGAAGAAAAACCTCGGGCTCATGATGCGCGAAGGTCTGTTGAAGGAAAATATCGACGGCGAAGCGTTGCTGTGGGCGCACGACCGCTTGCTGGCGCGCCCCGAGCAGCGCCGCATTTTAATGGTGATCTCCGATGGCGCCCCAGTGGACGATTCCACCTTGTCGGCGAACACCGGGAATTATCTGGAAAAGCACTTGCGGGACGCGATCGAATTGATTGAAGGCCGCTCGCCGGTCGAACTCATCGCCATCGGCATCGGTCACGACGTAACGCGCTATTACAAGCGCGCCGTGACCATCGTGGACGCCGAACAGCTCGGCGGCGCAATGACCGAAAAGCTCGCAGAATTGTTCGATGAAGCCCCGCCGCCGGGGCGCGGCGAGAAAAAACCACAGCGCGGCCCGACTGCAATGCGGCCCGCACCTTCCGGACCCGAACGTCCCCTGCGCTTTACAGGCACTCGGCCGGTTTCATGAAAAAAGCGCTGATGGCCGTCGCGTTTTTGGCGATCGTCGCAGCCCCCTCGCCGTTCGATCCGCACTCCGCGCGGCTGATGGACGGCGAACGGATCAAGATCGACGCGATTCCTATCGCATTCCCTGAAGGCTACAAAAGCCTTGGGCCATTGCGCCCAGTGTCTGCATTACAGCTGAGTTCGAGGGATTTGCGCTTCGGCGGCTGGTCGGGGCTGGAGGTCAAGCCGAACGGCGATCTTTTGCTGCTATCCGACCGCGCATTTCTTCTGCGCGGACGCTTGGAGCTCAATTCTGATGGCGGCGTTACCGGCGTCAAAGACGCGCGCATTGGCGTTTTGCGTGATTATGACGGCCAAGGCGCGCAACGCAAACGCGGCGATTCAGAAGGCATTGCCCAGCTGAAAAACGGCCAGCATGTCGTCAGCTTTGAACTAACGCCGCGCCTTCAATTCTACGATTTCGCTCTATTTGGCGAAACCGCCCTGCCAAAAGATGCCCCTG